>Ga0116216_10000203_pt1 | contig 54305 bp, 54 predicted proteins | sample Sb_taG_11_FD_89696 | JGI IMG/M metagenome (GOLD analysis project Ga0116216, IMG submission 89696) | Peat soil microbial communities from Weissenstadt, Germany - Sb_50d_3_AS metaG | ecosystem: Environmental > Terrestrial > Soil > Wetlands > Peat | place: Germany: Weissenstadt | collected 2010-09-21
CAAGCGCGGCGGCTTCGGGCGCAAGGCGAGCGCGATGCTGCGCTCCGTCTACCTGCTGGTGCTCGGCCTCGGCGGATGGTTCACCGGCCTGATCATCGTGCTGGTGGCTTTGCCGACAGTGCCCCTCGACAGCGAACTCATGGCTGTTCTCTCCATCGGCACGCCGATCGGCCTCGGCACCTACTTGGCCTGGGTCAACCCCGACCGGCCGGCCAGGGCCACGAGGATCGGTATCTGGGTCGCGCTGGCGGGCGCCCTCGTCGGCGCGCTGCTGGGGTTCAACGCAACAGCCGGGATCATGGCGGTCATCACCACGATCGTCGGAGCAGGTTGCGGTGCGAACCTCGGCCTGATCGCCCTCGACGTCGCACGAATCGGCGAGCCGCCGGAGACCGTTCCGGGCGAGCGGCCGGAGACCGTTCCGCCCATCGCCATTCCAGCGGTCGAACACTGACCCCCGGAATCCGTTCGCGCAGAGCATGTGGCGGTGTGCTGGTTGCCGCCACATGCTCTGCTGACGTACGTGCGCGCTCGGTGGTCTGAACGACGTCATCAAGTTACGGTGGCGAACACTGCGTTGATGAGGTAATCGGTGGTTGTCATGGCCGTCATGATCTGCTCATGGCGGCCCCGTGTCGTCGGCCCGAGGGTTGGACAACGGGTTGATCTCAGGCCTCAACCCGCGGGTTGACCGCGTCCAGGGTCAGCGGTCCGCAGCACGATGCGGACCTCGTTCGTCAGATACGTCTCGCCAACGCCGCGTCACACCTCGTTTCGAAAGGAACGCGCCATCGTCGGCGCGGCTCGCGGACGCTCCGCCTCCGCGATTCCGGATCTGGAACCGATCCATCCCGGCGTCAGCGACCTCAACCGGGAGACCCCGTTTGGCAACAGCACGCGCATCCTCAGCGTCGTCGTCGCGCACCTGCACTGCGCGGCAAGCGCGACGCCGGGCGTGTCCGCCTAGCTGCCGTCGCTGCATAGGCACGCGTCGACCTGAACTTGACGGCCTAGAGTTGCGGTATCGGGTGAATCCAGTCGCCTGGAGCGACAGTGCGCAGCTATGCCGGCTGCCCCTTTGTCGCCCACGCGGCAGTCTCAGCCAGACTGCCCCTTTTCGCGTGGAGCGGTATCCCCGCCAACATGGCCGCTTTAGGCGTGGATGGGTAGCGGTCGGTCGTCGCGCTGAGAAGCGAGCGATCGGTCACGAGAGCCCTCGTAGGTCCGCCACGAGGATCCTGGGCTGACCTGCGAACGATCCGAACCGATCCCGGGTCGGCGCCGCGAGCGCATCACACAGATCGTCGTGACTGGTCCACGGGCCGAGGTCGACCAGCTCCCCGCCGTCGAGCCGGCTCAGCACGATCCTGTCGATGCGGCCGCCGCGGCCGCCGCGGCCGGCGCGACCGCTGAACGAGTTGTCGCGATCGTCGCCCCGCGAGCCTCGAGCTCCCTGCCAGACGGGACTCGCCGGATAGAAGCTCACGTCGGCCCGGCCGCCGCCGCGCCTGATGCATGTGCGATGCCTCGCGGCCCGAGGCCGTGCGGCACGGCTCGCCGGTAGGGCCTTGCAGGTCGGGCACGCTCGCGCTCGCCATCCGCGCGCCACGTGCAGCCGGGCCGGCGACCGCGTCTTCCGCGCGGACGCATTCCGGCATCGCGTGCCCGGCGCAACCCGGCAAATCGGACACCGCTCCTCAAGCCACGATGCTCTATCGCTCATGAGTCCCTCGCCACCGAAATGCACAGTGAGCAGGCCGCCGCCCATGAGTCCCAAGGGACATGTTGGGGGGAACGGCGAGCCATCCGGAGGGGCCTACGTTGGCCCGCGCTGACCCACCGCGGAGACTCTCTGCACCGGCTCGGAAATGGCCAGATGCCCCAGCTGGTGCTGAGAAATGGCCTAGTTCAGCGGAGAGGGAGGGATTCGAACCCTCGATGGACGAAGCCGCCAATACCGGTTTTCGAGTCCGGTGCGTTCTTCCAGACGACGTCCACTGAGCGTCCACTAGGTTCGTTTCATTCGCTATCCGGAGATCACGGACGTACACTCCGAATCTGTATGTTTGCAGGACTTTTATGGCCTTTCGTTACCGGCCGTGAACTCTCGTGAGGTCCGTTGTCTTTCACTCGTAATGAAGGGGTCCCCGGTTCGAGTCCGGGCGTCGGCTCTCAGAGGTTTTTGCCCGGCGCTGCGCGACGCCATCCTGCTGGGAGGCACCGGACCGACTGCCGGCTGCTCCCCGTGTCGGTGCGCCGAGAGGCGGGTGCCGCTGTCCGCGGTGAGGTCCTGCGAGCGGAACGTTGTCCCCGCGAATGCGCCTGCGCGCCGACGTTCGAGACGCTGCTCAGCTTTCAAGTTGACCTCGTGTTCATGTCCGCGAAAACACCCAAACTGTGGGCATGACAGCGGAGATCGTGATCCGTCCGGCCGCCGGCGAAGATCGCGATTTCATCGTCGGCCTGGTCCCGAGCTTGCTTGAGTTCGGCTCTCCGGCGTGGCGAAACGCCGACGCTTTGGCGGCGGGGTTCGGTGAGGCGCTTTCGCAGACGCTTCGCACCCAGAACCCGCGCGCGAGCGTGCTGATCGCCGAGGCGAGCGACGGCACGCGGCTCGGGTTCATCTCGCTCAAGGTGCTGGCGAACCTCGAAGGCGGCGAGCGGGGGCACGTGGCAGATCTGGCAGTGACCGCGAGCGCTCGCAGGATGGGCGTCGGTCAGGCCTTGATGAACGCGGGAGAGGCGTGGGCGCGCCACCAGGGCTTCGACCTGCTTAGCCTCGATGTGTGGTCGACGAACGACGCGGCGTTGGCCTTCTACCGTCGCCTGGGCTACTCCGCCGAGTCTCTTTGCCTGTACAAGCGGCTGCGCTGAACGTCGAAGCGCCCGGACTCAACCGACGCCGGCGCTACGCCTGCGTCCCTTCCTCGACCCACCGCCGGAAGAGATCGACTTGTTCCTCCGGCCAGGCGCCGTCGCAGGGCATCGAGCCGTCCTCGAGCTTGCCGAGGATCCGCGGCGCGGCCTTCTTGACGTCCTCGTACGACCAGAGGTCGAACTGGGACTCCATCGAGCTGCGGTCCTTCTCCCGGAACAGCGGCTTGACGTCGGTCGCAAAGCTGATCGTCTCGTTGTCAGTGGACATGAATAGGCTGACCTCCGATTCCGCGGGCTGATCGAATGCGCGAGTCTCTCACGCGGCCAGAACTTCCAACAGGGGTATGGCTTGCGATCCGGTCCCTGCTTCGATGCGAGTGCAAGCATCCCGACGGGTTGCGCGTCGTGAGCGCTTGCATCACCCTGCCGATCACGCCGGTCAAGCCGGCGGGCTCACGGATCGATGCTTCCTAACGAGGTTCCAGGATCACGATCGGGATCTTCCGGCCCTTCGCGTTGCGCTGGAAGAAGTCGTAGCCAGGGTAGAACGCGACGAACTTCGGCCAGAGACGATCCCGCTCCTCGTCGTTGGCGACACGGGCACGGACCGCGCGAACCGCCGAGCCGATCTGGATCGTCGTGTCCGGATTCGCCTTGAGATTGTGGAACCAGGCGGGATGCGTTGGCTGGCCGGCCTTCGAGGCCACGACAGCGATCCTGTCGCCATCGTCGTGATACATCAGCGGAGACGTCCGCTTCACGCCGCTCTTGGCACCCGTGTGGTTGACCAGCACTATCCGGGCTTGCGGCCAGCCGGGGAGGTGCCCGCCGAGTTTGCCGCGGGACCGTCGGTAGAGCGCGACGTGGATCTTCGTGGAACGGGGTCCCAGGTAGATCCCGCGCTTGTTTGCGAACTGCGAGGTCGACATGGAAAACCGTCCGAGCAGTGTCGTGCGGTTGCTGGATGTCATGCGGCGGCCTTAGCCCACGAGTTTGAGGATGTCGATCGGTGTGACGGTGCGTCGGCGGACCTCACCGAGCGGTCGTCGAGGAGATTGGTTGACCGCCAGTGTTCGCGGTGTCTGAGCGGTGGCTGTCGGTGCCGCGCGCTCGGGTCTGCCGTGGCTCGGTGGAGGTGTGCTATCGGGGGGCCGAGGTTAGGGTCGGGCTGGACGCGTCCGTCCCGGCGTGTTCGGCACCGCGCACTGCGCGGGTGAGCAGCTTCCAGAGGGTGGCGCGCTCGTCGGCGTCGAGGGATTGCAGGACGTCCTCTTCGATGTCCTCTTGCGCCTGGGCGGCGCGCTTAAGTGCTTGGCGGCCGGCGGTTGTGATTTGCACGCGGTGGCGCCGGCGGTCCTCGGAGTCGCGGCGACGGATCAGGTATCCGCAGTCCTCGAGCTCGTTGAGTAGCAGCACGACGTTCTTGGCGTCCATGCACAGTGCATCGACGAGTTCCTGCTGAGGCGCGCCGTCATGGTCGGCCAGGTAGCTCAGCGCCATGAGCAGGCGCAGGTCCATGCCGAGCAGCTCCGCGCTGCTGCGTCGCATGACCTGCTTGGTCAGTCGCGCGAGCAGCACCATGGAGCTGGCTTGGTACGGAGGGGTCTCGATCGTCATCTCGACGGCAATTATAGCGCGGCTCGGGCATCTTCCTCGTAAGGAGGGTAATTACCGCGTCACCTTTCATAACCGCAGCATGGATGATCATGCTATTGTGGTTCATCCGCCTGCAACCGGAAGGACCACGATGAGCACCAGCACCCCCACTCGAGCAGCCGTTACAGACCCCAACCGGTGGGCTGTGCTGGCCCTGCTCGGTGTCGCCCAGCTGATGGTCGTGCTCGATGCGACGATCGTGAACATCGCGCTCCCGTCGGCACAGCGGACGCTGCACTTCTCGCCCGACAGCCGGCAGTGGGTGGTCACCGCGTACGCCCTTGCCTTCGGCAGCCTTCTGCTGCTGGGGGGCAAGCTAGGCGACCTGTTCGGTCGCAAGTGGACGCTGATCGGTGGGCTCACGGGCTTCGCCGTGGCGTCGGCGATCGGCGGGATGGCGCAATCGTTCGGGATGCTGGTCGCCGCGCGAGCGCTTCAGGGCGCCTTCGGCGCGCTCCTCGCCCCCTCGGCGCTCGGACTGCTGACGGTGACCTTCCAGGGCTCTCGCGACCGGCCCAAGGCGTTCGGAATCTTCAGCGCGATCGCCGCTGGCGGCGCCTCACTTGGGCTGCTGCTCGGCGGCGTGCTCACCCAGGCAATCTCCTGGCGCTGGAGCCTGTACGTCAATCTCGTGATCGCGGTCCCGACCGCGATCGTGGCCGTGCGGCTGTTACGCAACGAGCGCCAGCCGGGCCGGCCGCCGATCGACTTGCCGGGCGTCGCGATCGCCTCCGCCGGCCTGTTCGCGCTCGTCTACGGCTTCTCGAACGCCGAGACACGCTCATGGTCGGATCCGATCACGATCATCGCACTCGCGCTCAGCGCCGTGCTGTTGAGCGGCTTCGTCGCCCTCGAGCGCCGCGTCGAGCATCCGCTGCTGCCATTGCACATCGTGTGGGACCGAGCGCGCGGAGGCGCCTACGCGACGATCGCACTGGCCGGGTCGGCCGTGTTCGCCGTCTTCCTATTTCTCACCTACTACATGCAGCAGAACCTCGGCTACTCGCCCCTGAAGACGGGGCTGGGCTTCCTGCCGATGACCATCATGATCGTCCTCACGGCCACGACCGTGCAGACGAGGGTGCTGCACCGCACGGGCGCCAAGCCCCTGGTGATGACGGGCATGACGCTCGGGATCATCGCCATGATCCTGTTCACCCAGCTGACCCCCCACGGGGCCTACGCCAGCCACGTGCTGCCTGGACTGCTGCTCACGGGGGTTGGGATGGGCTGCATCTTCGCACCCGCGTTCTCGACCGCAACGCTCGGGGTCAAGAGCGCTGACGCCGGCATCGCCTCCGCGATGGTCAATACCTCCCAGCAGGTCGGAGGCTCGGTCGGCACCGCCCTGCTGAGCACGATCTTCGCCACCGCCGCCGCCAGCTTCGTATCCGCCCATGCCAAGACCGCCGGCCTCGTCGGCGCGGCGTCGATCCACGGCTACACGACCGCGTTCGAATGGGCAGCCGGGCTCTTCGGAGTTGGGCTACTGGTCGCGCTGCTCATCCTCCCCTCAGATGGCGCCGCCCGCGCTCGCGCCGCCCAAGCCGAAACACGCAAGGAGCTCAATCTCGGCCTTGAGACCACCTGACCCGAACCGCATGCGGCGAGCATCGCTACCCGGTGCCGCGCCCGCGCTCAGCCATAGGAGTACTTGTGATGAGTAAAGAGTCCACTCGGACCGCGTTTCCCGCCGGAGATTTCATCTCCGAGAACGCCGTCCGCGGCGTCTTTAGGCGACGTCGGCGGCGCACCCCGCCGACGTCCGCGACTGAACCTGTGCACGCCGCGCCGGCGAACCCCCCGACTGCCGGCGAAGACATGTCGCCGGCGGTGGGCGGCCCACCACCCCTACGGCGGTGGTCAGTCGCCGAGCTGATCGCTCGGGCTGTCGCCGCACCCCCCGCCGACGGCATCAGTCGCTGCTAACAGCCCGTCCGCTCACGTCAGAGGCCGGGGGAAACGGCCGGCCGACGCGCCGCGGCCCGTCGATCGGAGGCCCTGACCCAGGCGGGACGAAGCGTCTCAGCGTCGGCTGAATCGTGGCTCTTCCGGTCGCCACGGCCCAAGCCCCCAAGTGCCGCGCGAGACCTGTGCGCTGGAACGGCGGACGGACTCTTGCATGGGAAGCTCGGCGATTCTGCACATCGGGACGCAGCCCCGGTCATCCGCCACGCATCAGCGGGCGGCGTGCTCCGCGTGAGGTCCGAATCGGAGGCTGGGCGTAAAACCGGAGCATATGAACATACGGCCGGTTTCGCAGCCACCCCCACTGATCGGACTGGCCGGTGTCCCGCGACCGTCCTTCGGGACGCGATTTCTCCACCGGCGCGGCGCGAGCGGTTCTCAACTCTCGAGAACCAATGGGGCCTCGGCGGGCTTTGCGCGACACGTGCTGGAGTTCGGTTGCTCGGTTCGGACCCGCGCGCCATGAGCCTTGGGTACGCTCAGGCTATGAGTGAGAACTTCCGCGTTGAGCGTGGTTGGATCTTCGTCAACGGCACCCGGCAGGACGATGGCACGATCGAGCTCGGGACCGGTGGCGAGATGCGCGTCAGCCCGTTCGAGGCGATCTCACAGCGCCAGGACATGCAGATCACCTGGGGTCACATCCTCAGGGCTTCGGTGCAGCGGCTGGCTTTCTGGCGCCGCTAGACGGCACGAAGAGCTTGGGGTCACGCGCCTTGCGCAGGTCGCCGTCGATGGCCGAGTAAACGACCCGGGAGCCCCGCTTCGCTGGCCCCAGTGATGGTCGTTCCTGTCGCGTGAACGGCCCTGAGCAGCGCGAGCTTGTCGGCCCGCGGCAGGCGTTTGATGCGTGCCTCCTCGCGGCGCGCGGCGGTGCGGTCGGGCATCGGTATCGCACACGCGAGCTCGACGGGCAGCCGGCTGGCCGTGTACCGACTCGCGGTGCCGGCTCGGTGGCGCGCAAGCCTACGCTCGAGATCGATGGTCCAACCCGTGTAAAGCGAGCCGTCGGTGCAGCGCAGCAGATACACACAGGCCTCAGACATCGGCCTGTACCTTCGCCGCAATAAGGACACGCCCCTGCTCGCGCGTCGGGTCCCCGGCGTCTAGCTGGAGACCGCGCCGGTCTCAGCGGGGCTGGACCCGGGTGAACCCCCCGAGGTGCTGGCGCTTGACCGTCATCGGAACACCAGCTCCGGCTTGGCGCCTCAGGATCTCCAACACGGCGTTGCTCGGCTCTCCGTAGACCTGAATGCCGGTTGTCGCCTCGAGCGTCTCGGCATAAGCGCGCGCTGCTCGCTCGGCGACGACGCCCATGTGAAATTCCATCGAGGCGGCGTCGGGATGGATCTGGATGACCCCGACCTCGGTGCCGTCCTCGGACACATATTCGTTGAACGCCAAAAGCTGAGGCTCGTTCGCCTCGATAAAAGAGCTGAGGTCAGCCACGCGGTCCCGCTCAGCTGCGAGCCTGCCCTCCCTGAGTCTGTTGGTCGCGATGAAGATGAACGGCGCAGACATAACGAATCCTTTTTGTCGCTGTGACACTCGTAGCCTCCATCCTCCCGCGCGACGCCGCTCTTCGCCCACCTCACGGCACCCGTTCCCGCGCTAAGCGGGGAACGAGCCGGCGGCGTTCAGATCCTGTCCGGCCCGTCGAAGCGGGAGTCGGACGACCCTCGGCTCGGGGTTCCGGCTTGGTCCGGAGCAGGCGTGCCAGTTTGCGAGACGATGCGCGTGCTAGTCCTTACGAGGAGGTCACGGCGCCGACCGGCGCGAGCTTGACGGCGGGAGTTCAGGAGGCGGCTCGCCCTTGCGCGCGTGACACCAAGCCGGCGTAGACGAGGGCTAGGGCCTCGCCGACGAGCGCCGGGCGGACGGCGCCGGGGTCGATCAGCTCGTCGACCGCAAGGCCGCCGATGATGCTCATTACGATGCGAGCGACGTCCTCCGCCGGCATCGTGAGGTTGGGCGTCCCGAGGTGGCCCGCCCGGGCCACGACGGCAGCGGCTAGGGCGCCGCGAAGCTCCGTCTGGCGCTCGGCGTACCGGGCGCGGAGCTCGGGATCACGGATCGCGAGAGTCCAATACTCGCGCTCCAGGAGCATGGCCTCGCGCTGCTCGTCGAGCTGTTGAGCGAACGCCCGCGCCGCCTCTACCGCCATGTCGCGCTCGGGCGGCGCCGATGCAAGCAGCGCGATCCTGTCGCGCATCGGTGCGTCAATCCGCTCCTCCACGAGCGCCGTGAGCAGCTCCTCCTTGCCAGAGAAGTGCCAGTACAGCGCCCCTTTCGAATAGCCCGCCTCAGCGGCGATCTCGTCGACGCCGGCCTCGCGATAGCCACGGCGTGCGAAGACCCGCAGCGCCGCGGTCAGCAGTTCGTCGCGAGCCGCGCGGCCCTCTGCACGAGCGGCGCGGGTGCGCCGATCGAGACGCGGCCTTCCGTCCCCCTTCGGCCTGCGCCGTCTGCCGTGTCTGCGCCTCTGCGTTGCGGGCACGGTGATATGGTACAGACTGACCGGTCGGTATGTACACCCTCTACGTGATCCCCGGTTCGCACGCGTGCCGCTCGGCGATGCTCATGCTCGAGCACAAGCAGGCGCCCTACCGGCGCGTCGACATCGTCACGCTCCTGCACCCGCTGGTGGTTCGGCTGCACGGATTCGACGCGGGAGGGCAGACGCGCACCGCGGGCGGACGCCGTACGTTCGGGCTGCGCTTAGGCGATCGCCTCGGCACCGTGCCCGCGCTCGCCGCCAACGGCCACCGCATCTCGACCAACCACGGGATCGCGCGCTTCCTGGACGAGCGTCACCGACAGCCGCCGCTGTTCCCGGCAGATCCCGAGCAACAGGCGGCCGTCGAAGAGGCAGAGCGCTGGGCCAACCAAACGCTTCAGATGGCCGCCCGCCGGATCCTGGGCGCCGCGGTGCTGCGCGACCCGACGGCGTTCAGCCGATCGGCCGGAGACGGCCGGCTCGGGTACCTCCTCTACAAGCGGGAACTGACGCGCCGCCTGATCGTTCCGAGGATCCTCCGCGAGGTCTTTGCCACCGGACCCCAGGATGAGCGCGAGATCATCGCCGAGCTCCCCCCGATGCTCGACCGAATCGACGCCTGGATCGCCGACGGGATCCTCGGCGGAGCGGAGCTGAACGCCGCCGACTTCATGGTCGCGCCGAGCCTGGCGTTGATCCTCTACCGGCCCGACATCATGCCCATGTTCGAGGGCCACCCAGCCCTAGAGCTCGTGGACCGGATCCTGCCCGAGCCGGCCTAGACACGAGCACGACGTCGTGCGCCCGGCGGCGGGCCGTGGCCGTTTGGCGATTACGAGAAGGTCGCCCTGGTGTCCTGTCAGGTTGGAGCGCTCGCTATTTGTTGAGGGAGCGGCAGTTGCCGGCGAGTCGGTCGGGGATCTCCTCGGCGCTCTTATGCCAGGTAAAGGGTCGGGGGTTGTCATTCCGATGGGTTAGTACCAGGCGCATGCGTACCGGTCGACTGCCGGGATATTGCCGGACGTGGCCTTCCACGCCGTCTTGGAGCACTGATCCTCTACGCGCAGATCGCTGCAGAGGCGTGGCAGAGCGCACGTGGTCCGCCCGCGCCATCGTTTGTTAGCGTCGCTGTTCTACGTGATCTCGTGAGCGCGAGCAAGATGCCAGTCGATACACCAGACTCCGCGAACCTCGCTGTCGAAACGGTCGGCCTTACCAAACGGTTCGGCGCCCGCGCTGCGATCGAGGGGATCGACCTTCAGGTGCCCCGCGGAAGCGCATTCGGCTTCCTGGGACCCAACGGCGCGGGCAAGACGACGATGATCCGCACGCTTCTTGGTCTCACGCAGCCAAGCGCAGGATCGATGCGCTTACTCGGTCTACCATGTCCCGCCGAGCGCTCGCAGGCGCTTCGGCGGGTCGGGGCGATTGTGGAAGAGCCTCGCTTCCACCCCCAGCTGAGCGGCAGAGAGAACCTGAAGATCATCGCGGCGGCACGAGGGCCGGAGGTGCACACGCGGATTGGACCGTCGCTTGACCGCGTCGGTCTGACCGAGCGCTCCGACGACAAGGTCAAGCGCTACTCGCTCGGGATGCGCCAGCGCCTGGGGGTCGCGCGGTGCCTGCTTGCCGATCCTCTGCTACTGATTCTCGATGAGCCGACGAACGGCTTGGACCCTGCCGGCATTCACGAGTTCCGGGTCATGATCCGCGCGATGGTCGAGGAGGAGGGGCGGACGGTGTTCCTTTCCTCCCATCTGCTGGCAGAGGTCGAGCGCATCTGCGATCACGCGGCGATCGTCGACCTCGGGCACGTCATCGCCCAGGGCCGGATCGCCGACCTTGTCGGTGGGGCCGAGCGTCACGAGCTGATCGTGGAGGTCGACGACGAGGAGCGCGCGCTGGGGCTGTTGCGCGACAACGACCGTGTGACAGGGGCGCACCGATCCGACGACGGGCTACGCGTTGTGCTCGCCGGCGGCCCCGAGGACGCTGCGGCCATCAACGCGCTGCTCGTCAGCGCCGGGCTCGCGGTCTCGCGGCTCGAGCCAGTCCGCCGAACGCTCGAGCAGCGGTTCCTCGATGTGACCTCCAAGCTCGGCGAGAGCGAGAGCGAGAGCGAGGGGGAGGGGGCAGGGGTCCGCGCATGAACCTCTCCATCGCCAAGCAAATGGTCGCCGCGGACTTCCTCAAGATCCGCAAGCGCATCGGCAACGTCCTGACCGCCTCCCTTCTTGCCTGCGGCCCGGTAGTCATTTTCTTCGTAGTGCGGGCAGCGCAGCACTCCTCGAACGGGCTCAAATATCCGCCGGCCGGCGGCGTGGACGGCTTCACCGACGCACTCCGCTTGCTAGCGGTCTTCTTCGGTCCGCTCGCGGCGATCCTCATCGGCGTTGACGCCGGCGCCGGCGACTCGGCCGCGGGTGTGTTTCGAGACCTCGTCGTCACCGGCCGCTCGCGGCTCGCGCTGTTCGCCAGCCGCGTTCCGGCCGCGCTCGGGCTCAGCTGGCTGGTGGCGTCCGCCGGGTACGCAATTGTTCTCGCCGGTACCTACGTTTTCGCGTCGGGCGCCCCGACGCCGAACGCGGCCCTTGCGCTCAAGGGCTTTGGCTTCACTCTTCTGGCGGTGGGCGTCGTGTCGACTGTCGCCGTCGGGCTGGCCTCGCTCATGACCTCGCGGCCAGCGGCACTCACAACGTTCATCGGCTGGCAGCTCGTCGCGAGCCCGATTATCGCGGGCATCAGCTCACTGGGCGACTCACGGCGGATCGTTCTCAGTCAGGCGATCGTGCATTTCAGCCCGGTGCACTTTGGCGACCGCCGTTCCGTCAGCATGCCAGCCGGCACGGCCGTACTCGTACTGGCGTTGTGGCTCGTCGTGTTCGTCTCGCTGGGAGCGTGGAGGACCCGGACGATGGATGCGTGAGCCGTCGACACCAGCCGCGAGGCTGGCTCGTCGAGCGGCTGGCCCGACCGTGCGGGGAAGAGATCCGCGTCCAGCGACACTCAATAGTCCTGCTCAGCGCCCCACTCGGGCGAGACGTCCGCAACGGGTCCGACCCGACGACCGGGCTCCGGCCCTGTGCCTGACCCCCTTTTGGCAGGCGGCGGGGAAGGTAGGGTCGCGCTCGGCGTGGAAAGCGACCGCGCCTGAATCGCGCGCGCTGGTCGAGCGATGAGTTGGGCGCGCCAGCATCGACTGGTACACGCGGTTCTTCGGGCGGCCCCCAGACAGTCGGGTCGGGGAGGAGGTTCTCTGGGAGGTCGACGAGCACGCGTGGCTGTTCATCGAGCCGAATGCGACGCGTGCAGGTGCGGGTTGGCTAACTCTCGCTGTCACTGGGCTCGACATGCTCGTCGAGCGCCTCGCTGCTCAGTGCATCCGGTACGAACCGATCGAGACGTACTCGAACGGCGTGCGGCACGTGAATGTTCCCGATCCGGATGGGAACGCGATCGCGCTCGCCGAGCCGCCCGACGCCGGGAGCGCCTCACCTCGGTCGGCGGCACCCGCGGGTCCGTCATAGAGAGTGACGCGTCCTAGAACTAGGAAGCGGCCCTGGTCGCCGTGGCGGTTGGGGAAGCGCGCGTCGCCAGGATCGGCAACCTTGGGCTTAGCGGGGGCCAAACAGACGTCCGTCACGCTCACAAAGGCGAAGCGGTCACGTCAGCTCTGCGAACGAGACGCTTCTGCGAAGCTGGAGCGGTGCGACTGGCGGTGGTCACGGATGTTCATGGCAATCTCACCGCGCTGGAGACGATCGTCGCCGACATTCGCCGGCGGGCTGTTGATCGCGTTGTTCATGGCGGTGATCTAGTGCTGATGGGGCCCAGACCGGCCGAGGTGATCGATCGCATCCGCGAGCTCGGCTGGCAGGGAGTGCTCGGCAACACCGACGAGCTGCTGTGGCGCCCCGAACAGCAACAGCGCCAGCGCGATCGCGCGCCGCGTCTGAGGACGCTGTTGCGATGGTTGTTCGAGGCGTACGCCCCGGATACGCGCGAACGGATCGGTGAGGAGCGGCTCGCGTGGCTGCGGGAGTTGCCGGTCGAACTGCGCATCGAGGACATCACAGTCGTGCATGCCGGCCCCGGGGAGTTGTGGCGCGCGCCGATGCCCGACGCCGATGATGAGGAGCTCGAGGCGGTATATGGGCCGCTGCGGTCGGGCACTGTGCTGTATGGGCACATCCATCGTCCGTTCACCCGCACGGTCAGAGCGATGGTCATCGCAAATGCCGGAAGCGCAGGAATGCCCTGGGACGGAGATCACCGAGCCTCGTACCTCTTGGTCGACGATGGCCAGGTCGAGGTCATCAGGGTCGCTTACGACATCGATGCCGAGGCTCACGAACTTCTAGCTCGCGCTCATCCCGATGCCGAGCGCCTGATCAAGATGCGGCGCCTGGGCCGGTTCGTTTCACCAAACCCGTTTCCGTGAACGACCCTGACCTCGCTCGACCTGGCGGTGGCCGGCGCGCGAGATCTTTTGGCGCTCGGCTGCTCGCGGTAGGCTGGCTTGCCGCATGCGTGCCCGTCGCTCATGTCTATCGGTCCCCGGCTCCTCCCAGCGGATGTTGGCCAAGGCGGCCGGCCTGCCGGCGGACGAGGTCGTGATCGATCTGGAGGACGCGGTGGCGGCGTCTGCCAAGGACGAGGCACGGGCTGCCGTGGTCAGCGCCCTCGCCGGCGGCCAACTGGACGGGCGGACAGTTGCCGTTCGCGTCAACGGCCTGGACACGCCGTGGTGTCATCGGGACATCGTGGCGTTGGCCGATGGCCCGGCGGCTGGCGCAGTGACGTCGCTCGTGGTTCCCAAGGTGCAGGCACCCGAAGACATCGTGTGGGTGGCGCGGCTGCTCGACGCGATCGGCACCGGCGAGACAGCGATCCGCTTGCAGGCGCTGATCGAGACGGCGGCCGGGCTGCGCCGGGCAGGCGACATCGGGCAGGCAGGTCCTCGCCTGGAGGCGCTGATCCTCGGCTATGCCGATCTGCGAGCGTCGCTGGGCCGGCCAGCCGACGATCAGGAGCCGCCTGACCGCTGGAGCTTCGCGCAGGAGGCGGTACTGGTGGCGGCCCGGGCCGCCGGGTTGCAGGCGATCGACGGGCCGCACCTGCGGGTGGGCGACGCCGCTGGCCTGCGGGTGTGGGCGGCGCACGCTCGCACGCTCGGATACGACGGCAAGTGGGCGATCCATCCGAGTCAGCTGGACACGCTCAACGCCACCTTCTCGCCCACCCCTGAGGAGGTTGAGCGTGCGCTTGGCATCGTCGCGGCGCTGCAGCAGGCGGAGGCCGACGCTGGCCGTGGCGCGGTGATGTTGGACGGCGAGATGATCGACGAGGCCCTGCGCAAGCAGGCGCTGGGGGTCGTGGCGCGTGCTCGCGCGGCGGAGTTGCCTGGCGCGCCGGCGCCGATGGGGGGCGCATGACCATGGCAGGATCGGCGGCGCGGGTTCGGGTGGGTGGGCCGTGGTTCGAGGATTTCGCGGTCGGGCAGGTCTTCGACGACGCTCCAGCGCTTACGCTCGGGGCCGGCCATGCCGCTCTGCACCAGGCGATCGCCGGCGACCGGCTGCGGCTGGCGCTGGACGAGCCGCTGTGTCGCCTCGTGACCGGTCGCGACCGGCTGCTGGCGCACCCCAACCTGGTCTGCGACGTCGCTATCGGCCAATCCACAGGACCGACCCAGCGCGTGCGCGGCAACCTCTTCTACCGCGGGCTGGTGCTCCAGCGCCCGGTGTTCTTGGGGGACACGCTGAGCACGCGCACCGAAGTGGTGGCGCTCAAGCAGAATCGGCCTCGCGAGGGCGCACCGGCCACCGGGCTCGTCGTGTTGCGGATCCGCACGACGGATCAGGACGATCAGCCGGTACTGGACTTCTGGCGATGCCCGATGCTGCCGTTGCGCGACCCGGACATGCGCACCGGCCATGCCGACGCGTTAGACGCCATTCCGGCGGCGCTGAATCGCGCCGCGGTGCGCGCGGCGGCGCCGGCGGGTTGGCGCCTGGAGGCGCTGCGGGCGCGGGCGGGGGGTCCGGCCGCCGCGGACCTGGCGCCCGGCGCGGTCTTTGACTTCGAGGGCGGCGAGACGGTGACCGCAGCCCCCGAACTGGCACGGCTGACGCTCAATGTCGCCACGGTGCACACAGATGCCACGGGCAGCGCCCACGGCCGGCGTCTCGTTTACGGCGGGCACACCATCTCGATCGCGGCGGCTCACGTGACGCGCGCGCTGCCAAGACTGGCCACGATCGTGGCCTGGTCCGGCTGCGATCATCTGGGTCCGGTCTTCGAGGGCGATGTGCTGCGCACGGAGCTGCGCGTCGAGGGTGTCGAGCTGGCGGCGGACGGCGGGCTGGTCGACCTGCGGGCGTTGGTCTCTGCACATCGCCCGGATGATGAGGAGGCGCCCGTCCTGGACTGGCGCTTCGTGGCGCTACTGGCCTGAGCGGGCCATGCGAGGAGGTTCGCGATGAGCGGGATCCTGGAGGGCATGCGGGTCGTCGAGGGCTCGGCCTTCGTGGCCGCCCCGCTGGGCGGGATGACGCTGGCCCAGCTCGGGGCCGACGTGATCCGCTTCGATCCGATCGGCGGCGGGCTGGACCGTGGACGCTGGCCCATAACCCGAGATGGGCACAGCCTGTTCTGGGCCGGGCTGAACAAGGGCAAGCGGTCGATCCAGGTCGACCTCACCTCGCCGGCGGGCCGCGAGCTTATAGCCGACTTGATCGGCGCGCCCGGACCGGACGCCGGGCTGTTCCTGACGAACTTCCCGGCCCGCGGGTGGCTGGCCTACGACGCGCTGACCGCCCGTCGGCCCGACCTGATCATGGTCAACATCACGGGCAACGCGGACGGCTCCTCCGCCGTCGACTACACCATCAATCCGGCCACCGGCTTCCCCTGGGCCACTGGCCCGCGCAACCTCGGGGTCCCGTTCAACCACCTGCTGCCCGCATGGGACGCGATCACCGGGGCGCTGGCGACCACGTCGCTGCTGGCGGCCGAGCGCCACCGAACACGTACCCAGGCCGGCCAGTACGTGCGCGTAGCGCTGTCCGACGTCGCCTTCTGGATGGTCGGCAACCTCGGCAAGATCGCCGAGGTGGAGATCAACCGCCACGAGCGCGTCAAGGACGGCAACTACCTGTACGGCGCCTTCGGGCGCGACTTCCGCACCCGCGACGGGCGTCGCATCATGATCGTCGCGCTTACCGGCCGCCAGTGGGCCAGCCTCGTGGCGGCCACCGACCTGGGCGAGGCGTGCGCCAGCATCGAGAAGATGATGGACGTCGACCTCAGCGACGAGGGCGGGCGCTTCGCCGCTCGCGAGCTGATCGGAGCGACGCTCAGGCCCTGGGTGCTGTCCCGCTCGATAGCCGAGGTGCGCGAGATATTCGACACCCACGAGGTCTGCTGGGGGCCCTACCAGACGTTCACCCAGCTCGTCGAGCAGGACCCGCGCTGCTCGCCCTCGAACCCGCTGTTCGCCAACATCGAGCAGCCGGGGATCGGCACGTACCGAATGCCCGGCTCGCCGCTGGTTTTCGGGGCGGCCGAGCGCCTCGCGCCCCGGCGCGCGCCGACGCTGGGCGAGCACACCGAGGAGGTGCTGGCCGACGTGCTGGGCCTCTCCGACGCCGAGATCGGGCGGTTGCTCGGCGATGGCGTCGTGGCCGGCGCGGCCGCGATCACGGACGAGTAGATCGAGGCGAGAACAGGCGTTGTCGAGCGACGGCCCGAGCGTCCAACGTACGCGTCGCTAAGTACCGCTTCGGCGCGATCCCTGCCTTCATGCCGAGGCGTTGCCCCCGGCCGATCGCGAGCGGCCGAGTAGAGTATGAGAAGCAGTTCCACCGCTTGGGTGCCGCGCTCTCGCATTCTTCCTGTGGCCAGTCTTCCTAGTGGAGCGACGAGGAGTGCAGCGATATGCCGAAGCAGATTCAAGAACCAGGCCCCGGACGGTCGACAGCGGCGGCGGCGTTCGACGAACTCCGTAAGGAGATCGCCCAACGCAACGAGGCGGCCCACCAGAAGGCTCGCAAGCTCCGGGCCGAGCGCGACCGGGAGCAGGCTCGCGCCCGTCGTCAGCGCGATCTGTAGAAACATCCGTCGCCGTCGGGCGGACCGAGCCGATCTCCGGTGAGCTTGGCAGGCGGACACGCCCTCGGGTGCTGGTGTCCGACCCCCCTTCGCGGCGTTACGGACCGTACGGTGGCCGATCCCTCTGAGACGCTCGCCGCCCGACCGAGAGGTTCGTCGGAATGGTCTAGCGTTGGCGCTCAGAGTTAAGTCAGCATTTGCGGAGTTCCGCCGAGAGCCTGGGTGGAGAACAGGAACACGGATATGAGCGCGACACCGCCGTCACAGACGCAGACGAGGGGGGCGACCGGGTTGCCGGACCAGGGACCGGTCCTCGACCTCAGCCACCGGAGGGTGCTGATCATCATCGGCGCGTTGATGCTGGGGATGTTCCTGGCAGCGCTGGATCAGACGATCGTCGCGACCGCGCTGCCGACGATCGTCGCCGATCTTCACGGCGCGTCGCACCTGGCCTGGATCGTCGTCGCGTATCTGCTCGCGGTGACGGTCTCGACGCCGCTGTGGGGCAAGCTCGGCGATCAGTACGGCCGCAAGGTGTTCTTTCAGGCAGCGATCGTGATCTTCCTGTGCGGCTCGGCATTGTCGGGGCTCAGCCGCAGCATGACCGAGCTGATCGCGTTCCGGGCCGTTCAGGGTCTCGGAGGCGGTGGGCTGATGGTTGGTGCCCAGGCGATCGTCGGAGACATCGTCTCTCCCCGTGAGCGCGGTCGCTACCAGGGACTGTTCGGAGCGGTGTTCGGTGTGGCGAGCATCATCGGTCCGCTGCTCGGCGGCTTCTTCGTCGAGCAGCTCTCCTGGCACTGGATCTTCTACATCAACCTCCCGATCGGCGCCGTCGCGCTCACCATCATCGCGATCCAGGTACCGGGCAACCTGCGCCGAGTCCACCACGTCATCGACTATCTCGGCGCACTCGTTCTCACGCTGTCAGCGAGCTGCCTGGTGTTGTTCACCAGTCTGGGTGGCACGACCCTTGCCTGGGGATCGTCAACCAGTATCGGTCTCGGCGTTGCCGGTGCCGTCCTCCTCGTCGTCTTCGTGTTCGTGGAGCGACACGCGACCGAGCCTGTGCTGCCGCTGCACCTGTTCTCCAACCGGGGGTTCTCGGTCACCAGCGTCGTCGGGTTCATCGTCGGGTTCGCGATGTTCGGCGCGATCACCTACCTGCCCCTGTTCTTTCAGATCGTGCACGGCGAGTCGCCGACGACCTCCGGTCTGCAGCTGCTGCCGCTTCTGGCTGGCCTGATCATCTGCTCCACCGGATCGGGGATCGTCATCAGCAAGACCGGCCGCTACCGGATCTTCCCGATCGCAGGGACCGCGCTGATCACTACCGGGCTGGTCCTCCTGTCCCAGATTGGGATCGCCACGAGCGTGGTCGTCTCGGGCCTTTACATGTTCGTGCTCGGCGTCGGACTGGGCTGCGTGATGCAGGTGCTCGTCCTGATCGTGCAGAACGCCGTCCCTTACTCCGAGCTCGGAGTCGCCACCTCCGGCGCGACCTTCTTCCGATCGATCGGAGGGTCGTTCGGCACGGCGATTTTCGGCGCCATCTTCTCCAACGTGCTCATCGGCAACCTCGTCAGGCATCTCGGTACCGCCAAGCTGCCACGGGGCCTGTCCAGTGCCAGCGTCACCCCCGCCATCCTGGACAAACTCCCCGAGGCCGTCCATCACGGCATCGCCGCCGCCTACGCCGAGTCCATCGAAACCGTCTTCATCATCGCCGCGCCTATCGGCCTCATCGCGTTCATGGCCTCGTGGCTCATACCCCAAGTCGAGCTGCGACGGGGAGTCGGCGCTTCACCCGACCCCTCGTCAAGCACCCCACCGGCACCCGATCTGAGAGCTCCTCAGCCGCTTGCCTCCAACTGACGGAGTGCCCTCGGTCCGGCGCTGGGGCCGAACGCCTTCAGCGAACGCGTCGCGGCGTCCGATCCGCCGTCCCTGGGCGACACCAGTGAACGGGTGGCTGCTCGTCGCCGAGTTGTTCCTAAGCAGCTTTGACAGTCGAATCGGCCCCGCTGCCGACGTGCCTGTTCTCGGGAACGAACTTGCTCGCGGTGAACGTCGCACCCTGGGGATCGGTGATGACGGTCATCCTGACCCAGGGGGCATCGAATGGCGGGAGGATCACTTGCCCGCCTAGCGCCGCGGCCCTGTCGGCCGTCGCGTCGGTATCGTCGACCGCGAACGTCACGCTCCAGTGTGCAGGGACATCGGGTTGGTCGTCCGCGATCGGATTGAGCGTCGCGACGACATCCTCGAAGCCCTCTGGAGCAGCGGCGGTCTCCGCCATCCGCTTGCGGAGCTCGGGATCGCTCTGCGCCAGGAAATCGCCGTAGCCGGGGAGCCGCCACATCTCGGCGCCCCCTGCGAGACCGAGCGTCCGCCATCCGAACAGCGAGCCGTAGAAGGACTTCGCGCCTTCAGCGTCGCGGGTGTTGAGGCTGTTGAAGTTCAACGAGCCGGGTTCGTTGACGATCTGCGCGCCCTTATGCTCCTTCGCCTCCCAGACGCAGAACGCCGCCCCTTCGGGATCGGCGCACACCGCCATCCGGCCCGCGTCCGTGACGTCGAAGGGGCCTGTCACGACTCGGCCGCCTGCTTCGTGCGCCTTCGAGGCGGCCTCGTCGGCGCTCTCAACCCAAATGTACGTGTTCCACACCGCGGTTCTTGGCCCGGCCTCGGGCTGTGACCCGACGGCGGCTACGTCGCCGCCGCGAAGCCGAGCGATGAAGTATTCGCCGGCTGAGCCCGGCGGCATTGCGTTCGTGAAGTCCCATCCGAAGAGGCCGCTGTAGAAGGCGACCGCGGCCCGCGGATCGGGCTGGGTGGTGTCGACCCAGCACGGGACGCCGGGCAGGTATCCGTCTCGCTCACGCATGGTGCTCCCTTCTGGCTCGTTGACATCGCGAAGCAGGGTAGGGCCTATTTAGGTCAGGATCTGTCCTCAATTGAGCGGACGATGAAACCACCATGAACCAGACCTCGGGCCGACTTCTACAACTGCTCTCCCTGCTTCAGGGACGGCGCGACTGGCCGGGCAACGAGCTGGCCGACCGGCTCGAAGTGTCCGGCCGGACGATCCGGCGCGACATCGAGCGGCTGCGCCGACTCGGCTACCCCGTGGAGTCGCTCACCGGCCCCGCTGGCGGATACCGGCTTCGCGCCGGAAGCGCGATGCCGCCGCTGCTCCTCGATGACGAGGAGGCAATCGCCATCGCGGTCGGCCTCCGGACCGCCGCCGGCGCCTCCGTGACCGGCATCGAGGAAACCGCCGTGCGAGCGCTCGTCAAGCTCGAGCAGGTCCTGCCGGCGCATCTGCGCCGCCGCGTCGGCGCGCTGGGCTCGGCGACGATCACGCTCCCAGTCGCCGGCCCGACGGTCGACCCGCAGCACCTGGCCGTGATCGCCGCCGCCTGCCGCGACTCCGAGTCCCTTCGGTTCGGCTACACAAGCCGCGATGGCAGCGACAGCCGCCGCGATGTCGAGCCCCACTCCCTCGTGAACCACGGCCGCCGCTGGTATCTCGTCGCATGGGATTCTCGCCGCGCGGACTGGCGCACCTTCCGCATCGACCGCCTGGCGGCACCGGCGTCGACCCGCGTGCGCTTCACTCCGCGCAAGCTACCGGCGAAAGATGCGGCCGCGTACGTCGAGCAGAGCATCGCCGGTGCCCGGAACCGATTCGAGGCTCGAGTCACTCTGCACGCCACCGCGGCGGAGATCACAAGCCGCGTCCCGACCTACTGGGGCGCACTCGAACGCATCGACCCGCATACCTGCGAATACAGGACCAGCGACGACGACCTCCGATGGCTAGCACTGCGCATCCTGATGCTCGGTGTGGACTTCGACGTGCACGAGCCACCAGAGCTAGTCGAGCATCTGCAGACGCTGGCTCTCCGGTTAAGGCGCGCTGTTCGCTGACCCCCTTTGCGGACGCCACGGCGGTCGGTCGTGGGGTCTTGACACTGCCCCAGCTGGCCAGCACCCAGGTGTGCCTCGACGACCTTGTGCGTGGATCCGGCAGGCGGTTGCGTGCTGGTCAGCGCACCGCGATCTCATCGCCCAGAGCGAACGGGGGGACCAGCTCCAGGCGGTCGCCGCTCCAAAAACGCCCTGGGTCATACCAGTTCGCCGGCCGGTGGCTCGGGAGCAGGCCCATGTACTGGTAGGTCGTGGCGATGAGCTCGGCGCAATAGATCGTCTCCAGTGACGAGGTGCGACGCAAGCGGGCCTTGGCCCATTGTCTGATGAGTCCGGGGGTCGTGGGAAACGCTCGGCCGTCGAAGCGGGCGATGATCTCCATGAGACGGTCCTCATGGTGACGTTCGATCGTGCCCTCGAGCTGGCGGACCCAGGCCCGTTGGTCGTAGCGCTCGTTCCAGGTCGTGACGGCTTCAGGAAGGTGGTGTAGCTGAACGCCGCGTTGACGCTGCCCGGTCCATACGTCGGGCAGCGAACGACCGAGCTCGGCGTGCCATAGAAGCGCAGGCAGGTCATCGATGGCGACCACCATGCCGACGTGATTCACGGGGCTGTTGGTAAGGGCTCGGATCGCCACGTCTGCCGCCGACCTGCCGCGAAACAGCCAGATGTCGCCGGTCGAGGCGATGTCGACGGCTCGGTCGAGCGTCACGGTCGGATGATTCACCCCGGGGTAACCTACGCGACTGGTGCGTCCGCGGTGGAAGCTCATCGGTCTCGCCGGTATCGCGGGTGTCACGGCCACCGGCGTCGTCATCGCCCGCAACCGCCGCGCGCACCGACACTACGATCCCGACGAGCTGCGCGAACAGTTGCACCGCCGGCTGGCGGAGGCCTCGAGAAGCGGTCGTGGCCTGGCTGCGCAGACGGGCGAGCCCGCCACAGGGCCCCGGTAACCGGGAATACGCGGCGCGCGTTTGCGGGCCACCGCCGATCGCTTCCAAGACGATCAGAGCCGCCCGCGATGGCGCGCCGCCGGCTGGTCAGCCGATCCGCGCCCGTTCCCGGACGATCCGAATGTTGTTCGTACGCGCCTGAAGCCGATCCATGGCGGCGGCGACGTCGCTCTGGGGTGGCGCTGTCGACCACCGCTTGCCGACGCGCCGGACCTCGCCGCGGCGCTCGAGGTCCTGTAGCCGGGCAAGCGCCTTCTCGCGGGTAAGACCTGCCGCCCGGGCGGCCATCGCCGTCGAGAACGAGTCAGGCAGCTTGCGCAGCGCCGCTCGTAGGCGATCCGGGCGCTGGTCGGTCCCGCGCTCGCCTGAGCGCTGGTGCGGCGGCGCGAGCGGCTCAGCCGTGGGGGGAACGGGTTCGACAGCGGACACGGGATTGCCTCCCACCGGCGGATCGTCGCCGAAGCGGGCTCGGCAGCTGCCGCACAACACGACCGGCTCCCGGTCGGACGGGCGGACAAGCTCAAACCGACGCCATCCGCGACCGGAGTGGCAGACGCCGCAGCGCCGTCCGGCGTTCTCAATCTCGATCAGGTCTTCAGTACGCAACGGTGTTCTCGCTTTACGATAGAACGTCGATCGCGCCGTCTCAGTAAAGGTTCCTGAGCGTACGGCACGCGGCCTGACCTTGGTCTGTTGCTCCAGGCGATTGGCAACCGACGTCGCCATCTCGGCCAGCATCCTGATCGGCTACGCACGCTGCCTACTGCGCCCGCCGCTTGCCGGCAACCAGCAGGCGGATCACACTGATGAGGCCGCCCGCGATCAGCACGATCGACACGATCCCGAGCCGCTTCTCGGTCTCGGGCGCGAGCTTCCTTGGCGGCGGATAGCCGACCCGGGCGATCGTGGCCGATGTCCATCCGCTCCACCACCCGCCACACACCAGACGAAGGGTGTTCCGTGCTTGAGAATCCACGCGGCGCTCCGCAACGGCGAGGATCATCGCCCAAACAGCGGCGCAGCCGACGCTGTACCCCAGGTACGTATTGCGCTGGGTCTTGACTCGTGCGATCACGGATTGCGGCATTTGACCATCCCATGCTCGCACACGACGAGCGGCCGCTGAGAGGCGTTTGCACCGGACACTTGCCGAGAGCACCCAGGTCAGCTCGGCACGGAGCCGCTCAGGTGCTGGGGCGCTATGCTTGAGGTGCACACCTTCGTGGGGCCTCTCCCTCTCTCTCAGCCCAGCGGTGGTCTTCTCTAGGAGAAGAGTTGGGAACGAAGGCTGGGATGAGCATCTCAGAGCCCAGGTTGTCCGGCCGACAGCAGTTGGCGGCGATCTCCCACTCGATGGCCGGTTTGCAGCGCGAGCACTATGGTCGTGAGTCGACCAAGGTCAACGCGTATGCGATCAAGGACATGATCGTGGTGGTAGTGCGGTCGAAGCACCTCACGCCGCTTGAGAAGTCAATGGTGGATGGAGGCGAACCTGAGACCCGACATCATCGTCGAGGCGTTCTTCCTCGACCGACGGTTCGGGTCAAAGGTCACCGAGGGCCTGGCTGAGGTGATCGACCTCCCGGAGGCGGTCGACACTTGCCGCGACGGGTGGGACGCGCTCGATTGACGTCTCGACCCAACCCGTGGGGCGCAGGGACGCGCCGCCGCAAACGGAGCGCCTGAGCCGAGGCGTCTGCTCCGCGCTGGCGCTCGGCCGGGCCCGGCGGCCGCCCCGCTGCTCGTCAGACGCGTAGGGTAGGCGGCCGTGACTGGTTATCTTCCGATCGCTGAGCACGGGCTGATCGGTGACCTGCATAGCGTTGCCCTTGTTGGGACCGACGGAACGATCGATTGGTACTGCTGCCCGCGGTTCGACTCTCCGAGCGTTTTTGCCTCGATTCTCGATGCGCGGCGCGGGGGCTGTTATCGCCTGGCGCCTGCTGATGATGGCTGGACGTCCCAGCAGCTGTACTTCCCCGACACCAACGTTCTGATCACTCGCTTCTTGACCGCCGATGGTGTGGGCGAGGTCGAGGACTTCATGCCGGTCGCGCGGACGATCGACGGCGAGCATCGTCAGCGCTTGGTGCGCCGGGTCGTGTCGGTGCGCGGCCGGGTGCGCTTCGAGCTGGTGTGCTCGCCGCGCTTTGACTACGCCCGGGCCGAGCATGTGGTCGAGCGCCATGAGCATGGTGTGCTGTTTCGCTCCGCGGGCTGCGCGCTGGCGTTGGAGACCGAAACGCCGCTGAAGATCTGCGATGGCGCGGCGCAGGCCTCGTTTACCCTCTCGCAGGGGAACAGCGCAACCTTTGTGCTGGAGCACGTGGTCGGTGTCTATGAGCCCCATCGCCATTCGGCGGCGCAGACGCGCGAGCTGTTCGAGGCGACGGTTGCCTACTGGCGGCGTTGGTTGTCGCAGTCGCGGTACACCGGGCGGTGGCGCGAGATGGTGCACCGCTCGGCGCTGACGCTGAAGCTGTTGACCTACCAGCCGACGGGGGCGATCGTCGCGGCGGCGACGACATCGCTGCCCGAGCAGCTCGGTGGCGAGCGCAACTGGGACTATCGCCACACCTGGATCCGCGACGCTGCGTTCTCGCTTTACGCGCTGCTGCGTTTGGGCTTTGGCGAGGAAGCTGAGGCGTTCATGGGTTGGCTGACGGAGCGATTCCGTGACTGCCGGATCGGCGAGTCGGGGCCGCTGCGGATCATGTATGGCGTCGACGGACGCGCCGAGCTGCCCGAGGAGCAGCTGAGTCATCTCGAGGGCTATCGGGGCTCCGGCCCGGTGAGGATCGGCAACGCGGCCGCCGATCAACTGCAGCTCGACATCTATGGAGAGCTGATCGACTCGGTGTATCTCTACAACAAGTACGGAACGCCGATCTACCACGACGCCTGGCTCGATCTCACTCGGATCATCGAGTGGTTGTCTGAGCACTGGGACCAACCCGACGAGGGCATCTGGGAAACCCGCGGCGGGCGCCGGCACTTCACCTACTCGCGGCTGATGTGCTGGGTCGCGCTCGAGCGCGCCGTGCGGATCGCGCGTCAACGCGGCTTGCCCGGCGACATCGTGAGCTGGATGGCCGCCCGCGACACGATCTACCGGCAGATCCTCTCGCGAGGATGGCACGAGCCCAGGCGGGCGTTCGTGCAGCACTACGACACCGACGTCCTGGACGCCTCGATCCTACTGATGCCACTGGTCAAGTTCATCTCCCCGACCGACCCCCGCTGGCTGTCGACACTCGACGAGATCAGCCACGAGCTCGTGTCCGACAGCCTGGTTTCGCGCTACAACCCGCAGGCCTCCCCCGACGGCCTGCGGGGCGACGAGGGCACCTTCTCGATGTGCACCTTCTGGTATGTCGAAGCGCTCGCCCGGGCGGGGCGCGTAGATGAGGCGCGGCTCGTGTTTGAGAAGATGCTCACCTACGCCAACCATCTCGGCCTCTACGCCGAGGAGATCGGCCCCACCGGCGAGCAGCTCGGCAACTTCCCCCAGGCCTTCACCCACCTCGCGCTGATCAGCGCCGCCACGAACCTCGACCGCCAGCTCGGCTGAGCGCTCGCCGCGGAGACCGAACCCACCTCGGACTCCCTGAAGCGCTGACCACCTGGTTCGGACCGCCCACTGCGGCATAGCCACCAGCTTCCAACATCAATCTGAAGGAGTGCTACAGAGTCGGGCTCTTTCAGACCTCGGCGCGTTGACCGCGCTCGAGCATGAGCAGGCGATCAGCGATCCCATTGCCTGAGAACGCTGCTTTGAACTCGCCGGCGCCCTGGGTGAAATGGGCCCAGCCTTCGAAATGCAGAGGGATCACCGTCCGGGCTCCGAGGATCTTGGCGACATCGGCGGCGTGATCGGCGGACAGGGTCAGGTAAGCGCCGTCGAATTTCGATAACTGGACCGCGCCAGCGTTCAGGATCGCGATTCCGAGTTCACCAGTCTTCTCCACCAGAGCGCGCACGACGTCTCGGGAGGCGTTGTCGCCCGACAGGTAAATCTCTTCTGCGCCTGGGGCCGATAGCACGAACCCGAGCACCGGGCCTTGAATGTCGTCGCTGCCGTCCGGGCCATGTTGCGCGTGCACAGCGGTCACCTTCACGGGGCCTCCGCGAGGGCTCTCGAGCTCGACTTCTGACCAGGGCTCCATGCCGACGACATTGCCGCCCAGGTCTTCGGCCGCCTTGGTGGTGGATAGGACGCGGTGCGCGGAGGGAAGGAACGCTCTACCGGCCGGATCGAGGTTGTCGCTGTGATGATGATGGGAGAGGAGCACGACGTCGATCCGGTCCTGTTGGGAGATGTCGAGGGCAGGGCCCGTCAGCTTCGTAAGACCTCCGTATTCACCGGGAGGCGAGAGCGCGGGATCGGTGAGCCAGCGAAGACCGCCGTACTCCAGGATCGCTGTCGGTCCTCCCACGAGCTGAATTGCGAGTTGCGGTTGGGCTCCAGCCAGGCGCGGATCTGTGGCGCGGCTCGCCATCCGGAGACATCGTGACACAGGTCACGCTCCGGGCTTCCAAGGAGAGCGGCATTCACTCGCTGGCCAGCTCCAGCAGCTCCTGGTAGAAGGCGAGCGACGCCTGGGCGATCCGTTGTTCGACGGTGTGAAGCGGGGGGCCAGCCGCGACGACGGGGAGCCACAAGGCGCCGGCGCCGCTGACGTTGACGTCGAGCTCGCGCTCGAGCCGCTCGGCGATGGCTCGCCAGCCCGCCGGCCGCCCCGCCTGAGCGAGCGCGGCACCACCGTCCGAGACGATTAGCCGCCGCTCACGCCGCGTGACCCGGAGGCGCACCGGCTCGCCGGGGCGGTAGGCGAGGCCAGTGTCCGTGACTGTCTCGTTGCGGGCGGGGTCAAGGAGCCGAGCGATCTCATCGCGGCCCTGATAGACGGCCCAGCCAAGTGGCGTGCCGCCGCGGAGGTCGTCGCGGATTTCGGGATCCGCCCCGCGCGCCAGCAACAGCTGGACCGTCGAGGCACGGCCGAACTGCACGGCGAAGTGAAGCGGTGTGACGTTCAGGTATGGCCGCCCGTCCGCCTCGGCTCCATGGTCCACGAGCCAGTCGATGGCGGCGTCACGGCCATTGATGGCCGCGTAGGCGAGGGCCTCATCAAGAATCGTCTGGCGGTCGTCGTCCGGCGGAGGCGCAGGCGGCCAACCGACATCGGAGAGGTTCGGGCGGTTCACAGTTGCGGCGGGCACCAGGTGGCCGTCGGCATCGACCATGGTTTCCATGAGGTCGAGTCGGCCCAGTGCTGCGGCGCTCCACAGCGCCCGCGGCGAGATCGTGCCCTCGGCGAGCAGCTCGGCGGCGGCGACGGAGCCGTGGTAGAGCGCGGTCTCGAGCGGCGTGAGGCCGCGGTGGGGATCGGGCGCGGGATCGGCGCCGGCCTGCAGCAGCTTGGCCACGAGCTCTGACCGGTTGAAGCACGCGGCAAGGCCGAGCGGACCTTCGAGATCGTCGCTGCGGGAGATTAGGAGCTCAACGACGGCTGGGTTGACGCCGAGCGCGGTGCCGAGGCGCTCGCCGACGACGTCCGGCTGCGCGATCGCTTCGAGCAGCGTCGACCACGCGCCGTTATGGCACTGGCCGGTGAGCTGCGGGTAAGCGTCGAGCAGCTCGGCCAGCCGCACGACGTCGCCTCGGCTGATCGCGTCTAGCGCGGCCCGGACCTCCGGCGTTCCTTCGCGCTGGCCCTCATGCTCGGCCAGCGCCCGCTCGACCATGCGCAGGAGCTCGCGCCAGGTGCCGAAGCCGTATTCGCGGGCGATCACGAGGTCCGCGTCCCTGAGGTCGAGGTCGCCGCCAGCAAAATCCCCCAGCCTCGGCACATGTGCGCGGACGCGCCGGATCGCGCTATCACGTCGCTCGGCCGCCGCCGCCATCAGCTCGCGCGCCCGCTCCTCATAGGACGACACAGGCTGCAGGCCGATCCGCTCGACCGGGCGATCCCGTTGGGCATGCTCGAGCGCGTGCTTGAGCTGCGGCCACGAGCCATAGCCGTGCTCGATCGCCACGACATGCTGCGCGTCACCCAGCTGGAAGCGCTCGTGGGCGCGTTCGCCGAGCGCCTGGTACGCGCGCTGGAGCGCCTCGGGCTCGCCCTGGCGAAAGCCGCGCAGCAACTGCTTGGCGTCCTTGCGGTAATGCTCGAGTTCCATGACGTCCTCCTCCACTTGCACCCGGCGTCCGCTTGCTCAGGCGGAGAAAGAGAGCGTCAGCTCGATGTAATTGGGTGCTGCCGGGGACGAGGTGGGAGCTTCCCTTCCCGCGGACCGGTTGCGCCCTCGCGCGCGCGACGATCGTATCCGAGCGAGCGAGCGTCCGGCCCAGCAGGCGTCGAAGCTCACTCGTCGTCTTGTGGATCATCGCGCCACGCGATCATAGGATTGCCGGTGTGCGCGACGAGCGCCCCTTTGTCTCCCCTCTGCGTCCTGATGCCAACGCGGGCCGGGTCGCGCTGATCACCGGCGGCGGGACCGGGATCGGGGGTGCGACGGCGCGCGAGCTTGCCGCGACGGGTGCCGACGTGGTGATCTGCGGACGCCGCGAGGGGCCGCTGGTTGCCACCGCGAAGGAGATCGAAGCAGCCGGTGGGCAGTGTCTGGCCGTGCCGGCCGACGTGCGCGAGCCCGAGCAGGTCGAGCGTGTCGTGAGCGCGGCTCTGGACCGCTTCGGCGCGATCGACCTGCTGGTCAACAACGCCGGAGGTCAATTCGAAGCCCCAGCAGAGGAGATCTCGGACAAGGGCTGGCGGGCGGTCGGGCGCCTGACGCTGGACGCGACCTGGAGCGTCACTCGGACGGTGGCCACGCGGTCGATGATCTCTCGCGGCGGCGGGTTGATTGTGTTCATGGGCTTCAGCCCGCTACGTGGGATACCGGGCTTCGCGCACGCCTGCGCGGCGCGCGCGGCCGTGGCCAACCTCGCCGCGGGCTTGGCGCTGGAATGGAGTCGCCACGGGATCCGTTCGGTCTGCGTCGCAGCCGGCACGATAGCCACCGATGCGCTCGGGCTGTACGGAGAGGAGGCTGTCGAGCGGTGGCGGCGGAGCGTCCCGCTCGGTCGTCTCGGGTCGCCTCACGAGGTCGCGAGCCTGATCGCGTTCCTCGCCTCGCCGGGCGGCGCGTACATCACCGGGACAACGTTCGTCGTCGACGGCGGCGCGGATGCGTGGGGTCTCGCAGAGGAGCCTCCTCGTGGGTGAGCTGGTCGAGCGCCGTGCGAGTTAGGGTTGAGCGCCCGTGGGGTCACGCTTCGTAGTCGCGCTCAACCTCGAGTGGGAGGACCTGGCACCCGAGCGGGAGGCGCTTGCCGCCGTCGGTGCCGAACTCGTCACGCTCGATGAACTTCAGGAGGCGCAGCTTCCGAGCGTCGTAGCCCTGCTCTCAGAGGGTGCGAGGGTCACGGCGAACGACCTCCGTCGCTATCCGCAGCTCAAGCTCGTCTCGGAATTCGGGACCGGGTATGACGGCATTGACGTGGAGGCGGCACGCCAGCTCGGGATAGCGGTGACCAACGTGGCGGGCTACTGCACCGAGGAGGTCGCTGACCACACGCTGGCACTGGCACTGAGCCTGGTGCGGCGGCTGGGATCGCTGAGCCGCCAGGCCGAAGGTGGCAACTGGGCGCAGGTAGAGACGGGTTCGGTGCGCCGCTGTGCGGACTCGTGCTGGGGAGTGATTGGCTTCGGGCGTATCGGCCGAGCGGTCGCCCGCCGGGCACAGGGGTTCGGTTTCTCCGTCTGTGCATACGACCCCCAGCTGTCCGACCAGGCCATCAGCGACGACGGGGCGCGAGCGACGACACTCGAACGACTGCTGAGCGAAGCGGACGTCGTGAGCGTTCATGCCGTCCGAACTGGACACGATGACCATATGCTCGACCGCCGGCGCCTGTCGCTGCTCAAGCCGACCGCGTACCTGATCAACGTCGCGCGCGGAGCCTTCGTCGACGAGGGCGCGCTCGCCGATGCGCTCGACGCGGGAGTTCTCGCCGGCGCGGCGCTCGACGTGCTGACGGACGAGCCCCCGGACCCGGGAAACCGCCTGCTGCGCCACCCGCGCACGCTCATGACTCCACACGTCGCGTATTACTCGGACGCCGCCGAGGTCGAGCTTCGCGCGCGAGGCATCACTGCGGTCGTCGATGTGCTCAGCGACAGGACACCGGTCGACCTGATCCCCCTCCCCTAGGGCTACGACGCCGGCGCGGCGTTGTACTGCTCGTCGGTGACGTGCTCGCCCCAGCTGACCGGGCTCCCGTCCTCACCGACTTCCTGCATGGCGATGTGGGTCATGAAGCGGTTCGGGGCGGCGCCGTGCCAGTGATCCTCGCCGGGCTCGAAGTACACGCGGTCGCCGGGGCGGATGGTCTGCACCGGGCCGCCGTGGTGCTGGCAGCGCCCGATGCCCTCGGTGACGAAGATCGTCTGGCCGAAGGGGTGGGTGTGCCAGGCGGTGCGCGCGCCGGGGGTGAAGTGGACACTGGCGGCCTGCAGCCGTGATGGCGGCGATGCCGTCGCCACCGGGTCGATGTACACGGTGCCGGTGAACCAGTCGCTCGGCCCGGTGCCGGTCTCGAGTGAGTTCCTGGTGATCTGCATGTTCGTCCTCCTCGGTGTTTGATAACGGGTGCCTCCGGCCCACGGCGTTCACCCAAGTGCGATGATGCCCATGAGGTCCCGCTGACCCAACCTGAAGCCGCTTCACGGGGTCGATGCGGTCTACCGCGGGAGCGATGTGAGCACGGCTACGCATCCAGAGCCAACTTCTGATCCGCGCGGCGCCTGTGCGCACCTAAGGACGGCTGCATCCGATCGCGCGATGCTGGTCGGAGGCGAGTCGGCGGAGCGCGGACGCGCGGCCAGAGGGGTGGTGCCGCGGTCGGCTCACGGGGACTGGTCGCAGGCGGCGGACCGGCCTGATCCGGTCTCGCTGCTCGAAGCTCAGGCTGCGACGCGGCTTCAGGAGCTGGTCCCGATCCGATACGGGCGGATGCTCGTTTCGCCGTTCACGTTCTATCGGGGCGCGGCTGCCGTTATGGCCGCTGATCTTTCCGCGACGCCTGACTCCGGGATCGTCGTTCAGGCCTGCGGTGATGCCCATATTTCGAACTTCGGCGGTTTCGCAGCCCAGGATCGCAGGCTCCTGTTCGGTCCTAACGATTTTGACGAGACTCTGCCCGGCCCGTGGGAGTGGGACGTCAAACGAATGGCTGCAAGCGTCGAGATCGCCGGCCGCGATATCGGTTTGCCTGCCGATCGTCGCCGAGGGCTCGTGACCGACTGCGTACGCGAGTATCGCGAGGCCATGCGGGGCTTTGCGAACGAGAGCCACCTCGACGTGTGGTACGACCGCCTGAACGCCAGCCAACTGGTCGACCGCTTCGGCGGGCAACTGGGCAAGCGAGGCCGAATCGTGTTCGCAAAGCCGTTCGCGAAGGCACGGCGCAAGACGAGCATCCGAGCGGTCGAGAAGCTGACTGCGCGCGTACACGGCGAGCTGCGCTTTCGGAGAGTCCCGCCGCTCCTGGTTCCCCTCAGCGAGCTGGTCGACCCGGGCGACGCTCGTCGCGACGTCGACATCGTTCGCGTGGCGCTCGAGCGGTACGCCGAAAGCCTCGATGAGGACCGACGCTACCTGCTCGGGACCTACCGCTTTGTTGACATGGCCCGCAAGGTCGTGGGAGTCGGGAGTGTGGGCACGCGCGCGTGGGTGCTCCTGTTCGTCGGCCGTGGCGGCCGGGATCCTCTCGTGCTCCAGATGAAGGAGGCTCAGGCATCGGTCCTGGAGCCATACCTTGGTGCGAGCGAGTTCGAGCACCACGGCGAGCGAGTCGTCCGCGGTCAACGCCTGTCACAGGCGGCGATCGATCTGTTCCTCGGCTGGCAGCGAAGCTTAGGCCTCGACGGTAAGGACCATGACTTCTATATCCGTCAGCTGTGGGACTGGAAGGCGTCGATCGACCTGTCGCGGATGAGCTACAGCGGTTTGCACGCCTACACGCGCGCCTGCGGGTGGTCCCTGGCCCGCGCGCACGCCCGCTCGGGCGACCGGCTCGCGATTGCCGCATACCTGGGCGCCGGATCGAGGTTCGACCGAGCGATCGCGCGCTTCTCCGCCTCGTATGCGGATCAGAACGAGATCGATCACCGGCGACTCGGCGACGCGATCGCTGCCGGCGAAGTCACGGCCTTGAGCGGCGTTTGAGGGCACGGCGGCCGATAAGACAATCCGCCGGGGCGGCACTGGACAGAGTTCGCGCCCGTGGCGCTCCTCCGCGATCGCGGGTTTGCCTTCCTGTCCCGTAGCGCCCCGGCGGGCGTACGAACTGAGACGAGTTGTACCCGGCCGACCGGTCGGACAACCGGAAATCGATCACATTCGAGTTGCCGTAGAACTCCGGGTATGCCCGCCACCGAGGCAACGCTCGTCGACGCCGGCGGCCGCGACCTGCGCGTGTCCAACCCCGACCGCGTGATCTTCCCGGCGGCCGACCGCTCCGAGCCGGTCACCAAGCTCGACATCGTCAACTATTACCTGGCGGTGAAGGACGGCATCATGCGCGCGCTCGAGCAGCGGCCGACCACGCTCGAGCGCTGGCCGAAGGGCGTCCATCCCGGCATCGTTCTCTCCACCAGGGACAGAGGGGGCGGCGACGCCTTCTTCCAGAAGCGCGTCCCCCGGGGGGCCCCGGACTACATCCAGACCGTCGAGATCCAGTTCCCGTCGGGCCGGCACGCCGATGAGATCTGCCCGACGGAGATCGCCGTCGTCGGCTGGGCGGCGCAGATGGGCACGATCACGTTTCACCCGTGGCCGGTTCGCCGCGCCGACGTCGATCACCCGGACGAGCTGCGGATCGATCTCGACCCGCAGCCGGGCACCGACTTCGCCGACGCCGTGATCGTCGCCGCGCAGGCACGGGCGCTGCTCGACGAGCTCGGCTACGCCGGCTTCCCGAAGACCTCCGGCGGCCGGGGCGTGCACATCTACGTCCGGATCGAGCCGCGGTGGACGTTCACCGACGTCCGGCACGCGGCGATCGCGTTCGGCCGCGAGCTCGAGCGGCGGATCCCTGACCAGGTCACGACGAAGTGGTGGAAGGAAGAGCGGGGTGAGCGGATCTTCCTCGACTACAACCAGAACGCGCGCGATCGCACGATCGCCTCGGCGTACAGCGTCCGCCCGAAGCCGGGCGCGCCGGTGTCGGCGCCCCTGGCCTGGGACGAGCTACCCGAGGTCGCGCCCGAGGACTTTACGGTGGCGACGATGCCCGCCCGCTTCGCCGAGATCGGCGACCGCCACGCGGCGATCAACGACGTCGCCCATTCGCTGGAGCCCCTGCTCGACATGTACGAGGCCCAGGGACAGGGCGACCTGCCCTACCCGCCGGATTATCCGAAGATGCCGGGCGAGCCCAAGCGGGTGCAGCCCTCACGCGACCGGGACCGCCCCAGGTGATGTTCGGGGGCGCGCATGCGCGCCCCCGCCTGCCGCCGCATGCGGCGGCAGGGCCACCGGCGCATGCGCCGGTGGCTACCCGGATTGGGGAAGCTTGACTGAGCCGCGCTTGGTCACAGGCGCCGACGGCGGCGGCACGACCGGTCCGATGTCGCCGTCCGGCGCCTCGTCGAGGTCGACGATCACCGGGGCGTGATCGCTCGGCCCGCTGCCCTTGCGGGCCTGGCGGTCGACCCACGCCGCCTTGACGCGCCCGGCGACCGGCGTCGTCGCCAGCGCGAGATCGATCCGCATCCCCAGGTCCTGGTGGAACATCCCGGCCCGGTAGTCCCAGTAGGTGAAGACGCGCTCGTTCGGCCAGCGCTCGCGGACGAGGTCGTGCAGGCCCAGCGCTTCGAGGGCGGCCAGCGCCTCACGCTCGGGCGGGGTGACGTGGGTGTGGCCGACGTAGGCCTCGGGATCGAACACGTCCTCGTCGGTCGGCGCGATGTTCATGTCACCGCAGACGAAGATCGACTCCGGGCCCTCGGCGACGACGTCCCGCAGCGACGCCAGCCATGCGAGCTTGTACTGGTAGTGCTCGGAGCCGGGCTCTCGCCCGTTCGGGACGTACACCGAGAAGATGCGGACCCCGCCGCACGTCGTGGCCACGGCCCGCGCCTCCGGGTTGGGAAAGCCGGGGGCTCCCTCTAGTCCGCGCACGACATCGTCCAACCCGGCGCGCGACAGGATCGCGACGCCGTTCCAGGCCGCCTCACCGTGGACGGCGATCTCATACTCGCGCTCGGCGAGCTCGTCGCCGAGCAGCTCGATGAACGCGTCGTCGGCAAGCTTCGTCTCCTGGAGGCAGACGACGTCCGGCTGGCGGTCGTCGAGCCACGGAAGCAGGCGGGGAAGGCGCTGCTTGACGGAGTTGACATTCCAGGTCGCGATCCGCATCGACGCTACGGTAGCGAGCGACATGCTCACCCGGTTCGCGACCGACGGAGCCGTCGCCGCCGCCGATCATCTGGCGGCCTCCGCCGGCGCCTCCGTGCTGCAGCGCGGCGGCAACGCCATCGACGCAGTGATCGCGGCGGGCGCGGTGATGGCCGTAACTTCCCCGAACCTTTGTGGTCTGGGGGGAGACCTGTTCGCGCTCGTGGCCCGCGCCGGCGAGCCCCCGGCCGCCCTCAACGCCTCGGGCCGGGCCGGCTCCGGCGCCGATCCCGACCAGCTGCGGGCCGAGGGACATCGGCTGATGCCGTTCCGAGACGACATCCGCGCGGTGACGGTGCCCGGGTGCGTCGACGGGCTCGTTGCCCTGCACGAGCGGTTCGCGACGATGGAGCTTCACGACCTGCTGGCGAATGCTCAGCGGCTCGCCGACACCGGGTTTCCGGTGTCGCCGTCGCTGGCCACGGGGTCGGTGGAGCTCGCTCCGGGCCTGCGCGCGGACATGTTCGCACAGGTCGAGGGGCTGCGGGCTGGCCAGCGCCTGCGGCTTCCGGCGCTGGCGGGAGTGCTGGCGACAGTCGCGCAGAGCGGCCGCGAGGGCTTCTACGAGGGCGAGGCCGGGAGCGCGTTGATCGCGCTCGGCGCCGGCGAGTTCAGCGACGCCGACCTCCGGGTTTCTCAGGCCGAGTGGGTGGCGCCGGTGAGGATCGACGCCTTCGGCTCTCGGCTGTGGAGCGCGCCGCCGAACTCCCAGGGCTACCTGGCGCTGTCGAGCGCCTGGATCGCCGAGCGGGTCGGGTTGCCCGACGACCCGGACGACGAGCGGTGGCCGTTCGTGCTGGTCGAGGCCAGCCGGCTGGCCGGCTCTGACCGCGTCGATGTGCTGTTTGAGCACGCGGACGGCCCGGGCCTGCTCGCGAACGAGCGGCTCGCGCCGCGGGCGGCCGCGATCGGGGAGCACGCCACCGCGGACCTGGCGGACGGGTACGGCGAGGGCGGCACGACGTGCATCTGCGCCCTCGATCGCGACCGGACCGGGGTGTCGCTGATCATGTCCAACGCCGCCGGGTTCGGCTCGCACCTGGTGCTGGCCGAGCACGGGATCTTCCTGCACAACCGGGGCCTCGGCTTCTCGCTGCGGCCGGCGCACCCGGCCGAGTACGGCCCCGGCCGGCGTCCCCCGCACACGCTGACGCCCGTGGTCGTCACCGGTGGCGACGGGAGGCTGGAGGCGGTGCTCGGGACGATGGGAGGAGATTCCCAGCCGCAGATCCTGCTCCAGCTGCTCGCCCGGGCGCTGATGTGCGGGCAGGAGACGGGGGACGCGATGGCGGCCGCGCGCTGGACGCTCGCGCGGGAGGGCGCCGGCGCGTTTCACGTCTGGGACGACGACGGCGAGCTCGTCGTGTGCCTGGAGAACGGCGCGCCGCCGGCATGGGCGAGCGGGCTGCGTCGGTGCGGCTACACGGTCGCCGAGACCCGCCCCGGCGAGCGGTCCTTCGGCCATGCCCAGATCATCCGGGTCACCGGCGACGGGCTTCTGTCCGCCGCCTCCGACCCCCGGGCCGGGAGCGGCGCCGTCGTCGGTTACTGACGGTCAGTGGCCAGCGATCGCGTGCGGGACGTACGGCTCCTCGAGCCGCGCGATCTCCTCCTCGCTCAGCTCGAGCTGCTCCGCCGTGAGCGCGTCCTCGAGGTGCTCGAGCTTGGTGGCGCCGACGATCGGCGCGGTCACTCCGGGCTTGTGGAGCAGCCAGCTGAGCGCGATCTGCGCGGTCGAGCACCCGCGTTCGTCGGCGAGCTCGGTGGCCCGGTCGACGACCGCGAAGTCGACCTCGGGTTTGTACAGCGAGTCGCCGAAGGCGTCGGTCCGGGCCCGGGTGGTCAGACGCTCGCCCTCGCGGGTGCGGTTGCCCGCCAGCAGGCCGCGGGCCAGCGGGCTCCACGGGATGACGCCGACTCCCTGGTCGATGCACTGGGGGATCATCTCCCGCTCCTCCTCGCGGTAGATGAGGTTGTAGTGGTTCTGCATCGATACGAAGCGGGTCCCGGCGGCAGCCTGGGCCTTGGCGAACTGCCACGCGTACATGCTGCTCGCCCCGATGTAGCGAGCCTTCCCCGACCTCACGACGTCGTGCAGGGCATCCATCGTCTCCTCGATCGGGGTCCGCGGATCCCAGCGGTGGATCTGGTACAGGTCGACGTAGTCGAGCTCGAGCCGTCGCAGCGAGCCGTCGATCGAGGCCATGATGTGCTTGCGGCTGAGGCCCCGGCCGTTCTCGCCGGGCATCGTCGGGCCGTTGACCTTGGTCGCGACCACGTACTCCTCGCGCATCCCGAAGATCTTGCGCAGCAGCCGTCCGGTCACCACCTCGCTCTCGCCGCCGTTGTACACGTCGGCGGTGTCGTAGAACGTGATTCCGCCCTCCGCGGCGCGCCGCACGATCGGCTCCGCTTCCTGCTCGTCGAGCGTCCACGGGCGGCTCTCGTGCTTGCCGTAGCTCATCATCCCGAGGCATACGCGGGACACGCGCAGGCCGGTGGCGCCCAGGTTCACGTAGTCCATCGCGTCACCACTCAGTCAGGATCATCGAGGCCTCCGGCCTGCCCTGCGCTGACACTGCCGCTCAAGCGCTCGGCGACGAGCGTCAGCTCCTGCACGGCGTCGGCGATATCGTCGCGATCGGCCTTGTGCTCGATCGCGAGCCGTAGCGCGGCGATCTCCCTGGCCAGGTAATCGGCATCGGCCAGGGCGCGGGCGTTGGTCTCGCGGTCGCGCTCGGTCTCCGCCTTGTCACGGTCGGCCTGTCGGTTCTGGGCGAGCAGGATCAGCGGCGCGGCATATGCGGCCTGGGTCGAGAACACCAGGTTGAGCAGGATGAACGGGTACGGATCGAAGCGAAGCGCGACGGCCGTCACGTTGACCGCAATCCATAAGCCCACGAGCACCGTCTGGAAGGCCAGGTAGCGCCCCGTACCGAGGAACCTGGCGATGGTCTCGGCGAAATTCCCGAACGCCTCGGGGTCGTACTGAGGGCCGCCGGGCGTTCCCCGGGGCTTGCTCAGGTCATCTCGATCTCGACGTGCCAACTACACGTGCTCCTGTTCGAGGCGGATGCGCCAGCCTTCCGGAAGTACCCGATCGAGTACGTCGTCGATCGTAACTGCCCCGAGGAGGCGTCCCTGCGCGTCGAGTACGGCGATCGCCAGCACGTCGTAAGCGGCGAGGCGTTCGGCGACCTGGCGGTCGCTGGCGTCGGCCGGGAGCGTCTGCGGTTCATCGTCGAGGCACCGCGACAGCGTCTTCGACGGGGCCTCGCGGAGCAGGCGCTGGAAGTGGGCGACGCCGAGGAAGCGGCCGGTCGGCGTCTCGGTGGGCGGAAGGCAGACGAACACCTGGGTGGCCAGGGGCACGGGCAGGTCGTGGTCCTGGATCCGGGCGAGCGCCTCGGCGACCGTGGACTGCGGGCCGAGGACGACGGGCTCGGGCGTCATCAGGCCGCCGGCCGTGTCCGGCTCGTAGGTCAGCAGTCGCCGGACCGGTTCTGCCTCCTCGGGGTCCATCGCGCTCAGCAGCTCGGCGCGCCGGACGTCGGAGAACTCGCCGAGCAGGTCGGCGGCATCGTCGGCCTCCATCTCGTCGAGGACGCGCGCCGCCTTCTCGAGGTCGAGGTCCTCCACGATGCGTACCTGCTCGTCCTCGGAGAGCTCTTCGAGCAGATCCGCGAGGCGGTCGTCCTGGAGCGCGGAGGCGAGCACCCGGCGTCGGGACAGGGGCAGCTTGCGTATCGCCCGCGCCATCTCGACCGGATGGAGCTGACCGATCGCGGCGGCCTGCCGGGAGGCCGGCGGCTCGGCCGCGAACAGCTCGCCGGCCTCGCTCCAGTCGATGATCTCCGGCGGACGGCGCCGTGGCGGAATGCCGCCCCCGCCCAGCGCGATCGTCGCGACCTCCCAGCTGTAGGGCTCGGGCGCCGGCGTGATGCCCACGTCGGTCACCTTCTGGCCACGGAGTCGTCGTCGGAACAGCTCGCCGACGACCAGTTGCTCGCCGGAGCGCAACTCGAACTGACGCATGTTGACGGCCCCCCGGCGCAGGCGGACGCCGTCGGCCTCGATCTCGGCGACGCGGCCGATCCCGACGAACACGCGACGGCGCTGGACGGCGACGACAAAGCCGTTCACGCGAGACGGCGCGCCGCCTCCCGACGGGTTGAGGACGGCGTCCGCCATGTGGCCGACCTCGGCCCCGTCCGCTCCGACGAGCGGCAACCTGACAAGACGTGAGACGTACACGAGCCGGCCGGCCATGGCGGCATTTTGACCGCTGGGCCCCGAGAAATCGTTGCCAATTCCCTGCCGCTTGGCTTCATGGCCGTAGGATCGGCCGATGGAACCGGCGGATGTCGTAGTCGTGGGAGCCGGCCCGTCCGGTCTCGCGGTCGCGGCGGAGGTTGGACGCCGTGGTCGGCGAGCGCTCGTGCTCGAGCGCTCGGAGGCGATCGTTGCCCGCTGGCGGACGCGCTACGACGGCCTGCGGCTGAACACGTGGAACGGCTTCTCCCGGCTCCCCGGATCACGGATGCCCCGGAGCACGGGACGGTACGCGTCCCGCGACAAGTTCATCGCCTACCTCGAGGACTATGCGCGCCGCCACGCGCTCGAAGTCCGGCTGGGCGCCGAGGCCTCGCGGGTCGAGCGTGATGGCGATGGCGGTTGGGTCGTGGCCTGCAGCGGCGGGCCGGTCGGCTGTGGCCACGTCGTCGTGGCGACCGGGTGGGACGCGGAGCCCGTGTTTCCAGACTGGGTTCGTGGCTCTTCGTTTCCTGGGCCTGTGCTGCATGCGTCGCAGGTCCGCGAGCTGAGCCAGTTCGCCGGCCGCCGGGTGCTCGTCGTCGGCGCGGGCAACACGGGCCTCGACCTGGCGGGGCTGCTCGTACGCGCCGGCGCCGACGTCACCGTGTCGATGCGCACCCCGCCGAACATCTTCCCGCGGGACTGGCTGGGCGTCCCGCTCGGCCCGATCGTGCTACTCGCGGAGCAGGGACCAAGCCGGCCGGCCAACGCGATCGGAAGGTTCATCCAACGGCAGGTCTACGGCGACCTGACCCCGTACGGAATCCCGCGATCGCCACAGGGCTTCCTCACCCGGTTTCGCGCCGGCGTCAACCCCGCCGTCGACGATGGGTTCGTCGCCGCACTGAAGAGCGGTCGGGCGGCGGTCGTCGGCGAGGTCAGCGGCCTCGAGCGCGACGGCGTACTGCTCGCCAGCGGGCAGCGGCTCGGGGCCGACGCCGTGATCTGCGCCACGGGATACCGCCGCGGGCTGGAGCCGCTGGTCGGACATCTCGGGGTGTTGGACGCGCGCGGGGCGCCCCGCTACAACAACGGCGTGCCCAGCGATCCCGCCGCCCGCGGCCTGTACTTCGTCGGCTTCCGCGTCGCGCTCAGCGGGCAGATTCGCGCGTCCTCTGGTCAGGCGCGGCGGGTCGCCAAGGCGATCGCGGCGGGAGGTCGCTAGCGTCATCCAGGTGTACTCGGCAATCTCCGTGCAGGTGGCGGGGGCGGAGTTCCTCGCCGCCCTCGTGTCGTTCGCGGCCGGCGAGGGCGAGGATTCTGACGTAGCGCGGCGGCGGTTCGAGAGGGACGTGGCGCTGCCCGAGCGACGGCTGCTCGTCGCGATCGTTGGCGATCAGATCGCCGGCTACGGACGGACCGGGTACTTCACCCCGCCTGTGGATGCGCCGGCGAACGTCGCGCCGGAGGGCTACTACCTGGGGGGTCTGCTGGTCGGCGCGCAGTGGCGGCGACGCGGTCTGGGTGGCGAGCTCACAGTGGCACGGGTGGCGTGGGTGTTCGAGCACGCGCCGGAGGTCTGGTACTTCACCAACGCCCGGAACCGGGCATCGCTCGAGCTCCACTTCAAGGCCGGGTTCGCGGAGGTAACCAGGGATTTCGTGTTCCCGGGGGTCTCATTCGACGGTGGCGTCGGGGTGCTGTGCCGGGCGCGGCGGGCTGATTGAGCGGCGATCGGGCCTGGTGTGTGGCTGGGGAGGATGGTGGGTGAGGGCGAGTCGCGATCAAAATCGGACTCGCTGGCCCTCGTCAGAGGTCGCGTGGTCGTTCGGTTGCGCTAGGCGGGCAATATCCACCACACCTCCGGAACGGGGAGCTCGCGTGGTCGATTTTGTCGTTCTTGTCGGTCGCCACGCTGTCGGCGCGCGGCGCCGACGGGCCCTGAGACCACAGATCCTGCTCGCACCGACAGCCGACGGACCCCTGCAGATCACCCCGCCGGCGGGCGCTTCTCGCTGCGCACCTCCAGCTCGTCGACGACGAGGTGGGCGATGTGAAGCTCCTTGACCTGAAGCCGACCGATCGCGGCGCGGCGGATGGCCAGGCTGCCGATCGCGAACGCTCCGATGGCCGAGGCCCCGGTGGCGAGCGCCGCCAGCGCGAGCGGCCCTGCGGCGACCGGGCCTCGGGTTCGGGCGCGGTTCTGTTGGCGGCCGAGCATCAGTTCTCGCTCACGGCGTCGGTGACCGCGTCGACGATCCCCAGTGGTGCCGCCACCTGCTCGCTGAGCCCGTACCGCGCCGCGAGCGCGTCCGGCGAGAAGTAGTTCAGCTTGGTCTGGGACCCGTCGGCCCACACCAGGACCTTGAGCGGGAGGTCGAGCGCCACCAGCGGCATCTCCACCATCGCCGGCGTGCCGCCCTTCGGGTTGCCGAACATGACGACCTTGGTCTCGCGCAGCTCGAGTCCGACGGCCTCGGCTGCGCCGCTGTGATCGATGACCGCGAAGACCTTGATCCCGCGCCCCTCGATCTCGGCGGAGAGGCGCGCGACGGTGTCGGTCACAGACAGGGAACTGAGCTTCGTGATCACACCTTCGCCAACTTCGGTGGGTGTGAACGCAGCGGTCTCTTCGGACACGGTGGCTCCTTTGGACTGGTTGGCGTGGACGCACCATAGCTCCGCGGCTGGGGGCGGCTTGTGGCGTTTCGGTGGCGTTACCGGCGTAGACTGTTTAGTCGGTGACGCGAGCTGACGACGTCGGAGAGGCGCGCACCCAGTGGAGTTGACCATTGGGTCGGTCAGCGAGCGTGCCGAGCGCCAACCCGGTGATCGCGCTCCCGCGCCCGGAGACCTGGGGCTCGTCCAGGCCCTCGTCAACAGCTTCTACGACCTGGACAACCATGGCGGGGACCTGTTCGAGACCCCGGAGTCGCTGAGCAATTGGCTGCTCAAGTGGGACCTGATCGAAGCTGGCGTCCATCTCGGTCCCGGCGACGTGCGCCGCGCCGTGGACGTGCGCGAGGGTCTGCGCGCGCTGCTGTTCGTCAACAACGGATCCGAGGCCGATCACGGCGCGATCGCGCGGCTGAACCAGGCTCTGCGCGGCGCCGGCGCGTGGGTCCAGTTCGAGCCCGGAGAAGAACCTGACTTCAGGACGCGCCGGGCGGGCCTCGACGGCGCGATCGCGTTGGTGGCGGCGATCGTCGCGGTGGCGCAGCTCGAAGGACGGTGGTTGCGGCTGAAGGCGTGTCCGGGCGATCACTGTGGCTGGGCGTTCTATGACACCAGTCGCAACATGGCGAGCAACTGGTGTTCGATGTCGGTGTGCGGCTCGCGGGCGAAGGCGCGCGAGTACCGCCGAAGAAAACGGCGAGGTGAGCAATGAACTCGATCCGGCTGTATGCCATTGCGGGCAGTTGTCTGGCGGCCGTCTTGGTTTGCGGCTGCGGGCAGTCGAGCTCCGACAAGAAGCACGCGTCCAGCGACCACCCTCTTACCGCGGCGCAGATCGTCTGCCAGCCGACCTCTCGGGACGCCGTCGCGCAGTTCCTCAGCGTTCAGCCGGCGAACGTCGGGCTTGCCAAATCGGTCGGCAACAACACGATGCCGCAGTGCACGTTCACGGCACGGCCGCCGGCGAAGAAGCAGGTCACGCTGCTCGTCAACTACAACACGGGACCGCAGCCGTACTTCGTGCTCGAGCGGACCGCGATCGAGGCCGGTCAGGTGTTCACCCAGAGCCGGATGATCGCCGCGCCCGTCGCGGTCACCGGGCTCGGGATCGAGGCCGACTGGTTCCCGGCGGAGAATCAGCTGATGGCCACCGACGGGCTGAAGCTGATCACCGTGACCGTCACCTGGCGTGGCGCCAAGGTCGCCCGTCAGCGGGCGCTGGCCGAGGCGCTCACGCGCACATATCTGAAGCAGCACACGAGGAAGTCCCTGGCCAAGGGCTATCCGTCTGGGTGAGTCACAGACCGAGTTCGGTTCCCAACGATGTCGCCGAGGTGAATTGGAGGGCGCGCAGTCCGGCGTCGATCGCCCCCTGAACGTTGGCGGGGCGGTCGTCGATGAACAGGATCTCCTCGCGGGGGTGAGCGAGCGTGCGGACGGCGGCGTCGAACGCCGCCGCGTCAGGCTTCACGGCGCCGATCCGCGCGCTGAAGATCAGGTGGTCGAAGTCGGCGAACTCCGGCAGGTCGCTGACCGCGACGGCGAGCTCGTGCGGCGCATTCGAGAGCACCGACAGCGAGCACCCCTGGTCGCGGACCTCCTTCAGCAGCGCCAACGTCTCGTCGTTCAGGTGGCACCAGCTGTCGATGTCGAGGCGCATCAGCTCCTTGAGCGTTTGCTCGTCGACCGGCTCCCGGATCACCGCCGACCAGAACGCCCGCGCCTCGCCGCCGAGGTCGTACGGCAACCTGTGGCCCCAATAGCGCTCGCGGAACTCGGGCACGTCGAGGCCCACGAGCGACGCCATCGCGGCGATCGCCTCCGGCGGCTGAGGCCGGCTGATGACCTCTCCGTAGTCGACCAGAAGGGCCGGCATCGGTCCCCCGCCGGTCGGTGCTCCAGTCACAGTGCTCCTCGGTTCACGACGCGGATGTTAGGGTCGAGCGCATGAGCGACGTTCTCCTGTACGGCGACACCGAGCACAGCGCGGCGATGCGCCACGAGATCCCGATCTCGATCCCCGATCCGTTCCTGTACGCCGAGGTCGGTGGAAAGAGCTACGTGATGACCTCCGGCCTCGAGAGCAAGCGGATCGCCGCGGTCCGCTCCGACGCCGAGCTCCTCGACATCACCGACCTCGGGTTCCACGAGCTGCTCCGCAGCGGTCTCGAGCGCGATCAGGTGTGGCCCGAGCTGATCGCGCGCGCCGCGGCTCGCACCGGCGTTCGCACGGCAATCGTCGACTTCGGCTTCGCGCTGGGAGTGGCCGAGCGGCTCCGGGCCGACGGGATCACGCTGAGCGTGGACGACGCCGCGATCAAATCGCGCCGCCGGGTGAAGTCGGCGGGAGAGATGGCTGGAATCCGTCGAGCGCAGCGGGCCGCGGAGGCCGGCATGGCTGCGGCCGAGTCGCTTCTGCGCCAAGCCAGGGACGTCGACGGCACGCTCTATATAGACGGGGAGCCGCTGCTCGCTGAACGCGTCCGTGACGCGATGCGCGACGCTTGCTGGGAGCACGGCGCGCTCCTCCCTCCGGAGGTGATCGTTGCCTCCGTGTGGCAGGGCTTCGGCCACGAGCCCGGCAGTGGGCCGCTGCCCGGCGGGCTGCCGATCGAGGTGGACCTGTGGCCGCGCGATCGCAGTACCGGCTGCTGGGCGGACATGACGCGAACATTCGTGGTCGGCGGCGCCGCCGAGGAGGTCGTTCGCCAGGAGGAGCTCGTGCGCGAGGCGCTCGAGCAGGTCAGGGCCGCGGTCAAGCCCGGCGTGCTCGGCGATGACCTGCACGCGATGACTTGCGACCTGTTCGAGGCCGCCGGCCACGCCACGCAGCGGACCGGCCCCGGCGAGGACCCGAGCGAGGGATTCCAGTTCTCGCTCGGCCACGGCGTCGGCCTCGAGGTTCACGAGGACCCGGTCCTCGGCCTGGCCAGCCGCGAGGAGCTGATCGCGGGCGACGTGCTGGCGATCGAGCCGGGGCTGTGGACCGGCGAGTTCGGCGGCGTGCGGTTCGAGGACCTGCTGCTGGTCACCGATGGCGGGTGCGAGACGCTGACCTCGTACCCGTACGAGGTGGCGCTCGACTAGGCGCCGGCGCCAGTGGTCGTTGGTGGGGGCGGTGGCGCGAGTGATTTTGCTGGGGAGGGGTTCGGTGGGGCGGATCGCGGGATCCGGGGGCGCCGCAAACCTGGGTAACACGACAACCCCGGCGCGAGCGGCGAGGCGTGTCGTACTACCCAGGCTCTTCATGTACAGCACGGCAGGGCTCGGGTCTTGGCGCAGGATTGTCGGGCTATCCAGGTTTCTGGACGGGGTGGGGGCGGATCGATCGCCCGATCCGGTCCTCCGATGGTGCACAGCACGCCAACATCGGCGCCAGCGACGAGCCGTGGCGTGTTAAGCCACCGAGCCGGGTGAGGATCGGCCGGAAGGAACGCGACCGCCACACCCCAGGCGCGCCCTGCGCGCCCCTTAAACCCTATGACCGGTCCCGAACCGGGATCCGCTCACACGCTCGCGAAGCCGACGGGCGTCGACGGCCGCAGACGGATGACGAGGCGTTCGGCGGGGACGTCGAGTGCGAGCAGCGCCTCGATCTCTTCGGGCTCCAGTCGCTCGGTGGCTTCCGCACCGGCGCAGGTTAACCCTGCAGCCGCTCGGCGAGCCGGCTGTGGCGTCGGCCCGTGTCCGGCGTGCGGGCGGCGCGGACGATCGCCTCGCGTGTGCCCACGACCACGGTCGCGAGCCGCGCGCGCGTGACCGCCGTGTACAGCATCTCGCGGCGCAGGAAGAACGCGCCGGCCGCCGCGTGCGCGACGATCACCGCGACGGGCAGCTCGATTCCCTGCCCGCGGTGGACCGAGCACGCGTACGCGAGCCGGAGGCGGTCCGCCTCCTCGGGAGGGAGGCGAAAGACGGCCTCCTCCGCGCTCAACAGCAGCGCGCCGTCGTCATCGTCGGAGCCTTCGACCTCGTCCAGCAGCCGCAGGACGGTCCCGTTCATCAGGCCGAGGTCGTGGAGGTTGCGGCCGGTCATCATCAGCTTGTCCCCGATCCGCAGCCGGCCGCCACGGAGCGGCTCGCCGTCGGGATTGAGCGCGTCGCGAAGGGCGGTGTTGAGGGCGTCGATCCCGAGCTCGCCCCGGTACACGGGCGCGAACACCTGGATGTCGCTGACCGGATCGACGCCGTAGTGCTTTGGCAGCCGTTCGCTGACGAGCGAGACGATCTCCGCGCGCGCGCCCCGGGGATCCGCGCGCTCGATCAGGAACAGGTCGCGGCGCATCTGTGGCGAGGGCCTGAAGTCCGGCGGCTGTCCGCGCCTGATCGCATGCGCGCCCTGGACGATCATGCTCCCGGCGGCCTGGCGGAAGATGTGGGTCAGGCGGGTGGTCGGCACGGCGCCGCACGCCACCAGCTCGGCGAACGGCTTGCCAGCACCGACGGGCGCGAGCTGATCGGCATCGCCGACCAGGACGACATGGGTCGGCTCCGCCACCGCGCGCAGCAGCGTCACGAGCAGCTCGAGGTTCGCCATCGAGGACTCGTCGACGATCAGCAGATCGCACGCGAGTGGATCGTCCTCGTCGTGGGTCGGGCCCTCGCCCGGGATCCAGCCCAGCGCCGAATGGACGGTGAGCGCCTTGGTCCCGCTGGCCTCCGTCATCCGGATCGCCGCCCGCCCGGTCGGCGCGACCAGCAGCACCCGCGCGCCCTGACTCGCGGCCAGACCTGCGATCGTCTTGATCGAGGCGGTCTTGCCGGTGCCCGGACCCCCGGTGATCAGCGACAGGCGGTGGGCGAATGCGCCGCGCACGCCGGCGCGCTGCTCGTCGGTCAGCTCCTCGATGATCGGGGCCTCCGGGAGGGGCCGGTTGGGGGAATCCCCGAGCATCGCGTCGATGCGCTCGGCCAGCTCCGCCTCGAGCGCTGCCGTCGGCGCGCGATAGATCCACTGCTCGGCGCGCACCAGATCGCCCCCGTCGACGAAATCGTCGATCACGGACTCCGCGACGGCCATTCCGAGCAGCTCGGCCAGCGCGTTTTGCAGGAGCTCGAGCGGCATGCACGTGCTGCCGCTCCGTTCGGCCTCGGCGAGGGTGTAAAGGACCCCGGCGCGGATCCGCTCGCGGCCATCGGTTGGGGCGCCGACCGTGCGCGCGATCCGGTCGGCGATCAGGAAGCCGACGCCGAAAACGCTCGTCAGCTCGTAGGGATGCTCGACCACGACCCGATGGGCGGTAGGGCCGTAGTGTTCGCTGATCCGCGTGACGAGGTAGCCGAGCCCGTGGGGGGCGAGCAGGAGGTGGAGCTGGCGCATCACGCGCAGGTCCGCCCACGAGGCCGCCGCTTCCTCGGCGCGGCGGTGTCGCAGCCCCACGGCGGCGAATGCCGTTTGCGGATCGCGATCGATCACTTCGAACACCTCGTTCTGCCCGTATCGCTCGACCAGTGCGGCCGCCCGCTTGGCGCCCACGTGCTTGACGCGGCGTAGATACGCGATCACCGTCTCGACGTCCGTCGGTGGCAGTGGCCGCGCCTCGGTCACCTTGATCTGGAGGCCGTACCGACGGTCGTCGACCCAGGTGCCGACGATGTGGGCCCGTTCGCGCTCCTCGAGGTGGATCAGCGGCCCCACCAGCACGACCGCCTCTCCGGAGTCGTCGTCGGCGTCGAGCACGGCCCAGCCGGTCGTGTCGCTCGCGTAGCGGGTGCGCCTGACCGTGACATCGGCGTCGAAGTCGAGCATGGTCGTGACGTTAGCCGCCCGGTTGGCTTGTCCGCCGCGTACGTAACAAAGCTGTGACTAACGACGCTCCGCGATCCGGACGGCCGCCTCGATCCCGTCGCTTCCGACAAGGTTGTGAAACGCGCGGATCACCGGCCGGACTGCGCTGACGCCGATCCGGCCCTGGGTGCCGATCGGTTGCACCCGGGTCTCCGAGGTCAGCGTCGCGCCTCCGCCGTCGATCGGATCGACCCAATTGGCGAAGGCGACCTGGGCGGTCCCGTGCGCGGACCACTCCAGAAACTCCTCGGGCGTCGCCAGCTCCGGATAGTCGCGGCGGAGCGTCCAGATCCGTCCGACGATGCCGGACACGAGCGCCGTCTCGTGCTCCTCCAGGACGACGAACGGCGGGTTTCGGAACAGGTCGTCGAACGCTACTGCCGCGTCGGTCCCCGGGATCCGCCACCGGACCAGGAGGCCGAGCCTCGAGGTGTCGGTCAGCTTTACGGACCTGGCTGCCTCCCAAAGCCGATCGGGATCCGCGCTGCTCTGACGGCGGTGGGTGATCCGGACTGCCGGGTCCGGCAGCCACTGGTCGAGGTCGGGTTTCATCATGCGAAGGGGCAACGGTACGGGCTCCACTGATGTGACGGCGTGGCCCGAGTGGTCTCCGGCGCGAATTTATGCCGGGGGGCACTGAGATCATTCCCGCAGTGGTCCGCCATGCTCTCGCGCCCGTGGTTCCAGCCGCCGCGCACGCCCTCGGTCTGCCGCGCGTCCTCAGTGGCGTCTCGGGCGTGGCGCTGACGTTCGACGACGGGCCGCACCCCGATGGCACGCCCGCGGTCCTCGAGGTGCTCGCCCGGGAGGGGGCTCGGGCCACGTTCTTCATGATCGGCGAGCAGGTGGAGCGACGGCCGGCGCTCGCGGCCGAGGTCCTGGCGGCGGGCCATGCGATCGCGCTGCACGGCTACCGGCACCGGCTACAGCTCCGGCTCAGTTCTCATGACGTGCATGCCGATCTTCGGCGGGGGGCGGCGGCGATCGAGGATGCGACCGGCGCAAGCCCGGTCTGGCACCGCCCGCCGTTCGGGATCTACAGCGCCGCGGGGCTGGCGTTCACGCGTGAAGCCGGCCTTCGGCCGCTGCTATGGTCGCGGTGGGGCAAGGACTGGCGCAAGTTCACGACCCCGGGTCGGATCGCGGCGCGCGCGACAGCGAACGTCGCCGATGGCGATGTGATCTTGTTGCACGACGCGGACTTCTACAGCTCGCACAACTCGTATAGGCGCACAGTCGAGGCGGTGGGATCGATCCTCTCAGCGCTGAAATCGCGCCAAATCGGTACCGTCCTACTTATCTGACAGGCTTGCCCAAGCGCACAAGGACTTGAGAGGATGGGCAAGCGGAGGCACGGAGGCTCGCCGCCACCGGCCGGTGGACGCGCGTGCGACCCCCCAACCTCGGAGACTTCTTCGATGACAACCGCATCAGCACCACCCGACTTCGCACGGTTCGCGATCGGTTTCGATCGCCGTGACCGCGCACGGCTGCACGAGCTGATCGACGAGGTGCTGGATTCGAACCGCTGGTCCGAGGCGACGATGACCGAGCGGTTCGAGACGGCCTGGGAGGAGTGGAACGGGGCGCCGGCGGTGGCCGTCTCGAGCTGGGCCGGGGGCGCGCTGGCGGCCCTGCACTTCGCCGAGGTCGAGGGCGAGACCGTCCTGTGCCCGTCGAACACGTTCATGGCGACGCCGCTGGCTGCGATCCGGTCCGGAGCGCGCGTCGAATTCGTCGACTGCAACCGCGAAGACCTATGCATGTCGTTCTCCGACTTCGTGGCCAAGGCGGAGGCGGTGCGCCCGCGCGCCGCGTTCCTGGTGCACATCGGCGGCCACATCGCGTTCGAGACGGAGCAGATCGCCGACTACTGCCGCCAGCACGGCATCTTCCTGATCGAGGATTGCGCCCATGCTCATGGTGCTTCATGGAACGGGCGAAGCGCAGGTACGTGGGGCGATGTCGGCGTGTACTCGCTGTATGCGACAAAGACGATCTCCACCGGGGAGGGCGGCGTGTTGGTCTCGCGTAGGCCCGAGGTCGTCGAGCACGCGCGCTCGTTTCGCAACTACGGCAAGCCGACCCACGACGTCCACGGGCTGAACTTCCGGATGAGCGAGTTCACGGCTGCGCTCGGGCTTGTCCAGATCGAGCGGCTCCCCGAGATCGTGGAATGGAAGAACGCAGTCGCCGCCGAGCACCTCGATCCGCAGTACCCGAGCCGGCTCGAGCTGCCCGACGGGATGACCTCCGGCCTCTACAAGTACATCGTCTTCGACTGGCTCGAGCGCTCCACCGGCCGCGTCTACGAAGAGCCTTGTCACCGGATTCTCGGCCACGACGTCGAACTACCCAACAGCGATTGGGTCGCGCGCAACCACTCGTGTGTTCCTCTGTATTACAGACCTGAGGCGCCTGAATCGTGAGAGTTCTCGTCACCGGCGGATCTGGCTTCATCGGCTCGCATGTGGTCGACAAGCTGCGCCTGCGCGGCCACCAGCCGGTGATCTACGATCTGCGGCCGTCGCCCTGGCACGAGCCCGGGACGGTCGACACGGTGCTCGGTTCGATCACCGATCGCGAGGCGCTCGAGCGTGCGCTACACAGCTGCGACGCGGTCGCCCACCTCGCCGCCGTGGCCGACGTCAACGACGTCCACGCCTCCCCCGAGGATGCCGAGCGCATCAACGCCCGCGGCACCGTGTCGGTGCTCGAGGCGGCCCGGCGTGCCGGCGTCAAACGGATCGTCTATGCGAGCACGATCTGGGTCTATTCGGACTGCGAGGACGAGGCCGTCAACGAGGAGACGCTGCTGCCGGCGCCGAGCCACCTGTACACGAGCACGAAGCTCGCTGGCGAGCTGTACTGCAAGGCTTACCAGGAGCTGTACGGGATCGATTTCACGATCCTGCGGTTCGGGATCCCATACGGCCCACGCGCGCGCGAGGCGGCCGTGATCCCCGCGTTCGTCAACAGGGCCTTTGCCGGTGAGCCGCTAACGCTCGCCGGCGACGGGATGCAATCGCGGCGCTTCGTGTACGTCGAGGACCTCGCCGATGGGGTTGCCCTGGGGCTGAACGACGTCGCCACTAACCGCGTCTACAACCTCGCCAGCGACGAGAACGTCACGATCAAGCAGATCGCCGAGACCGTCCAGCAGCTCATCGGCAACGTCGAGATCGTCTACACGCCGGCGCGGCCCGGGGACTTCGGCGGCAAGATCGTGTGCAGCCAGCGGGCCGAGCAGGAGCTCGGCTGGACGGCGGCCACGCCGTTCTCCCAGGGCGTGCGCAAGTACGTCGACTGGCGGCGGGAGCAGAACGCCCGTGCAGCCGAGCGCGAGAGCGCCGAGGTGATCCCGGCCGGCGAGCCCGATGCCGAGTCGCGGCCGCGCCACGTGCTGATCATCTCCGCCGACATCGGCGAGGGCCACGATCTACCCGCCCGCGCCGTCGCCCGCGAGTTCGCCGACGAGGATCCCGACGCCCAGGTCGCGATCGTCAACGGCCTGCCGGCGATGGGGCCGGTGCTCACAAAGGTGCTGCGCGAGAACTCGGCGTTCATGTTCCGCTGGGTCCCGTGGTGGTTCGACCTCCAGTACAGGCTGTTCATGAACTTCGCGCCGACGCGGTGGCTGGCCAAGCGGCTGCTGACGGCGCTCGGGCGGCGCGGGCTGATGCGGCTGATCCGCGCGCACAACCCCGACCAGATCGTGTCCACCTATCCGGGTGTGACCGCCGTACTCGGCGAGCTGCGACGGAAGGGTAAGCTCGACGTCCCCTGCTACTCGTCGATCACCGATCTGGCCGGGCTGCAGTTCTGGGCCCATCCCGGGATCGACCGGCACTTCGTCACCCACCCTGAATCCATCGAGGAGGTCGAACGGATCGCCGGCGCGGGCAGCGGGATCTGGGCCAAGCCGCCCACCTCACCGGCGTTCCTCGCCGCTCGCTCGCGAGCGGACGCGCGCAAGGCGCTGAGGCTGCCGGCCGAGGGCAAGGTGATCGCGGTCTCCGGCGGTGGCTGGGGCGTAGGCGACCTCGCCGGCGCCACGAGCGCGGCGCTGGCGGTGCCGGATGCGACGGTGCTGTGCCTGTGCGGGCGCAACGACAAGCTTCGCGCGCGCGTGTCGAAGCGCTTCGGGGCCGAACCTCGGCTGAGGATCATGGGCTTCACGGACCGGATGGGCGACGTGCTAGCAGCGAGCGACGCGCTGATCCACTCGAGCGCCGGCCTGACCGTGCTCGAGGCGATCATTCGCGGCTGCCCGGTGATCTCCTACGGGTTCGGCTACGGCCACGTCCGCGCCTCGAACGCCGCGCTGAAGCGGTTCGGCCTCGCGCAGGTCGCCGGCTCTGAGGCCGAGCTCGGGCCCGCGCTGGCGCGCGCGCTCGAGCATCGCGCCGAACCCGACGGCTCGTTCGCGCGGCGTCCCCCGACGGCGTCGCTGATCCTCGGCGATGAGCGCCGGGCGCGCCAGGTGCCCGTGTGGCGGTTGCGGACGGCCCGCGTGGTCACGACGGCCGCCGCGACGATCGCCGTCCTCGCCTGGACGCTGACGGCGGGCGTCTCCTACAAGCTCGTCTCGGACTTCGTCCATATGCGGCCGACCACCAACGTGCCGACGAGCCGTCCCGAAGTCGGAGTGCTGGTGAGCGTCTCGCCCGCCGAGCTCCCGGTGATCGCCAACGAGCTGGCCGCCGACGGCATCCATGCCTCGTTCGCGCTCAACCAGGTTCCGTCGAGCGGCGAGCTGAGCGTGCTCGATTACGGCGACCAGGCGATCCCGCTGCTGCCGCCCGGCGGGCTGGTCCGGTGGCTGGGCACGCGCGACCAGCTCCACGACGTCCTGCGGGCGATGGGTTTCGGCCACCATTTCCTGTACGCGTCGAACGGCCCGAGCGTCGGCCAGTGGTGGCTCGCGCACGGCGCCGGCGGCCATCTGATCGCCGGTGCGGTGAGGCTTGAGGACCGTGATGACACCGTCGGCCCGCTGCACCCCGGTGAGGTGGTCGAGGTCAAGCCGACGCGGACCACCGACGTGCTGCTGCTCGTCGGACGGCTCGAGCAGGCGCTGAGGGCACAGCACCTGCAGGCGGTGCCGGTCGGCCGGCTGATGCACGACGCCGGCGCGCCGGTCTAGGGTTCGGGCCGAGCGGCCCTAGCTGACCCAGCTGTCGCGGGGGTTTCGGATGGGAGTGAGCGTAGGCTCGATCTCGTCGCGCAGGTATTCGTATTGGGGGGTCAGAGAGAGCTTCTCGCCGAGGTCGTCGAGCGGCTCGTCGACGGTGAAGCCTGGACCGATCGTCGCGATCTCGAACAGCACGCCGGAGGGCTCCCGGAAGTACACGGATCGGAAGTAGTAGCGGTCGATGACCGGCGTCGCGTGCGCGCCTGCGGCCAGCACTGCCCGGTGCCACGCCTCGTGGTCCTCGGGACGCGACGCCCATGCGACGTGGTGCACGCTGCCCGCGCCCTGCAGGCCCCGCTCCGGCGGGGGAGGGTCATACAGGTAGAAGTTGCCTCGCCGCTCGCCGCGGAGCTCCCTCGAGAGGGTCATTTCGCCTGGGCCGACCTTCATCGGCGCGGTGAAGCCGAGCGTGTCCTCGAGCAGGGCGCGACTGCGATCGGGGTCGGCCGCGTACGCGCGGACCGCGTGGAACCCCTGAAGCGCCAGTTCGGCAGGGATCTCGGGATGCTCGGCGATCAGCGGCTCGTCGGTGGTCTCCACGACCCGAAGCTCATGCGTCAGTCCCTCGGGGTCGTCGAACACGACGCTGTCGTCAAAGCGACTCGCCTCGTACCCGTGGGCCGCGAGGCGGTCAGTCCAGAACTCGAGCGCCTTGGGACCGGTCAGCCGCCACACCACCCGGTGGATCATCCCCGCGCCGGGGCGTCCGAGCGGCACGCCGGGGTACTCGAAGAACGTGATGTCCGATCCCGGGTCGCCGTGCTCGTCGGCGTAGAACAGGTGATAGACCGATGTGTCGTCCTGATTGACCGACTTCTTCACCAGGCGGAGGCCGAGGACCCCCGCGTAGAAGTCGACGTTTTGCTGGGCGTCCGCGGTGATCGCGGTGATGTGATGGATGCCCTCGAGCTTCATCGGTCTCCTCTGTGCCTGTGGCCTACCAGTGAACTCCCCGGGTCGCGCGCACGAACGCCCGCTGCTCTGGGGTTTCTTCGATCTGCTCCTTCTTGCCGTCGCCCTCCGGGAACAGCTTGTAGGCGCGGTTGACGACCAGATCCTGCGCGCCGGGCATGACCGCGTAGCTCAGCTGTCCCAGGTTCCCGAGCGCGGTCGCCACGCGCTTGGGTCGCTTGCGGATCGCGTCGCCGATCATGTCAGCCGCGTCATCCGGGCTGAGCGTCGGGAAGCGGTCGTAGATCTTGGTGGGCGCGATCATCGGCGTGCGCACGAGCGGCATGTAGACCGTCGTGATATGCACGCCGTCGTCGATGATCTCCGGCGCGATCGAGCGCGAGAACGCATCCAGCGCGGCCTTCGACGCCAGATACGCCGAGAACCTCGGTGTGTTCGTCTGCAGCCCGATCGTCGAGATGTTGATGATGTGGCCTGACTTCCGAGCCCGCATCTCGGGGAGCAGGTTGAGGATCAGCTTCACCGCCGCGAAGTAGTTCAGCTGCATCGTGCGCTGATAGTCGTGGAAGCGGTCGTACGCCCGGTCGACCGAACGCCGGATCGACCGGCCGGCGTTGTTGACCAGGATGTCGACCGCCTTGTGGCGCTCGAGCACCTCCGCCGCCATCCGGTCGATGTCGTCGAGGTCCGAGAGATCGCAAGGATGTGCATAGGCGATCCCGCCCAGCGCCTCGACCTCACCCACCACCTCGTCGAGCTTCTCCTTGGTCCGGGCGACGAGCAGCACCGTTCCGCCGGCGGCCCCGATCTTCAGCGCGGCCGACCTCCCGATTCCCTGCGAGGCGCCTGTTATCAGCACGGTCCTGCCGTCGACGGCGTCATCCAGCGAGCGCGCCAGCACTTCCCCCGCCCCGGGAATCCGCTGACCAAAGGCCCGCAGAGTCTTCGCGCTGCGGACTGCGATGTCAGTGATGTTGGGTGTCGATGCCATGCGAGATGACCGTACCACCGGGTGTCGTG
>Ga0116216_10000206_pt1 | contig 54173 bp, 58 predicted proteins | sample Sb_taG_11_FD_89696 | JGI IMG/M metagenome (GOLD analysis project Ga0116216, IMG submission 89696) | Peat soil microbial communities from Weissenstadt, Germany - Sb_50d_3_AS metaG | ecosystem: Environmental > Terrestrial > Soil > Wetlands > Peat | place: Germany: Weissenstadt | collected 2010-09-21
AGAAGCCCAAGGCGTGTCGGCGAGAATTCGAGCGAGGGAATTCGGCAAATCAGCCCCGTAACTTCGGGAGAAGGGGTGCCAGACCTGTAGAGGTCTGGTCGCAGTGACCAGGGAACTCCGACTGTTTAATAAAAACATAGGTGGCCGCGAGACTGAAAAGTTGTGTATGGCCGCTGAATCCTGCCCAGTGTCGGCATCTGAAAGCCCGGTTCAACGGGACGAAGGACCGATAAACGGCGGGGGTAACTATGACCCTCTTAAGGTAGCGTAATACCTTGTCGCTTAATTGGCGACTTGCATGAAGGACCAACGAGAGTTCTACTGTCCCCGCTCGGAAGCCGGCGAAACTGACTCATTGGCGAGCAGTCCAATGTCTTCCGTCTGAAAGCGAAGACCCCGTGGAGCTTTACTGCAGCCTGCGGTTGTGATACTAATCCGAATGTGTAGCGTAGGTGGGACTCGTTACCAGGGCGGACCGCTAGGTCCGTTCCGAGAGGCCGATGAAACACCACCCTTTCGGGTTGGTATCGCTCACCCCGTAAGGGGGACACCCGTAGGTAGGCAGTTTGGGTGGGGCGCCACGCCCTCCAAAAAGTAACAAGGGCCCCCAAAGGTCGGCTCAGGTGGGTCAGAAATCCACCGTAGAGTGCAAGGGCAAAAGCCGGCTTGACGGGAATCTGCTTAACGAGGATTCCCGATGCGAAAGCAGGGCCTAGCGAACCAATATGGCTTTCCTGTAGGGCCTATTGATAAGAGAAAAGTTACCCCGGGGATAACTGAGTTGTCTCCAGCAAGAGTCCCTATCGACCTGGAGGCTTGCTACTTCGATGTCGGTTCTGCCTATCCTGGTGGTGCAGCAGCTACCAAGGGTGGGGTTGTTCGCCCATTAAAAGGGATCGTGAGCTGGGTTTACACCGTCGCGAGACAGGTGTGTTGCTTTTTGGCGGAAGTGTACGGGTCTCTGACGAGAAAGTTCCCACAGTACGAGAGGAACGGGGAATTGGCGCCTCTAGTCCATCAGTTGTCTGGCAAGGCATCGCTGAGCAGCCACGCGCTACGGGATAAGAGCTGAAAGCATCTAAGCTCGAAACCCCCTCGAAAAAGAGAGACCTTCAAGGACATTCGTAAAAGACGAGTTCGATAGAGCTGGGGTGTACGTAGAAAGCCTTCGGGCGATCTACTCAGCCCGCAGCCACTAACGTCCGCAGCTACGTAACCTAGTGACGCTTGGCAGTTAAACAGAACGCGTGTGGTTTCTTTTTTTAAAAGAATCTTCGACCACCGGGCCCACCGGCTCGACCCCACAGGGGCCGGGGTTAAGGTCGCGGGCGACCTCGGAACGCGGAGGAGGTCCGCGATGCCGAGTCTCGGTGCTCCCCGTACCCGCTGGCCGGTCGTCGCCTGGATCCGCCTGACCCTTCCCGTCCGGCCGCCGCTCATCCTCCTCACCCCCGGGGTGGCTCCCCCTCCGAACCCCCCGCTGGACATCCTGGTCCCGAACCCGGTGACGACGGACCCCAGGAAACGCGTGTACGCCTACGAGGAGGAGCGCGGCGAGTGGGTCGTGCGCCTCGTCTGGGACGCGGACGACCCCGAGGTCCTCGAGGCCGAGTGCCGGATGCCCCTCTACGACCGACGCCTGCCAACCGAGGAGGTCGGCCGGTTCTGGAGCGCGGTCAAGGAACTGATCGCCCCGCTCGGTCCCCTTAGGGTGGAGTCGGCCGACCCGAGACCGGTGGCGAAGCGCTGACGACGGACGTGCCTTAGACCGGGTCGCTACGTTTAAGGCGGGAGCCGGGTCCGAGCCCTCGTGCTGCGGTCCACCTTCCTCCACCTTCCCGGCATCGGGCCGGCCACCGAGGTGGCGCTCTGGAGGGACGGCGTGATGGACTGGCGCGAGCTGGCCGCGCTCGTTCCGAACGCGGGCTGGAGCCCGGCGCACCGAGCTCGCGTCGTGCAGGAGCTCGAGGGCAGCGAGCGTGCGTTCGCGGAGGGGGACCCGGCCTGGTTCGGGCGCCGACTCCCCGACGCCGAGCACTGGCGCCTGTATTCCCACTTCCGCGAACGAACGGCCTTTCTCGACATCGAAACGACCGGGCTTTCCCCGTTCGGGGGAATGGTCACGGTCGTCACCGTCCACGGCGGCGGCGAGACCCGGACCTTCATCGCGGGGGAGGACTTGGAAGAGCTCCCCGCCTACCTTGGGCGGTTCCCGATCCTCGTCACGTTCAACGGACGGAACTTCGACGTGCCGTTCCTCGAGGCCTGCTTCCCCGCCCTCGTGGCCCCGCCCGTTCACATCGACCTCCGATTCGTGTTCTACCGGCTCGGCCTCGCGGGGGGGCTCAAGCGGATCGAGGAGCACCTCGGGATCGGAGACCGCTCTGGCGTCGAGGGGATACGGGGCCTCGATGCCGTCCGCCTTTGGAAGGAGCACCGCGCGGGCAATCCCAAGTCGCTCGAGCGATTAGTACGGTACAACCGGGCCGATACGGTCAACCTCGAACCCCTGCTCGAACGGGCGGCGACCGACTTGGAGCGTCGCCTGCTCGGCCGTGCTTCGGCCGTCACTCCGCCCGGGCGGTTGACCGCGTAACGGGCCGTCTCCCGGTTACGGGGGGAGCCCGTCGGGCGGAGGGCAGTTCGACATTCGACGGAGTCGTTCCCCCGCCCATCCCCGAATTCCCCCGGGCCCCGCCGCCCGGAGCGTGCGTACGTAGTTCGGGCCGAAGACGGCGAACGCCCACAGGGGCCAGAGGAGGTAGTTGAGGTGGCCGAGGACGCCCACCCCCAGGGCAGACCCGGCCCCCTGGCTGCAGTCCCCCGGTTGGATCAGGAGCACATGACAGACCACTCCATGAGGGGAGAGGTAGGCGAACGGGGCCAGGATCGCCGCCGTGATCACCACCGCCAGCACCGCGTCCCACCAGCGTCGGTGGTAGAGATGCCACACCACCACGACCACGTTGGCGAACTGCTTCAACCCCAGGGAGACCACTTCCGCGATGCGGGACGACCGGCCCTCCAGCGTCACGTAGGCGAGGGTCAGCGTCAGGAACGGGACGAAATCGTTGAACCCGTTGGCCGCCATGAGGCCGACCCACGACCCACCCCACAGCACGACGGAAGCGCTCCTTCGCCGTAGTAGGTAGAGACCCAGGATCCAGCTCCCGAGCGCGGTCCACTTGTAGCTGAACCCCGGGATCTCGGCGAAGGCGAGTCCGGGGAGGTACACGTTGTACAGGTTGGAGAGAGTATACGTCGTGCCGTACTGGTCGTAGGTGATCGAGATCGGCGTTCCGTACAGATTGGGCCAGACCTGGGCGAAGGCCGGAGTGCCGAAGGCCTCGTCGGTGAGTCCGTTGTGCCAACCGGTGACCAGCGAGACGACCGACACCGCGACGGCGACTCCGACCCAGCTGATCAGGAAGAATCGATCCGGAACGAGCCCCCACTGGTAGGCGACCAGGAAGGTGAGCAGCAGGAGCAGGAGGATCAGGAGGTCGGCCGGAACGCTGGGCAAGAGGAACGACTGGATGCCCAGCGTGCCGAGCACGTTCGCACCGATGAGCGCACCGATCGCAAGCCCACGACCGAGCGGACCGCCAACCGGGGTCGCCGGGGTCTCGGGAGATTCGGAGGGACCGGGGGGTCGGTTCTGCATCGGCCTCGTCTCGCCGGTCAGCGCGGCGATGCGGTCGGGATGGATCGGACGTTTCGAGGCCGGGTCCGCGCCGGTCGCGGGGCGGGAAGAGCGACCGTGGCCGCGATCGACGGAACGAACGTCGGAGCCGGAATGCGAGCTCCTTCAGGGGGGGTCGCGAGTCGAACCCGTTCGGCCGCCTGAGCGCAGTACTCGGACGAGGAGTCGATGTGAAGATAGTGTCGGCCGAGCCGGCGGGCGACGGCCGCGACCGTCCCCGTGCCTCCGAACATGTCGAGAACGACATTCTCCCGGTAACTGTAGAACTTCACGATCCGCTCGATGAGCTCCTCGGGGAACGGGGCCGGGTGCCCGTGCCGCTTCCGCTCCGGGGGGATGTGCCAGAACCCGTCGGAGAACGTCTCGAACTCCTGCGCGGTGATGTCGACCCGGCTCGGGTCGCCGGGCAGTCTCCACTGACCCTTCGAGAAGACCAGCACGTACTCCCAGGACGGGATGATGTGCGGGTTCGATGGGCTCCGCCAACTTCCCCACGCCGTCCGCCGGCCCATGGTCTGCTTGTACCAGATGATCTCGGTGCGCATGATGTAGCCCAGGTCCCTCAGGTCCCGGGAGAGGTCGTGATGGATCGGACGGAAGTCCTTGATCGAGGTCGGGGCCACGTTCAGGACGAACCGCCCGCCCGGGACCAGGACCCGGTGGAGCGCCTGCCAGACCTCCTTCAACCACCGGAGGTACGCTTCCGGTGGGAGGTCGTCCTCGTACCCCCGGTAGGCGATCCGCACGTTGTACGGCGGACTGGTCACGGCCAGATGCACCGATTCGGGAGGCAGGGCCTCCAGGACCTCGCGCGCGTCGCCGAGAACGATCCGGTCGCGCCAGTCCGGCACCCGCGGCCGGCGTCGCCCTCCCGCCATCCGACCCCGGGACCGTCCTGCCCCTGATGAGGATATCCCCGGACCGGGGTCAGAAGTCGATGCCTCCGCTCCGCGCGCACTCTTCCGCGATCCGGTCCCCGATGGCGAAGGCCGCCGTCGCCGCGGGGCTCGGAGCGTTCAGGACGTGGAGAGCGGCCGGCCCCGGAGTGAGGACGAAGTCCTCGACCAGCGAGCCATCCCGGCGCAACGCCTGAGCGCGGACCCCGCTCCGCCGTGCTCCCAGGTTCTCCGGACCGGCTTCCGGCCACAGCCGACGAATAGCGGACAGGAACTCGGCCGGGCTCCACGACCGCAGCCACTCCCGGGCCGCCATTCCAGGGTACCGGCGCAGCAGCGCCCAGACCCCGGGGAACGCGGCCAACCGGGCGAGTTCGTTCGCGTCGAAGGCCGCCGGACGGTACCCTTCGCGGTCGAGGGCGAGCGCCGCATTCGGTCCGGCCAGCAACAGGCCCGCTACCGTCGGGGTAAGGTGGACGCCCACGAAGGGGACTCGGGGATCCGGGACGGGGTACACGAGCGTCCGAATCCGGTCTCGTGGGGGCCCTTCGAGTTCGAAGAAGTCGCCCCGGAAGGGAACGATCGAGACGGACGGTTCGACGCCCAGGCATCGAGCTACGAGATCGGCACGCAGGCCGGCGCAATTCACCACGAATCGGCCGCTCACCGGTCCAGAGGACGTCAGGAGCGTCCAGCCTCCCTCCTCGCGACGGGCGCCCGTCACTTCATGGGTCCGCAGCAGGGTGATGGAATCCTTCTCTAAGTGGCTCGCGAGATGATGGACGACCGTCGGATAATCCACAATCGCGGTGGACGGCACTCGGACCGCTCCCGTTCCGGCGACGCCCGGGGCGGCTTCGTGCAACCTCTCTTGGTCCAGCCGCTCGACTCCGGGCACGCCGTTCACCCGAGCCCGCTCGAGCAGTCCTTCGAGGGCTGGCTCCTCGGACCGGTCGGCGGCCACGATGAGCTTCCCCACCGGCGGGGTCGGGATCCCCTCGGCCGCGCAGAACTCGAGCAGCTGACGACGTCCCTCGAGCGTCAGACCGGCCTTGAGCGATCCCTGCGCGTAGAAGATCCCGGAGTGGATGACGCCGCTGTTGTGACCGGTCTGGTGGACGCCGAGGTCGTCCTCCTTCTCGACCACGGCGATCGAAGCGGACGGCCGAATCCGTCGCAACGACCGGGCCGCCGCCAGCCCGACGATCCCACCGCCGATGACCACGAGGTCAAACCGGTCGAACATCGGAATCCAAAGGGTGCCGCCTCGGAGCCGCGGCGGGCACTCGCCCGGCACTAGGCATCAAGGGTATAATCTCGTTCGGCACGACGGTACCGATTCTTATGGCGGTACGCGTAGCCGTGCTCCGCGAGGTGGCACCGGGGGAGACCCGCGTCGCCCTCACCCCCGAGGTCATTCCCCGCATGCGCAAGGCGGGGATCGAGGTCGTCGTGGAGTCCGGTGCCGGAACGGCCGCCGGGTATCCGGATCCGGGCTATGTCCAGGCCGGCGCCCAGGTCGCGGCCGACCGGACCGCGACGTTGAGCTCGGCGGCCGTGGTCGTCAAGCTCCAGCCCCCGACCCTGGAAGAGGCCGACGCGATGGCCCCCGGAACCGTGGTGATCGCCGTCATGAACCCCGGCCGAAACCTCGACCGCGTCGCGCGGATGCGGGACAAGAAGCTGACCTCCTTCGCACTCGAGCTCCTCCCCCGGATCACCCGCGCCCAGAGCATGGATGTCCTCTCCTCCCAGGCCACGGTGGCCGGCTATCGCGCCGCCCTGATGGGCGCCGACCTCTGCCCGAAGTTCATGCCGATGCTCACGACGGCGGCCGGCACGATCCGCCCGGCGAAGGTCCTCATCCTCGGGGCCGGGGTCGCGGGACTGATGGCCATCGCGACCGCGCGACGGTTGGGAGCGCTCGTCGAGGCCTACGACGTGCGTCGGGCCGCGGGGGAGCAGGTCCGCAGCTTGGGGGCCAAGTTCCTCGAACTGCAGATCAACGCGGAAGGCGCCGGCGGCTACGCCCGCGAACTCACGGACGACGAGAAGAAGCAGGAGGCCGAGATGGTCTCGAAGGCGGTCGCCGAGGCGGACGTCGTGATCACGACCGCCAACGTCCCCGGCCGGCGGGCCCCGTTACTCGTCCGGAAGGAGATGGTCGCCCGGATGCACGCCGGGGCCGTGATCGTCGACCTCGCCGCCGAGTCGGGTGGGAACTGCGAGCTCACCCAGCCGGGCAAGGAGATCGAATTCCAGGGGGTTCACGTCACCGGCCCGTTGAACTTACCGGCCCAGCTCCCCTTCCACGCGAGCCAGATGTACGCGAAGAACCTGGAATCGTTCCTGAAGCTCCTGGTCACTCCCGAAGGGACGCTGGTCACGGACTTTAAGGACGAGATCCTCGCCGCGAGCCTCTTGACGTCCCAGGGCGCCGTGAACCACGCCCCGACCCGGGACGCGCTGGCGGGGGGAAAGTAGCGCGATGACCGCGGACCTCTGGACGGCGTTGTTCATCGGGATCCTGACCGCGTTCGTCGGCTACGAGGTCATCAGCCGGGTCCCTGTCCTGCTCCACACCCCGTTGATGTCGGGGTCGAACTTCATCCACGGGATCGTCCTCGTCGGTGCGATCGTGGCCCTCGGCATCGCCACGACCCCGCTCGAGGAAGCGATCGGCTTTGTCGCGGTCATCATGGGCGCGATGAACGTGACCGGGGGGTACGTCGTGACGGAGCGGATCCTCGCGATGTTCGACCGCTCCAAGAAGAAGGGAGGCCCGCCGTGATCGCCTGGCAGGAGCCGCTCGTCGACGCCGTCTACGTCGTCGCGGTCATCGCGTTCATTCTCGGCCTTAGGGCGATGAGCTCGCCCGCGACGGCCCGGCAGGGGATCGTGCAGGCGGGCATTGCGATGCTGATCGCGGTCGCCGTCACGATCGTCGAGCCCGGGCTCTCGAACTTTGCCCTCATCGCGCTCGGGGTCCTCGTCGGAGGCCTGGCCGGCTGGTACTGGGCCCGCGTGGTCCAGATGACCGCCATGCCCCAGATGGTGGCGATCTTCAACGGAATGGGAGGCGGCGCGGCCGCGGCCATTGCGGCCGTCGTCCTGCTCGGGAACCTTTCCGACCACACGATCTCGGGGCTCGCCCTCGCGGGAGCGGTCATCGGTGCCGTGTCGATCGCGGGCAGCATGATTGCCTTCCTGAAGCTGCAGGGGTGGCTGCGCTCGAAGGCGATCGTCTACCCCATCCAGCAGCCGACGAACATTGTCGTCCTCGCCCTCGGGGTCGGGTTCGGCGTCTACTCGCTGGTGAGCGGACTCACGTTCTGGCTGCTGCCGTTCTTCGTCCTCCTGCTCCTATTCGGGATTCTGATGGCCCTCCCGATCGGGGGAGCGGACATGCCCGTCGTCATCAGCCTCTTCAACGCGATGACGGGGATCGCGGTCGCCCTCGATGGGTTCGCGCTCGTGAACGGCCCGCTCGGCGATGCCGGCTACGCCATGGTGATCGCGGGCACCTTGGTCGGCGCGGCGGGTTCGTTGCTGACCCTCCTCATGGCCAAGGCAATGAACCGGAGCGTGGGGAACGTGCTCTTCGGGGCCTTCGGTGCGGTCGAGGAGACCGGCACGACGATGAAGGGCACGATGAAGCCGATCGAGGTCGACGACGTCGCGGCCCTGATGGCGTACGCGAACTCGGTCATCATCGCCCCCGGCTACGGAATGGCCGTGGCGCAAGCCCAGCAGAAGGTCAAGGAGCTCGCCGACGTCCTGGAGTCGAAGGGGGTCTCGGTCAAGTTCGCGATCCACCCCGTCGCCGGCCGCATGCCGGGCCACATGAACGTCCTGCTCGCGGAGGCGGGGATCTCCTACGACAAGCTGTTCGACCGCGACGAGATCAACCAGGAGTTCCCGAACACCGACGTCGTCCTCGTCATCGGGGCGAACGACGTCGTGAACCCGGCCGCCCACCGCGCGGGCAGCCCGCTCCAGGGGATGCCGATCCTGGACGTCGAGGGCGCGCACAACGTGATCGTGATCAAGCGCGGCCAGGGCAAGGGGTTCGCCGGCATCGAGAACGATCTGTTCTACCGGGACAACACGCGGATGCTGTACGGCGACGCCCAGGCGGTCGTCGGCCAGCTCGTCTCGGCCATCAAGCGGCTGGACTAGGCGGCGGCCCGCGGCGCCGCCGACGCCGTCGGGTTCACGTCGGGGCCCCCGGGGTGAGCGCCCGGAAATTCCACTTGATGTTCGCGGCGTAGCCGATCACGCTCCCGAAGAGGATGCCGACGAGCTGGCTGTCGAGATGGGACCCGCCCAAGTCGACCCCGACCGCCAGCACGACCAGGTTCACGGCCAGGACGCCCGCCTGGATGGTCCCGTAGACCGCAAGGTGGTAGGCGGTGGAGCGGCCGCCGCGTCCGGCGAAGGCCCACGCCCGGTTCCACGTGAAGTTCCACCCCATCGCGACGACGAACGCCCCGGCGCTCGCGAGGAGGTACGACCCCGCTACGTTCCCCAGGCGGAAGTCGAGGAGCGTGAAAACGCACAGGTTCACGAACACCCCCGAGACCCCGACGACCAAGAACGCCGGGATGCGCAACAGGTCCTCGAACGAGAGGCGGAAGCGGAGGAGCGAGCGGGCGAGGATCCCTCCCGTCGCCCGCCGTCGGGCCGCCTGGACGAGGGGGAGGTAGAACAGGGCGATCGCCCAAACGACCCAGACGGAGTAGTTGATCTGGAAGGTGAGGGCCCCGCTCTGCGAGCACGACGGGAAGCGGCCGCTGGTCACGGCGGGGCATAGGACCGCCGAACCGCTCCAAAGGAAGAAGGGAGCGAGGAACGCCGCGCTGATCCCCAGTGTGACGGCCGTGTTCCGCCAGTCCCTACGGATGACGTAGTACGCGATCACGAGTACGTTCGCGAACTGCTTGCACCCGAGCGAGAGCCACTCCGCCCACTTCTGGCGTCGACCCTCGAAGCCGAGGAAGCCGAGCGTCATCAGAAGGAGGACGACGAGGTCGTTGTACCCGCTCGCGGCGACGATCACCATGTACGGCTGGGCGAGCATCACCCCGGCGTCGAAGCGGCGTCGGGCGAGGAGGACCATTCCGGTCCAGCAGGCGAGCGCGAACCATTTGTAGCTCAACCCAGGAACCTGCAGGAACATCAGGAGGGGGAGGTAGAGGAAGGTCGACTGGGAGGTGAGTGTCCTTCCGTACTCCTGGTACGAGAACACGAGAGGGACCACGTAGGGGTCCTGGTGCGCGAACAGGACCGTAACGTAGCGGGGGGTCGTGTACGCTTCAGCGGTGAGTCCGTTCGCGGCGCCGGTCAGGATTGACACGACCCCGAACGCGAGGCCGGTGATCAGCAGGAAGTACACGAACCCGCTTCGTCGCTCGACCCCAAGCTGACGCACGGCGACCGGGAACATCAGGGCGAACGCCCCGAGCGAGATCCCACCGATCTCCTGGAATGCGGAGGGATAGAGCCAGAGGGCGGTGACCACGGCGAATGCCGGCACCGCCCCGGCGGCCCAGGCTGCGGCGTACCTCAGGTATCTCTCTCCCGGCGTCTGGGCCGGGAGAGATGCGGGGTCCGGGGTCTCACCCGAACCCACCATCAGTGACCGCCCACGGAGCCGGGCGACCGAGGAGGACCATATTAGCGGCGTCCACCGAGGGGAGGGACCCGCGGTGGAATGTAGTGGGGCTCCTCTGGGGAGACGATGGCTGAACCCACCCCGCCGCCGGTCCCGCCGTCGGACGTGGGCGACGCTATGCCGCCGACCCCCCAGGTCCTACCCAGCGCAATCGTGGCCCCTGGGGCCACGACCCGCGGCTTTCGCTCGATCCTCGCGAACCGGCGGTATCTGTTGTACCAATCGTCCGTCATTGTCGCCACCACCGGATACTCGGTCTACGCCGTTTCCATCCCCTGGTTGGCCTTCCAGAACTCGGGTTCGTTCCTGGTGGTAGGTCTGGTCCTCTTCGTCGAGGTCGGGATCTACGCCCTGACCTTTCTCGTGGCCCCCTGGGTCGACCGGACCGCGGACAAGCGCGCGATCTTCCTGGTCGGGTTTCCCATCCAGGCCGTGGCCGCCTTGATCCTGGGATTCACGGCCTCACGCGGGGAGCTTCACCTGCCGCTCCTGCTCGGACTGGTCGCGGTGCTCTCGGTGATCTGGGATTTCGAGTGGGCCGTGTTCCAGGTCGCACCCCGGCTCCTGCTCTCGAAGGACGAGCTGTTCGCGGCCCAGGGAATCTCGGGAGCCCTGGGAGGCGGCGCCGCCATCGGAGGGTTCGCCGCCGGCGCCGGGTTCATCCTCCTCTCGGGAGTCTCGGGGAGTGCCTACCTCTACGCGGGACTCCTCTTGGTCGCCACCGCGCTCGCGTCCCGGGTCCCGCTACGCGGGGCCCAGTCCGCCGAACCGGGGTACTTCGCCGGCTTTCTGGAAGGATGGGAATACCTTCGGTCCGCCGAGGGCCGACCGTTGCTGCAACTGGGGATGCTCGACGCCGTCGTCGGCTTCTTCGCGACCGCACCGGCGCTGCTCATCACGCTGTTCGCCGACCGGTCCTTCCCCGACCCGAGCTTCGCCTACGGGATCCTGTTCACCGCGTTCGTCGTCGGAGGGGTCGCCGTCGACCTGACGCTCGGCCACTTCAACCCACGGAAGCGGATCGGCTTCGTCCTCGTCGGAGGGCTCGCCGCGGCGGCGGTCGCGCTCGCCCTGGCCGGGATCGCACCCCCCGAGCTCCTTGCGACCGCGGCCGCGTGGGCGATGGCCGGCGGGGCATTGGGGGGGTACACCTCGGGGAAGTTCACGTTCCAATGGGGGTACGTTCCGGGGGACCGGCTCGCCCGCGTGACGAGCAATCTCTACGTCTTCCCCGGAGTCTCGGGCGCGGCCGGAGCGCTCGTCGTCGGGGATCTTGCCGGGGCGATCCCCGGTTCCTCGCTCGTGGAGCTGATCGCCGGGATCTTCGCGCTCGCAGTCCTACTGGCGTTGCTCCTTCCCGCGGTCCGTCGGTTCGCTTTCTGAAGGGGAGGCGGCCGGCGCCGCTCGCCCGCGTCCCTCCGGCCGGGTTCGAAAGGGGGATAACATCGGTTCGAATCTTCTCCGCTCGTGCACAGTGGCATCCCCAACCCCGCGTCGGCGTCTTCGGCGGGAACTGACCCCACACCTCCGGGCGTCGTCGCGGATCGGACCACGGTAACCAGCCTCCTGTGGAGATTCCAGTTCAACCGACAGGCGTTCGACGAACCCCAGCTCGAATGGCGAAGGTTGTTCGCGGAGACCTTCGGGACGTTCCTCCTCGTCGTCGTGGCGGCCGGTGCCGTCGTGGTATCGGCCGTCAGCCACGGAGCGGTCGGACGGGTCGAGGCTGTGGTGGCTCCGGGGCTGATGGTGATGGCCATCATCCTGTTCATGGGGGCAGTGTCCGGGGCCCATCTCAACCCCGCCGTGAGCATCGCCTTTGCTGCGCGGGGAGACTTTCCCTGGCGGCGGGTCCCGGGGTACATCGGAGCCCAGCTCTTGGGGGCCGCCCTCGCGTGCCTGTTCCTGTGGGCGATGTTCGGTCAAGTTGGGAACATGGGCGCCACCGAGCCCGGACCCGGGATCTCGGACCTGCAGGCGGTCCTGATGGAGCTCCTCCTGACGCTCGGGTTGGTCAGCACGATCCTCGGCACCGCCTCCAAGGCGCAGAACGTGGGTCCGATCGCGGCGCTCGCGGTCGGCGGGTACATCGCCCTCGCGGGGCTGTGGGCGAGCCCGATCAGTGGCGCGTCCATGAACCCGGCTCGGTCCTTCGGACCCGACCTCGTTCTCCTGAACTTCGGTCACTACTGGGTCTATCTCGTGGGTCCGATCGTCGGAGGATTGCTCGCCGTCCTCGTGGCGTACGTCCTTCGGGGACCCGGAGGGGACGAGCCGGCCATCCACGCCGCCCAGGGTCGGCTCGCCGAGTTCCTTCCTCTCCCTCCTCGGCCCGCTCCTGTGAAGAAGTCGCCGGGGACCACCGAAGCGACCCCGCAGAGCCCCGCCCCCCACCCCGCTGGGCCGGCCTCGGGCGGGACTGACCCGCCGAGCCGGCGGTCGTAGCGAACCGCCGACCTCCCGGCCGGGGTTATCTGGGCGGGGTGTGTGGTCGAGCGATGGCGGAGACCGCAGTCCGGGGGAACGCACCCGTAGACGGGGGCCAGCTGTATTTCGAGCGCAGCGGCCAGGGCCCCGTGATCGTCCTGATCCATTCCGCGTTCTTGGACGGACGGATGTGGGAGCCCCAGGTCGCCGCGTACTCCCGCACTCACACGGTCATCCGCTACGACGTACGCGGTCACGGGGCGTCAAGCCACGACCGCACCGGCACCTCGGACGGGCAGGACCTCACGGAACTCTTGAACTACCTTCAGGTCCCCCAGGCCTTCCTCCTCGGGAACTCGGACGGGGCCCGGATCGCCTGCGAGTTCGCGGCCGGCTTTCCCGACCGGGTGCCGGGTCTGATCCTCGTGGCGGGAACCCCGCACGACCTCGACCCCACCAAGGAGGAAGAGGCCAGCTTCATGGATACCTACCCGGATCGCGAGGGTCCGCTGCTCGAACTCATGCGAGCCATGCGGAAACCGGAAGCGCTCGAACTCATCCTCGACCTGTGGGCTTCGCAGGTCCTCCTCGAGGAACGGGGGCCGCTCCGCACGATCGCCTCGGAGAACTACGACCGATTCGTCGAGTTCCTGCTCCGGACCGAACCCGAGGGCCGAAAGCCGGCGTACCCGGTCGCGGAGTCCCTGAAGAAGGGTCGGGTGCCGATCCTCTCCCTTTCGGGAGCGCATGACGAGCCCGCCGTGAACATGATGATGGCTCGCTTTGCGGCCGAGGTTCCGAGCGCCCGACATCATGAGCTCGCGGACGGCGACCACACGCCCAGCCTTTCCGCCCGCGCTGAGTTCGATGCGCTCGTCCTCGAATTCTTGGCCACGATCGAAGGCGGTCAGCCGTGGCCGCCACCGAGAACCTGAGCCCCGACCGGTCCGCTCGTTCGAGCCGGTTCCCTACCGCTACGTCGAACGGTGCCGCGCGGAGGTGAGGCGGTACTGCCGTGCGAGGTTGTCCGGGAAGAAGAACGAGGATCGCCAAGCGCGGTATCGCTTGGGAACGGGCAGGGCTTGTACCTCCTTCCGAGAGGCACCGCTCCGAACCGCCTTCGCCACGATCCGCTTGAGGTCGTTCATGTACCGCCGCTCTTTCGTGAGATAGGACCCGGGTCCGACCGGTCCGTGACCGGGAACGACCCGGTCCACTCCGAGTCGCTCGATCCGGCCCAGGATCTCGGCCCATCGTTCCGGCCACCCATCTCCTACGGAAGGGTGAAGGTTCACCATCACGAGGTCCCCCGCGAAGAGGATTCGCTCCTCGGGCAAGTATCCGAAAACATCGCTCGGAGAATGTCCGCCGCCGTACGTGATGAGATGGAGCGTACGACGGGTGCCCTCCAGCACCATCTCGTCGGTGAACGTCACGTCGGGGGGTACGATTCGGTGCGTCGCCGGCGTCTGGATGACCCCCTCAAACCAACCCCGGACCCACGGGCGGTCCACGGGGGAGATAGTCGAGTTGGGCGCCTCGAGCCCAGCGAGCTCCTTCGGGAAGCTCCTTCGGCATCCTACCCATTGGGCGCGGCTCTTTCGGAGGATCAGCTCCCGCACTCGCCGCGTGGAGACGACGTGGCTTGCGACGAAGGCGGAGTTCCCCCAGATATGGTCCCCGTGCCAGTGACTGTTGACGACCCAATCGGGTTTGCGACCCGTGGACCGTTCGGCGGCGCGGGCGAGGGCCGCTCCGGCCATCGGGCTCAGCATCGAGTCAAACACGACCGTCCGGTCTCCCAGGTCGATGATTCCCGCGTTACACAACCCGAATCCCGTCGTGGTGGCGATCGCGGCGTGCACCCCCGGTGCCAATCGCTCAACACGAAAGTGCCGACCGGTCTCTGCGCGCGGCATGGTCCCTCTCATACGGCAAGAGGATAGGTCACTTGTGGAGGTGCACGGCCGGGCAAGCTCGTCTCTCCCCGACGAGACGGCCGCCCTGAATCGTCGTTCCGAACCGGCCGCTCCAACGGCCTCCCACCCCCCTGTTCTTTACCAATGACTTAATCCTAGGACGCCGGGTCGGCGACCCGGTGGTCCGATGGCTCGCAAGAGACTTCCGGTCGTAATCCTCTCGTTGGTGGCCGTACTCGTCCTCGCCCCCGGCGTCCCGGGGGTGACCTATGCCCTCGCCAGCCCGATCCACCCGGCGACGCTTTCGGGCGAGATCGTTCCGGCTCCGCTCCTCGTTACACGATCGGCGGCGGGACCGCTGTGCAGTTCTTCGGGCCTCTGCCCGGTAGAACTCAGCACGGCGTACGGGTTCTCAACTCTCAAAAGCAATGGCACCGCGGGTGCCGGGCAGACAATCGTCATCGACGATGCGTGCGGGGACCCTCACATTCGATCCGACCTCAAGGCCTTCGATCAACAGTTCGGGCTGCCTGCGCCGAACCTCACGATCATCGACCCTCAGGGTAAACCGTGCACCGACAGCAGTTGGTCCGTCGAGACGTCGCTCGACGTGGAGTGGTCGCATGTTACGGCTCCGAAGGCGGCGATCGACCTCCTACAGGCCGCCGTTCCCAACACGACGGATGTGTACGGCGCCTGGTCGTACGCGATCAGCCACCACCTCGGAAATCAGATCTCCAATAGCTTCGGCGGGGCCGGATGCTACTCGCAGCCCGCCTGCAACGCGACGATCGGTCAAGGCATCGGGGCCTGCAATTCTGTGGTCGGGACGTCCGGCGTGAACGTCACGGCGATTCTCAACAAGGCAGCTCGCGCGGGCGTCACGATTCTGGCTTCCGCGGGTGACTCCGGTGCGTGGGGTCAGGGAACATCGACCACCGAGCCGATCCCGGCGGACTGCGCCGGCGTTCTCACGGTAGGTGGAACCACGTTGACAGTGAGTTCCTCCGGAGCCTATGTGGGCGAGTCCGCGTGGTCGGGTACTGGCGGAGGCTACGCCACTCAGGCCGAGCCGCGCTATCAGAAAGCGGTGAAGATCCCCGATGCGTACCACGCCCTGGCGAAGCCCGACGTGGCGGCGGACGCCGACCCGGGCAGCGGCGTGTGGGTGTACAATCAGGGTTGGGGCGTCGTGGGCGGCACGAGCCTCTCCTGCCCGCTCTGGGCCGGGTTCATGGCGGACGTCAACGAGGTCCGGGCCGCGAACCACCTGGGTCCGGCGGGCTTCGTGAATCCGTTCCTGTACAAGACCGTCTACGGGGTCCGCGGCCATTCGACGAACTACTCTCTCGACTTCCACGACATTACGAGCGGAAACAACGGATGGCCGACGAAGACCGGATGGGACGCGGACACGGGACTAGGCTCATTCAACGTCACGGGCTTGGCGGCGACCTTGGGGACCGACGCGTCTGCGTGAGCCACGCCTCGATCCCGGGCCGCTCCCGGTCCGACCGAGAGGGGGGTCCGATGGGGGGTTAGTACCAATTGCCACTTCATTGCACTAGCCAGGCCAGAGACACTTGGGTGGAGCTCGGAATAAGGGTCGAGGCTAAGCGGGGTCGGTCAAGACCTTGGTTAATTTCGCCTCGAGGTCGGCGAGGTTCAAGTACTGGATGCGATCCAGCCCGCGGATATCGTCGGGTACGTCCTTCGACAGCTTCGTCGGGTCGAATGCGATGCACGCTTTGCATTCGAACCCTTTAGCAATACCGAGTTCCAGGGTGACGTTGGGAATCCACTCAGTCTCATCATAGATGGAAATCGGAGAGTCGAGAATCATCTGAGCAATCTTGTAGAGGAGAAACTTGTGCGTTATCCGCTCGTCCGCGAAGACGGACCTCCTGTCAACCGCTTTCCCAACTTTTTCGAATACAGCAGGACAACCAGCCGCTCCAATCATTCCGTGCGGATAGGCGACAAAGAACTGATTGGGGACCCGGGACGCCGAAAGGAGCGCCCGGAATCGTGCCCATTCCGTAGGAACGGTCGTTCGTCGCGGCAGGGACGAAATGGGTCGAGTCAATCTTGCTCAGACCCATGGATGTATAACCCATGGCGAGAAACTGAAAGTAACGCGAGCAGGGGCGTTCCGCCCCTGGGTTTTTCGGAGAAGCGCATGGTGGGGCTGAACCGCAATCCAGACCCCCGAATTCGCACCGTCGGCCAGTTCGCGCTGGTCGTCGTGGCGGTCCTGATTACACTGATTGCCGCCGCCCCCTTTCCGCAAGCGGCCGGGGCCGGCAGCTCGAAGTTAGCCGCGGCCCCGTCGGGCGGCTCGACCGTGACCGTCCAGTTGCGGATTCACGTCGGAACCGTGCTCGGTCTGGCGAACGCGGAGTTCTGGGGCTCGGCTCTCTATCCTATTCCACAGCCGAACTCGACCGAGGCCCAGGAATGGTCCGCCACGGGGGTCCGGTACGCTCTCTGGCCTGGCGGGAAGGCCAACGACGGCTACGATGTGCTGACCAACGTCATGTACGATGCCAATGGCACGTCGTCCACGCCGCGCGGTAACCTCAGTTCGTTCGTGACGTGGTGCGAGACGACCGGCTGCCACGCCATTATCGGTCTTCCGGGCGAGATCAACAGGCCGAACGTCGCCGCGGCGGAGGTCTCTTACATCGAGAAGACCCTCCACTTCCATGCGGCCTTCTGGGAGATTGGGAACGAGCCGGGCCTGTGGAGAGATTACAAGGTCCCTTGGGCCAAGTGGTCAGCCAGCAAAAACTCCTCCATCACCCCCCTCCAGTACGCGAACCTGGTCCATCGGTACATCGCGGCCATCCGCGCCATCGACCCGAAGGCCCGGATCATCGGCCTACCCGGGACCGGCTTGGGCACGTATCTCGAGTCGACCTACGTGTACGACACCGTCAAGGTGAACGGGCAGAATCTCTCCGCAGTGGCCCTCCACATCTATCCGGCGGGTCATCTTGGTGCGGTTAACGGGACCCTCTCTCAGTTTGACCAATCCCTAACTGGGAGGACTTCTCTCGAGGGCCGCGTTCCGCTGGTCCGAGAGGCAATCCGTTCGGCCTGCGCCAAGTGCCACCCTCAGGTTTTCGTCACGGAGTACAACGCGGCCACGGTGGGGGTTCTCACGAACACCGGCAACTACGGGATGTTCATGGCCGGCTTCGACGAAGTCCCGTACGTCGCGGCCGAGGTCACCCAAGGGCTGACCGAACGCGTCCGTAACATGGATCTCTGGACGTTCGCGGGGGGGTACCCCGGGGCGATGGTCGCGTCCAATGGGTCGGCGCGTCCGCTCTACTATCTCTACTCGACCATCCTCCCCCAGCTGGACCTCAAGGCCGTACAGACCAACTTCTCGGCATCGGTGGGCCAGTTCTTCGGCGTCGCCTCAGTTGCCGGTGTCTCGGGATCCACTGCGATGACGCTCCTCCTGGTGAACGCGAACACCACCACGGGCGTTCGGGTCGACATGGTGGGCTCGGGGTTCACGCTGAACGCCCCCACCACCACGTGGAGCTTCGCTTCGGGAATGAGTCAGCCCGTCGTCTACGGCTGGGGCGGCGTCGCCCCGACCAGTTGGGTCGTCGGGCCGGAAAGCGTGCTACTGGTCAAGGTCGCGTAGCTCCGGACAGCGCCCACCGGGCGCACGGACTCCCTCCGATCAGGAAACGCCGGGGCGGGGTCGCCTTTCGTGAGACCCGGAGATGAGCGCGGCCAGATTCGAACTGGCGATCTTCACCGTGTCAGGGTGACGTCATAACCACTAGACTACGCGCCCGCGAGGGCGGCCACCGACGACCCGCTCAAAACCCCTTCGGGGACATCAGAATCTAGCCGTATCCGCCGGGGAACGGGCTCGAGTCCGGTGGATGGTCGTTCCAGTGGTAGTACCCCATCGATTGTCGTTGGGACTCGGTGACTTCCTGGCGGAGGCCGCCCTGGAACGACCCGTACGTCTCCCGGATTTGCTCCTCGATCGACCGGGCCCGGCGCAGCGCCTCCGCGAGGTGCTTTGCTTCGATGAGGTCGCTTCCCGAGACGGCCGCGAGGTCCCCGGCGGTGCGAAGGAGGCCCCCCAATTCCCGGAGGCGGAGGGTGAGCGCGTTCCGGCGACCGTCCAGCACCTCCGCCCGGCGCCGGGCTTCCTGGATGAGCTCGATGACGGCCTCGCGAGTGGCGGGGCGGATGCGACCGTCGACCGCGATCTCCTGGGCGCAGAACTGGGCGAGCCGTAGCCGGTTCGCGGGCGTGTCGGGCATCGCGGTCTCGAGCAACACTTCGTAGCCGCTGCCGGCGATGCGCGAGCGGAGGGGGGAAAGGATCCGGTGGATGTCCTGGATGTTCGCGGCCGCGACGAGGATGAAGTCGCACGGGACGTTGTCGACCCGGACGGAAGCGCCCCCCGACTGGGGGTTCCGTCCGCTGATCGGGAACCGCTTCTCCTGCATCGCGGTGAGGATGTGGCGCTGGATGTAGCCCAGCGACGGTAGTTCGTCGATGAAGAGGACCCCCTCGTGCGCCTCGTGGATCTCGCCCGGGATCACCCGGTCGTACGGCAGGGTGCCGAGGGTCGGGTGGCCGCCGTAGGGGTCGTGACGGACATCCCCCAGGAGCTCGGTCTCGCTCGCCCCGGTCGCCATCACGAAGGTGTTGCGGTCGAGCTTGACCAAGACCTTCCGCGGGCTCTCCCGCTGAAGGGTTCTCCGGCGCTCGAGCGCCCGCTGGTCCAAGACCTTGATGTGGTCCTCCGCCCGCTCGTACGAGACGACCTCCTCGACGCCGTTCCGAAGACGGGTGGTGCGGACGGACTCCTGCGGGTTACCGCCCGGCGAGACGGTCAGCTCGAGGATCCCGCCGACGAGGTCGCGGAACGGGTTGCCGCTCCCGCCCACCCCGGGGAGGGTCTGCTTCACGTTCCCGCAGCTCGGGCAGTACCGTTCGGTCGGCGTGGAGTAGAAGCTGCAACGGGGACATCGGTAGCCTAAGCGCTCGGCGACGGTGGTCGGCGCGTCGGTCGGGAGGATCAACTCGCCCTCGACCGACCGGGCGGCCTCCCGTTCGTGGTAGACCTCCTCGCGCCCGACGATCTCGATGCTGGGGCGCTCCGGGTTCTCGGGGTTGTGGACGACGCGGAGCTCGCTGCGGGGCCGGTCGAGGTGGAGGGCGAGGGCTTGCGCGGTCATCGACTTCCCAATCCCGGGGGGCCCGACGAGGAGGAGATGCCGGTGCTGGTAGGCCGCGATGCGTGCCGTCTCGACCGCCTTCTCCTGGCCGATCACCCGCTCGAGCGGGTCGGTCGGGATGGGGATGTCCGCCGTGCTCTGGATCTCGTCCAGCGCGGCGGGAAGTCGGCGGGACGCGTCCGCGTTCGTTGACATCGTTCGCCCGGGAGTAGAGCCACCGAGGTATAGGTGCGTCGCGGGGCCCCAAGGCCCCGCGACGCGGGAAAAGGTAGGGTCCTAGCGGGCGCCGGCCACCGGGGCGAGGTCGGCCTTGGTGAAGACCCGGACCTGCTCCGGGAGCTTGCCGATCGGACCCAGTCGGGTTGCGACGACCGTGCCGATGCCCTTCTCCTGGGCCACATCGAGCAGACGCTGGCTGACGATCCCGTCGAAGACGAGCGCCTTCGCGGGGGCGCTGAACGCGCTGATCGTCTCGATCATGTCCTTCACGGGGGCCTCGGCGACGACCGTGTCATCCTCGCCGACGATGAGGCACTTCGACGCGTTCTCGACCGCGTTCAGGAGCTCGAAGTAGTGGGCCAGCTCCGGAGGGAGCTGGGCCACCGGCACGGGTGGGGGAGGCGGCGTGATGGGCATGGGCGCCCGGGGGGGCGGCGGCGGGAGACGCTCCCGGTCGTCGCGGCGGTCCCGGTCTCGGCCGCCGTTGCGCGGGTCGTCGCGTCGGGATTCCGAGCGACCGCCTTCCGAGTCGCCGCGGTCCTCGCGGGGTGCGCGGGTGCCGCCGGTCGACTCGAAGCCGCTCATCTCGAGGTACTGGTTGAGCGGGATCTTGTTCCGCAGGCACTTGAGCAGCTGCTTCTGGGTGAGCTCCTCGACCTCGCTGCCGCGCGGAGCGCGGGCGACGAAGTCGATGTCCATCGTCTGGAGCATCTCTCGGAGGATCAGCTCGCCGGCGCGGTCCCCGTCCGTGAAGACGGTCACCGTCTTGCCGCGCGACAGGTCCTTCACGGTCTGCGGGACGCTCGTCCCTTCGACCGCGATGACGTTCTTGATCCCGCAGCGGAGCAGGTTCAGCACGTCGGAGCGGCCCTCGACCACGATGAGGGCATCCGCCGCGTCGATGTTCGGCCCGGCGGGCAGGTGCTCTGGGCCGTAGGTGGTAATCTCCTCGACCTGGACCGCTTTGCGGACGGCCTCGGTGAGGTCCATGCCCACGCCCTTCGACTCCTCCTGGAGCCGACTAAGGATCTCCTTCGCCCGGTCGACGACCTTCTGGCGTTTGGAGATGCGGATATCTTCGACGCTGACGATCTCGATCTTGGCCCGGCAGGGGCCGATCCGGTCAACGGTCTCGAGGCCGGAGGCGAGGATCGCGGTCTCGACCTGGTCGAGCGAGGAGGGGATGATGATCTCGCCCTCGCTCTTGCCCTTGCGGCTGTCGATCTCGACTTCGATGCGGCCGATTCGGCCGGACTTCTGAAGGTCGCGGAGATCGAGCTCGTCGCCGAGCAGTCCTTCGGTCTGTCCGAACACCGCGCCCACGACGTCGGGCTTGTCGATGACGCCCTCGGCTGTGATGCGGGCTCGGATCTGGTATTTCGCGGCGCTGGGGTCGTTGGTCATTGTTGGTTCTCCCTGGTCGGAAGGGGTCCCGCGAACACGCGGGGTACCTCGCGGGAGGACTAGTTCGAACCGATGCCGCCGGGCGATGCGCGGAGCCTACGACAGGACAGGACGTGGATCATGAGTCGCGATTCCGGATCTCCAGCGACGTCGGGAGTCGAGCTCCGTCCGTCTCCGGGGGGTTCCTTCCGCTCCTCGAAAGCCGGATGCGCTATTTAAGCGGGACGTGGAGCGTGAATGCGTCCCAGACGTGGCGCTCCCCTCTCCGGAGATCGCGCCGCCTTTCGAGGAGCACAGTCTTTATAGCGGCCAACTCTACGCGCCCTCGGAGAGAGTTTTCATGCCTCGTCGTGCACCGAAAAAGACGGAGTCCGTCCCGACCCCCGGCGAGCCGGAGACCATCCCGTCGCCGCATCTCGCCGATGACGACTTCGTGAGCTCGCTCAAGAACGAGCTCGTCCGGACCCAGGAGGCCGCGGGCGCGAACAAGGGAGAGGACTTCACCCACCGGGCGAACCTCAACAAGCGCCTGCTCCAGGACCTCTGGGAGGTCCACAACCAGTTCGAGGAGGTCAGCGTCCACCTCGCCATCGACCCTTCCCAGACCCTCTTTGCGACGTTCGTGGAGTATCCCACCAAATGGACCTTCCGCGAGAATTTCGACTTCGGCGCGGTCAAGACGATCGAGCTCGGCGACCGCGCGGCCGGCTGGGTCGGGTTCACCCTCCGCTTCTGGTACTACCGCGCCCCGGACGGAAAATCCCGCCTCCGCGGGATCTTCGAGTGGTGCGACGGCGAGAGCTACCACCGCTACTCCGGCTGGATGCGGATGATGAGCCAGGCCGTCCTGTTGGACATCCTCGAGGACGACGTGGACGTCCGCGACGTCCACCGCATCCTGAAGGACGTCGTGGTCCAGTGGTATGCCGCCCACCTCGAGCGGACGCCCGAGAAGTTCGTCGCGCACCTGAAGGAGAAGTATCCGAAGGGTGCCTCGTACGCGAAGGAATCGTACCGCTGAACCCGCCCGAAGGACGGTCTTGAAATAGGCCGGACCTCCTTCGCGGCCGCTGGGCCGATGGTTCGGCGCGGCGCCTCCCAGCGCGGTGCCAGCTTCGACCGGGAAGAACGAAGTGGCGGCGAACTTACGGGAACACCTCGTCGCGTACTTCGAGGAGCACCACAAGCTCGTCGAGGCGGGCGCGCTTGAGCTCCTGCTCGACCATCGGCAACCGCTCGTCGTGTCCCGCGAACTGATCGAGCGGGCCGGAGTGGCGTCGACCTTCGTGACCCGCGAGATGGTCGAGACGGTCCTAGCGGAGGCGCCCGGCGGAGGGTCCGCCGTCACGCTGCGTCCCAACGACCCCAGGACCGCGATCACAGCGCCCCCGTCCACCGGGTTCCACCTGATCAACGAAGGCTTCAGCGGCCCCGTGATCTCCGATTCCCCGCTCATCGCCTACACCGCGCTCTTCCACTCCCGCTACCGCTCGCTCGCGCGGATGCTCCGGGGCCGCCCCGAGCTCGAGAACTTGAGGCCGGTCCGCGAGATCCGCGCCGGCGAGGGACCCACTTCGGTCATCGGCATGGTCCGTGACGTCCGGGAGACCGTCCAGCGCCACCACCTGATCCTGACGCTGGACGACGAGACCGGGAGCGTCGAGGTACTGGTGCCGAAGGATTCGCCCGGTTCGCGCTCCCCGTTCCTCCCCGACGAGGTCGTCGGGGTCCGCCTCGAGTTCTCGAAGGAGCCCCGGCGACTTCCGAGGGTCGTCGCGGTCGAGCGGCCCGAGGTGCCGCGCAACCGGGTCCTCGGTCGCTCGCGGCGGCAGGTCCGGGCCTTTTTCCTCTCGGACCTCCACATCGGGAGCCGGTCGTTCTTGTCCGAGAACTGGGGGCACCTCGTGGACTTCCTCGCGGGCCGCGGACCGCATGGCGCCCTCGCGAGCTCGATCGAGTATGTCGTCGTGGCCGGGGACCTGGTCGACGGGATCGGGATCTACCCCCGGCAGGAACGGGACCTCGCCATCCCCGACGTAGTCGAACAGTATGCCGAGCTCGGCCGTCGGCTCGCGGAGCTGCCGGATCGCCTCTCGGTGATCGTGGTACCGGGCAATCACGACGCGGTGTGCCCGGCGGAGCCCCAGCCCTCCCTACCGGCCAGCCTCGCGCAGACGCTCCCGCCCAACGTCCGCGCGCTGGGCAACCCGTCGACCTTCGCGGTCGAGGGCGTCGTGATCTCCGCCTACCACGGGCGCAGTTTCGACGACCTGATCCCCGCGATCCCGGGCGCCTCCTACTCCCGACCCACCGACGTCATGAAGCGCATGCTGCAGATGCGGCACCTCGCCCCGATCTACGGCGACCGGACCCCGATCACGCCGGCCGGCCGGGACGGCCTCGTCCTCGACCCGGCGCCGGACATCTTCGTGACCGGCCACTCGCACACGTACGGCGTCGACCGGTACCGGGGCATCCTGCTCCTGAACGCCTCGACCTGGCAGGGCGAGACCGAGTACCAGCGGATGCGCAACATCACGCCCGTTCCGGCCCGCGCGGCGCTGGTCGATCTGGCCAGCCTCGCGACGGCCACGCTCGATTTCTCGAAGGGCGAACCGACGATCGCGGAGGGCGGTGCATGAGCCCCTATCCCATGGACGTGGCCCACGCCGTCGGCCCGGTCCGGCTCGTCCTCTCGACCTACCCGTCCCGGGAGTCCGCGCTCCGCGCCGTGAACGGGGCGGTGGAACGCCGCCTCGCGGCGTGCGGAACGCTCCTCGAGGCCGAGTCGAGGTACTGGTGGAAGGGCTCGGTGGTCTCGGCCCCGGAGTTGCTCGTGATGTTCAAGACGGTGCCGAAGCGCGTCGGAGCCCTCTTTGCCTTCCTCCAGGCGACCCATCCGTACGACGTCCCGGAGATCCTGGAGATCGACGTCCCGCGGGTGGGAGCGGGGTACCTCACCTACCTCGCCCGGACGATCGATGTGACGGCGCCGCCCCCGCCCTTGGGCGGCGGGTCTACGCGGCGTCGGGAAGTACCGCGAGGCCGGGAAGCTCGAGTCCCTGGACGAACTCGAGCGCGGCGCCGCCGCCCGTCGAAATGAACTGAAACCCACGGGTGACCCCCAGGTCCTGGGCGATCCGGGCCGAGTCCCCGCCCGCCGCGACGTGGTGGCCCGCGACCGCCGCGAGCGAACCCAGGACTTGGCGGGTCCCGTTCGCGAATCGGGCGTCCTCGGCGCGGCCGAGCGGGCCGTTCCAAAAGACGGTCTTCGAGCCGGCCAGCGCGTGGACGAACCGGGCCCGCGTCGCCGGCCCGATGTCCTGGACGACCGCGTCCGCCGGGATCCCGTCGAGCGGGTAGACCTCCGCGTCGGACCTCCCCGGCCGCTCGACCACGACGTCGCTCGGCAGGAGGATCTCCGTGTGGGCCGCCTCGGCCATCTGGAAGAACTCCGTCACCGCCTCGCCGAGCCCGCTCTCGACCGAGCTCGCGCCGAGCGGGACTCCGCGCGCGGCGAGGAACGGGTGGGCCAGTGCGCCCCCGATCAGCATCGTGTCGGCCCGGGAGAAGAAGCTCGCGAGCAGGGGGAGTTTGTCGCGCACCTTAGCGCCCCCTACGACCACGACGTAGGGTTTCTCCGGCAACCCCCGGAGCGGGGCCAGCTCCCGGATCTCGCGCTCGACTAAGAGCCCGGCGAACGACGGCAGGCGTTTCGGGACCCCGACCGTGGACGCGTGGGCCCGGTGGACCGTCCCGAAGGCGTCCTCGACGAAGAGCTCGCCGAGCCGGGCGAGCTGGGCCGCGAACGCGGGGTCGTTGGCCTCCTCGCCCGGATGGAAGCGGAGGTTCTCGAGAAGGAGGAACTGGCCGTTCTCGATGCGGGCGGAGAGCTCCAAGGCCTCCACGCCAACGACATCGCCCGCGAGGGGCACCGGCTGGCCGAGCAAGGCGCTCAACCGGTGGGCCACTGGACGAAGACTGAGGCGGGGGTCTCGCTTCCCGTCCGGACGACCGAGGTGCGACATCAGGATCGTCCGGGCGCCGGCCGCCCGGAGGTGGTTGAGCGTGGGCAGGGCCTCGACGATGCGGCGGTCGTCCGCGACCTGCCCGTTCGCGTCCTGCGGGACGTTGAAATCGACCCGGACGAGCACGCGTCGACCCCGGACGGGCGCCCCCTGCATCCCGCGCTTCGCGAGCATCCGGGCGGGGACGAGGGACGGTACCGTAAAGGGGTTATCGTCGGGACGCGCCCGCCGCGACCCGGGACCGGATCTCGGCGATCGCGTTCCGGGTGAACGGGAGGTCCAAGCCGTGGGCGTCGGCCGCGCGCAGGATCTCCCCCGAGATGGCATCGACCTCGGTGGGGCGTCCCCGGTCAAGGTCCTGGAGCATGCTCGACCGGTTCTCGGCGGTGGCTCGAACGACCCGGTCGAGGTCGGCCCGGGCCTCCTCGTCGCTCACCTCGATCCCGACCGCCCGAGCCGTTCGCGCGGCCTCCTCGAGCAGGCGGGCGGCCTCCTCGCTGTACGGAGATTCGAGGAGTCGGCCGTTCAGGACCCCGTGGACGGCCGTCACCGGGTTGACGGCGGCGTTGACGACGGCTTTCCGCCAGACCTCGCGACGAAGGTCGGGAACCAAGCGGATCCGGATCCCCGCTTCCCGGAGGAGACGCTCGAAGACCTGGATCGCGGGAGCGTTGACGCCTCGGGCCTCCGCGAGGACGATCTCCCCCTCACCAGCCACCCGGACCTCTCCCGGTCGGACCCACGTGGCGGGGAGCGAATTCACCGCGCGGACCATGGCCCGCTCGGGATCGCTCCAGCCGCCCGACCGGAGGGCCCGGGCCGTGACCTCCTCGATGCCGAGCCCGTTCTGGGGGAGGAGCAGAGGGGTCCCCGGTCGGACTCCCCGGGCGATCGCCGTGGCGGCGGTGGCGAGGTCGAAGGACTTGACCGTGAGGAGGACGGCGTCCGGTGGGGGACCGGGGGGGAGCTCCTCGGCGGCCTCGACCCGGAACGTGCCTTCCACGCGACCCGTGAGACGGACGCCTCCCTCCCGGAGCGCGGCGATCTGCTCCCGGCGGGCGATGAGCAGGACCGAGTGGCCCGCCCGGTCGAGGTACGCTCCCAGGAGGGACCCGATGGCTCCGGCCCCGAAGACGACGACGCGCACGGGCGAGGGCTACCCCAATCGCCGGACCAGGTCGGAAAGGCCGGAACCCTCGCCCCAGTCCCGCTTGAGCAGCCGGAGGACGCCCTCGTAGTACCGGACCTGGTCCCGGGCCTGTCGCACCTTGAGGAGGACGTACCGCTCCTCGCGGCGGAGGCGGTCGACCTCGGCCCGAAGCTCCCGCTCGGCCGAGCGGAGCGATTCCATCCTACCGGTAAGTGAGAGGGATCCTCTGCGAACCATCGTACCTCCCGGGGTTGCCCTGCCGCGCCGCCGCGTCGAGGACCGCCTCCAACGTGGCGTGAAGGCGGGCCATCTCCTTTTGGACTCGATGGAGCCGCGTCTCCTCCCGGATGCGTTGGTCGTGCACCTGGGCGAGCGAGCGCTCGAGGGTCGTCATCCGGCGCCTCCACTTGTCCCGTTCCTGGACATTCAGGAGGACCGATTCGGCATCGACCATCCCCAGGCCGACCACCCCGGATGAGAATCAACCTTTCGCTCGAGCCGGTGACGGGGTGCGGCGCGGGGGAGGTATCGTTTAAGGGTCGGGACGGGTCGGGGAGCGCGGGAGCAACTCATGACCGGACTCGGCAAGGTGGTGGTGCTCGGAGCGGGCAACATCGGCGGATCCCTGGCTCAGCGACTCGCCGAGATGGATGTGGCGCGGGAGGTCGTCCTCGTCGACATCATCGACGGGTTGCCCCAAGGGAAGGCCCTCGATATCCAGGAGTCGGCCCCGATCCTCGAGTTCTCCACCCGCGTCACCGGTTCGACCTCGCTCGACGCGATCCACGGAGCGGACGTCGTGGTCGAGACCGCCGGCCTCGCCCGGAAGCCCGGGATGAGCCGTTCCGACCTGCTCACCAAGAATGCGGCGATCGTCAAGGGGCATGCCGAGGCGGTCCGGGCCCAGGCCCCGAACGCGACCGTCGTGGTCGTGACCAACCCGGTCGACGTGATGACCTACTGGTTCCGGCAGATCTCCGGGTTCCCGAGCCCCCGGGTCTTCGGTGAATCCGGTACGCTCGATACGGCCCGCTTCCGCTGGTTCGTCGCGGACGCCCTCGGGGTCGCCCCCCGCGATGTCACGGGCTTCGTGCTCGGGAGCCACGGCGACACGATGGTACCCGTCCTCTCGCTCACGAGCGTATCGGGCGTACCGCTCACGAAGCTCCTCCCCGCGGATCGCCTCACCGCCATCGTGGAGCGGGCCAAACAGGGCGGCGGGGAGATCGTGAACCTCTTGAAGAGCGGGAGCGCGTTCTATGCCCCCACCGCAGCCCAGGCGGAGCTGGTCCAGGCGATCGCGCGCGACGAGCACCGCCTCCTTTCCGCCAGCGCCCACTTGAACGGGGAGTTTGGGGAGAAGGACGTCTACATCGGCGTGCCCGTTGTCCTCGGCCGGAACGGCGTGGAACGGGTCGTCGAGGTCGACCTATCACCCGCGGAACGCACGGCGTTCGGGGCCATCATCGCGGCGGTCCGCTCCGACCTCCAGATCCTCGCGTCCCTTCCGCCGTAAGGAGCCGAACGCATGCCCGAGACGACCGGACCCTCCGCCTCCTCGGGACCGATCGAGATCAAGCGCCGCCTCGGCACGCTGCGCTACACGACCGATTCGAAGGAGCACGCCCACATCACGGTCAAGCCGCCGATCTGCGCGAAGTGCCCCCACTCGTTCTGCACTTTCGTCTGTCCGGCGAAGTGCTACGAGCGGATCGACGGTCGCCTGGTCTTCCGCTACGAGGACTGCGTCGAATGCGGGGCCTGCGACATCGCGTGCGACCAGGGGTCCGTCACGTGGAACCTCCCCCGCGGCCCGTACGGCGTGAAGTACGCGTACGGCTGAGAAGCCCACGCATCTCCCTCGAGGAGGTCCGGCCCGCTAGGGCGAGGCCGGCGCCCCTCGTCGATGGTCGAGGAGCGCCCGGAGCTCCGCCCCGCCCGAGGGAACCCACCAGAACACGACGGAGGGGAACCCACGCCGGCCGAGTTCATCGTAGGCGCCCAGGGCGGTCGGGATGTCGACCGCGTTCGGAAGTCCGGGCGTGACGGTGATCTGGACCGTCGGTGGCTCGGTCCCGAACTGCTGGCCGAGCCGGTCCAGGGCCTCGGTCCAGCGGTTCTGTCTCAGGGCCGACTGCGTCTGCACCACCAGGGTGTCGACCATCCCCCGGAACCCCCGGTAGTTCCAGCTGTGTTGGGGGTTGAACAGTCCCTGCCCGGTCAAGTAGGCCACCAGGCGGAACCCGTGCGACCGGGCGATCCCGGTGGCCTTGCTGAGGTTCTGGGCGGTGACGCCGGGGTTGAACGAGAACTCCGGCTCGTTGGGGTAGTTCGGTTCGTAGTCATAGAAGATGCCCACGATCGGGGGGTGGAGGGCCGCGCTGAGCAGCTCGACGTTGGCGACCCCGCTCGTGAACGCGTAGATGGGACTTTGGGGGAACGCCTCGGCGAGCCGCTCGGCCCGGGCCTGCACGTTGGCGGGGTTCGCCGGCCGGTCGACCCCTCCCGAGTTGACCGTCAGCCAGTCCCCCGGGGCGATGCCGTCCTTCAGTTCCAGCAGGGTGGGCACGGCGTCGTCCGTCACCGGCACGATGACGATCATCGACCGACGAACCCAAGTCTCCTTCTTCACGTCACCGAATCGCGAACGAAGTGGTCGCCCGGGGGATCCCGAGGCGGGAAACCGTCCGCCACGGCGGGCGTCGGCACCTTCCACTGAACCCGCAACTTAAAACCCCGACCGCGGGGTCGTTGGGTCGGAGTCGTATCTACGCCGAGCACCGCATCCGCCGGGACCTCCCCGCTGTTCCCCTACCGCGTCCGAGCGGGCCAGGACCTGGTCCTGGACGCCGTGGGCGAGCTCACGTCCCGGGGAGGGGCTCTCCTCGTCAACGCCGCGACCGGGAGCGGAAAGACGGTCGCGACGCTCGCGCCCCTGCTCGAGCACGCCGCGGCGGCCGACCACAAGATCCTCTACCTCGTCCGGACCCACTCCCAGGAGGTCCAGGTCCTCCACGAGGTGCGGACGATCGCCCACCGTCTCGAACGTCCGATCCTCGCGGTCGGGCTCCAGGGCCGAGCCCGACGCTGCTTCCTGCTCGAGAACGTCGCCGAGGTCAAGGGCGCGACGGCCGAGGAGCACGGGAAGCTCTGCGCGGACCGGAAACGGGCCACCGAACGGGCGATGGCGGGCGAGGCGCCCCTCCTCCCGCCCCCGGAGCTCCCGGAGGGGGGCGAGATCGACCTCACCGACCTGGACGGGTGTCCGTACTACGCGCGCGTGGTCCAGACCGACTTGGAAGGATTCATCGAGCGGATCGGGACGAAGCTCCCGACCCCGACCGAGTTCGACACGCTCTGTCGCGAGGAGAACCTCTGTGCCTACGAGCTCGCGAAGCGCCTGATCCCGCACGCCCGCCTGATCACCGCCCCGTACGCGTTCTTCTTCCATCCTCACATCCGCCGTTCCCTCTACCAGTGGATGGGCGTCCCGCCGGACCGGGTCGACCTCGTCATCGATGAGGCGCACAACCTCCCGAACCACCTGAGAGAGCTCGCGAGCGTCGTCCTGCCGCAGGAGTCCGTCCGCAGGGCCCGCAGCGAGGTCGCCGAGCGGGGGGACTTCCAGCTCCCCGACGGGCCGAGCGCGACCCGCTTCTTCGACATCGTCGGCGCCGCCGTGGAGGAGCTCGTCCAGGCCCTGGTCCGCGAAGATGACGCGGTCCTCCCTCCGACGGTGTTCGAGGATGCGCTCCTCACCGCCTTGGGAGGCACGAGTCATCGGCTCGACACATGGTTGGGCGCCCTCGCCACGTGGGGAGAGAACCTCCGGGACGAGCGTCGGCGGGAGCGGCACCTCCCGAGGTCGTGGGTCCATACCGTCGCGCTCACGCTCCTCTCTTGGCCCCAGCTCGAGCCCCCCGCGTACGTCAAGGTCGCCACCCGGACCCCCCGGGCCGCTCTGGAAGCGTTCTCGCTGGACGCTTCGATCCCCGCCCAGCCGATCCGGGAGTGCCACCTCTCCGTCCACCTCTCGGGGACCCTCGCCCCGCTCGAGGAGTACCGCGATGCCCTGGGTCTCGGGGAGAGCGCCCGGCTCCTGGACGTACCGTCCCACTTCCCACCGGAGAACCGGCGCTACCTCTACGACACCTCCGTCACGACCCGTTACGAGGACCTGCGACAGGACCCGCACGCGATCGCCCGCCTCGCGGACCGCCTGGTCGAGGTGATCGCGAGCTTGCCCGTCAAGACCGCGGTCTTCTTCCCGAGCTTCGACCTGCTCCACAAGACGCTCGAGGCCGGCCTCCAGTCCGGGCTCCCCGGGAACGTCTTCATCGAATACTCCAAGATGCCGGTCGGCGACCTCTGGCGCTCCATCGAGGGATGGAAGAGAGACCCTGAGGGGACGGTCCTGCTCGGGGTCGCGGGCGGCCGCCTGGCCGAAGGGATCGACTATCCCGACGAGGAGCTCGAGGCGGTCGTTATGGTCGGGATCCCCTACCCGAAGCCGACCGCGCGCCGCGAAGCGCTCCGCCGCTTCCTGGACACGACCACGGGACGCGGCTGGGAGTACACGGTCGAGGCTCCCGCCGCCCGGGCGATCGTCCAGGCATGCGGCCGGATGATCCGTTCCGAGAACGACCGGGGGCTCGCGATCATCCTGGACAAGCGGGCGCCCACCTTCGCCCGATGGTTGCCCGGGCTCGAGCCGATCGGCGACCTGGCCGCCACCACCCGGACGTTCTACGGCGGCCGTCGAGCGCGATGGTCCCCGAGCAAGGGCCGGGCGGCCGGGAATGCTCCCCCGGACGCGGCGCAGCCCCCGCCATAACCCATAAGAGCGGCCCCGAAGGGTACCTCGCCGTGATCATCACCCGCACCCCCCTGCGGATCAGCTTCGCCGGTGGGGGGACCGACCTTCCCTCCTTCTACCGGACCCACGGCGGTGGGGCGGTGACGAGCGCCGCCATCGACCGCTACGTCCACGTCCTGGTCAACGAGAAGTTCGACAAGTCGATCCGGGTCGCCTACTCCCGGACGGAGAACGTCGACCACCTGGAGGACCTCCAGCACCCGATCTTCAAGGAGGCAATGCGGGCGACCGGTGTCCTGGAGGCGCTCGAGATCCACACGATCGCCGACGTCCCGGGCGAGGGGACGGGCTTGGGTCGTCGTCCTCCCTCACGGTCGGTCTCCTGAACGCGCTCCACGCCTTCCGCGGACGCCTCACGGATCCGGCGGAGCTCGCGGAAGAGGCCTGCCGCATCGAGCTCGACCGTCTCGGGGGGGCGGCGGGAAAGCAGGACCAGTACATCGCCGCCTTCGGCGGGGTCCAGCACTTCGAGTTCCGGCCCGATGACTCCGTCCGGGCGTCTCCGGTCCCGATCTCCCGCGCCGACCGGGAGGACCTCTCGGACCATCTCTCCCTGTTCTACACGGGGATCACTCGTCGGGCCGATACCATCCTGAAGGGCCAGAGCGAACGGACGGCCGTGAACCTGGACGCGCTCGTCCGGATCCGGGAGCTCGCGGGGGGCGCCCGGAACGCGATCGTCCACGCGGACTGGCCCTCCCTCGGCGCGATGATGGACGAGGGTTGGATGCTCAAGCGGAAGCTCACCGAGGGGATCTCCAACCCCGACATCGACCGGCAGTACGAGCGGGCGAAGGCCGAGGGCGCCTACGGCGGGAAGATCACCGGCGCGGGCGGCGGCGGTTTTCTGCTCCTCCTGCACCCCCCGGAACGGAGCCATCAAATAGCGGCCGCCCTCTCGCCGATGCAGCGCCTCCCGGTCCGGGTGACCCCGGAGGGGTCGCGGATCCTCTTCGTGGGACGATGACCGAACCCCCGACGCTCGAACCGTACCTCCGGTCCTACGTGGCCGAGACCCGGGCGTGCCTCGAGGCCCCCTACCTGCTCGACGCGTTGCGGAAGATCGTTCCCGTCTTCCTGAAGGCGCGCGAGGAGGACCGGACGATCTTCTTCTTCGGGAACGGCGGGAGCGCGTCCACGGCCTCCCACTTCGTGGTCGACATCGCGAAGGGCACGCGCCCGTCGCTGAAGCCGGGACCGCCGATGCATCGGTTCCGTTGTGTGGCGCTCAACGACAACGTCCCGAGCGTCATGGCGTGGGCCAACGACGCGGACTACAGCCGCATCTTCTCGGAGCAGCTCCGCAGTCTGGCCGTCCCCGGCGACGTCGCCGTCGCGATCTCGGGGAGCGGGAACTCCCCGAACGTCCTGGAGGCGGTGAAGGCGGCGAAGGAGATCGGCGTCCGCACCATCGGCCTCTCGGGGATCGGCGGCGGGAAGCTGAAGGAGATGGTCGACATCTCGCTCGTCGTCCCCTCCAACAGCATGCAGCACACCGAGGATGTCCACTTGATGGTCCTTCACTACCTCACCGCCTACCTCCGCGACGAACAGCCGCCCACGCCGCGATGACGGTCCGCATCCGGGACTACATGGTGCTCGAGGTCGAGCACTTCCGAACGACCACGCCGATCCACGAGGCGATCGAGCGCCTCACGAAGAGCCGCCACCACGGGCTGCCCGTCACGGACGAGACCGGAAAGCTGGTCGGATTCGTGAGCGCGAAGGAGCTCCTGCGGCACGCGTCGGAAGGGAGCACGCCGCTCTCGCGGATCATCCGGCCGGGAACGTACACGGCGCATCCCGAGACGGCCCTCGACGACGCCGCCCGGATCATGTTCCGGTTCGGGCTCCGCGACCTCCCGATCATCGACGAAAACGGGCGCCTCTGCGGGGTCCTCTCCAACCTGGACGTCGTCCGCTCCCACTTCGAGCGGGCCTCCCCGACCAAGGCCGACACGCTGAAGCAGCTCCTGACGGAACGCTACCACCTCCCGTTCTCCATCCACCGGGGCTTGGTGCCGATCCACGAGCTCAAGCCCACCCAGTGGAAGGTCTTCGAGGACGAGCTCGAGGGACGCCGCTACGAGCTCGAACGCGGGTTCGCGGAGCCGGTCCTGGTCCTGCAGAAGGGGGAATCCTGGATCCTTGTGGACGGGCATCACCGGGCGCTCGCCGCGCAGGAGATGGGGCTCACGCAGCTCCAGGCGTTCGTCCTGACGTGCGACCGTCCCGAGGAGTTCGCCCAGCAGGAGACCGGCTTCGAGCGCCTGGCCCGGGACCACCATCTCCGGACGGTGTCGGACATCGAGATCGACAACAGCGCGCACCACCCGCTCCTCGAGGTGACGACGCAGCTCCTGCGGCGGGTCGAAGGGCCTGAGAAGGAACCCTCCCCGCCCTGAGGCGGCTCCCAAGCCAGTTCGGACCGGGGCGATAAGAGAGCGCCCCGGGTCGTCGGGGGGACGCGCCATGCTGCTCCCCCTGCCTCCGTCCGACGTCTCGGTCGCCTTCCTGCCGTTCGTCGCGGTCGCGTTGTCGATGATCGTCGTCACCGTCTTCGTCCTCGCGATGCTCCTGCCCCGGGACCGCTCGTCGACCCTGCTCACGAGCATGACGATCGGGATCTCGGTCCTCGCCGGCAGCAGCATGCTGCTCCTCGCGCTGCTCTGGGTCTACATCGACCCGAACGGGACGACGGCGTGGACGTGGGTCCTGGTCGCGTTCAACTTCATGATGATGTTCCCGGCGGGGCTCTGGTTCGTCAGCCAGATCGCCTTCGAGGACCGGAAGGTCAACTGGCACGGCTGGCTTTGGCCCGCGGCGCTCGCCCTCGCCCTGGTGGGATCCGAGGTGCTGATGGGGATCCTCTTCGCGGTGGGCGGCGGCAACGCTCCGGCGACCCTCGACGCCGCGCTCGCCCTCGGACTCTCTTCCGTCTGGTTCGACTGGTCGATGGCGGCCGTGATGGTCGCCCTCCTCCTCTGGCTGCCCGTGAGCGGTCTCGTTCGGGGCTCGCTCGCCGCGCTCACGGCCGCGGCCGCCCTCGCCCCGTGGATAGTCGCCACCCCCCTCGTGGGGGCGGTCGGGATGGCCGGGCTCATGACGGTCGTCTTCCTCCAGTTGTACCGGTACCTGCACCGGACGGCCCCCGTCCGGTCGGCGGAGCTGAGGGTCGTGCTCGGTCTCGCCGTCGCCTTCGCCGCGATGGCCGCGGTCCAGGCGGCGATCGTGGCCGCCCCCGGTTCGGAGGCGGCCGCGCTGGCCTTCGGCGGCACGATGGCGGCCGTGATGGGGGCGGAGGTCGCGTTCGTCGTCCGGGAGAGCCGCGATTCGTACTACACCGATATCAAGCGCGTCCAGGTCGCCTCGCCAGCGGGAGCGTTGTGAGCGAGCATCGTCGCGCACGACGTCCGGTCCGGCCCTGGCATCGGGCCGCTCCGTGGGTCCTCGCGGCGGTCTTTCTCTCCGCGACCGGGCTACCCGTGGCCGCCGGCGCCTTCGGTCATCTTCCGTCCGTCCCCACGGTCGGGTACGCTCGTCCGGCGGCCGCCCCGCCAGCGATCACGGTCAACATGACCGACACGCCCCGCTTCCTTCCCGCCTACCTGGCCGTGCCGGCCGGGACGAGCGCGACCTTCCACCTCGTGAACCACGGGCAGTACGTCCACACCTTCACCCTCCTCGCTCACCCGGATTTCGCCTTGAACACGAGCTGGACCCCCACCCAGGTCGACCAGTACGTGAAGGCCAACGGCTCGCTGGCGAACGTGAGCGTCGCGGCGGGCGGGCAGGGGAACGCGACCGTGGCGTTCAACCTCTCGACCGCGTTCGAAACGTTCGAGTTCCTCTCGCTCATCCCCTACCAGTTCCAGGCCGGCATGTTCGGGTTCGTCAACCTCACGTCCACCGCCGCCGGGCTGATCACCTCCGACAACACCACGGACTTCCCGGCGTTCGCGCCCGACATCCTCTCCGCCAACCCCACGGACTATCCGTTCAACCTCGACGTCCTGGTCACCAACAGCGGAGGTCTCGGGCACACCTTCACGGTCTCCTCCCAGACGAACGCGACGGTCCCGCTCACCTTCGGTCCCTACTTCCAGCAGTACCCTCCGCTCGTGAACGTCCAGGTCCCGGGCGGGACCGGCTCGACCGTCTGGGCCAACTTCACGGTCTCCCACCCCGGCATCTACCAGTACATTTGCGAGATCACGGGCCACTACTCGTCCGGGATGAGCGGGGAGCTCTACGTCGGGGTCGCGGTCCCGCCCCAGCCCGCCGCCCCGAGCACGGCCGTCGTCCAGACCTGGATCCTCGTCGGCTCCGGGGTGCTGCTCGGGGTCGGCATCACCCTCGCTGCGATGACGGCCTACATGGGGCGGTTCCCGCCGCCCGCCGAGAAATCAGAACACCACTGACCCGCCCGCCCCCGGGAACTGGGTCGTCCTTCGGTCGTGCGCGGGAGCTCAGGTCACGATGAGGAGCGACTTCATCGAACCGTGGTCGGTCCCGCAGAACTCGGTGCACTGGATCAGGTACTTCGTGCCCGGGGCCACCGACGGGACGGTGAAGGCGAAGTGGTTCATCCGGTCCGGGATCGCGTCGATCCGGACCCCGAGCTGGGGGATGTTGAAGGAGTGCACCACGTCGGCTCCGGTGACGTTGACCTGGACCTCGGCCCCCGGAGGGGCCCACAACGCCCCGCCGGTCACGGTATTGTTGGCCAGGTTGTAGGTCGAGATGAAGCACTTTCCGGCCGGGTTCGCCGCCGTTTGGTTGTAGCAGAACTCCCAGTCCCACTGGTGACCGATCACCTCGACGTACTCGGTCGGGTCGCCGGGCAGGGAGTCGATGTGGTAGAGGAGGACGGTCGAGTACGCGGCAACCCCGGCGAGGAGACCGACCACGGCGAGGGTCCACGCCACCTCGAGTTTGTTAACCATACCGCCTCTTGTTCGTCTCGGGGTCCCACCACTTCCACACGCAGTAGACGAGGAACGCGAAGGTCACGATCGAGCCGGCAACGCTGATCCCGACCATCACCCAGATGAGCGGGGAGGTCTCCTCAAGGTTCGTCTGGCCCGAGCCGACCCACGCGAGCAACGTGCCCGCCGCCCCTGCCCATCCCATCCGAGTTGGTCCAACGCGGCCGGTGCCGCGACTGGGAGAGTCGTGGAAGTGCGGCTACATATGGCCCGCGTACGAACGCGCAACGGGGGTTGGACGTCTCGCCGGACCGCTTGGGCCCCCCAGCGGCAACTCGGGTCCGTTCGAGCGTCTCCTCTAGAGTCCCCACCGGTGTACGTACGGAGGGGCTTTGAAGCCCACCGCACGTCCTCCGCCCGTTTGCAGGGCCGAGGAGACCACTCGATGGGCCGTCGAAGGATCGGACGCGGGCCGATGGCCGTCGCCGTCGCGGGCCTCCTGCTCCTCGGGGCCCTCGCCGTCGCGGCCGGTCACGGCCCGGTGAGCTCGAACGTGGTAGAGGCCGCCGGCTCGACCACGGTCGACGTGACCAGCACGAGCCAGTTCTCGTTCACGCCCAACGCGTTCAATGACGTGGGAACGAACACGACGGTCACCGTCTCGTTCACGAACGGCGACACTGCCGCCCACACCTTCTCGATCTCCTCCCGGGAGGGGGTCGTGATCAACAACAACCTCACCTCGTCTCAACTAACCACGTACTTCGCGACGTATCCACCGTTCGTCTCGATACCGGCGAACTCATCGGGCACCTTCCCCGGAACCTTCACGGCCCCCGGCCCAGGGTGGTATGAGTTCGTCTGCCTAGAGACCGGCCACTTCCAAAAGGGGATGTACGGTTTCATCGCGTTCGGCATCGCACTCCCCTCGAACCTCTCGGTCACCGTTCCCTACGACGGGGCCGGAGCGGCGGTCTTCATTATCGTCGGCACCATCGTGTCCCTCACGGTGGTCGCGATCGTGCTGGGGTTCGTGGTGGGCCGTCGGCGCGGCGCATCGGAGGAGATGCCCCCCGAGCGATTGGGGTATCCCGAACCCGAGCCGGCGCCCGCGCCGGGGGCGCAACGCCTGCCCGACTCGCCCGCTCCTCCGAAGCCCTGAGGGTTCCAAAAGGTTCAAGAAGGTCCTCGTCTACAACCTACGGACCTCGTAGTAGGTTAAGGGGAACTTCGTGGCTTGGAACGCACCTAGTCGGGAGCGCCGTGTACTCAGGGCCGGACACTCGTCGATCGCGGTCACGCTCCCCAAGCCGTGGGCGGAAGCGATGAACCTCCGTCCCGGCGACCTGATCGTCTTCGACCAGAACGACGACGGTACCCTGTACCTCAAGCCGGCCCCCGTGCCCGGCGCGGTCGTCGAGGGCGTCCCCTTCCTGGTCCAGGCCCGCTCCTTCGATACGCCCGGCGTCCTGCACCGCCTGATCGTCGGCGCGTACCGGGTGGGACACGACTCGATCGAGATCCGGACCGACGTGCCCCTCGCCCCCGAGCGGCTCGAAGAATTGCTCGAGGCGGCCCGCGGGCTCCTCGGAGTGTCGGTCGTCTCCCACGAGCCGACTCGCGTCGTGCTCCAGAACTTCATCGACCCGTCCAAGTACGGACTGCCGCAGCTCGTCCAGCGGATGAAAATGATCCTGGTCGCCTTCCTCGAGGAGATGGAGGAGGTCCTCCGCCGTCACGGGAAGAGCCGGCGCGTCGCCAGCCTCGACGAGGAGGCGAACAAGGTCCTCGCGCTCCTCGTCCGGCAGCTGTTCCTCGCGAGCCGTGACTGGGCGCTCGCCCGCCGGATCGGGAGTCCCGACCCGAGGCAACTGCTCGAGTGGCGGGTGGTCGTGCACGCGCTCGAGGAACTGTCGACCCTGTTCGGGGAGGCGCTCACCGTGCTCAGCGACGGGGTGCCGCCGAAGAGCGACCCCGCCGCGGAGGAGCTCGCCGCCTATGTCCCCGAGCTCAAGACCCAACTGAAGGGGGTCGTCGAGGCCCTCATGCATCCCTCGCTCGACTCGGCTTGCGGAGCGTACCACGCCGGCGGGGTCTTGGGCGACACCACGTTCACGCCGCTCGGCCGGCGCGCCCCCCTGCCCCGGGGCGCGGCGCGCCCGGCGACGGTGCTGCTCCAGCGGGGCGCGGCGTGCCTGTCCCTGCTGGCCGAGGTCGCGATCGACCGAGCCGTGGCCCTGGGCAACGAGACCGTGATGGTCGAGGCGGCCTGACGTGCTTATGAACTCCGAGTCCGGACTGACCATACGAGTTCGGTCCCCCCTTACGAACGCCATATCGCCCGACTCCGAGTCCAACGGCGAGGGAGACGATGTTCGACTCAATCGATGACTGGCTCATCATCGCCGTAATCGCCGGGATTCTGTTCTACGGATCCTCGAAGATCCCGCAGTTGGCGCACAGCTTGGGCCGCTCGATGGGGGAGTTCAAGAAGGGACGCCTCGAGGTCGAGCGGGAGCTGAAGGCGGAGCAGGCAGCGGCCACCGCGGCCGCCACCTCGGCCCCGACCGCGTCCGCGGGCCGGAGCCCCTAGGTCGCCTCGAGGCATGCGGGACCGACGGACCCGGGAGAGCCGACGGCCCCGTCCGGGCCGCTTCCCCCCGGTCCGCGGAAGGAGGTGGTCGGTTGATCCATGAGAGATCTCGACCGGATCCTCGCGGTCCTATCCGAGGCCCGTCGCCGCCTCTTCCGCGTCATGTGGGTGCTCGCGCCCCTCTTCGGGATCCTCCTCTTCTTCGAGATCGTCCCGATCCGTTTCTCGGTCCTCGGGGTCTCGGTCCCGTTCGGGTACCTCTGGCCGAGCCCGTTCTACAACATCACCGCCCAGGTGTTCCACGCGATGGTCGTCTGGATGCTCCCGGCGAACGTGGAGCTCCTCAACGTCGGGGTCGGCGATTCGATCCTAGTCCAGATGGAGATCGGCCTCCTGCTGACCCTGATCCTCGGCATGCCGTGGATCGTGCACGAGGCCGGGGCGTTCCTCGTTCCCGCGCTGCGGAAGAACGAGCGGACCCTGCTTCGGCAGATCGGGATCCCGGCGACCGCCCTGTTCGCGCTCGGGACGGCCATCGGGGTGTTCCTGATCACGCCGTTCACCTTCCTCTTGCTGTTCAAGTACGTCTCGGCGATGGGTCTCGCTCCCGTCCTGGGCGTCCAGGACTTCGTCACGTTCGCGCTCCTGTACTCGCTCGCGTTCGGCGTCGTATTCGAACTGCCCGTGTTCGTTTACGCGCTGACCCGGCTCGGGGTCGTGCGAGCGTCGGCGTGGAAGAAGCACTGGCGCGGGGCGGTGCTCGGCTCGCTCATCTTCGGGATGGTGATCACGCCCGACAACTCCGGCATCACGATGCTCCTGGTCGCGACGCCGATGATGGGGCTGTACTTCGGCGGAGCCTACTTCGCGAACCGCTGGGAGCGCCGACGGGCCGAGCCCCGCCCGCGACCTCCGGCCGTGGCCGGGACGGGGTGAGCTAGTCCCATGGCGCTCTTCTCCGACATGGATTGGGTGATCATCGCGGGCGTCGCGGCGTTCCTCCTCTTCGGGAAGCAGAGCGGGGAGGTCCTCCGGACCCTCGGCCGATGGTACGGGCGAGCCGGTCGCTTGAAGCAGGAGCTACTATCGGAGATCACCACGGCCGCGGAGATCCCCATACCGTTGTCGGGGGCCGGCCTCTCGATCCGGGGCGCGCTCCTCGGCCTCGACGCGATGCCGCTCGAGTCCCCCGGTCTCCCGGCGGCGGTCGCAACCGCCGCTTCGCCCCCCTCCCCTCCGTTTCCCGCCCCGGGGCCGACCCCCTGGACCGGCGGCTACCCGGTCCCGACCTGGTCGATGACGGTCCCGGTCGTCCCGTCCGAGGTCGAGGTGAGCCGATGAGCCTCACTCCCGACCAGATCGTCACGATGACGGAGATCCTCGTCGTCCTGATGGGGATCGGGATCACCTGGGCCGTGTACTACGGGAGCGACCGGGCCGAGCTCCCGGGCGACGCGCAGATTCCCGACCCCCATGAGTCGGACGACGCGAAGCCGGATACCCGCGGGAGGACGCTCTGATGCGCGGCGACCTCGACTGCGACGCGGCCTGTCCGTTCACGGCGAGCCGTCCCTCCGCCCTCGACTTCCCGGTCGGTCAGGTCCGCCGGGTGGCCGGCGGTGCCAACGACGGGGACGTCGACGAGACCCGGCGGAACATCCTGAAGCTCGCCGGCGTGGGAGCCCTCGTCCTCGCGGGCGGAGGACTGGGGGCCGCCGCGATCCAGTACGTTCAGCCCCCGGCGGTCGGCCTCACGAGCTATCCCAAGGTCCAGCTCATCGACGTCGACGGAAAGCCGCTCACGCTCACGGCGGTCGGGAACGAGTACAACGTCGGGACGAGCGACCTGTTCCTGTTCAACTACCCGCTCCGCAACGAGCCGAACTTCCTCCTGAACCTGAACCCCGTGAACGGCCAGAATCCGTCCTCCACGAACCCGGGCGCCTGGCAGGTGCCGGGCGGGGTCGGAGCGAACGGGTCCATCGTGGCGTACAGCGCCATCTGCCAGCACCTGGGATGCCCGGCGCCGGCCATCGCCTACTATCCGCCGGGAACGTGCCCGAAGGTCTTCTCCAACTCGAACGGGCCGGTACCGTTCTACATCCACTGCTCCTGCCACGGCTCGACCTACGACGTGAGCAACCGGGCGTCGAACCTCACCGGGCCCGCCGTGCTGCAGCTCCCGCAGGTCGTCCTCCAGACAGATGACAGCGGTTACATCTACGCCGTCGGACTGAACGGCCCGCCCGTCAACGGCCACCTGAACTCGTTGCAGGGCGACTACGGCGTCGGGACGACCAGCCAGCTGGCGCGGGAGACCCCGGTCATCCTGTGCAGCTTCCCGAGCTAGGAGGGGATAGGGAGTGTCGCTTTTCAACTGGTACAACCGGACCCTGAACCAGATCTGGGGGTTCGTCGAGGACCGCACCGCGATGCGGAAGTGGGCCTTGAAGCCCCAACCGGAGTTCACGTTCAAGCCGTCGTACTGGACCGGCGCCTTCGTCGCCGTCGCGCTCGTCTACCAGGTCATCTCCGGCGCCCTCCTGCTCCTGTACTACGAACCCTCGACCAGCACGACCCTCACCGCGTGCGGCCAGACGGCGGGAACCCAGTCCGCCTCGCCGGCGGCCTGGTGCTCGACGTTCTACCTCATCCATTCGATCCCGATGGGACAACTGCTCGTCTCGAGCCACCTCTACGGCGCCTACGCGATGATCTTCCTGATGTTCCTCCACTTTTTCCGGGGCTACTACGTCGGGGTCTACAAGTCCCCGCGCGAATTCTCGTGGATGGTCGGCACCCTCCTGATGGTCGTCACCCTCGGGATGGGGTTCACGGGCTACCTGCTCCCGTACACCCAGCTCTCGTACAACGCGACCAACGTCGGGATCGTCCTCGCCCTTCGGCTTCCCACGTTCGGGCCGCTCTTGGGGCCGTTCATCCTCGCGGATGGCACTTCCCAGGGACTTCTCTCCAGGATGTTCGACGCCCACGTCGTGCTCCTTCCGCTCGCCCTCGCCGGGTTGTTCTACGCCCATCTCGCGTTGTTCGAATCGCACGGCATCGCGCCGCCCGCCACGTCGGACCCGCTCCAACGGCGTCGCTTCACCGAGAAGGAGGACAAGCAGGCGGTCCCGTTCATCCCCCACATCCTCTTCTACACGCTCAAGTGGGGGCTGCTCTACCTCGGGGTCCTCTTCGGGATCGCCGCGCTCTGGCCGTGGAGCCTGCCGACCTACGTCGGCAACACGGCGGCGGCCGGCGTCGTGACGGAACCCGACTGGTACTTCCTCTGGCTGTTCAAGCTGGTCGACTTCCAGGGCGTGACGCCGGTGATCGCGATCGGGGCATCGACCGCGATCCTGCTGTACATCCTCTTCCTGCCGTTCCTCGACCGCTCGAAACGGACGCACCCCAGGGACCGTCCGTTGTTCATCTACCTCGCGACGACGTTCCTGGAGTTCTTCATCCTCATGACGGTCTGGGGCGGGGAGACGCCCGGCGTCCAGATCACCTACGCCTCGATCGCGACCACGCTCGCTCCGCTGTTCGGGGTGACCGCTCTCGTCGTCGGGCTGTTCCACTGGCGCTATCGCAGCATCTACAAGCGCCGCCTCGCCGCGCGCCAGTCCGCCTTCTCCGGGTCGTACCCGACAGGACGGGGCACCCCGAGCGGGGGGCGTTCGGCCCCGTCGGCCGCGGAGGTGAGGTCCGCTGACTGAGCCGGAGAAACCGAAGTGGAAGACCGGGGCCCTCTGGGGCGTCCTCGCCGTCTTCCTCGTCCTGGGGTCGGTCGGGCTCGCGACGATCGTCTACGGGATCACCGGGATCCTGAGCGGACAGCCGTGGGACGCGATCGCCCTTCCCATCGGGGGAGCCGTCGCCACGCTCTCCTTCCTGTTCATGGCCGGCATCCTCTACCGGGTCGACCGGTACCGGGGGATCGAAGGACGGAGGGTCCCGCTCTTTGAGTAGCGGCGAAATGACCCCGGAGGAGTTCCTCACGCTCCGCCAGCGGACGCTCGATCTGTTCGCCGCGACGATCGCCCTCATGCTCCTCGGCATCGGGGTCCTCATCGTCTACACGATCGTCGTGGTGGGGCCCCTCACCTCACCGGGGGCCCAGGAATCGTTCGGCCTCGCCCTCGGCCTCTCCTTCCTGATGGCCGCGGTAGCCGGTCACCTGGTCGACCGCATGTACCGCGTCTGGCCGCTCGGACGACGCATCCACCCGACCCCCCCCGGCCCGGTCACGCCCGCCGCCGAAGTGCGGTTCTTCAAGGTCCTGGTCGTGGTCGTCGCCGCCGCCTCGATCGCCTACCTGCTCGGAGCGCTGATCGTAGGATGAACGGAGGCGCCTAACATGGACGTCGACACGACGGTGACCCTCATCGGCCTGATCGGCGTCTTCGCGGCCTTCCTCCTGTGGGGGTTCACCTACCACGGCCCGTGGCTGGTCTACCAGATCCGGAAATGGGCCTTCACGACCGATCACCGGAAGATCGGCCTGATGTACATCGCCGTCGGGATCCTGTTCTTCTTCATCGGCGGGATCTACGCAACGCTGATCCGTACCGACCTCGGACTCGTGCAGGGTCTCGGGATGGACCCGCAGACGACCCTCGGCATCACGCCGGACGTCTACTCGACCCTGTTCACGATGCACGGGGTGCTGATGATCTTCATGTTCGTCCTTCCGACCCTCGCCGGGTTCGGGAACTTCTTGGTGCCGTCGATGATCGGCGCGAAGGAGATGGCACTCCCGCGGATCAACGCGATCGCGTTCTGGATGCTCCCGCCCGCCGGCGTGATCCTGATCCTGTCGAACGCGTACGCCGGCTGGACCGGCTACGTCCCCCTCTCGCTCCAGACCCTGCCCGGAAACCCCAACGGCCTGAGCCTCTGGATCCTCGGTCTCCACATCCTGACGATCTCGTCCATGCTCGGCGCGATCAACTTCATGGTCACGATCCTGAAGCACCGGGCGCCCGGCGTCCACTACTGGAACATGCCGCTGTTCGTCTGGGCCACCCTCATCAACTCGGTCCTGCTCATCTTCGCCCTCCCCTCCCTCTCCATCGCGCTCACCTTCGTCCTCTCCGACCGGACGTTCGGGACCCACATCCTCGCGGCGGCCAACGGCACCCCGCTCGGTGGGGCGCTCCTCTACCAGAACATTTTCTGGTTCTTCGCCCACCCCGAGGTCTACATCATGGTCCTGCCGGCCTTCGGGCTCATTTCCACGATCCTGCCGAAGCTCGCCCGCAAGGACATCTTCGGCTACGGGGCGATGGCGATCTCGCTCGGCGTGTTCGCCGTGCTCTCGTTCGCGGTCTGGGAACACCACATGTTCGTGACCGGGATCGACGTGAACATCCAGTTCGTCTTCATGCTCAGCACGATGGCGATCGCGGTCCCGTCCGCGGTCAAGACGTTCAACTGGGTCGCGACCCTGTGGGGCGGCCGGATCTGGATGGCGGTCCCGATGTGGTTCTGCATCGCGTTCATCACGGGGTTCGTCATCGGCGGGCTCTCGGGACTGATGCTCGCGAGCGTTCCGATCGACTACCTCTACCACGGGACGTACTTCGTGGTCGCCCACTTCCACTACATCATCCTGGGAGGGACGCTGATGGCGCTCTTCGCGGGGATCTACTTCTACTACCCGATCCTGACCCGTCGCTGGTACGACCAGCGTCTCGGCCACATCCATTTCCTCCTGACGTACGTCGGCGTGAACCTCCTCCTCTTCCCGATGTTCATCTTGGGCGCGGAAGGGATGCCCCGCCGGGTCTACACCTACCTCTGGTCCGGGAACTTCCAGGCGCTGAACTTCCTCTCGACGATGGGTGCCTACATCCTCGGGATCGGCCAGCTGGTCTTCCTGTTCAACATGGTCTACAGCTATTTCGCCGGCGAGCGCGTGACGGTGGCGGACCCGTGGGGCGAGGAGCTCGCGGTGAAGATGACCGGCCCAGTGGCCGCGCCGGCCCCGACCCCCCTCCGCCGACCGGCCCCCACCGTCTCGGCCTTGGAGGCCCGCTAGGGACCACCGATGCGCGGCCACGACCTCTTCCGGTTGGCGACCCTCTTCGCGGTGATCCTGTGCTACTGCACGATCCTGCTCGGGGGCAACGTGATGGCGAGCGACAGCGGCCTGGCCTGCCCCGACTGGCCTTCCTGCTTCGGGAACGGCAATCTTGCGCCCGCTCTCCAGGGTGGCGTGGCCCTGGAGTGGAGCCACCGGGTCTCCGCCTTCTTCCTCGCGACGTGCGTGCTCGTCGTCGCGGTCCTCGCCCTCGCGTTCGAACGGCACCGGCGCGTCCTCCTGCGCCTCTCGATCCTGTCGCTCGCGCTCGTCGTGACCGAGGCCTTCTTGGGAGGATGGGTCGTCGAGGCCCAGCTCCAGGTCCCCCTGATCCTGGTCCACCTCGCGATCGCGACCGCGCTCTTCGGCCTCCTGCTCGTGCTCGCGCTGCTCTCGAACCTCCGCGAGCTCCCCCAGCGCTGGGTCCACTGGGCCCGTCAGGCGATCGACGAGACGCCGCCGGTCCACGCGCCGTCCGCTCCGGAACCCGTTCCCGTCCCGGCCGATCCGGGCCGGGTCGGCATCGCTCGCCGCGAAGGCTAAACCGCCTTCCGGGGTCGGGCCGGGCACCTCCTCATGACGGACCCTGCACCGCCGATCACCCCACCGGGCATGGTCGGCGCGGGACTTCGCGACTGGGTTTCGCTGACGAAACCGGGCATCACGGCGTTGATCTGTCTCGTGGCGGTGGGCGGCTTCCTGATCGCCGACCCGTCCACGGTCCGGCTCCTCCCTCTGCTCCTGGTCGTCGGGACCGGGGCGCTCGCCTCCGCCGGGTCGGCGATGCTGAACCACTTCCTGGAACGCGAGCGGGACCGTGGGATGAAGCGGACCCGGACCCGCCCGCTCGCCGCGCAGCGGCTCGGCTCCGGGGCCGCCGCGGCGGCGGTCGGGTTGGGGCTGGTGGCCCTGGGCGTGGGGGCCGCCACCCTGCTCCTGAACCCCCTCACCGGACTCTCCATCCTGCTCGGCGCGTTCACCTACGTCGTCGTGTACACCGCCTGGCTGAAGCCCCGGTCGAGCTGGAACATCGTCATCGGGGGGTTCGCGGGGAGCGCCCCCGCGCTCGCGGGGGGCGCCGCCGCGGTCGGGGGCTGGACGCCCGGCGTGCTCGCGCTGGCCCTCTTGGTCTTCCTCTGGACGCCCCCTCACTTCTGGAGTCTCGCGCTCCTCCTTAAGGACGACTACCAACGGGCCGGTCTCCCGATGCTGCCCCGGATGGACGATGTGGCGTTCTCCGGGCGGGTCGTGGTCGTCTCGGCCGCCCTGCTCGTCCCCGCGACCGTCCTGGTCGCGATCTGGGGCCTCGTGACGCTCCCCGTCGCCGTGGCGATGATCGCCCTCGGGGTCGGCTTCGTCGTCGTGACCGCGCCCCTCTGGACCGAGGTCACGCGGGCGAGGGCCCGGAGGGGATTCCTCTACTCGGGCCCGTACCTGCTCGGGATCGTCGCGGCCCTGGTCGTCAACGCCCTGCTCGTCCACGCTGGATTCGCGACCGGCCTATAGTGGAGCGGCGGCTGCCTCGGTGAGCTTATCTCGGGGGCCGATACTCTCCACGTGCATGTCGGACTCCGTCCGGGTCGGAGCATCGGGCGATCGCCTCCAGGACGCCGAGAAAGTGCTGAAGCGCTTCGGGTATGCCCGGATCGACCCCGCTCGCCGCGAGCCGACGGTCGAGCCGTCGTTCTGGGTCCAGGAGGCGGGGGTGCCGCGCCGGACCTTCCCGGTCTACCTGCCCGGTCAGCGCGGCGAGGTCGAGGGACCGATCGACCGCTGGGTCGAAGGGACCCGAACGGGACCCACGAGCCACCGTGCGATCTTCATCGTTCCCACGGACACCGCCGCCGAGGCGGCGTGGAGCCGGCTCTCCCGCACTCCGGGCTCCACCATCGACAACGAGGTCTCGATCCTGGTCGTTCCCCCCACTCCCCGGACGGACCCCCCCGCGCACTTCCACCTCCGGGTCGTCCCGCACGTGGAGGTCCTACGGATCGCCACCGGGATCGTCGTCGGGCTCTTCCGACGCGCCCAGGAGAGCGAGGGCACGTCCCCGGTCGACTTCGAGGAGATGCTCGGCCTCCTTCGGGCCCGGTTCGGGATCGACGTCCACCGCTCGCTCGGTGTCACCACGGACGAGGACGCCCTCTTCCTGCTCTACCAGCTCGCGCTCCGGGACACATACGCCCCGGGGGACCCCGGTGCAAACCTCCACCTCCTCACGCTCAAGCCGACGGGACCGGCGGCGCGGCTCCCCTGGTTCGCCGCATAACGGCCTCGAACCGAACCGATAAAAGCGGGAGCGCGGCTCGCTTCGTCACCCATGTCGGAGAGTGCGACTCCCTACCGAACTCCCTATACCGCGACGCCCGGCAGCTCGACGACCTCCCCCGAGGTCGGGCCGGAAGAGGGGAAGGCGGACCTGTGGGGCTTCTTCTGGCTCGCATTCCTGAACACCGCGATCATCGTGATCGTCGGCATGGCCACGTGGCTGTACGTCCATCACCAGCTCTAGGCCCCTCGGACCCCCGAGCAAACAATTATCTAACTCGGCCGGGTCATCGCGCCGCCGGCCTGGGGCCGTGGGGTAGCTTGGTCCATCCTTCTTGCTTGGGGTGCAAGAGACTCCGATTCAAATTCGGACGGCCCCACCGGCGTCCGGGCGCGGCCCCGGATCCTCACGAGGGGCCCGACCGCTAAGTACCCACCCCGATTCCGGGGCGCATGCCCCGTCGGTTCGTCCAGGAGCGCCGTCAGGACCCGTACTACCGGGCGGCGAAGGCCGAGGGACTCCGCTCCCGGGCCGCGTTCAAGTTGGGGCACCTGGACACGCGGTTCCACCTCCTCCCCCGCGGGGCCCGCGTCCTCGACTTGGGGGCGGCGCCCGGCGGATGGTCGGTCGTCGCCCGGGCGTCGGTCGGCGCGCGCGGCTCGGTGGTCGCGGTCGACCCCCGACCGGTCGACCCGATCGACGGCGTCGAGTACGTACGGGGCCGCGTCGGGGACCCGAAACTGGCCGAGCGGCTCGGTCCGGAAGCGTTCGACGTCGTCCTCTCCGACATGTCCCCCCGGATCAGCGGGGCGTACGCCACCGACCACGCCCGGTCCGTGGGCCTCGTCCGCGACGCCCTCGCACTCGCCCGGCAGGTGCTCCGCCCGGGCGGTACCTTCGTCGCGAAAGTGTTCGACGGGGACCTGGTCGGCGACCTCGAGCGGGAGCTCGACCGCAGCTTTCCGTCCGTCCGGCGCACGAAACCGCCGGCCTCCCGTGAGGCGTCCTCGGAGCTCTACCTGATCGCGATGCGCTTCGTTCCGGGGGATGCGGACGCGCCCGGAACGGGGTCCGGGGCGCCCCCGAGCCCCGCTAAATAGGTTTGGGTTTTACCCCGGGCCCGCCCCTTTTGAGGTCTGTTTACTCGTGATCCGGTTCGGACCCGCGGGGATCCCACTCTCCTGCAAAGGCCGTACGCTGCGCGACGGCATCGCCGACGTGCATCACTTGGGCCTCACGGCGATGGAGGTTCAGTTCATCAAGGTCAACCCGCTCACTCGCCTCGCGCTCGACGAGGAGGTGGGGCGCCTGCCGCGCGACCTCCTCCAGCAGCTCGTCGTCAGCGTCGGTCCGGCCGACCATCAGGGCGGACAGCCGCTCGTGGCCGCCTTCGCCGCTCCGATCAAGCGGCGCGATTCCCTCACGACGCTCACGTGGAGCCTCGCCAAGGACCACCCCGACCTCGACCAGACGAAGGCGCTCGGCCGAGCCCTGGACGTCGACCTCACCCTGCATGCCCCGTACTACGTCGACTTCTTCGGGTCGGCGGACGCCCGCGAGCAGTCGACGCGCCAGATCCAGTGGGCGGGCGTGCTGGCGCACGGGCTGGGGGCGCGCCTCGCCGTCACGCACTTGGGCTTCTACGGGGCGGGGCCCCGCCCGGACTCCGTCCAGGCTCTCACCGAGATCGTCACGGACCTTTCCGCGTGGCTGCAGAAGTTCTCCCACGGTACGGTCCGCCTCGCCATCGAGCCGAGCGGGCACCCGGACGTCTTCGGCTCGCGCGAGGAGGTCTTGGAACTGGTCCGCCACGTGAAGGGCACGGTCCCGGTCCTGAACGTCCCGCACCTCGCGGCGCGGGAGCGCACGACCTTCGAGACGGCCGAATCCCTCGCCCCGGTGGTCAAGGAGTTCGTGGCCGCGACGGACGGGCCGCTGTATTTGCACTTCTCGGGCGTCGAGTTCTACGGGCCCGGCGAGTTTCGGTTGACGCCGATCAAGCGCGGCCAGGTCCGGTTCGACCCGCTCGGCGAACTGCTCGCCGAGCGCGACTACGACGTCACGGTGATCTCGAGCTCGCCGCTCTTGGAGCACGACGCGATGTACATGAAGCTCCTCTACGAGCGCGCGCTGACCCGCCGGTGGACCCGGCAGCACGCTCCGCCCCCCGTCCCGAAGCCGGCCCCACCGCCCGTGAAGGGCGCGGCGGTCCCGCCGAAGAAGAAGGTCCCGTCCCCGCCTCCGCGGAAGGCCGCCCCCCCGAAGTCCCACGGGAAGCCCGCTCCCCCGAAGAAGAAGGAGGTACGCTCCCACGGTCGAAGTTCCCGCCGGTAGCGGCCCCCAGTACCTGCGTGCCCAGCGCTACGTCGCCGAGCGAGTGACCGTCGCCCTCGAGGGGATCCAGGTCGCCGACGTCGAGCGGGCGATCAAGATCCTTCGCGACGCCCCGCACATCTTCGTATACGGGGCGGGGCGGAGCGGCATCATCGGTCGGGCGTTCGCCATGCGCTTGGTCCAGACCGGCCTCACGGCGTACGTGATCGGGGAGAGCGTGACCCCCATCGTGAAGAAGGGGGACGCGGTCTTCATCCTCTCGGGTCAGGGCGAAAGCTACTCGAGCATCCAGACCGCGAACATCGTTCGGCGGGAAGGCGCGGACCTGGTCGTGCTGACCGGAAAATCCTCCTCCAAGCTCGCCCACGCGGCGACCGTCCTGCTTTCCCTCGATTTCAAGGAGGACGCCGACCGGACGCGCCTCGCGCCGCTCGGCACTCTCTTCGAGACCGCGAGCTTGAGCCTGACCGACGGGATCATCGCCGAACTGATGGCGGAACGGGGCGAGACCGAAGCCTCGATGCGCGCGCGCCACGCCATCATGGTCTGAACCGCGCGCTCCGAAAAACGTTAAGGAGCGGGGCCACTCACTCGCCTCCGTGCCGAGCCAGAAGGACGCTCCCGGGGGCACGCTCGTCCCCATCCCCACCCGATTCTTCGTCACGAGCGGGAAGGGGATCAACAAGACCAGCGAGCTCAACGCCTTCGACTTGGCGCTGCTCCAGGCCGGGATCGGGGACCAGAACCTAGTCAGTGTCTCGTCCGTCCTCCCGATCGGGGTCCGGCAGGTCGACCGCACCCGGATCGCGCGCGGCGCGATCACCCACGCGGTCCTCGCGCGGTACAGCGGCGGCGAAGGCGAGGTGATCAGCGCCGGGATCGCCTACGGGTTCCGCTCCGACGGGCAGGGCGGGTACGTCGCTGAGGGCCACCTCCACGGCACTCAGCGCTCGCTCAAAGAGTTCTTGAAGTGGCGCATGGAAGAGATCGCCCACTTCCGCGGCGTCGAGCTAAGGCGGATCCATTACCGCACGGAAGAGCTATCGATCCCCATGGACCACTACGGGGTCTGCATCGCCGCGTGCGTCTTCCTCCCGTGAACCGGGGGACGGCTCCGCCCCGTCGGGGCCCTAGAGGAGTTTTCGGAAGAGGAGCTTGTCTTCCAGGCTTCCGTCGATCGAGAGCTTCCGGGTGACGAGGGCCTTCATCGGCCCGATCTCCTTCGTGACCAGGCCCCGGAACGTCACGGAATCGGTGGTGATCTTCACGTCGGAGCGGGTGGGCGAGCCGGTGCGTAAGTTCGTGAGGCGACCCCTGTGCAGGTCCACCGCGTACGTTCCCTCGTCGGTGAGGTGCACGACGATCGTCCGCTCCATCCCCGCCAGCTCCTCGGCCGTCGCGGGGTTCTTCTCCGCGTGCCGGTTGAACCGCTCCACGAGGGAAGCGAGCGTCTCTTCGGTGGTCATGGGACGAACTGTTCCAGCGTCACAGCCGGCGGCACGGGCTTAACCCTTTTCATCGTGGACCACGAGCGTCGGAGCCAATCGGGGTGCTCCGAGTGCGACGCGAGCCAGGCGCGGACGAACGTGACGGTCTCCTCATCGGAGGGATACCCGCTCCCGATCCGGACGCCGAGCCGGGCGGCCAGCCGCGCGATCGCGCGGTCCCGCCGGACCTTCGCGACGATCGACGCCGCGCCGACGACCGGGTCGTCACGGTCCGCATGGTGGCGGGCGAGGACTCGGACCGGAATCTCGGCGTGCAGCGCCACCCGACGGCCGAACCGGCGTTCGTTCGGGTCGCACGCATCGACGCGGGCTTCGGTCGCGCGGAGGCTCCGCACGAGCCGTCCGAACGCGATCGCCTCGAGCTCGTTCAACTGCTGCTGCGCCACCGCCCGGTCGATCTCGGCCGGAAGGAGCGCGATCGACCGCACCTCCCCGAGCGCTCGGAGCCGGGTGTAGGCGGCCTCACGCGCGGACGGGCTGAGCTCCTTCGAGTCGCGGGCGCCGGCGGCCCGCAGCTCGTCGACGCGTTCCGACGTGACCGCGAATCCTCCGACCACCAGGGGTCCGAGGAAGCTCCCCCGCCCGGCCTCGTCGACGCCCACGATGCGGGTCCCCTCGGGCATGTGTGTCGCCTCGCGGAGCCCGGTGGAGAAATTAAGCCCCGCGCGGGCGTGGCTGGGCCGTGACGTTCCTCGGGCTCTCGGTTCCCATCCCGACCCTCTTCGCCGACGACGGGGCGCTCGACACCGGGCGGAACGCCAAGTTCGCGCGCACGCTCTCCGAGGCGAAGGTCGACCATCTCTTCCTCCTCGGCTCGCTCGGGGAGTTCCCGTCCGTCGAGGACAGCGAGCGTCCGCGCTTGCTCGAGAACGTGATCGAGAGCGCCGTCGGCCCGACGGACGTCTGGGTCGGATGCGGCGCGCCGTCGACCCGGCGCGCGATCGCCTTCGCCGAGGACGCGGAGTCCATGGGGGCCGCCGCGGTCGTCGCGGTTCCGCCGTACTATCTCCATCCCGGTCCGGCCGCGATCGAACGCTACTACCGCGCGATCCGGGCCGCGGTGTCCATCCCGCTCTACGCCTACAACATCCCCTTGCTGGTCGGATATGCCCTCACCCCCCCGTTCGTGCACCGGTTGGGGTCGGAGGGCGTCCTCGCCGGGATGAAGGACACTGCCGGGACCCTGGAGAGCGTGACGTCGTTCGTCACCGGCGCCCCGCCCGGATTCGGGGTCATGCCCGGTGACGACTTGCTCGTCCAGGACGCGATCGGGCGCGGCGCGTCGGGCGCGGTGATGGGGATGGCGAACCTCGTCCCCCGGCTGTGCGTCGAGCTCGTGCGGGCGGCCCACGCGGGCGAAACCGCGCGGGCGACCGAGTGCCAGGCCCTCGTCAACGAGCTCGTCCTGGCCTCGCGGGCGGGACCGTTTCCCTCGACCGACAAGTTCCTCGCGGCCGAGCTGTGGGGGGCGGACGTGGGCTACCGGGCCCCGTACGACCCGCTCGCTCCGGACGAGGTCGCTGCGGTCCGCGCACGACTCGAACCCCTCCGACCGAAGCTCGCGCCGTTCCTCCGGCGGTGACCATGCGCGCGGTCTGCGTTCGACCGCCCTCGGCCGGCGCGTCCCTCGAGGAGGTTCCGGCCCCGGTCGTCACGACCCCTTCCGTACTCGTCGACGTGCTCGAGTGCGGAGTGTGTGGGACCGATCGGGACATCGTCGACGGAAAGTACGGGGCGGCCCCGTCGGGGTCGCCCTACCTCATCCTCGGCCATGAGAACCTCGGGGTCGTCCGCTCGGTGGCCGGCGACGGGACCGGATTCGCGCCGGGCGACCTCGTCGTCGCCACGGTCCGACGGGGGTGCGGGAAGGACCGGTTCTGCCGCGCCAACAAGTAGGACGAGTGAGAGACCGGCGAGTTCACCGAGCGCGGGATCGGCGGCGCGCACGGGTTCATGGCGGAGCAGTACGTGGAGGAGCCCCTCTACCTCGTTCGGGTTCCGCCGGCCCTCCGGTCGGTTGCGGTGCTGCTCGAGCCCCTGACGGTGGTCGAGAAGGCGGCCTTCATGGGGCAACGGGTGCTCGACCGTCGGGGGACGACGCCCGGAGACCCGCCGACCGTGATGCCGTCCGCCCTCGTCGCGGGCACCGGGGCCGTCGGGATGCTCGCCGCCTTCCTGCTCCGCGTGCGAGGGTACGATGTCACGGCGATCGACCGCCACGGGGAGGAGACGCCGGCGGCCGCGCTGCTGACGCGCATCGGGGCGACCCACCGGCCCGCCCCCGACGGGGTGGGGTCGCTTGCGGGCCGGGCGTTCGACCTCGTGATCGAGGCGACCGGGTCGGTGAGCCTCGACTTCGGGCTCGTCCAGCTCCTCCGCCGGAACGGCGTACTCGTGCTCACCGGAATCCCGGATGCCCTCGAGCCACCGACCTCCATCGCGGCCGGGGCGCTGCTCCGCAACGTCGTGCTCCAGAACCAGGCGATCCTCGGTTCGGTCAACGCGAACCGAAGCTACTTCGAGGCGGGCCTCCGAGACCTGACCGTCTTCGAGGAGCGTTGGCCCGGGGCGCTCGGGGCCATGATCACGGCCCGCCGTCCCCTGGAGGAGTTCGGGCCCGTCATCTCAGGTCGGACTCCCGGGTCCATGAAGACGGTGCTCACGGTCGCGGGGGGGGCGCCCTCGCGTCGCCAGAGGGCGTCTACCCCAGACCCTCATCCTGAAGCCCTTCAACCCGGTCCAGCCACGTCCCGAGCCGGCTGGTTGCTCCGCTGAGAGCTTGTATATGAACTTTCTTAGGGGGGCTTTGTGGTGTAGAGTCCGCTTTTTTCTTCCCCTACTAGAACCCATCGCTCGCGACCTCCTTCTCCACCGTCTTCCAGAACAGCCCCAACTGATTCTCTATGGGTAGTTTCCGCTGCCAGGCCTCCGTCGG
>Ga0116216_10000208_pt1 | contig 53891 bp, 48 predicted proteins | sample Sb_taG_11_FD_89696 | JGI IMG/M metagenome (GOLD analysis project Ga0116216, IMG submission 89696) | Peat soil microbial communities from Weissenstadt, Germany - Sb_50d_3_AS metaG | ecosystem: Environmental > Terrestrial > Soil > Wetlands > Peat | place: Germany: Weissenstadt | collected 2010-09-21
GGAGCACGAAACGACAACGGGAGGTCCCGGCGGACCTCCCGTTGCGAATCGCCGAAGGAGACCGCGCGTCTAGCGCTTCGAGAACTGGAAACGCGCCCGCGCGCCGCGTTGACCGTACTTCTTGCGCTCCTTCTTTCGCGCGTCGCGCGTCAAGAAGCCGCCTCGCTTGAGCGTCGGGCGCACCGAGGTGTCGAACTTCTCGAGCGCGCGCGCGATGCCGTGGCGAAGCGCGCCGGCTTGGCCCGCCGGACCTCCGCCGCCGACATTGGCGTTCACGTCGAATCGGGCGGTGCTGTTTGTGCTCTCGAGGGGCTGGCGCACGAGGATCCGGAGCACTTCGCGTGTGAAGTACTCGTCCACGGGTTTGCCGTTGACGCGGATACTCCCACTTCCAAGGCGCAGGCGAACTCGCGCCACGGCGGTCTTTCGCTTTCCAGTGGACACGATGGTCTGAGGCTCAGGCAAGGGGCAGCTCCTCCGGCTTCTGGGCGGCGTGGGGATGGCTCGGCCCCCCGTACACTTTGAGCTTGGCGAACATCCGCCGACCGAGAGCGTTCTTCGGCAGCATGAGGCGCACTGCTCGCTCGATCACCCGCTCAGGATGGGCCGAACTTAAAACCTGGCCTGCCGTGATGCTCTTCACGTGGCCCGTCCAGCCGGTGTGTCGGTGATAGATCTTGTGATCGCGCTTTCTCCCGGTAAGCCTCACCTTTTCGGCGTTGACGACGACGACGAAGTCACCGGTATCGACGTGGGGCGTAAAGAGCGCGTGGTGCTTGCCGCGAAGGACCGTCGCCAACCGGGTGGCGAGGCGGCCAAGGACTTGGTCCGACGCGTCCACCACGTACCAATGCGGGGTCCGCTCTCCGGGCCGCGCGCTCCGCGTGGTCCCGTGCGCTTGGGCTCCCATGCCAGGGTCTCCAAAGGGTCGACCGAGTCGACAAGATCAAGGAAGGCGAAAACCCACCAGAATCCGGTGGCCCGCGCCGCCCCAAAAGGCGCTGGGACCGCGGGTTGATACCCGATGGGCCCCCGAGCGTCAACCCTCGAGGCCACTCAACGTGCGGATTTTGCGTGAGATTCGTCCTCCTCGCTGAGAGACGCAAGCGCGTAGTCAACGCGCACGAGGGTAAGTCCGTGCGCCGGTGCGGTAGGCCCTGCGGCGGCGCGGTCCCGGCATTCGAGGAGAGCGGGCATGGACGCGGGATCCCGCCGACCCCGGCCGACCTCGATCAAAGTGCCGACGAGGGTCCGCACCATCTGGCGTAAGAAGCCCTCGCCTTGGACTTCAACCAGCACCTCGCCGACGCCAAAGCCAAGGACCGAGAGCCGCGTCACTTCGCGCACTGCGGACCGGGTGCGTCCCTGCGCCGCCCCCTCGGCCCTCCATTCGGAACCCCGCACCTGGAATGCGCTCCAGTCGTGCGTGCCCACGAGCGCGCCCGCTGCGGTCCGCATGGCCCCAAGGTCGAGGGGTTGGCGCACGGCATAAAAGCGGCGGCCCCGAAGGGGCGAGCGCTCGGCGCCGTTCCAGATCGCATAGCGATACAGCTTGCTCCGCGCGTCCCGCCGGGCATGGAAGCCCTCGGGTGCAAGCGCAGCGTCACGCACGGCTACGTCTTCCGGCAGGAGCGCGTTGAGTGCGCGGCCGAGGGCCGCGGGATCAAGGCGCGTCCCGAAGCTCAGGCTCGCCACCTGCCCCTCCGCGTGGACTCCGGCATCGGTCCGCGACGCACCCACAACGGTCACCGGGGCACCGGTCAACTGCTGGAGCGCTGCTTCGAGCGCGCCCTGTACCGTGCGCGCACCTTCGGCCTGCGCTTGCCAGCCCGCGAACTGCGCGCCGTCATATTCGAGAACCAGCCGAAAGGTGGGGCTCACGCGAGGGCGAGGCGCGCCTCAGCGAGCTTTACGGCGTTCGTTGCGGCGAGCCGTACCGAATCGGCGGCCAGCCAGAGCATGAGCCCGCACTCCCTCGTCGGGTCCGCCCGCAGCCGCCCGACAAGAACGCTCTCTCGCCCTGTCGTCGCACGAGTCGCGGGGCCGGGCATCGCACCCTCCCAAAGCTCGACCCCGGCTGCCTTCGCGAGGGCGCTGCGTGCATCGTCCGGGGCCAGTGGGCGCTCGAACTCGAGGGTGAGGGCGGCCCCATCGCCCGAGAATGTCGGTACCCGAACCGCCGTCGCAGCGATTCCCACGTGCCCGCCCAGGATGCGCTGAAGATCGCGGGCGAGAGCGGACTCGAAGCTTGTGGCGCCCCCGGGCTCGACGTCCCCTAACGAGGGCACGCAGTCGAACGCCACCGGTTGGCCAAAAACGCTGGGTTCGGGCGGATCCTGTTGGTTAAAAAGGGCAATCGTCTCCGAGGAGAGCGATTCGATGCCAAGCCTCCCCCCGCTCGAGACCGAATGAACCGAGGTGGCGACTACGCGCACAAGGCCCGCGGCACGATCCAGGGGGCGCAGCGCGGTCGCCCACGCAAGTGCCGGGGCCGCAGGCGAAGAAAGAATCGGTTGGAGGAGCGCGCCCGGGGCGGGCTCGAGATCGGCCACGAGCAGCGGTACGTCGGGGCTGGCCGAGAGGCAGCCGGAGAGGTCGATGCAGGGCACGCACTCGTGGAGGGCGCGTCGCGCAAGCTCAAGCGAGGCCACGGGCGGCGCGCACAGAAATGCCAGGTCGACGCCGCGCAGGTGCGCGGCATCGGTGCATACATCGTAGACCTCGCCGCGAAACTCGATCGCATCCCCGGCCGAGCGCTGGGTCGCAAGGGGCACAAGCTCGCCAAGGGGGAAGCGGCGGGCGTCGAGCACCGAGAGGAGCTCGCCGCCGAGCGTCCCGGTGGCGCCGGCGACGGCGACCCGAAGCGCGCGCACGGGCACTAGCCGCCGACCCCTCGGCCGCGCCCCGGGAGAAGATCTCCGGCTTGGCAGCGCATCGCCCACGGTTCATCGCCCATCAGTTCTGCCTGTCAAGCCCCGCGAGCACGAGCGCTCCCATCTTCTTGCAACCGATGGCCGCTTGGGCCTGGCCAGGCAGGACGAGGTCACCCGTGCGATAGCCGGCGTCGAGCACGGAGGTCACGGCTCTCCGGATGTCGGCGGCGATTTCCTTCGCCCCGAGCGAGTGCTCGCAGAGCATCGCGGCCGAGAGAATCGCAGCCAGGGGGTTTGCCAGATCCTTCCCGGCGATGTCAGGAGCCGAGCCGTGGACAGGCTCGTAAAGGCCAATCCCTCCTTCGCCGAGGCTCGCCGACGGCAGCATTCCGAGAGACCCCGTGATCATGGCCGCCTCGTCGGAGAGAATGTCGCCGAAGAGGTTCTCGGTCAGCAACACATCGAAGCGGCGTGGGTCTCGCACGAGCAGCATGGCGCACGAATCCACAAGCTGGTGCGCGAGTTCGATATCGGGGTAGCTGCGCGCCGTCTCCTCCACGACCTCGACCCACAGTTGCGACACCTCGAGGACATTGGCCTTGTGCACGTGCGTCACGTGGCGACGCCGACCGCGCGCCGCCTCGAATGCAACACGGGCAATCCGCGCGATCTCGACCTCGTCATACACCAGCGTGTTCCGGGCTTCGCGTTTCCCGTCCACCAGTGTGCGGCCGCGGGGCTCCCCAAAGTAGAGCCCGCCCGTGAGCTCGCGCACCACCAGAAGGTCGATCCCCTCCACCACCTCGGGCCGCAGCGTCGATGCACCTGCCAAGGCAGGGAATACGGTCGCCGGCCGGAGGTTCGCAAACAGACCGAGCTCCTTGCGGATGCGGAGCAGCCCTTTCTCCGGGCGCCGGTCGACGGGGGCCGCGTCCCACTTCGGACCGCCCACGGCGCCCAGCAGCACCGCGCGGCTTTGCCGTGCAAGCTTTACGACATCGTCGGCAAGGGGCGTGCCGCGTGCGTCGAGCGACGCCCCTCCGATCAGCTCTTCCGCGAACTCGAGCTTGCGGCCACGTCGCGCGCAGGCCGCCTCGAGGACCTGTCGGGCCTCTCGTGTCACCTCGGGGCCAATTCCGTCCCCGGGCAATAGGACGATGCGATCCATCGGTTTCCCTTCGTGGCAAGCTGCGCGCGCCAATCCCGCGACCCGGCGCGAGCGTGGCCGGTGGCAGCGGGCGGAACCGGTGCCGGACCTGCTAGATCCCTTTCGGCTCCGCGATCGCGTGGCGACGCTTGTGCCATTCGAGCTTATTGAGGGCGTGCACGTACGCCTTTGCGCTCGCCACCAGGATATCGGTATGGGCGCCGTGACCGATCACCTTGCGTCCCCCTTCCGATAGCGTGACCGATACCTCACCCTGTGCATCCATGCCCCCGGTGATGGCGTTCACCTGGTAGCGCAGCAGCTCGCTCTTCGTCTCCGTCAGCGTTGCGATCACCTTGAACAGTGCATCCACAGGGCCCACACCGAACTCCGTTGCTTTGCGAGGAACGCCATCCACTGTGAGCTCGACCGTCGCGTTTGGAACGCCGAAGCTCCCACTCACAATGCTGATGTCGCCGAGCGCGAAGCGGTCGTCACTTGCGATCACCGAGTCCGCGACGATCGCCTCGAGATCCTCGTTGTAGATCGACTTCTTCTTGTCCGCGAGGTCCTTGAAGCGCTGGAACGCGCGCTGGAACTCCTCCCCTTCCAGGGGGAAACCGAGTTCCTGCAGCCGCTCGCGGAACGCGTGACGTCCGGAGTGCTTGCCGAGAACGAGCTCGTTGGACGGCCTCCCTATCGACTGTGGCGTCATAATCTCGTAGGTGATCGCCGCCTTGAGAACGCCGTCCTGGTGAATCCCCGCTTCGTGCGCAAACGCGTTGTCTCCGACCACCGCCTTGTTTGGTTGCACGGGGACGCCGATGATCGAGGAGAGCAGCCGGCTCGAGGGATAGATCTCGCTGGTGCGGATCCTGGTGTCGAGGCCGGCGAACACATCGCGACGCGTCTTCATGGCCATGACGCACTCTTCCATCGAGGTGTTTCCCGCACGCTCGCCGATCCCGTTGACCGTGCACTCGATCTGCCGCGCCCCGGCACGCACTGCGGCGAGACTGTTCGCGACGGCAAGACCCAAGTCATTGTGGCAGTGGACGCTGAAGACGACGTTCCCTGCTCCCGCGACGCGCTCTCGAAGATGCCGGATGAGATCGGCGTACTCCTCGGGCGAGGTGTAACCGACGGTGTCCGGGAGGTTCAGCGTTAAGGCGCCGGCCACAATCGCCACGTTGCACACCTCGACCAGGTACTCCCAATCCGAGCGCGTGGCGTCCTCGGCCGAGAACTCCACATCATCGACAAAGCTGCGGGCCTGTCGGACGGCGCGATCGACCTCTTCCAGCACGCGCTCGCGGCTCATCCGCAGTTTGTGCTGAAGATGGATGTCGCTCGTCGCAATGAACGTGTGGATGCGAGGCTTGGCGGCGCGCTCGAGGGCCCGTGCCGCGCGCTCGATGTCCTCCCGGCCGGTCCGGGCCAGTCCGCAAACGATGGTCTCCCGCAGTTCTGCAGCCACGGCACGAACCGATTCGAAGTCGCCCTCACTCGCAATCGGAAAGCCTGCCTCGATGACGTCGACGCCGAGCCGTTCGAGTTGGCGCGCAAGTGCCAACTTTTCGGAGAGGTTCATGCTGCAGCCCGGGGACTGTTCACCGTCTCGCAGTGTCGTATCGAAGATACGGATGATCTCAGTGCTCATGGTTTCCATCCTTTGCGGAGGGCGGCGGGAGCTCCTCCAAGGGCTGGCCGTACTTGCGGCGCCAGAACCACTCGATCGGGCCCGAGGCGACATAGGCGACGCCGATACCGAAGAGCGTCACGCTCGGTTCAAGGGCGACGAGCACAAGGGCGATGACCACGAAGACAAGGGTCCCATAGGAGTGACGCAGGTCGAGCTCCTTGAAGCTCCGGTAGGGGAACGTGCTGACCATGAGCAGGCCCACGCTCACCACCCCGATCGCGACCACCGCTTCCGGGAAGCGGAAGCGCACGAAGTGCTGGTGCACGAAGTCCGTAAACCACACCGTGGCCGCGACCATGAGCGCTGCGGCCGGACTCGGAAGCCCCTCAAAGCGTCCCTTGTAGCGCGAGGGGTGTACGTTGAAGCGGGCGAGGCGCAGCGCCGCACACACCGTGTACACGAACACCATCATCCAGCCGGGTCGACCGAGGACGCGCAGGTCCCCCGCGGCGAAGGCGAGCACGGCGGGCGCGACGCCGAAGGCGACAACGTCGGCCAACGAATCGTACTCCGCACCGAATTTGCTGGTGGCGTGCGCGAGACGCGCCACGCGACCGTCGAGGGTATCGCAGATCGCTGCGAGCACGATCCCGAGCGCGGCACGATTCGGCTCGCCCAGGGTCGCGTGAATGATCGCGTAGAAGCCGAAGAAGAGATTCCCGGTGGTAAAGAGCCCAGGCAAAAGGTACATGCCCCGGCGCCGCCCGCTGCGCGCACGGCGACGCCTCCTGCGACGCGCGCCGAAGCTGCCGTAACTCTCCGCGGGTTCGATGCTGGTCATGAAGCCCCTCTCGGCAGGAGCTCGGCCACAACGCTACTGCCACCCCGCACCCGGTCGCCCACGCGCACCCGCGGCCGCGCGGCGGGCGGCAGCAGGACATCTGTGCGGGAGCCGAAGCGGATCAGGCCATACCGGTCGCCACGGCGCAGCCATTCCCCAACCCGCGGATGACACACGATGCGGCGCGCGATCAAACCCGTGATCTGAACGACCCGCACCCGCTCGCCGCTCGCCGTCTCGAGGGTCAGGCTGCAAGAGACGTTGAGACGCTCCGCATCGGGGTTGAAGGCGGCGAGGTATTCCGAGCCCGAGCGCACGATCTCCACCACGCGGCCGGCAAGTGGCGCCCGATTCACATGCACGCTGAAGATGGACAAGAAGATCCCGATGCGCAGGCGCTTCGATCCGTCGCCGTCTTCCACCTCTCCCACGGCGATCACACGGCCGTCCGCGGGCGAAACGACCGTCCGTTCGTCGCCGGGGATTACGCGCTCTGGATTGCGAAAGAACGCGAGGACGAGGGCGGCGAGGCCGAGCCACAGCAGCGTCCAGCTAGAGCGTGCCAGAAGGAACGCGAGGGCCATCCCGAGGAGCAGCACAGAAATGCGCCAAGCGTCCGGAACGATCGGCTCGGTCGGGCGCTCGGCAAAGACAGGGACCCCGGGCTCAGGCATGGGCTTAGTTCCTTGAACGGTCGACGAGGGCTTTCTCCTTGAGCCAGGGCATGAGTCCTCGCAGCTTCGCACCGACCTTCTCGAGCTCGTGCTCGGCGGCCCGCCGTCGCATCGCGTTGAAGGAGGCCTTTCCCGCTTGGTTCTCGAGGATGAACTCCTTTGCGAACTGGCCGCCCTGGATTTCCTTCAGCACTTCCTTCATGCGCTCCCGCACGGCTGCATCGATCAGGCGCGGGCCGCGGGTCAGGTCCCCGTACTCGGCGGTATTGGAGATCGAGTACCGCATGTTCGCGATTCCGCCCTCGTAAATCAGGTCGACGATGAGCTTCACCTCGTGGATGCATTCGAAGTACGCCATTTCCGGTGAGTATCCAGCCTCGACGAGGGTCTCGTAGCCCGCCGTCATGAGCGCCGTGAGGCCGCCGCAGAGCACCGACTGCTCGCCGAAAAGGTCCGTCTCCGTTTCCTCCCGAATGTTCGTCTCGAGAATGCCCGCCCGGCCAGCGCCGATTCCCTTGGCGTAGGCGAGCGCGGTTTGGAGCGTATCGCCCGAGGGATCGGCGTGAACGGCCACGAGCGCGGGGACGCCTTTTCCTTCCTGATAGTGGGCGCGCACGGTATGCCCGGGACCTTTGGGGGCGACCATGAAGACGTTCACATCCGGCGGCGGGACAATCTGCCCAAAATGGAGGTTGAAGCCATGCGCCACCGCAAGGTACTTGCCAGGGCGTAGCTGGGGCGCCACTTCGCGCCGGTAGATCTCCGCCATGGTCTCATCGGGCAGCGTCAGCATGATCACGTCGCCGCTCGCCGCAGCCTCATCGGGCACCGCGACCCGAAGGCCCGCTCGCTCGGCCTTGACCCATGAGGCCGAATCTTTGCGCAGCCCGACCACCACCTGGACGCCCGAATCCCGCAGGTTCTGGGAGTGGGCGTGGCCCTGGCTGCCGTATCCGAGAACGGCCACCGTCTTGCCGGAAAGGCGTCCCAGGTCGGCATCCTTGTCGTAGAAGATCCGCAGTGCCATCGCAGTCCTTACTCCTCTCTTGCTTCGTGTCCTGGTCCGGCGAGGTCGAGCTAAAGCCCGCGCGCCATCGCAAGCGGTCCCGTCCGCACGAGCTCACGCAGGCCGAGCGGCTCGAGAAGCCGCACCAGAGCTTGAATCTTGTCGGGCCCACCCGTCACCTCGATCACAAAGGACTTGGCCGACACGTCGACGATCTTGCCCCGGAAGATCTCGGTAACGCGCAGCACCTCTGCACGCGCCTCCGGGGGCGGAGCGATTTTCAGCACGGCCATTTCGCGATCCACAAAGCTGCCCGACACGTGATCGGTGACCTTGATCACGTCGATCAGCTTGTGAAGCTGTTTGGTGATTTGTTCGATCGTGTCGTCGTCTCCTTCCGTCACGATCGTCATATTCGACATGGTGGCATCGAGGGTCGGCGCGACGTTCAGACTGTCGATGTTGTACCCACGACCGCTGAACATGCCGGCGACGCGGGAGAGCACGCCGAATTCGTTACGCACGAGGACCGAGATGGTGTGCCGCACGGGAGTCCTTCCGCCTCGCGATTAGCCGACGGGGTCGTGGAGAACCATCTTGGCCGAAGGTGCGCCGGATGGGACCATGGGATAACAGTTTTCGGTCTCCGCAACTCGAAAATCCATCACCACGGGCCCGGCGTGAGCGAATGCCTTCTCAAGCACCGGCTCGACTTCGTCGGGCTCCGTGGCTCGAAGGCCCAGCGCACCGAATGCCTCGGCCAGCCGCACGAAATCCGGCGCGGTATGCAGGTCGCTCGCGGATACCCGGTTTTCGTAGAAGTGCTGCTGCCACTGGCGCACCATGCCGAGATACTGATTGTTGATGATCGCGACCTTGATGGGCAGGCGCTCTTCCACGGCGGTCACCATCTCTTGGATATTCATCAGGATCGAGCCGTCCCCGGCGATGCAGATGACGAGATCCCCTGGACGCCCGATCTGGGCCCCGATGGCCGCCGGCAGGCCGTAACCCATCGTGCCAAGACCACCCGACGAGAGCCAGTTGTTCGGCGACTGGCAGTGGTAGTACTGCGCCGCCCACATCTGGTGCTGACCCACATCGGTGGTGATACACGCCGTACCGCGCGTCAGCTGGTAGATCTTGTCGATCACGAACTGGGGGAGCAGCGGGCCCTTGGCGGGCTGGGTATAGGCGATGGGGTGCTCGCGGTCCCAGCTTTCGATCTGGCTCCACCAGGGCGCGATCTGTTCGTGGTAGCGCGTGAGATCCCGCTCGTCGCCCAGGAGCTTGAGCAGCTTCCCCACACAGTTGCGCACGTCACCAACAATCGGGATGTCCACGTGGACGTTCTTGCGGATGGTCGTGGGGTCGATATCGATGTGGATCTTGCGCGAGTGTTGGCTGAACTCATCGAGCTTCCCCGTCACGCGGTCGTCGAATCGCGCACCGATCGCTACGAGGACGTCACACTGGTCTACCGCGAGATTCGCGCGATAGGTGCCATGCATACCCAGCATCCCGAGAGACTGCGGATGGTCGCCGGGGATCCCGCCAATCCCCATGAGGGTGTAGGTCGTGGGAACGCGCAGCTTCTCGGCGAGCTGGCGCACCTCGGCAGCCGCGTGTGAGGAGATAACGCCGCCGCCGAAGTAGATCACCGGGCGGCGCGCCTGGAGGATGAGAGCCAGTGCCTTCTTGATCTGCCCCCAGTGGCCCTCGAAGCAGGGCTGGTAGTGCTCGAGGTGGATCTCCTTCGGGTAGAAGAACTCACACTCCGCGCCGGAAACGTCCTTCGGAATATCGACCAGGACCGGGCCGGGGCGACCTGTCGTCGCGATGTAGAAGGCCTCTTTGATCGTGCCGGCGAGATTGCGCACGTCTTTGACCAAGTAGTTGTGCTTGGTGACCGGCCTCGTGAGACCCACGTTGTCGGCCTCTTGGAACGCATCGCTTCCGATGGACTTGGTCGCGACCTGACCGGAGAAGATCAGGATCGGAATGGAATCCGCGTAGGCGGTCGCAATCCCGGTGATCGAGTTGGTAAGGGCAGGCCCGGAGGTCACGATCGCAACGCCGGGCCGGCCGGTGGCCCGCGCAAAGCCGTCCGCCATGTGGACCGCACCTTGTTCGTGGCGGGCCAACACGTGGCGGAACTGATGGCGATAAATCCCATCGTAGATGTGGAGGACGGCGCCGCCCGGGTGGCCAAAGACCACCTCCACGCCCTCCTCGCGGAGCGCCCTCATGAGCACATCGGAGCCGTTGGGTTTCACGCGTCCCTCCTCGCGCGCAAGGGGGGTTGCCCCGGTGCGGCAGCCCTCCCGTCCGGGTTGCGAATCGGGAGGGTGGGTTGCGGCCAAATCGGAGGTGGGTTCGGGTTTCGAATCCCGCCCTCGGGGAATTCGGCGAGAATACGGGAGCAACTCCCCAGTGTCAAAACGGCGGCGCCGTCTCGAGCCTCTCTCCCGTGCGACGGGCTTCGGCCTCGGCTCGACGCAGGTAGCGCGGGCACAGCGCCTCGGCCCCGATTCCGGCCCCGGCGGCGAGGAGCGCGTGCCCCAGGCGACCGACCTGAAAGGCGCGGGGCCGAGCGAGGGCCTCGGGGAGGATCCGGGCGCCCGCCCCGAGCGCCGCAGCAAAGGCCTCTGCGTATAGCAAGGCGCCGTCGCCGACGAGCACGCACGATCGCGGCAGCCTTGCAGTGAGGTCCGGCACCGTGTAGAGGCCATCCGCCAGCTTAAGGGACGGCTCCGCTTGCGTGAGCTCGTACACGCCCGCGTACACCTCTCCGCGACGCGCGTCGAGGACGGCCGCAACCACATCTCCGGGCGAGCCCGCCGCGCAGGCCAGCGCGGCCAGGGTCGAAACCGCCGCAACCGGCTGAGCTCCCCCGAATGCCAGACCTTTCACCGTCGCAACGCCCACGCGAAGTCCGGTGAACGATCCCGGGCCGATCGAAACCGCAAACGCGTCGACCGCATCGAGCGCGCTCCCGCAAAGAGCCAGCAGGTGATCGATGCCCGGGAGCAGCTGCTCAGAGACCGGCTGGGTTGCGGGGAGGGTGATCTCGGCGACGAGCTCGCCGTCGCGCAGGAGCGCGACTCCCGGCGTACGCAGCGCGGACTCAAGCGCGAGCAACAGGGAGGGCGCGTTCAACGCCGCACCCAAGCGAAGCCCCAGCGAAGTTGCTCCCGACTCCACCCCACCGTTAGAGCCCAGTGCTGGTGCGCAACCACTCCAGGAGCTTTGACCAGTGACGGGAAACGTCATTCCAGAACGCGAAACCCATCAGCAGGACGAGCACCGTGAGACCGATTTGCTGGACGACCTCGCGTGTGCGCAGCGAGACCGGCGAGCGCTTCACGCCCTCGATCAAAAAGATCGTCGCCTGGCCCCCGTCAAGCACGGGAATCGGCAAGAGATTGAGCACGCCAAGGTTGATGCTGATGAGGACGAGCGTAACAAGATAGTCCCTCCAGCCTCGTTGAAGCGCGTTGTGTGCGATCTCTGCGATGCCGATGGGGCCCGCAAGCTGCTTGCTCGACACCTCCCCGGTCACGATCTTTCCGAGGCCTTGGAGGAAGTTTCGCATCACTTCCGACGTCATTGAGACAGCGCGCGGAAACGCCACGATCGGGTTCCGCTCGATGTCCTGGCCGAGCGCTCCGACCATCGCCGCGGGTTCCGCGGTGACACCGATCAGATACCGCTCCTCCGGCACCCCGAGACCCGTGTCCGCATTCGCGAGCTCCGGCGTGATCCGCAACACGCGCGTCTCGCCGCGGCTCGCGACTTCGATCTCGAGTGTGCGCCCCTTGCTCGTCCGCACGATCTCGGCGAATGAGGCAAAGCTACCGACCGGCGAGCCATCGACGCTGAGAATGAGGTCCCCGGGCTCAATGCCGGCGCGTGCCGCGGGCGAATCCGGGCTGACCCGGGAGACGAGAACACTCGCCGGCAGGACCCCCAAGGCTTCGAGGGAACCGAGCGCTGGAACGCGCAGGCTCAGCTGCTCGGGGTTCGCCTCGTCTCCCCGAGAAATCGCGAGCTCCACTTCGCCTTGGGTTCCGGCTTGGGTGTAGGCCCGCTCGAACTGCACCCAGTCCTCGATCGCGGCTCCGCCTACCTTAAGGACCCGGTCTCCCGATCGAAGGCCGGCCTTGGCGGCCGATGAATTTTTGCTAGGGATCCCGACGGTTGCGCGCAACCGCTGGTAGCCGAGACCCGACCAGCCCACCCGATGCACGCCGCCGAACTCGTCGAGTCCGCCGCGCGCCGTGAGTTCGAGCGGGAGCTCGCGCCGCTGGCCGTCGCGCTCGAACGCGACCTGAACCGATTGTCCGGGATGGGCACGCAGCGCTTCTTCAACATCGTCCCACCACGCCACCGGTTTCTGATCGATCGCGAGGATGCGGTCGCCGGGACGAAAGGCCGCCTGCGCCGCCGGCGAGCCGATCTCGACCGTACCCACGACCGGGAGGGCACGAGGGATGCCGACAAAAAGCATCCCCACGAAAACCGCGATGGGGAGGAGCAGATTCATCGCGGGACCCGCGAAGACGATGGCGAGCTTTTGCCACACCGGCTTTGCGCCGAGCGTTTCAGAGGGATGCGCGCGGACCTCGGGATCTCCCTCTGCCTCGTCGGGGTTCTCGCCCAGCATCTTCACGAAGCCGCCGAGGGGGAAGAAGGCAATCACGTACTCGGTCCCGTTGCGCGTCCAGGCGAGTTTCCAGCGTCCGATTCCGATCGTCGGACCGAAGCCCAGAGAGAACTTCAGCACGCGCACGCCACACAGTTTCGCTACGAGGAAGTGGCCGAACTCGTGCACGAAAACGAGAACACCGAGCATGGCCACGAAGGCAAAGAGGTAGGAGAAGGCGATCACGCGGACTCCACCTGCCGGAGGCCAAGCCGAGCCCGCGCCGTCGCACGAGCCCAGCCATCGGCCGCACGCACGTCGGCAAGGTCACGCACGGCTGCGGTCCCGCTGTGTGCGAGGTGGGCCTCCAGCACCGCAGCGTTTGTCGCGACGATCTCCGGGAAGGGGATCGCTCCCTCGAGGAAGGCCGCGACGGCGACTTCGTTCGCGGCATTCAGCACCGCGGGAGCCGTCTCGTCTCCGCGCAGCGCAGCGTACGGCAGCTCGAGGGACGGGAAGCGCCTGCGATCGGGGGCTTCGAACTCGAGTTTCTCTGCCTTTGGCAGATCGAGGCGCGCGAGCCCGAGAGGCAAGCGTTCGGGGTGCGCCAGGGCGACAGCGATGGGAACGCGCATATCGGGGATGCCGAGCTGTGCCAGGATGGAACCGTCGATAAATTCCACGAGCGAATGCACGATGGACTGCGGATGCACGACGATGTCGATCTGCTCGGGCGGGAGATCAAAGAGCCAGCGGGCTTCGATCACCTCGAGACCCTTGTTCATGAGCGTGGCGGAGTCGACGGTGATCTTCGGCCCCATGCTCCAGTTCGGGTGCTTGAGCGCATCTGCGACCGTGGCCTGCGCAATGCGTTCCGCCGGCCAGGTGCGGAAGGGTCCCCCGGAGGCTGTGAGGAGGAGCCGGGCGACGTCCTGGCGGCGCTGACCCGCGAGGGCCTGGAAGATGGCGCTGTGCTCGCTGTCGACAGGGAGGAGCTCGACCCCGCGCGCTCGGATCTCGCGCAGCACGAGCGCTCCCGCCATCACCATCACTTCCTTGTTCGCAAGCGCAATGTTCCGACCCGCGCGGATCGCCGCCAGCGTGGGCTCGAGTCCGACGGCTCCCACGAGCGCCGCGACCACGAGATCTGCGGAATGGGTGGCCACCGCAAGCAGCCCCTCGTCTCCTGTGACTACGCGCGTCGGCGTGCCCTGGATGCGCGCGCGCAGGCCTTCGGCGCAGGCCGCATCGGCGACCGACACGAGTGCGGGCTGAAAGCGCATGACCTGCGCGGACAACTTCTCGATGTTGCGGCCCGCGGCGAGAGCCACGATCCGGAAGCGCTCGGGGAACTGCGCCACGACGGCGAGCGTCTGTTCGCCGACGCTGCCCGTGCTCCCGAGGACCGTGATCTGCTTCGGCTCGCTCACGGGCCCTCCGTGGCGTCGCTCCGCACCTGCGCGCTCGTCAGACCGAAACGCCGCTCCCGTGACTGGTAGTCGAGCAGCGCATCCACGAAGTGGCTCTTCCGGAAGTCCGGCCACATGACTTCGGTGGAATGGATTTCGGTATAGGCAATCTGCCAGAGCAAGAAGTTCGACACCCGGGATTCTCCCCCGGTTCGGATCAGCAGATCGGGATCCGGGAGCTCGGGCTCGTAGAGGTAGGCGGCGAAGGTTTTCTCGTCGAGCCGGTCGGGGTCGACCTTCCCGAGCTCGAAGTCGCGGAGCAGCTTGCGCGCGGCGTCGACGATCTCCGCCCGTCCGCCGTAGGAGATGGCAAACACGAGCGTCATCTCCCGATTGCCCTTGCTCTCGTCAATCACCTGGTCGAGCCTGCGACGCACTCCAGGGGGTAGGAGGTCCGCACGGCCAATGGCCCGCACCCGGATGCCGTTGCGCATCACCTCCTCGCGCTCCGCCTCAAGGTAGTGCTCGAGCAGGTGCATGAGCTCCTCGACCTCGAGCTTGGGACGACTCCAGTTCTCGAGCGAGAAGGCGTAGAGCGTGAGGTTCCGAATCGCGAGCTCGTGCGCCGCACGCAGCACCGCGCGCACGGACTCGAGCCCGGCGCGGTGGCCCTCGATTCGCGAGAGCCCCCGCCGCTCGGCCCAGCGCCCGTTGCCGTCCATGATCACGGCCACGTGGCGCGGCAGGCGATCCGTCCTGATTCTGCGCTCTTTCATCGCTAGACCTGCAGGATCTCCTTCTCCTTGGCCAGCGCGGTCTCGTCGATCTTCTTCACGTACTCGTCGGTCAGATCCTGAATCTTCTTGTCGGCGCGGTGCCGGTCATCGGCGGGAATGTCGCCGTCGGCCTCCATCTCCTTCAGGAACTGGAGCGCCTCGCGCCGGGCTTCGCGGACGCCCAGCTTGTGCTCTTCGGCCAGCTTGTGCACCTGCTTGACGAGCTCCTTGCGGCGCTCTTCGGTGAGAGGAGGGATGGGGATGCGCACCACTTTCCCGTCGTTGTTCGGTGTAAATCCTAGATTCGAGGTCTGAATCGCCTTCTCGATCGCCTGCAGGGCGCCCTTGTCGTAGGGCGCGATCACGATGAGCCGCGGATCGGGGGTGGTGAGGTTTGCGAGCTGGTTCAGCGGGGTCGGGGTGCCGTAGTAGTCGACGCGCACGCCATCGAGCAGGGTCGGGTTCGCGCGGCCGGTGCGGACTCGCTGAAGATCGTGCTTTAGCCCACGCACTGATTTCTCCATCGACTCCTTCGCGTCCTCGATGACTGTCGCGCTGTCATTGGCGGCCATGGCCCTCCCCTCCCGTCATTCGCCGACGCGTGTACCGACGGTTTCTCCCAGCACGACCTTGCGCAGATTGCCGGGAACCGCGGTATCGAACACGATAATGGGAAGGCGGTTCTCGCGGCACAGCGCGATGGCCGTCTGGTCCATCACCCGCAGGTTCTTTCGGATGGCTTCGTCGTAGCTGACGCGCTCATAGCGCTTGGCCTCGGGATGCGTGCGCGGATCGGCGTCGTAGACGCCATCGACGCCGTGCTTGGCCATGAGGATGACGTCGGCGTGAATCTCCGCGGCCCGAAGCGCCGATGCGGTGTCGGTGCTGAAGTAGGGATTGCCCGTTCCAGCGGCGAAGATGACGACGCGGCCCTTCTCGAGGTGGCGGACCGCACGGCGGCGAATGTACGGCTCGGCGACCTCCTTGATCTCGAGGGCCGTCAGCACCCGGGTCTGCAGTCCTTCTTTCTCGAGGGCGTCCTGGAGCGCGAGGGCGTTGATCGCGCTGGCCATCATGCCCATGTAGTCCGCGCTCGCGCGATCAAGGCCCTGCGCGGCCGCATTGATTCCGCGGATCACGTTGCCCCCGCCGATCACGATTCCGATCTGCGGCCCGAGCTCGTGAACCTCGCGGATCTCCACCGCCATCTGGCGCAGGACACTCGTACTGATGCCGAAGCCGTTCTCCCCGGCAAGGCGCTCGCCGGAGAGCTTGAGAACGATCCGCCCGAAGGCCGCCTTCACGAAGGACTCGCCTCTCCCAGCTTGAAGCGTACAAAGCCTGAGATCTCGACCGGTGCGCCGAGCTTCTGGCTCGCATCGCGCAGCAGTTGGCCCACCGTTTGCTCCGGGTTCTTCACGAAGGGCTGCTCCAGAAGGCACACCTCCGCGTAGAACTTGGCGATCCGACCTTCCACGATTTTGTCCCAGAGCTTCTCGGGCTTTCCACTCTGCTCGACCTGCGAGCGGAAGATCCGCCGCTCCCGCTCGAGTACATCGGCGGCGAGGCCCCCGCGTTCCACCGCCAAAGGGGAGGGGTCGGCCGCCGCAACGTGCATGGCAAGGTCCTTTGCGAGCGCTTCAAGGCCCGGAGCCTTCGCCTTGGTACGCAGGCCGACCAGTACGCCGAGCTTCCCGCCCGCGTGCACGTAGGCGCCGATCACGCCTTCTCCTCCAAGGACGAGGCGCTGTGCGCGGCGGAGGACGACGTTTTCGCCGAGCTTCGCAACTGCAGCCGCGATTCGATCGCGAACCTTCTCGCCTCCAAGCTGCGCCTCGAGCAAGAGCTCGGCGCGCTCGAGCTTTGGATCGGCGGCTGCGGCCTGCGCGAGCTGTGTCACGAGCTTCTGGAAATCATCGGTTTTCGCGACGAAATCGGTCTCGCAGGCGAGTTCGACAAGGGCTCCGGCCGCACCCTTGACGGCGAGGGCCACGGTGCCCTCGCTCGTGGCGCGTCCCTCTCGCTTCACGGCCTTCGCAAGGCCGCGCTCGCGCAAGAGCTCTCCGGCCTTTGAGACTTCACCGCCCGCGTCGGCGAGCGCGCGCTTGCAATCCATCATGCCCGCCCCCGTCTGGTCACGCAGGGCTTTCACGTCCGATGCCGAGATCTGGGCCACCCCTGCCCTCCTGCTCTACGCTCTTTGTACTGCGTCGCCCAAGCTCTTGGGTTGAACTCACGGCGCGCGGAGCGCGCCTTCCCTAGGCAGTCCCGGCTCCGTCGCCCGCGTCCTCCGGCGGGCCCGGCGGCTCTCCGCCGCCGCTCCGCCCCCGTCCGCCCCGGGGTCCGCCCGCGGAGTGCGTACCGCCGCGCCCCCGCCGCGGCGGGTGCTTGATCTCCACCACCACGCGACCCGTCGAGGGTGCCGCCACCTCTCGTTCCGCACCGCGGCCCGCGTCCTGGCTGCCTTCTGCCTGGAGGCGCTCCTGGTGGATCCGGGACCCCTCGAGGCACGCGTCCGCGACGCGCGCGCAATAGAGCTGGATGGCGCGGATCGCGTCATCGTTGCCGGGAATGACGAAGTCGATGCCCTCGGGGCTGCAGTTGGTATCGACCACCGCCACGATCGGAATCCCGAGGCGCCGCGCTTCTGAGATCGCAATGTGCTCGACCGAAACGTCGATCACGAAGAGCGCATCCGGGAGCCGCGACATCTCCTGTATCCCTTCAAGGGAACGCCGGTACTTCTCGACCTCGCGCTGCATGTGGGCACGGTCTCGCTTCGAGATTTCAGCGGCCTTGGCTTCGTCCTCCACGATGGCCTTCAGCTCTTTGAAGCGCTCGACGGACTTCTTCACCGTCCGGAAGTTCGTAAGCATGCCCCCCAGCCAGCGGTTGTTCACGTAGTACTGACCGGAGCGGTGGGCTTCGAGCTGGATGGCGGGTGCGGCCTGACGCTTTGTGCCGACCAACAGCACCTTGCCTCCCACCGCGGTCGTATCCCGAAGGAATTCAAGGCTTTCCTCGAACTGAGCGAGGGTTTGGTCGAGATCGAGGATGTGAATGCCCTGGCGCTCGCCGTAGATGTAATCCTTCATCCGCGGGTTCCAGCGCCGGGTCTGGTGACCGAAGTGGACTCCGGCCTCGAGCAGGGATCGCAAAGACAAACTGCGGTCGTCGAGGATCGCAGCCGCTCCGGCCTGGGGGCCGGGGGGGGTCTCGGACATAGAGGGGCTCCTTCGCGGTTTGGCCTCCGCTCCGGCCGATATTCCCGAAGTCGACCTGCGGGCAGCGGATCCAAATCCGAGGGCCGCGGGCCGACACCGCACGGGCGGTCCGGAACGTGTGAAGTGGCGAGGGGATAGCAGAGAGCAGGCCGGAGCACTAGCCGGTCAGGTTCGGTACTCCGCGTTGATCCGCACGTAGTCGTAGGAGAGGTCGCAGGTCCAAACGAGGGCTTGCCCCCGGCCCGCAGCGAGCTCGACCTCCACCTCCACTTCCTTGGAGCGGAGCCCCTCCTGCGCACGTCGCCGCGCCGCGGGCCCCGCCGAGGCGCCTCGGTGGAAGACGCGCACGCCCGCGAGGGACACCTCTGTCCGTGGCAGATTGATCCGAACCTCGGCCGCCCCAACGGTCTGAAGAATCCGTCCCCAGTTGGCATCGCCTCCGAACAGGGCCGTCTTGACCAGCACAGAGTTTGCGATGCGCTTGGCCGCGCGCATCGCCTCCTCCGCGTTGCGGGCGCCCCGAATCCGCACGGTCACGAGCTTCGTCGCGCCTTCGCCGTCGCGGGCAATGGCCCTGGCCAGCTCCTGGCAGACCTCGCGCAGCGCGCCCGTGAAGGCCCGCGCGCCGGGGCTCGAGGCGGCGCGCAGGAGCGGATTCTCGGCCAGGCCGTTGGCAAGAACGAGCGCGGTGTCGCTCGTCGACCCCTCGCCATCGACCGTCACGCGGTTGAAGCTCTGGTCGGCGGCGTCGCGCAGGAGGCGGCGCAGGTAGGGCGGCGCAACCGCCGCATCGGTCAAGACGAACGCGAGCATGGTGGCCATGTTGGGCTCGATCATGCCCGATCCCTTCGCGATGCCAGCCACGCTCACCGTCCGACCGCCAACTCGCGTGCGGGTTGCCACGAGCTTCGGGACCGTGTCGGTCGTCATGATGGCTGCGGCAGCGTCGCCGAGTCCGCGGCGTGCCAGTGCCTCACCCGCTCGCACAATTCCCTTTTTAAGTTTGGCCATGGGTAGCGGCTCGCCGATCACACCCGTCGAAGCGATGAATACCTCGTCCTCGGAACAGCCGAGCGCGCGCGCGGTAAGGGCACCCATCTGGCGCGCATCCTGCAGCCCGCGCGCTCCCATGGCGACATTGGAACAGCCGCTGTTTGCGATGATCGCGCGGCCGCGGCCCGAGCGAATGCGGGCTCGATTGATCGCGACCGGTGCGCCGACCACGCTCGAGCGCGTGAAAACGCCCGCGGCAGCCGCCGGGACGTCACTTACCAGGAGGGCAAGGTCAGGGCCCCGTTCCTTGATGCCGCAGCGGACGCCACTCGCACGGAATCCGGGGACGGCTACGCCGCTCCGTGACACTTCTTGTATTTCCGACCGCTGCCGCAGGGACAAGGTTCATTTCGGCCCACCTTGGGCACGGGGCCGCTGCGCGCGCCTTGGGCCACCGCCGGAGAAGCCGGGCCCCGGGCCGGACCTGCGGCGGGGCGGCGCTCTAGAACGCTGCCGGACGGGGCTGGGGGCCTGGACGCGTCCGGCTGCGGGGCGGCGACGGCAGGCGCGCTCTCGAGCTGGGGTTCGCGGATCACCACCTTGAAGACTCTCTCGAGCACGAGCGAGTCTACCCGGTCGTCGAGTTCCGCGAAAAGCTCGTAGCCCTCGCGTTGATATTCGACCTTGGGATCGCGTTGCGCGTAGCCCCGCAGGCCGATGCCCTCGCGCAGGCCGTCCATGCTGAGCAAATGGTCCTTCCACTGCTTGTCCAGCGTATCGAGCAGGACGCCTTTTTCGAGCTCACGGAAGCGCGGGTAACCGAGCGAGGCATACTTCTCTGCCACCTCGTCCCAGTGGCGTTCCTTCTCCGCCAGGAACGTCTTGAGTCGGTCGAGCACCAGGTGGCCGGCCCGGTCGCGGTCGCCGCTCGTGATCGCCTCTGAGAAAACCGGTTCCCGCGGATCAAACTTGACTCCGAAGAGCGTCTCAAGAGACTGGACGAGTCCCTCGATTTGCTCGGGCTCGACATCGCCTTTTTCCGGCAAGTGGGCGGCGAGCAGCGACACGATCGCGCCCTCGGTCATGTCGAGCACTTCCTCGTGCAGATCTTCGCGACCCAGCACTTCGCGCCGTCGACCATAGAAGGCTTGGCGCTGCTTGTTCATGACATCGTCGTAATCGAGCAGATGCTTTCGAGCGTCGAAGTTCCGAGCCTCGACTTTTTTCTGGGCGCCCTCGATGGCGCGCGTCACGAAGCGGTGCTCGATCGCCTCGCCCTCTTGGAGGCCGAACCGCTCCATCCAGGTCGTCAGCCGGTCCCCTCCAAAGATGCGCATGAGGTCATCCTCGAGGGAGAGAAAGAAGCGGGAAGAGCCCGGATCGCCCTGCCGACCGGAGCGGCCGCGGAGCTGGTTGTCGATGCGTCGACTTTCGTGGCGTTCGGTGCCGACGATGTGCAGCCCCCCCGCGGCGACCACCTCGGCGCGCTCGGCCGCGCACTCGGCCTCGAAGCGGGCGAGCGTCGCGGGATAGTCGGGGTGGAGCTTGTCGTGTCCACACTTTGCGAGAGCGAGGAATTCGGGGTTCCCACCCAGCACGATGTCGGTTCCGCGGCCGGCCATGTTGGTCGAGATGGTGACGGCACCCTTGCGGCCGGCCTGCGCCACGATCTCCGCCTCGCGCTCGTGCTGCTTGGCGTTCAGCACGTTGTGCTTGATCCCGAACTTCGAGAGTTTGCGGGAGAGCATCTCCGAGGTCTCGATCGAGATCGTCCCGACCAAAATCGGCTGGCCGGTGGCATGGCGTTCCTTGATCTCCTCGACCACGGCGTCGAATTTTTCGGGCTTGGTCTTGTAGACCACGTCTGCAAGGTCGTCACGGATCATCGGACGGTTTGTCGGGATCACGACCACGTCGAGGTCGTAGATCTTCGCGAACTCCGGTGCCTCGGTGTCGGCGGTACCTGTCATCCCACCCACCTTCTGGTACATGCGGAAGAAGTTCTGGAAGGTAACGGTGGCAAGGGTCTGGTTCTCGTTCTGAACCGTAATTCCTTCCTTCGCCTCGACGGCCTGATGGAGCCCGTCCGACCAGCGCCGGCCGGGCATCAGGCGGCCGGTGAACTCGTCGACGATCACCACCTCCTTCTTCCCGCCGTCTCCGGCGCGGACCACATAGTCGACGTCGAGTTTCTTGAGGGTATGTGCGATCAGCGCCTGGTGAACCGCGTGGAGCACCGGCAGCATCGACGGGTCGTAGAGATTCTCGACGCCGAGCATCTTCTCGACCTTGTGCACACCCTCCTCGGTGAGGGTCGCGCTGTGCGCCTTCTCATCCACCCAGTAGTCGCCAGTCTCCTCGATCCCCTTGTTGTGGTCCCCCTTGGTCCCGGCCCCAAGCCGCGGGATCACGCGGTTTGCGATGCCATAGAGCGAAGTATTGTCTTCGGAGGGGCCGCTGATGATGAGGGGTGTGCGCGCTTCGTCGATCAGGATGGAGTCGACCTCATCCACGATGGCGTAGGAGAGATCGCGCTGCACACAGTGCTCGAGCGAGACCTTCATGTTGTCCCGCAGGTAGTCGAAGCCCAGCTCGTTGTTGGTGGCGTAGGTGATGTCGGAGCCATACGCCTCGCGCCGTTCGACGTCGCTGAGATCGTGGACGATGACGCCCACGCTAAGACCCAGGAAGCGGTGCACTTCCCCCATCCACTGGGAGTCGCGTCGCGCCAGGTAGTCGTTCACCGTGACGATGTGCACGCCCTTGCCGGCGAGCGCGTTGAGATAGGAGGGCAAGGTGGCGACGAGCGTCTTGCCCTCGCCGGTCTTCATCTCTCCGATCTTGCCTTCGTGGAGAACAACGCCGCCGATCAGCTGGACATCAAAGTGACGCTGCCCGAGCGTGCGCTTGGCCGCCTCGCGTACTGTCGCGAAGGCTTCGGGCAAGAGCGCATCGATCGTCTCGCCCTGGGCAATGCGCTGCCGAAACGCCGCCGTCCGCGCGCGCAGCGCATCGTCGGAGAGCTTCACAATGGAGGGCTCGAGCTTGTTGATGCACTCGATCAGGGGAACGATGCGCTTTAGCTCGCGGTCGTTCTTGGTGCCGATGAGCTTGCGCAGAATAGAGGGCATCGAAGGCGCGTTTTCTCCCGAACGGGGCGCTATGAGAGGCGCAGCGTACCCGAGCCCCTCGGGGCAGGCAAACGCTGCGCGCCGCGGCTACGACTTCGTAGGAAGCGTGACGCGCAGGACGAGCTTGCCGATCTGGATCTCGTCCCCATTCTGGACGCGAATGTGCTGCCCGCGCGCACCGTTCACAAGCGTACCATTCGTGCTTCCGAGGTCCTGGACGAAGAAGTGCTCCCCGTCAAAGCCGATGGCCGCATGCGCGCGTGAGATCGTGGGCTCGGCGATCACAAGATCCGCGCCCCGTCCCCGGCCGACCACGACCCATTCTCGATCGATCGGCCACTCAAGACCCTCGTAGAAGCCGCGCAAGACGTGCACGACCCCTCCGGGAGGAACCGGGCCGCGGCACTCGGAGCTCTTCGGAGGAGTGTCCACGGCCGGCTAGATCGGACGGCCGCCCCTTGCGCTTTACCCGCGGTGCCCCCTTCGCGTCCTCTCCACGGCCGAGAGGAGCTCCCTTGCGTGGAGCCGCGTCGCCTCAGTGATTTGCTCGCCTCCGGCCATGCGCGCAATCTCCTCCACCCGCTCTGCCGGCGAGAGCCGCTCCACCTCCACGCACGAGCGCCCCGCCCGCTCGCGCTTGGTAACGCGGAAGTGCGTGCGGCCGCGGGCAGCGATCTGCGGCAGATGGGTGATGCACAGCACTTGGTGCTCGCTTGCGAGCTCCGAGAGCACGCGGCCCACCCGATCCGCAGCCCGGCCCCCGATGCCCGCATCCACCTCATCGAAGACAAGAACCATCCCCGGGCCGGCGCGACGCAGCACGTTCTTGAGCGCGAGGAAGACCCGCGAGAGCTCACCGCCCGAGGCGACGCGGCGCAGCGGCCGGGGGGCCTCGCCAGGGCTCGCGGAGAACCGAAACTCGGGCACCTCCGCACCGCCGGCGGCGCAAGGCAGCGAAGGCGGTGCTGGCGCCGGGTGGAGAGCAATCTCGATCCGCGCGCTTGGCATGCCGAGCTCCGCGAGCGCAGCTTCGAGGGCACCGGAGAGGCGCTCCGCAGCACGGGACCTACCCGCCGAGAGCTTGGCAGAACACGCCGCAAGCCTTTCGGCGCGGAGGGCGCGCTCGCGCGCGAGCTCGGCCGTCCGTTCCTCGGCGCCCGCGACGGCCGCAAGCTCTTCCGCGGCGCGGTTACGGAACGCAAGCACCTCCTCCTCCGTGCTGCCGTACTTGCGCCGCAGGGATTCGAGCTGCGAGAGACGGGTTTCGAGCTGCCCAAGTCGCCCGGCATCGTCGTCAATCGATGCCGCATAGCGCTCGAGCTCGGCCGCAGCGTCAGCCGCTTCGCTCTGGAGCGTGCGAAGCCGCTCGCCAAGGGGCCCAAGGGTCGGGTCGAGGCGCGCCGCGGCCTCGACCCGCCGAGCCGCCTCGGCGAGAAGATCCGCGGAACCCTTTGCATCGGCTTGCGTCGGGTCGCCCACCAAACAGGCTGCCGCCGCTCCGGCTTCGGCGCGCAGACGCTCGGCATGGGCTAGACGCGCCCGCTCCGACGTTAGGCCTGCCGTCTCGCCAGGCACGAGCTTCGCCTCATCAATCTCGCGGACCTGGAAGGCGAGGAAATCATGCCTGCGTTCGCGTTCAGCCGCCGCACTCGCGAGCAGGACCCTCTCTTCATCGAGCTCACGGACCCTTGCGAACTCAGCCGCGACTTCCCCGCGCAGCGGGAGGAGCTCTCCGTACGCGTCGAGCAGGCGGCCATGGCTTTCGGGACGCAGCAGCGCTTGCGATTCGTGCTGGCTTGAGATCTCGATGCGCCCGGCAAAGAGCTCGCCGAGCGTTGCAACGGGCACGAGCTGCCCTGCGAGCTGCGCGCGGCTGCGCCCGGTATCCGAGAGTGTGCGGCGAACCACAAGGGTATGGTCGTCGGTTTCGATTCCACGCAGCAGGAGCTCGGCTTCAACCTCGGCCAGCCTTTCTGTGCCGAAAACGGCTTCAACGACTGCCTCACCCGCGCCCTCGCGCAGGGACTCGGCCGAGCCGCGTGCGCCCGCGACCAGGGCGAGGGCACCGAGCACGACGGACTTCCCCGCTCCGGTTTCGCCGGTGATCACGTTAAGGCCCGGTGCGAACTCGAGGTCCACGCTCTCCACGAGCGCAAGAGCTTCGATCCGCAGGGTTTCGATCACCGCGTTCCCCAGTGGAACTTCTCGCGCAGAATCTCGAAGCGGCTGCGGAAGGGAGAGGCGATGAGCCGAACCGGGTGGTCGCTGCGACGCACCGCAACGACGTCGCCTTCGCGCAGCGCAATGCCCTCCTGACCGTCGACGGTGAGCTGGACCTCGTTGCGAGAGCGCACACAGATCTCGATCTGCGAGCTGTGGGGCAGAACAAGCGGGCGCTGCGTCAGGGTGTGGGGACAGATGGGCGTCAGCAAGAACGCTTCGAGTTCCGGGAGCACGATGGGGCCGCCGGCCGACAGGGAATAGGCCGTCGAGCCGGTGGGGGTTGCGACGATGAGCCCGTCGGCGTGGTAGGTCGTGACCGCGCTCCCGCCTGCCCGCGTCTCGAGGTCAATCATGCGTGCCAGGTCTGCCTTGGTGAGAACGGCGTCGTTGAGGGCGAGAAATCGCGCGAGTTCTCCGCCATCGCGCAGGGCTCGTACATCGAGCCGCATGCGGGGTTCCACCCGAACCTCCCCCGCCAAAACCCGTTCGAGGGCCGCAAAGAGCTCATCCAAAGTGACCTCTGTGAGGAAGCCGAGGGTCCCGAGGTTGACTCCCAGGATGGGAACCGGGCGGTCGCTCACCGCACGTGCCACGGAGAGCAGCGTCCCGTCGCCGCCGAGCACGATCACGAGGTCCACCTGCCCAGCGAGGAGAGAGCGCGGCTGCGAGGGTTCGCCCGTCACCTCCCCTACCTCTTCATCTGCGATGACGCGCAGCCCGCGCTGCTGGAGCCACTTCACGAGACCCCGGACCGCGCCGGCCGCTTGGGGCTGGCCGGGCTTGAGGCACACGCCCACAGCCTGGATGGGATGGAACGCCTCGTCCGGTTTGGGGGTCCGGTTCTCGATGGGCATCGGCGCCTCGTCGGGGGGTACCGCGTGGATAACAGACGGCCTCGGCCGGCTCAAGGCGGTACCCTTGGAGGATGAGCTCTTCGGATTCGCTGAATCTGTTCGGGCCGACCCCGGCTTCGGAGCGGGCGCCAAGAGCTGCCCCGCCCCTCGCGGATCGGATGCGCCCCCATCACCTCGATGAGGTCGTGGGCCAAGAGCACCTTGTCGGACCTAGCGGACCGCTGCGCGCGCTGGCAGCGAGTGGGACCCTCCCCTCTCTTATCCTTTGGGGTCCGCCGGGTACCGGGAAGACGACGCTTGCTCGGCTGCTGGCCGAGGCGCCGAGCGCACGGTTCGTGCCGCATTCCGCGGTCACCATCGGTGTCAAGGAAATCCGCGAGCTGGTCGACCTCGCCGCCCGGGAGGCGCGGACCGGAAGGCGCACGGTGCTCTTCCTCGACGAGATCCACCGGTTTAACCGCGCCCAACAGGACGTCCTCCTTCCGCACGTGGAGATCGGAACAATCACTCTGATCGGCGCCACGACCGAGAACCCGTCGTTCGAGGTGAATGCGGCACTGCTCTCACGCTGTCGCGTCTTCACGCTGCGCAGACTCGAATCGAGCGCGCTCGCCGCCCTGGTGCGACGCGCGGCCGCAGACAGCGAACGTGGCCTTGGCGCAGACGGAATCCAGCTCTCAGAAGACGCGGTCGCGGCAATCGCCGAAGCCGCGGACGGTGACGCAAGACGCGCGCTCAACCTGCTCGAGGCAGCCGCCGCCCTTCACAAGACCCGCGCGAGCTTGGCCAATGCGCTCTCGGTCGAGACGGTGGCGCAGGCCGCCGGCGCCCGTGTCCTCGCCCATGATCGCGACCGCGAGGATCACTACAACGTGGTGTCCGCGTTGATCAAAAGTCTGCGCGCGAGCGATCCGGATGCGGCGCTCTACTACATGGCACGCATGCTGGCTGCAGGAGAGGACCCCCTGTTCGTGGCACGGCGGCTTGTGATTTTCGCGTCGGAGGACGTCGGCAATGCGGACCCCATGGCCCTTGGCGTCGCTCTCGCAGCCTTCCAAGCGGTCGAGCGCATCGGACTGCCCGAGGGCCGCATTCCGCTCGCCCAAGCGGTGACCTACCTCGGGTGCGCGCCCAAGAGCAACGCCGCCTACCTGGCAGGCGAGCGCGCGGCGCACGCCCTCTCCCACGGCTCGCTGCCGGTCCCCCTGCACCTGCGCAATGCGCCCACGCCGCTCATGAAAGGCCTCGGTTACGGGCGCGACTATCGCTATCCCCACGACGCCGAGGGGCGCTTTGTCGCGGACCCGAATCTGCCGGAAGCGCTCACGGGCGCCCGCTTCTACGAGCCGACCACTGAGGGCGCGGAAGCTGTTCTGGCCGAGCGCCTCAAAAGGTGGAGGAGCCTGCGGGAGCCGGCGCACAAAGAGAGAAAGCCCCGCGGCTAGGCGCCCGAAGCCACCTCGATCCGATTTCGGCCATTTGCCTTCGCAGTGTAGAGCGCCTCATCCGCGGCACGGACGAGTTCGTCGGGCCGTGCCATTTGCGCCATGAACTCCGCTACGCCGATACTCACCGTCGTTCGGATCCGCTTCCGGTCCGGCGCCTCGAGGGCGGTGAGTTCGAGCGATTGACGCCAGCGCTCGGCCAGGCTCACCGCGCCCCCACGATCGGTCTGCGGGAGAATCACCAAGAACTCTTCGCCACCGAAACGCCCAGCGACGTCGGTAGCGCGCAGCAGGCTTCGAAGGAGATCGGAAACCCGACGCAATACGGTGTCTCCCGCGGGATGACCGAAGCGGTCGTTCACACGCTTGAAGTGATCGAGGTCCGCCATCATCACGGTGAGCGGCAGCCGATAGCGGCGGGCCCGCAGGACCTCGATGGCGAGGACCTCGCTCACGTACCGGCGCGAGCGCAGGCCGGTCACCGCGTCGGTCATGGACTCCTTGGCGAGCATCTGGTTTTTTTCGCGGAGTTCATTTTGCAGCCGCTTGATCTTGAGGTGAAGGCGCAGCCGCGCGATGAGCTCCGCCGGGTGGCAGGGCTTGGTTACGGTATCGCAAGCGCCATCCTCGAGGAGCCGCACCTTGCGCTCGGTGTCCGCCGAGGCCGTGAGGAAGAGAAACGGGATCTCTCCGGCATTGGCGCGTGAGTCGCGCACGCGCAGGAGCTTCTCGCCGTCGAGACCCGGCATCTCGAGGTCGCACAACACCACATCGACCGACTCCGCGAGCAGAAGCCGCAGGCCCGCGAGCCCGTCCGCCGCTTCGAGGATCCGATCGAACAGGCCTGCGGGCTCGAGGGCGCGACGGATCTCCGCGCGCTGCAGATCCGAGTCTTCGATCACAAGGATCGTGGCCATTTCTTGAAGTCCCCAATGCCTTCGGGGTCCGACCTTTGGCCGGACGGCCTCGCGCCCAATGCCTCCTTATCGGCGTTTTCGGGCGCTACTCCATGGAGTTTCGACTGTATCCCCGCGGGATGAAAACGCGTGGACACCGCTCGCCCCCCAATTCTTTCCCCGCCCCATGGGTGCGCTGTGGGAGTGTTGACAGGCATAGTATGTAGTGTTACTAGTTACAATACATTTTGAGGAGATCGCGATGGCCTCCACCTTCCGTGCGCTCTCCCGGCGCTGGTTCGGTCCGCGCGCGCCGAGCTTCGAACTGCGAACCGAGGCAAAGCGTTGGGGGAAGCCTGTCCGTCGCCAAGGCTACCGCTCGCTTCGTGTCGCTCATGTGATTGAGGAGACGCCGAGCACGAAGACCTTCGTGCTCGAGCCCGCGCATCCTGACGGAACCCCGCTCCTCTACCACGCCGGTCAGCACCTCATCGTGGTCGTGGACGTGGACGGCGTCTCCCACCGTCGCTGCTATTCGTTCTCGACGAGTCCCCTCTCAGGTGATCCGCCGGCGATCACGGTCAAGCGGCTCGCAGGCGGCCGCGTCTCGAACGTCCTTCACGACGAGCTTCAGGCGGGGGACACGCTCCGCGTGACCGAGCCTGCCGGAAGCTTCACGCTCGACTTCGCAGCGCAAGCCCCGCGCCGGTACGTGCTCGTGGCGGGTGGAGTGGGCATCACCCCACTCGTCAGCCTGGCCGAAACCATCCTCCGGGCCGAGCCTCAAAGCCAGGTGACACTTCTCTTCGGCAATCGCAGCGTCGAGGAGATCTGCTTCCGCGGCCGGCTTGCGGCCCTTGCGGCCACCTTCCCGAAGAGCCTTACCGTGCGCCACGTCCTCGAGCAGCCGCCCCTCGGCTGGGACGAGAGCGCAGGACGCCTCGATGGCGCGCGGGTACTGAATCTCCTTGGCTCGCTAGACGCCGACCTCTACTTACTCTGCGGCCCGCAGGCCATGATGGAGAGCGTTACTGCCGCGCTCCGCGGAGCGGGGGTCGACGCGGATCGAATCCGCAGCGAGCGCTTCACCTATGCCGCGACCGGAAGCCGCGAAATTCCGACGCAGCCGCGCGGCGTCCTTTTCGCTGCGAGCGGAAAAGTCGCGACTGCGCAGCCCGGCCAGACTCTGCTTCAGGCGGCGAATAGCGCCGGAGTCGCCCTGCCCTTTAGCTGCACCATGGGCGGCTGCGGCGCCTGCAAGGTCCGCTTGAAGGGCGGAAGCGTGGTCATGAGCGAGCCCAACTGCCTGACGGAGCGAGAGCGCGATGAGGGCTTCGTGCTCACCTGCTGCGCGTACGCAGAGAAGGACGTCGTCATCGAAGGCTACTAAGGCGCGCCGGCACGAGGGTGATGAAGAGCGCAACCACAATGTTCACCAGGGGAGAGGATTCATGCTTTCGCAGAGAGCTCTAAAGACGGTGCCTCCGCAGGCACGAAGCCGGATTGAGGACGTGTTCGATGCCATCGCAATGGCTTGGCAGTCCAGCAACAAGAAAGTGATGGTCGGAATGCTCCCGTCCGTTGCACGTGGCCTTCTGCTCCAGAAAGGCAAGCAGGGTGAACCCGTGCGGATGCGCGCGAGCCACGACGCCTATTTCGATTTCCGCTACCAGGGCGACTATCCCGAGATGTACGAGCTTTACCGGCGCGCGATCAAGAACCAGTGGGACGGCGACACTCAACTGGAGTGGGCCACGGACGTCGATCCCTTGAATCCCGAAGTGCCTCTACTGCCCGACGCGATCATCCCGATTCCGGGTCTCGAGGCGTGCGGCATCCGCCTCGATGAGCCAGAAAAGCGACGCTTCGTGCACGACATGACGTCGTGGATGCTGAGTCAGTTCATGCACGGGGAGCAGGGGGCCCTGTACGCGTCGGCGCAGGTCACCGAGAGTGTGCAGTGGACCGACGGAAAATTCTACGGGGCGACGCAGGTGATGGATGAGGCTCGCCACCTGGAGGTGTTCCTCCGATATCTCGAAACCAAGCTCAACAAGCTTTATCAGGTGAACGACAACCTGTTCACGATCATGGATAGCCTGATGACGGACTCGCGCTGGGACATGAAGTTCCTGGGAATGCAAATCATGATCGAGGGCCTCGCGCTCGGCTCCTTCAATACACTCTACCACTCGACCTCCGAACCCCTGCTGAAGGAGCTGCTCCGCTACGTCATTCAAGACGAGGCACGCCATGTGCACTACGGCGTGCTCGCGCTCAAGCGGCACTTTGCCGAGCTCGACGAGAAGGAGCTCCGTGAGAGGGAGGACTGGGCGTTTGACGTCGCGATCCTCATGCGAAACCGCTTTCTCGCCCACGAGCTGTATCAGGAATGGTTCGAGGGCATCCTTCGCCGCAAGCAGTGGGACCAGGTGATGCTCGAAATGCCGTACATGCAGCGCTTCCGAAGCCTCATGTTCCGCCGGCTGATCCCGAACCTGGAATACATCGGGCTCTTCTCGCCGCGCATCCAAAAGCACTACGCACACGCGGGTCTTATCGGGTTTGCGGGAGGCCGAAATGCGGCTGAGCTCACCGCCGAAGACCTCCTCGAAGAGGCCTGTTGAGTTCGGGTCCCGCCTTGTCCGGGCCCAGGCGGGCGGTAAAGGCGCCGGTCGAGGCTTGGGCTCCGAAGCGAGGCGTCCTTCGGGCTCGGGTTTGGTTCGCTCGCACCTGCCCGGAGATACCGTGTCTCTCATCAAGGGGAGCGAGATCGGGTCCAGAGATTTGGGGAACGGTGCCGTTGACGCCAGGGCGCTATCGCCGAGTGCGCAAACCAGCTTCGACGATCGCCTCGCGCCGCCAGCCCAACCGAGGCGCCGGCGACATGCCGCGGCGCCTCGATCAGGGCCGTCACAGTCTCAAGCCGCCGGATTCGGGCCTTGCGAGTAGCGCAGCGAGCCAGGCGTCGTGAGCGACTGCCCGGTCTCCAGAAGCGTTTTCAGGCCGGAGAGGACCATCATCCAACCGCCGTAGAGCTCGGCGTTGGCGTCCTCGCGCAGCTGGTCGTGGGTCACGGTCAGCCGACATGAATCGCCAACCGGTTCGATCTCCCAGGTGACCCTCGAAGTCCCCTCGCGCCTCACGTCCTCGCTCCAAAGGGCCGTGAAGCTCTGAACGAGCCGGCGCGGCGGATCGACCTCCAGGTTCTTGCCCTCCCAGAGCGCGGCAGGCGCCAGCGGGCTGATGCCCTGGTAACGGGACCCCGGCGTCCAATCGGACTCGACGCCCGCACCAAAATTGTATTTGCGCCTCATCTCGGGGTTGGTGATTGCCTCCCAGAGGCGCTGCGGGGTCGTCTTGATGTAGATCTCGAACACCTTTTCCATGGTTGGGTCCTCCAATCTGCGCTTGAGCCCGCTCAGGGTCGCGGCCCAAGGCTCCGTGTATTTGCTCACCCAGCGATCGTGGACGAGCCGGATCGGGACGGGGTTCAGGAAGTGCAGCTTCTCGCGCCCGCGCTTCTTCGCGACGACGAGGCCGGCTTCTTCGAGCACCCGCAGGTGCTTCATCACGCCGAAGCGCGTCATTGGGAGCCGCCGCTCGAGCGCGCTGAGCGTCTGCCCATCTTCTTTGAACAGCTCGTCGAGCAGCCTCCGGCGCGGCGGGGCTGCAAGGGCCCTGAAGACTGCCTTCATGGAGTGACGATACGTGACTTTTTTGTCACCTGTCAAGAAGGCCTTCCCACGCACCATTGCGACCGCCGGGATCGGGAGGGTATGGCCAGAACGGAGGTCGATCGACCACTTACGCGACCCTGGCGATCGCGGATCATGGGTCCGGCGCTACGGGGCACGAGCTCCCGTCCGACGAAGCGGTCTACAGCCCCGCCAAGACTTCGCGCGTGTGCTTGCGCAGCAGCGCCGCGAGAAGCGTGTTCGTAATAGGGAGCGCACGCTCGATCGCCAGGCTCGCTTCGTCCGCAGAGGCCTTGGAAAAGCCGGCAGCGACTCTCGGCACCACTTCCCGCACCGCGGTCTCTACGGCACTGCTGTAGGGCGCCAGGTCGGAAGGCTTGAATCCACGCTCGGGCCCGAATCCGATGTCGCGCAGCCGAGCCCAAGTCTCGATCACGACCGCGTCTTCCTCGGAGACCGTCGCCGTGCGGCCGGACCCATGAATGTCGATCAGCCCCGCGGAGCGCAACGACTCGATCTCCTCACGGGAGACCCGACTCGCTGCCGCTTCTTGGAGCGAGATCCGACGGACTGCTTCGGGGCGCGCCCAGCGCCCAAGCCCGAGGCGAACGCTGCGCAAAACCGCCTCCTGCTCGCGCGTGAAGCCCGGCCGGGCGTTGCCGTCGAGAATGGCCTTGATGGCTTTGAGCGGGAGAAACTGCCGTTCGCGAAGTTCTCGAATCCCCCGAAGCCGCTCCAAATGTTCCTTGTCATAGAGCGCAGTATTTCGGCCGGTCTTGTGCGGCGGTGGAAGCAGACCCTGCGCGAGGTAGAAGTGAATCGTCTCGCGCGGAAGGCCGCTCTCACGGATCAGGTCCCGCATGCGGAGCATGCCGGAGTCGGGAGCGGGCGCCGGGGGATCTCGCCGACCTCCTACCACAGACCTTCGCGTTCGGCTTTTCATCCGAAACACCTTCCTCTGCGATTTGTATGGTACCACTTGATGATATACAGAAAATGGGAATGGCGCCGCCCCCTCCCGCCTCGCTGAACTCACTTGACTACACAAGAGGCCGCCGCGGCGCTGGCCGCAGCGGCGAGACCCCTCTCCCGTCTACTTCTCGTCCATTTCTCAGCCTGGGTGTTCTCGTCGCGCGCAACTTCAGCGGTGCGCCAGGAGAGCCACGAGAACCGCCGGAGTGCGGCGGTCGGACGAGGGGATACCCAATCCCTATTCCATGAGGTGTAGGTTTGAAGCCAGTTGTGGTCCGCGAGGAGATTCATCCGGTCCTCAAGTTGGATGAAGCGCGCGGCTGTCTTGGCCCCGAGCGCCTTCTTGAACTTCTTGTAGTAACGCTCCCTGAGGGCGAGCCGTTCCGAATCCAGCGCGAGGTAGCGCTCGGCAAGTCGGTTCGCTTTGGCGTCGTCCATCGTGTCGCAATCGCGTGCATACTCTTTGATCGCAGCCGATCGGTTATCGGTGGCCACCATCTTCTTCGTTGTGATGTCTACCGTGACTGGAAGAGAACCAGTATGCTGAAGACGCCTATCGCATTGCCAAAGGACCCAAGATGAACGCAATCAACAGCCATTCAAGGAAGCCGCATCGGCCGACGCGCATCTATAAAGCCGCGGGGGCTCTTGCTCTCGCCGCTGCACTCTCCGCCTGCACGACGACGCAGGCCGCGAAGCCGGAATTGATACACGGCCGCTGCGCATACCTCGCCCCGGACGTCTGTTCCAAGCTGACGCCGGGTGGTAGCGGCCAGCAGGTGGCCCTGCGGTACATCGCACCGGATATTCAGTGGAGCCAGTACACCAAGGTGATGGTGAGCCCTGTCACCTTCTGGGGCGGGGCCAAGCGGAAGATCTCTGCAGAAGACGCACAATCGCTCTCCAACTACCTCTACCAGGCTCTCGTGCAGCAGATTGGGACCAAATTCGCGATCGTGGACACACCGGGCCCCGGAGTCATGAAGGTGCAAGCTGCTCTTACGGACGCAGAGGCCGCCGTGCCTGTGCTGCGCACGGTGTCGATGGTAATTCCCCAGGCCCGTGCCCTCGCCACGCTCAAATATCTCGCTACCGACTCCTATCCATTCGTCGGTGGAGCACAGGGCGAGTTCGAGGTGACAGACTCAAAGACAGGCCAGGTTCTGGGGGCGGCACTCGACCGACAGATCGGTGGCGGGTCGCTTGAGACAGCGGCGCAGTGGCAGTGGGGCGACGCACAAAACGCGATGGATCGCTGGGCAAGCCTGGCGGCGACCCGTCTTGCGGACCTGCGCGCGGGGAAGTTCACGAACTGACCTCTATCCCGCACGGTCGCTTCGTTGTGCTCCAGGCTCATGCGGCACCGTGCGGCCAGGGGCTCGGGCAGCGCCCGGACCCCCGAACCGCGGTAACAAGCCGCATTCGACGCAGCAGTGAGTGACGACGACCGCAGGCGCCGACAGCCCGTCCCGTGCTACGAGGCGACCAAACACACCATGGTCACGGCTGCGATCGCGGGAGGCGCAAATGAGCGCGTCCTACAACAAACGCGTCCTACAACGGATGCTGGGACAGCGGCGTGACGGCGCATCGGTGGGTGCTCTCCACCCGATCGACCGTGGATCGATCGAACAGGTTCAAACTGGTAATCGTACACTGACCTGTAGCGGCGAGGAGTCACCGTGCCGGATCCAGGCGATGTCAATCTAAGCGGCGCGAGAACAATGCGAGGAGGGACCCCGATGTCATTATCCGAGCCGAGACACAAGGGACTACCTGCCTTCTTGACACTCTTGGTGGCGATCATCGTGGGGGTGATGCTCGTTCCCCTCCTGGTGCCCGACGCCTCCCACCTGTTGGTGGGCCGGCTGCTGTCGGTCACCATCCTTCTGACAGCGCTGTGGGCAGCTGGAGTGCGCCCGATTCACCTCCTCTTCTTCGTGCCCTTGGCCGTCGCCTTCTTCGTCGCCCACCACATGGGTGGGCGGCAGGCCGTCATCGTGGCACTGAGCGTCCGGGCGGTCTTCTTTGCGTATACGACCGTACTCATCGTCCTGCACACATTGCGCGAACGAACGGTCACAGGCGATACGATCGCTGGGGCGGCGTGCGCCTATGCTCTCACCGCAGTCACGTGGGCCAACCTCTACGAAATTCTTGAGCTCCTGCGACCCGGTTCGTTTCAGATCCCGCCAAGCTGGCTGCTGCAACCCTCAGGCGACCCGTCCTTCGCGCTGCAGTATTTCAGTTTCATCACCCTAACGACGGTCGGCTACGGGGACATCCTTCCGCTGAACCCGCGTGCCGGGGGTCTGTGCATCGGCGAGGCTGTCGTAGGCCAGCTCTACGTCGCGATCATGATTGCCCGCCTGGTGGCCCTCCAACTCCTCCAGCAGCCCTCGGCCTCCGAACGGAGGTAGACATCACTGCGCCGACGAGGTGGGCTCGCAACGGCCCATCGCCGTTCGTTGAGCGCGTTGTTCTTTGCATCGCGGATGCGGGAGAACTGCTCGGCATCGGTGCGGAAGACGCCCTGTCAGATTTTGAGCGCCCCGGCGACCAGTGGTTCAGTCTTACTACAAACGTCTCGCAGGCTCCCGCTCTCCTCGTTATCCGACTTGGGCATAGATCAGCATTCTGATACAGGACTATGCGTAGTCCGTCTGAGGGACTCTTTCCCTGGGGTTCGCGACCAGTTCCTTGCCACGCTCTTCCTGGACCATCGCCGTCTTGGTGTCTGGCCGACCTCGCGCGTCACCTTCGACGGGGCTACCAAACACTCCCGCATCCGCGCTGCTACGGCTTCTTCGGCTCCACGATGTGGAGGTCACGCTGTGGGAAGGGGATCTGGATCCCCGCGGCATCGAAGGCCTCCGACAGGGCTACCGCAACCGCGCTTTTCACAGCCGCGAGCCGGCCGCCGTCGCCGACCCACGCGTGAAGCTCGAAGTCGAGCGAGCTCTCGCCAAAACCAAGAAAGAGCGCGTTCGGCTCCGGGTTTGCGAGCACCTCTGGATGCTGCTTCGCGACATCCGTGAGCATCGCCAACACGCGCCCGGGCTTTGTGCCATAGGCCACCCCAACGGGGAGTTCGAACCTGCGGGAGCGGTCGGAGAGCGTCCAGTTCGTGACGGTGTCCGAAATAAAGCTCGAGTTGGGAACAATCACCTCGGCTCCTGCAGGAGTACGAACCGTGCTCGATCGGACGCCGATTCGCTTGACTTCGCCGCTCACCTGCCCGACCTGCACCGTGTCCCCGGTCTTGATCGGCCGCTCGAGGAGCAGAATCAAGCCCGACACGAAATTGTTAACGATGGACTGGAGACCAAAGCCAATGCCCACTCCCAAGGCGCCGACCATCACCGTCAGCCGACTCGCGTCGAATCCCAGCGTCGCCAGCGCGAGGAGGAGACCCATCATGAGGATTGCATAGTGGATGAGGTTGGAGAGCGCGTAGGAAAGACCATCCGCAAGCCGAAACCGCGGGAAGAGCTCCTCGTCCAGTACGAAGCGGATGAGCCGCGAAAGCAGCACGCTCCCCCACAGTGTGATTCCAAAGAAGAAGAGGTCTCCCAACGAAACAGTCACGCTTCCGAAGCTCACGCTGACCGCAGCGAGACGCTTGAGGTTGTCGGTTCGCAAGCCCAGCATCCCGAGAGCTGCTCGGATCGTGAAGAACCACCCCGCAACTGCGAGCCAGAAGATGAGGGTCGCGCTCCGGCGCGCGATGAGAAGGCGATGGCCCTGCACCATGCGAAGGGCGGCGAGAGGTCGAAGCACGAGCGAAAGGTCCCACAGCCCAAGCAGTACGCGCGCGGCAACGAAGAAACCCACGGCGGCATTCACCGTGACGAGGAGAGTGCTCGAAAGGAAGCGGGCGAAGTCGATGTAGCCGAGGGCTCCCGCGAAGAATGCGATCCCGAAGTCGACGGCGAGCAGCCATGCGGTCCAGGTCACCCCGCGAAGCCAGCTTGCCTCACGCTGCGTCAGCTGAATGCCGCGCGTGCGTGCAGAGCTCACGGACCAGATCATGAAAACGAGCCCGCTCCCCGTGGCGAGACAGAGCAGGATCTGCTCGAGCCGAGGGGATGCCGCTACGAAGTCCTGAACCCGGTCCACCACCCGGAGCACCACGATGCCGTAGATCGGTCGCATCAGGATGGGGTGAACGATCCGCTGCAGGACCCGCAGGACAGGCACAGCGAGGAGCGTCCCTTCTGCATCCGAGAGAAGCCGCGGGGCGTCGGGGTGAAGGGCGTACGCGCACAGCCCCGTAAGCAGCAATGCCACCGAGTACGGGAGCTCAAGAATCACGAGGTGCGCGTGAATCTCCGGCCCGCAGTCTGTCCAGTGCTCTGCCCGGCCACGGGCGTGGCGCATGAAGATGGCGAGAATGCCAAAGAGGACGAGCTGCAGCGGAAGAAAGCTGCCGTGCCTGCCGAGGAAGGCAGCGGTGAGCCAGAGCTCGTTCCGACTCTCGATCAAGATTGGACGGAAAAGGGCGTCGCGCCCGTATCCCTCGGGCGGGGCCCGCCAAATCGGCCCGCCGTTTCGAGAGCCGATCTCCTCTCCTTCTCCGTGTCTCGACTGCTCGAGTCGCGCGAGCATCTCGTCGCAGACCCCGAGTTGGCGCGTGGACTCCTCTTGGAGCGCGAGGAGTCGATCGCGGAGAGCAAGGATCCGTTCGTGCGTTCGTTGGAGAGCTTCGTGGGTGGCGTCCGCGCGCCCGATCAGTTGTTCGGGAGCACCTTGCGCGCGCGCCGATTCTTCTGTGCGTGTCCAGAGGTCGGAGAGCTTCTGAATCTCGTCGAGAGCTGCGGAGCAGTCGCTCGCATGGGCTGTGATCTTTGCCATGATCCCTGAGAAGGTCTGGCGTCCCTCTGTCCAGCCATGCACCAGATCGTCGAGTACCGAGAGCCGAGGCTCAATCTGGAGCACGGCGTTCGTTCTGTCAGCGGCGATCTTGAGGCGCCTGCCATCCTCGGCTGCGCGAGCTTCGGCTTCTTCGAGATTGGCGGATGACTCGAGCCGAGCGACGATGGCCCGTAGACGCTCCGCGGTTTCCTCCGCCCGCGTAGAGATCTCGGCGAGCGGGATTGCTGCAGGGAGCGAGGGCTGCCCCGAAGCTGACGTCATCGCGGGGGTTCCTTCGGCAGCGGGGCCAGGGGTTGCAGCCTGAGCCTCAGGCGTGTCCCCACGTGCCGCCCCAATCGGCAGCGCGACGATGAGCGCAGCGCACGCAAGCCAGCGGAGGAGGACCAGCTTCATCGGGTACACCCGTGGCTGGAGCGTTGGGCTGCTCCGGCAGCATTTGGGCCAACTGAAAGGCTAGGGTAACCTGCCCTTTGTAGAGTAGCCCCGGCCGGTCACCATCTGGGCCCTCCTTCACAGTGTCGCTGATGCCAAGCTACAGACGCGGCTGTCCCTCGTCTGGACGCCGAGAAGTTCTGCCACCGCCGACCGGCTCTCCGTGTGAAGCACTAGCTCGGTATCGGAGTCAGGTAACCGAAGGCCCACCGCTGAGGAGGTGCGCCAGACAAGCTCATGGCCCAAGCGATCTCGGTAGAACGTGAGCCTCCCCGAGGTCGCGCATCGGGAGGCTGACGCAATCGACCTTCTGGATCACCGGAACCGTCATCTTTCACCTCTGCAACAGTGCGGCCTCGGTCAGCCCGAGTTACCAACTCACGTACTCACGGCCGTCGCGTGAACCCGTGAGTTGCCCGGGGCCCACCCCCTGCCCCGATCATCCACGGCGACGGCCATCGCCTTCCTCCTCGCTAGTCGCGCTCACCGAACGGGACGCCTCCAGGCTCTTGAGAAAGTCCGTCGTTAATCTCCACCCAGGGTGCTTTCGAGGTGACCATGAAGTGCACTTCGGCGGTCCTCGAAGGGTCGGAGTCAAGGGTACCGAGCCGGAACCCCAGTACCTCAGGAGCGGCGTCGTGGCGCTTGTAGATGGGAGAGCCGCAGCAGCCCGCGAAGAATCGGTGGACGCCGGGGCTGGATTCCCAACTGGAAAGAAGCTCCTTCCCCGAGACCACAAAGAACTCGTCCGCGTTTACACCAGCAGTTGTCCCGAAGCTCGATCCCGAGTGCTTGCGGCAGCGCCAGCAGTGGCAGTAAGTGACAGGTCCGAGCAGCGCACCGTGGATTTCGTACCGAATGCGCCCGCAAGCGCAGGATCCTTTCAGCATCTGAACTTCCTAGTTGAGACTCGCCATCCACGCGTGCTCCACCATGTCGCAAATGCCCTGACGTCCCTCGCGGAGCGGGCTGTACGGGCGATGGTGGGCGAGGTAGTCGAACGCATAGAGCTCCCGGATGCGCGCGCCCCGGGAATCTCTCCTATGGGATTGCGGCCTTCCAGCGCCCCGAGCGGAAGCGCCACGTCAAGAGCGTTGCCTTCGCAATGTAGTCCCCAATAAGCGCCGCGAATACCCATTCCACCCGGAGTCCTCGCCACGCAAAGACGGCGGCGAGCAAGATGCGAACGCCGAACAGCCCGCAGGCCACGGTGAGCAGCGGGAACCGCGTGTCGCCGGCACCGCGCAGCGCACCCGAGAGCGAGAACTCGATCGCCATCAGCACCTGAACCGAGCCCAGCACGTAGATAAATGCCACGGTAAGTCGCACAACCTCGGGATCGTCGATCAGGAAGCGGGCGATTGGCCGGGCGGCGAGGATGATCGCCGTGCCAAAGACCAGCATGACCGCGACCGAGAACGCCATCGCTCGCCAACCGCTGCGCGCGGCCCCGTCGGGATCTGCCGCGCCGAGGTGCTGGCCCACGAGCGTGGACGCGGCGATTGAGAAGCCAAAGCCGACCACGAACGAGAAGGAGAGGATATTGGTTCCGATCCCATAGGCTGCGTACGGCGCCGTGCCGTAAAGGGCGATGATCCAGAGGAATACGAGGAACCCTCCTTGCCACACCCCTTGCTCGATTCCCGCTGGATAGCCAACGGCCAACAATCGGCGGATGCGCGAACTGCCAAATGCACCGCGCGGGCCCGTGTGAAGCAGGAGCAGCCCCCGTCTCCACAAGACGAGAAAGACCAGCGTTCCCACACTGAAAGCCAACCCGCTCGCGATCGCGGCGCCAGTGACACCGAGTTTTGGCAGTCCGAGCTTGCCATAAACGAGCCCGTAGAGCAGGACCACGTTGAGAGCGTTCGTGAGTGCCCCGATCCACAGCGGTGTCCGTGTGTCGCCGGCGGCCCGCAGGGCAGCCCCAAGCACGAAGCCCGCGGCGACGGCCACCTGAAAGGGGGCGAGCCAGCGGATAAAGGCCGCGGCTAAGTCCACAGTGCCCGGCTCGAGACGGAAGAGCCCCGCAATCGGGCGCGCGAAGAGCGATCCGCCGACGGCGAACGGGAGGGAGAGCGCGACGCACAGCCAGACCGAAACGCGCGTCAGACGCTCTGCCTCGTCGCGATCGCCCGCGCCCCATGCGCGCGCGACCAGTGCGCTCGTGCCAGTAGTCACGGCCACAAGGACGGCTTGCATGACGAAAAAGATCCGGTTTCCGGTGGTCACTGCTGCGACCGCGGGTGGACCCAGCGATCCCACAATCTTGAGGTCGATGAAACCCACCGTCGAGAAGAGGAGATTGCCCAGGATAGCCGGCCATGCGAGAGCCCAGACCCCAACCCGAGGCGGCGGCCGCGCGCCCGCCGACGCGGCCGAAGCCTCCCGTCCGCAGCTGGCGCTACGAGTTCCGGCGGCGCTCCGCCCGTCGCCGGCGTCTTGCTTCGGGTCGCGATACACACGAACTCCAGGTGCGCACCAGGAGCAAGCCCCCGGCAGTGTAAGCAGCGATTGGTAGGATAGGGACATAAGAGGTGAAGGCGAGCGTGGGCGATCTGATGAAGAGGCCGTCGCGTTCCATATCGCCCAGCTCAAGAGCATGGGGTGCACTTCATGCTAGAAGTCTATGAACTGACCAAGGACGACCCGAGACGCCTCTACACGGCCTTCGTGAGACCGGATTGGGAACGTCCTCTCGCGCACTTCGAGCTTTTGCTCGCAGAACACGAGGGTGGGCTGCGCACCGTCTTGGTCGCGCGCATCGATGACAAACTCGCGGGCCACGCGAGCATCTTCTGGAGCCCCGCCTACCCGTACTTTCGGTCGCACAGCATTCCCGAAATCCAAGACCTCAACGTGGTTCCTCAGGTACGGCGCCGCCGGGTAGCATCTCGTCTCCTGGATGAGGCTGAACGGCGTGTGTCGGTGAACCATGCACAAGTTGGGATCGCGTTCGGTCTCCATCCTGGCTACCGCGCGGCGCAGCGTCTCCACGTGGCGCGGGGCTACGTCCCCGACGGTCAGGGAGTCTTCTGGCGCGATTACTACCCCGGGGAAGGCGAATCTGTCGTTCTGGACGACGATCTCCTTCTGCATCTCGTAAAGCGGTTCGAGTAGAACGAGGCTGCTCAGCAAGGATCCTGGGATGTTGGTTGACCCAGTCGCTGTGCCTCAACACCCTTATGTGAAGGTAAGTAACGTGCCGAACTGTTCATCGCAGCGATCCCAGAATCGGCGCTGGTATGCGAACGCGCTGCGCGAGGATGGCTTGCCGAGAGGTTGGCGTCCGCGTTCGAATGTACGAAGGAACGAAACACTCAGTTGCAACGGAGCTCGTCGAGCGAGGGGTCGACCTCCGCATCGTGCAGCGATTCCTCGGCCCCGTCGCTTCGCGGCCCCCTACACTCATCGGGCGACGGCTGAAATTCGTGGCCGTCCTTAGGCCGACACGGGACTCCTGATTTGGTGCGACCCTGGTGCAGACTAAAATTGAACAAAATAACTACTTGATTTTACTTAGATTAATTGGCGGGGCGGACGGGACTCGAACCCGCACGCTCATTTTATTGAAGTGAGAGATTTCGAAGAGTTACGCGGTCTCCTGCGAGTAAAACGGGATGAATTCTTGTCGCCCATCTGTCGCCCGTGTTAGGAACCGCTGTGACGCGCCGCGACAAATTCGCGGTTTCCTCCGTATCGATCTCGTCTCCGGGGCCGCGCTTCTCATCGGTCCCGCCCGATGTTGTGCGGATGCGGCCTGGCTGAGCTTGTACGCAGCCGACGATCGCCATAGCCATTCTTCTATGCGTCAGACGCTAGAGCCAACGCTGCACAGACGTCTTGTGCGTGATATAAGTCGCGCCGAACTTCAGTTCGCGGTAAGCCCCCTCATGGCGAATGGCGATGAAGAAGATCACCGCAAGTACAGGCGGCGCAAGTGTCCACGCGCCGGCATAAGGCTGCCGGCGCGTATACGCTCTGTCGCCACTCTAGAGTTGCCGTAAGAAGGCAACGAGGTCCTTCTTCTCGTCCGCCGTGAGCTTTACCCCCGTCACCAGATTGAAGAACTCGACGGTGTCATCGAGTGTCAGCAGCCTCCCGTCGTGCAGGTAGGGCGGGGAGTCCTTGATACCGCGGAGCGGGAACGTCTTGATCGGACCATCAGCGCTTGCCATGAGCCCGTTGACCATGTGAGGCTTGTAAAACCGCTCGGCCTGGAGATTGTGCATCGTGTTGTCGGTGTAGTAGGGCGCCGGGTGGCATTCAGCGCAGCGAGCCTTGCCGAAGAACACGTTTTGGCCCCGCATCTCGGACTCGGTGGCCTGCTTGGAGTCGAGCTTCCCATCGATGCCAAGCTTTGGCGCCGGCGGGAAGTCGAGGATCTCCTGGAACTCCGCCATGAAGTGCACCTGGCTCCCCCGCTCAAGGATGTTGACACCCTTCTTCGTGGCGATCACCGGGTCTCCGTCAAAATAGGCCGCACGCTGCTCGAACTCGGTGAAGTCCTCCACGCTCTTGAGCGCGCGCTGCGAGCCGAAGAGCCGCTGGATATTCACCCCGCGAAGCGAGGGCGTCTCAATGCGATGACGGAACTGCTGGGGTCGGATATCCCCCACCAAGTGGAATGCGCCGTTGGTGTGCCCGTTGGCGTGACAGTCGAGGCATGCCACGCCGAGGCTCGGATGCTCGGACCGCCGGTCCTCGGTCTGGTTGAACTGCTGCTGCATGAAAGGCGTCAGGAGGAGTCGCAGCCCCTCGATCTGCTTCGGGTTTAGGATGCCGTTAAAGAGCTCGTAGTAGTTATCGAGGGTTACGAGCTTCCCCTTGGACACGTCGCCGAGATCAGGCCGGGTGGTCAGGTAGATCGGGGGTGGAAACTCTGGCAAGAAATGCTCCGGCAGGTCGAAGTCGAGATCAAAGCGGGTCAAGTCGCGGCCTTCCTGCTTCTTGATCTCATCGATCTGAAACTTGGGAAAAACCATTCCCCCTTCCGGATGGTTGGCGTGCGGCAGCGGGAGGAAACCGGCGGGGAAGAGGTCTTTGTCCCGGATCTCTGTCGGACTCATCGAGGCGAGCGTCTCCCAGGTCGTGCCCGTGGGAAGCTTCACGCGGACACCTTCTTGCACGGCCTTGCTCCGCGACATAGTGATGCCCTTCGCGGGTCGATTGCTGAGGTCGTAGCGAGCGTTCAATAGGTCTGCCTGCCGCTTCTCCACCTCCGGTTTCGCCCCCTTCATGCGGGCGAAGATGGTCGCGAAGTCTTGGTCGATGACGACGGGTGCGTAGCTTGACGCTTTCTTCCCCGCGTCATCGCCGACTCCAGCAAAAGGTACGAGCAGCATCGCGCAGGCCAGCGCTGTCATCTTGGCCTTCGAATATCGTTCCTTCATGGCTTCTCCCGGGTGGTCGGAATTGGACTCTGTACGTATTGCTGCACGCAGGCCTATCCGCGACGCTCTGGCCGCAAACGCGGTGCTGATGTCTTCCGACCCGCATCCTTCAATAGACGCCATCCGTGCTGCATTTTGGCGAGCGACTCGCAATCCCCCCTGCCGCCTGCCTCGGCACGCTTGCGATCCGGTACTGCGGAAAGAGGCATCCTGCGCCGATCAACAACAATTGTCAAAAGGAACCTCAGCAAGGACTAGATCTCGTCGCGGCAGCGCAGGCAGCGGCCCTCGATGAACACGTGGATCCCTTCGACCGTGAAGCCTTCTGGGAGAGCGGCTCGACCGCGAATTTGGCCGTCCGCGCTGGGAGGGATGTCGAACAGTCGGCCACACACACGACATTCCGCGTGGTAGTGGCGGCCACGTCGCGCCTCATAGCGGGCAGGGACGCCATGGGAGACCCGGGTCGCCAAGCCCACGGCGACCAGCGCGGCGAGCGCCAAGTAGACGGTCTTTTGGCTCAGGCTCGCGTGCGTTCGCACGAGCTTTTCGTAGAGCTCGAGCGCCGTCGCATGACCGCTTGTCGTCCGCAGCAAGCGGAGCACGGCGAGGCGCTGCCGGGTGGCGCGAAGGCCGTGCCGAGCGAGCTGGACGGCGAGCTCTTCCCCTCTCGCGCAGGTTTGCGTCTTTTCGCGGATAGCACTGTGCTTTGCCAAAGCTCGTGCCTCTCAAGAATGATAACCGTCCAGGCCGTGCCTGCGATCCCCCGGGATCTGAGCTGCGGTGAAGATGACAACGCGGGCACCTGAAATGCCGCCTTGCGCAAACCCCGGCGGCCGCTCGATGCTCACGGTATGGATGCTGAACGAGCCGTCGCGCGGAAGCGCTCCGTGGTCAAAGCTATCACGTACCGGGTCTTCATCGTCTGCGTCGACTTCCTGGTGATCTACATCCTCACCGGAAAGGCCCAGGTGGCCCTTACCTTCATGATCGTTAGCAACCTCTACACGACAGTCGGCTACTACTTGCACGAGCGCATCTGGGCGCGCATCAAGTGGGGGACGGTGCCTGACTAGGCTTGACCCATCGGACTCAATAGACCTCATCCACCACCGGGACGGGGTGAGCTCGACGCCCCACGATCTAGATGCAGTTGTCCGCGCACCGTTCTGAGCTGTCTCCTCCTCTTGGGAAGGTGCGATGAGAGCGCTCGCGCACCGGGAATGCAACTCGCGTTGCTGTTCGTGCTCGCGACCTCAGGTGACCGATCGGGAAGCAATATGCACACCGACTCCTCTTTCTGAGCAGGAAGGACATGGGAAGATGCGGCCGAAGTGGCCTCGGGATCGCAGCTGGAGCGCGCGTGCCCGCCGCCGGTGCTCACGCTGGCGGGCGAGACGGCGGCGCGGCTCGAGCCGCCGAAATCACTCCCGCTTTGACCATTTCATGGGATGATGCCCCGCCGGTGTTGAGGACGAGGCACTCGTGTACCCTGGCATCGGCACGATATCTTCCCAGCCGCTCCTTCGCTCGGATCGTTAGCGCGGCTTAGCGCAACCGGTTTGCCACACGCCGAAGGCCCTTTCAGGAATACCTCGGCTGTCGCGTCCTCGTTCTTGATGGTGAGCATCGTGCGCTTTCCAGCCGGCGCACGGACTTCGGATGGGGAGAACCGATGTAGGCTCATCTCTAGTAGGTCGTCATCATCGCCCGCTCACCGAGTGGCAGCGCCGCCACTTCGCGCGATCGCTGTGTTGGCGGTATCCGTTCGCTGTCTTCATGCGCTGTCGAACAAACGCTGTCCGATGAACTCGCCCTTGGCGACGCCGCCGGGGCAGGCGAACAGGCCGCCGCCGGTATTGGTCACGAACTGGTTCATCGCGTCGAACTTCGACATCTTGTCGAAAATTTGGATAAAGCCCGTCCTCGGATCGCGCTGGTAGCAGACGAAGAGCAGTCCGGCGTCATACTCCATTCCTTGGCGCCAGGGCGGCCAGCGCTCGGCCGTGAAGCTCACGCCGTCATTGTAGGAGTAGGAGCGGCGCAGGATCTTCGCGCCGCCGTTGCTGGCGGCGGAGGCGAGCCGGACATGGGAATTCTCGGGGATGATCGGATTGCCATCCTGATCCGCCGCCTCCAGGTCTACTGGATCGAATTCGTTCTTCTTGCCAAGCGGTGCGCCGGACAGTTTATGGCGGCCGAACGTCTGTTCCTGAAAACCGACCTTCATGCGGTCCCAATGCTCGAGCGCGATGCGGGACCGGCGGGCGACCACGTAGCTGCCGCCGCGCATCCAGTCTGGCCCTTCGTCGCCGACCCAGACCACCTGGTCCATCGCCTTGGGGTCATTGGCCGAGGGATTGCCCGTCCCATCCTTGAATCCCATCAGGTTGCGGGGGGTTTCCTTGGCGCCGAAATCAGCCCTGAAGCCGGCTTGCACCCAGCGGATTTGGGCCACTCCATAAGCCAGTCGTGCCAGTTCGCGAACCGCGTGGAAGGCAACCTGCGCATCATTCGCGCACGCCTGGATCGACAGGTCGCCGCCAGTGCGTGTCTCTACCAGCTGGTCCCCGACGAATTTCGGCAGATCGACGAGGGCTTCGGGGCGATAGGCGGCCAGCCCATAGCGATCGTTGGCGTCCTTGACGAACAGGCCAGCACCGAAGCCGTAGGTCAGAGTCAACCGCGAGGCCGCCAAACCCAGGACGTCGCCCGAATCGGGAGCGGGAGCGTCGGCGTCCATCGCGGCCGCCGGCTGGCCCTCACTCATTCGGGCGGCGGCGGAGGTCCACTGGCGAAACAGCTCGACGACCTGATCGCGTTTGGTCGCGACGAGGTCGAAGGACGTAAAATAGGTATGCGCCTGCGCTGGCGTTACGATGCCGCTTTGATGCTTGCCCCAAAACGGCTCGATTTGGGTCCCATTCGATCGTGCCGACTCGGGAGCCCCCTTGCCCGAGAGCGCCATTCCCGCCGCTGCGCTGCGGCCGAAACCCGAGCCGACGGCCACCACCAGCCCCGCCGTCGTGGTGAGAAAGCCGCGACGCGTCGCGCGCAGCCCTTCTCCGTCTCCTCCCGTCATTTTGGGCCGGCCTCCATCAGAAAATTCGTGTCATCCTCGACGTAGTAGAATCCCTTGCCGTCCGGTTTCATGGCGATGCCGAAGAGGTCGCCATTGCCCGGCGGGGATTGCGCCTGATCCGAATCGATCCATTGCGCATAGATCTGCTTGCCGCTCTTGGGGTCGACCTCGACCACTTGTCCGTTCTTGCCGTTGCAGGCCAGGAGATGCCCGTCGGGCGTCGTGGCCAGCGCCAACGGCCACGCCAGCAATCCTTTCTCGGTCACCAGCTTGCCGATGCCGGCGCTCGTCGTGCGCGTGACGGCATCGGGAATTGCGGTGATCTGATCGTCCATGCCGTCGGTGACATAGAGCGTGTCGTCGGGGCCGAGCGCCAAGCCCGTGGGACCGAACAGGAAATTGTCGCGATCGGCACGCTGCGAGAACCCATCGGCAACGACTGTCTGGCTGAGCAGCACCGGAGGCTTGCCCTCGGGAATGGAGAGCTCGAGCCGCAGTACCGTCGCCTTATGCACGATGACTGGATAACCGGTCGCTGGATCGAGAACTTCCGGACCCGGCACGTCGAATCCCGCCATGCTGATGAACAGTGTGGCGCTGGTCCCGTGGTCGATCACCGCCATGTTGCCCCATGGGTCGTTGATCGTCGGCCCTGACCAGGTAGCGACCAACTGACCGCTGGAATCGAGCACCAGCAGACACCCATCGCCCTTGGTCCTGGTCGTGCCGTCGGTGCTGGGCGTACTGCCGACGATCACCCAGCCGCTTTTCAGCATCGTCATCGCCGTCGACAGACCGACACCGCCTGGGCATGCCTCCAATTTCTGCGGCAGGTGGGCGAAGAGAGTCGTCTGCTTGGTGGTGGGGTTGTAGTCGATGATCGTCGTGCCGGTCCCTTGCAGGTTCGACACGTTGTTGAAATTGTCGACGAGCACATCGTCTTTCTGGATTTTCCCGGTCGATATGGGCGCCAGCACCACGGCATAGGGGTTGAGGTCGCCATTGTCCGCGACCGTCGAGGTCAGCGTGACATGCCGGCGGACGGTCTCGAGAAAGCCTTGCGGCGCGTCAGCCAGGGCAGTGCCGGCCCAGCCCACACACAGCGAAATGAGGAGTGCTGCGCCCTCGAGGCGGGGTGATCTAAGGGTCATCCTCTAGCCTTCTCTATCTTTAGAAAAGCATTGTCGTACGAATTCCCAGAACCAGCTCATTCTTGACCCGCTCCGTCGGCGCATTCGGATTGGCGATGCCCGCACCGGGATTGATGACATATTGAATATCCGGTTGGAGCTGCCACCAAGGTGTGACCTGATATTGATAGGTCGCTTCGAGATAGGTTTCGCTGCGCCGAACGGGAGTGAAAGCTCCGGTATAGGTGAAGACATCGTGGTCGAGCGCGGCGGCGCGGCTGCTTACGTGGGCATAGCCCAAGCCGAAGCCAAACGTATCGGCGGTTCGATAGGGGAAAGGGTCGCGGATGACGAAACCGGCATTCAGGCTGAAATCGATCAGATTGCGATCGCCCTCCGGCGTTCCCATCACGCGTCCAAACACGCTCACCGTGCGATTAGGGTCCGCTTCTGACCGCCAGACCATTTGATCGGCCACGGCATAGATCGAATAGTCGCCGTGATGAGTTTGAGGAATGCCGGTGCTGGCGGGGTTGGCGAGCGACAGGCCGGTATTGTCGAAGCGCTGGTCGGCGAAAGCTTCCGTGTCATACCAAACGCCGATCCGATAGAGCTTTGCCAGCGGCTGGGATTCCCCTGGGTAGACCATGCTCCCGAGCGCCGGGTAGGAATATTGCAGTTCGAGGATCGCCAGAGCGCCACCATTCAGCGCAAAGCTGGTTCCCGATGGATTCTGCTGTTGCGGGTCGCCGCGATTGTTCAGTACCGGGCTGCCGTTGAACACTCCGAGCAGGAGATTCAGCGGGTCCACCGGCCGAGCCCGTACGCGTAGGCCCAGCGCCGATAGGGGGTAGGCGGGCCCACCGCCGGGCAAATCGGCGGAGGGCAGCATTGGCCAGCCGAACATCGTGTTGACGAAATACAGGGCATTGTTGCTGACCATGAATTCCTGATCGAGGCTCTGTTGGCCGATCTTGATGTCGAGTCGGTCCTCTTCGAGGAATTTCTGCTGATACCAGAGCTCCCAAAGACGGAGTGAACTGTCCGCCTCGATCCCGCTCGCGGTCTGCAATGTCAGGAGATTGTCGGCGCTGAGATTCATGCCATGAATCCACAAGGCGCTGGCATTGAAGGTGCCCCCATACCAGCGGAAAGCCCGCTGGGTATCCAACTGCAATACCATCTGGGTTAGGCCGCCATAGTCGAGGCCCTGCTTGCCGCCGCCGGTCACATTGCCAAACACCTCACTCGTTTCCTGGACCGCGAAGGACATACCGTAGTGACTGAGCAAAGTGCGCAGGCCCCACATATCGCCCAGCAGGTAGTTGCTCCGTCTGACCCCGGTCAGAAAGCCAAAGGGCCCGCCCTGAGGTTGAGCGGCTTGATAGTCTTCTGGTCCTTGGGGAATGGAGATCGGCGGCGGCGCCGCCGTGGCTGATCCGGCGCAAAGGCCGATCGTGATCCAACCTGCCAGGAGATCAGAGCCGATACGGCGCAAGCCTCCGACGGAAGGGAGCGCGCTGCGGTTTGGCCAATAAAGCCGAGCATTCGAGATCGACAATGCGCCCCCCCCCAACGCCGCGGCCGCCGTCGCCGACCGACTTCACCCAATGCAGCTCAGCGCGGATACTCTCCACTGCCGTTCACCACTCGGAGCCGCAGCGGCGTCTGCGCCTGGATCACGAGGTCGCCGGGATCAAAGGGGCCGGCGTTGAAGCGAACGACCGGCATCGAGCCCTCGTTGGCATCAATGACAGCTCCCCAGGCTGAGCGCGACCGCGAACCCGAGGAGTAAACGCGCCACCTTCGTCCCTGAGATGTCATCCGGCTGCTCAGTATAGGGACTATGAATTTCATTTTCAATTATCGGGTCGCTTGGTCTTCCCGTACTTAAAACGGGCAAACGGCGCAGATCGCTAGTCAATGAGACTTTTTGCCTCATCAGACTGCCCGACGAACAGCAATGGCTCTACCTGGCCACGATTCTGGATCTGTTTTCGCGCAGCGTCCTGGGCTTCGCGATGCGCGAGCACGTCAGGCGCGAGAGCGCTCGAGGCGCTGGGCCAGGCCCTTGGAAGTCGGCCCGAGACGAGGGACCCCACTCGGACCCAGGAACCCAGTACGCGAGCCACGACTACCGTCGGGCACTGGAAAAGACCGGGATCACCTGCAGCATCAGCCTGGGGGGGGAACTGCTGAGATAACGCGTGGTGGAGAGCTTCTTCGGAACGCTCAAGACCGAGCTCGTGCATGAGCGCGAGTTCGCCACGCGCGCGGCGGCCAAGAGCGCGATCGCGGAGTACATCGAAGGCTTCTACAACTCCAAGCGCCGACATTCGTCGCTGGGCTACGTGAGCCCGCTGATGTTCGAACTGCAGCGCGGAAGCGGGACTGGAAGGATATCACTTACGTCGGTCTCGATGCGCACCAGGAGACGATCCATGCCGCGGCGCAGCATCGACTGCACATCCGCTACACCCGCTTTCAGGCCCGCGGTAAGACCCACAACAAGATCGTCATCGCCATCGGCCGCGAGCTTGTGGGCTTGCTGTTGCCGGGCGTGGAGAAGGCTGCCGAGGATCCGTTCGCGAATACGCCGGAGGCAATCCGGCGTTGGGTGCGGCGGCTCGTGCAGCGCGCGCCAGGGCCGGTGGTGTGCTGCTACGAGGCCGGCCCGCTGGGCTACGGCCTGATGCGGGAGCTCGAGGCGCTGGGGCTGCGATGCATCGTGGTGGCGCCGGCGCTGATTCCGATAAAGCTCGGGGACCGGATCAAGACGGACCGCCGCGACGCGCGCAAGCTGGCGGAGCTCTTGCGGGCGGGGCTGCTGACCGAGGTGCACGCGCCGACCGCAGAGCAGGAAGCGGTGCGAGACCTATCCCGGGCGCGCGAGGCCGTGAAACGGGATCAGATCCGCATGCGGCACCGACTGTCGAAGTTTCTCTTGCGCCGGGGAGTGCGCTGGACGCTGGGACGCAATGCCTGGACACAGCTGCACCTCGAATGGCTGCGAGGCCGGCGACTCGAGTACGCGGCGGACCAGGCGATCCTGGACGATCATCTGCTGGGCTTAGAGCAGATTGAGAGCCGGCTCACGGCGCTCGACGCGAAGCTCGAGGCGGTGGCAGGCGAAGCGCCGTATCGCGAGCCGGTGGGCTGGCTGCGCTGCTTCCGAGGAATCGACACGTTGACTGCGCTGGCGCTCGTGGCGGAGCTGCACGACTGGCGGCGTTTCGCGTCGCCGCGCGGCGCTGATGGCTTATCTGGGCCTGGTGCCGAGCGAGTCTTCCAGCGGAGGCAAGCAGCGTCGTGGTGCCATCACGAGAGCGGGCAATGTCCGTCTGCGAAGACTTCTGGTCGAGTCGGCCTGGCACTACCGACATCGGCCGGGAGTGAGCTATCGGCTGCGCGAGCGCCGGACGAAACAACCCGCTCGGGTGATCGCGCCCATGACCGACTCCTTTGCGTGCGGCTCTGCCGCCCCCGGGCGGCAACCCGCGGAAATGGGCCTCACGGCCCCGTCCTCAGTTACGACTGAGCACGACACTCGCAAACGGAGTCGGTCGCTCCATATGGTCTAAGACGAGCGCGCGGAGCCCTTCGGCCCCTGCAGCGCGGTGGCGGTCGCCATAACGCTAGATCATTTGATCGGCTTTCCATGTTCGGGGAGTGATCGTCCTTGCCGGTCACGCGGAGCCCATATCCGGTCGGACCCTCGACATCGATCCAGACGCGCTCTTTTTCCGAAGCGCGACCGAGCACGGCTGCGAGGTGCAGAGCCGCCGCGATCTCGATGAGCTGGGCCCTATCGGCGCGCGCCATCGCAGGAGCTGAGACGCCCACAAAGAGCCATCCTTTGTCCTGTCGGTTGATTCCGAATAAAGACGGCAGCGGTCTCCACAGACTCAAAGGCATCGTCGAGGCTCCACCCCGGGAAGGACGGGACGAGATATGCCATGAGACTCTGCACCCGCTCTTCTTCGTATAGGTATCGCCTTGCTCAAAGAAGACGCCGTCCGGCCGCGAACATAAGGAGCGATACAACGAGGTATTCGCCCTCGCAATCGGGAGAGCTACGGAGCCGCAGAAGGAGGAGAGTGCGCCGATCGTAGAAGGAACCTCGAGCAGTTCCTTCCCAAGAGCATTGGTACTTAGGCGCGGGGTGAGATTTTCGTGAAGCCGGGAATCGAACCCGGCGTCCGGCGCCGTAACTGACTGAAATTCCAAAACTTCAGGCTCTAAACTGTCTGAATCCGTTGTGAAGGCGGAGCGCTGACTACGGTCAGAATGACCCTCGGGATGAAGGGCGCCCACCAGTGGGCCACCTGAATTGAATTGCGGAAATTGGGTAAGCGCGCCCGAATGCTTGGGTGTCCGTAGGTCGACCTCGTATGCCAGTACGAACATCGCTTGTCCCACTCTCCGGTCATCCGGAAACATGCCCTCGCTGTCGAATCACAGCGACGCAAGGCCGCCCCGAGTGTAGCCGGCGGTTCGCCGGGCCTCGTTCCGCCGGTATGATTTCCGCTCTGCCTCGAGTTCCGCGAATCGCCCAATGTCACTGCCCGGATCCTTCTGGATGCCGTCCCGCCCGTTGCGGCAATACGAACAGGGCAATGATGATGAATGCCGCAATCACGGCCGAAGCAAGCGGACGGCTGAGTGCAAGACCGCCGTTGCTGACCGGCTTGTCGAGGAAATCGCCCACGGTCGCGCCGAGCGGTCGGGTGAGGATGAAGGCTCCCCAAAATAGCAGCACTCGCGACACGCCTGTCCAGACGTAAAGCCCGACAATTACGCCGAGCCCAGCGGCGAACACGAGTGCGCCGCCTTCGTAGCCTAGCCCGCCGGTATCGGCCATCCAGTCGCCGAGCGCGGTGCCGAGCGTCTGCGAGAAGGTGATGGCTGCCCAGTAGAACGCTTCCACCTTCGGCGTGCTCACGGTGTTTACCGAGATCGTGCCCTGCGACCAGTACCAGAGGCCGAGCACGGCGATGAGGCAGACGAACAGCAGCGTCGACCCGCCGGTGTAGCCGATGCCGAGTGAGCGGTCAGCGAAATCGGCCATGGTGGTGCCGAAGGTGGTGGAGGCGATGATCGTGGCCCAATAGAGGATAGGGTGGAATTTCTTCGCGAGAATTTGCGCGACGACTAGCACGATCAGCACGCTCAGAAAGAGGATGGTGCCGGCGAGATAGCCCCAATCGAGCGTCATCGTGACGGTGTCGCCGCCCGTCTCGCCCAGCGTCGTCGCGGCGATCTTGATGGTCCAAAAGGCGAGCGTGACTTCAGGGACCTTGCTCAGGGCTTCCTGCTTTAATGTGTCATTCATTGGTGAGATTGTTCCTTGTTTCGCAACGGGCCACCTCAACGGGGATCAAAAGACAGCCGAGAAGGAGCATGCCACGCCTCAACCTTTGTGTGGCGGTTTCGCGTTTGCGGGAAACCCACGTCTTCTCCGTGTACCAGCCAACGTAGGCCCTACCGTTTGGGGCTAGCAGCCGAAAGCTCTGACCTGGCGTCATCAGCGGGCGTGGGCTGCCTGGTTAGGGCCGGTGACCTCGCTCAGATTCTCATTCGGCCACTCGAGGATGGCGGCCGCCGAGTCATGATCCGGAGCGGCGACTACTGCTTCGCCGGGTGGATCTCCGTGACTACAAACTTGCCACCGTCTTCGCGTAGGCTGAAGTCGACTCTTTTACCGACCTTGATCGCGCTGAGCGCGGCGGAGTCCGTCACCGAGAACGTCATGGTCATCCTCGGCATCAGGCCGGGGATGTCGTCGTGGTCGATCGTCACCGTGTGCGCTGTTACGTCCACTGCCTTGACCAACCCGTGTGCGCTGTATGTGTCGGCGGCCCAGCTCGTAGAGGAGAACAGGACCACAGCAATCTCGATCATAACCCTTCGAAGATGCATGCGAATCTCCCTTCGTGTTGTTCGCTAACCAGCGAGCCGAGCGTCTCCGCCTTCGCTTCAGGTTCCGGCTCATGAAAAGTGATCTGAATTCTTCGCTGGTCTCAACGAAGATGCGTCCGTTTGATCGACGACCCCCTGATAACCAAGGTGGAGATGCCGATGAGCCGCGGGCGGGAGGGTACCCAGAGCGCCAACGACGCAGAGGATCAAGAGGCCGAGGCTGACCTCGATGAGTGTATTGCGCTGGAGTTGGCGAATCGCCTTCCAGGCCGGTTCGAAACGAACCTCGGGTGGAGCCGGAACGAAGCGAGGGATTAGGCGGATGCGGTTTACTCCGGCGACGCCGACCGTGGCGACGAAAAGGCCGAGTTTGAGGAGCAGGCACCGGCCATACTCCGTGCCCAACAGTCCGGTGAGGTCTCCCACCAAGAACCAGCTGTTCACGATGCCTGTTGCGAGGAGGCTCGCGACGCTTAGCAGGCCGAGTGTCGAGAAGCGGGTTGCCGTGCTTTGGGCGACCGCCAACCAGAGTTCATTGCCGGCACGACGTGCTGCCGCAAGCAGCAGCGCGAGCGGTACGAGCCCACCAAGCCAGGCACCGGCAGCGAGCA
>Ga0116216_10000209_pt1 | contig 53884 bp, 54 predicted proteins | sample Sb_taG_11_FD_89696 | JGI IMG/M metagenome (GOLD analysis project Ga0116216, IMG submission 89696) | Peat soil microbial communities from Weissenstadt, Germany - Sb_50d_3_AS metaG | ecosystem: Environmental > Terrestrial > Soil > Wetlands > Peat | place: Germany: Weissenstadt | collected 2010-09-21
GGGCGGCGACGTTCTTGATCACGAACCGGACGTCCTGGACGTGGTCGGCCGCCGGGACGAGCTCGTCGAACCGGATGTTGATCTCGCCCTGACCGGCCGTCGCCACCTCGTGGTGGTGCGCGTCCATCCGGATGTGGAAGTCGTCGGCGAGGATGTTGCACACCTCGCTCCGCATCCCCTCGAGGATGTCGTGCGGCGCGGCGCGGTGATATCCTTCCTTGAACCGGATCGACCCGTGGCCGTCCGCCGCGGCCCACGGAGCTTCCGCGCTCTCGATCAGGTATCCCGAGCCGCCCCAGGCGTCGCGGACCGAGTCCGCCGAGGGGAGGAGCTTGACCGAGTCGAAGACGAAGAACTCGATCTCGGGCCCCCAATAGGACAGGTCGTATCCCGCGTCGGCGAGGACGGTGTTGGTCCGCCGCGCGATGCCGCGGGGGTCGTGGCTGTACGCCTCCTTCGACGCACCGGTGAGGATGTCGCAGATGAACCGGGCCGTCCCGCCGTGCTCCGCGCCCCAGGGGACGACGCCGAAGGTCGAGGGGTCGGGCAGAAGGATCATGTCGGATTCAAAGATCTCCCGGAACCCGCGGACCGACGAACCGTCGAGCTTCGGGATCCCGCCGACGAACGAGTCCTCGTCGAGCGTGTCCGTGGGGAGGTGGATGTGGTTGAACCCGCCGAGGAGGTCGGTGTAGAACAGCTCGACCCAGCGGAGCTTCCGCGCCCGGATCTCCTCCAGCACGCGCACGCCGTGTTCGGCCCTCGATACTCCCGGCACGCCCGCTACCGCCGACCGTTCCGCGACCGCCATCCGACGCCCCTCGGCGCTCGGGACGAAGCCCCGGTACATGAACTCTTGGCCGCCAAAATTGGACGTGCGTCCAGAAATAATCGATAGGCTAATTAGTTCGTGCGCAATTACCGATATTCATGGGACGGACGTCCAGCCTCGACGGGCTCGACCGCGGCATCCTCGAGGAGCTCAACGTCGACGCGCGCCGCAGCCACCGCGAGATCGCGGAGCACCTGAAGGTCTCCCCGACGACCGTCGGGCTGCGGATCGAGCGGATGGAGCGCGACGGCATCATCCGCGGCTACGTGCCGCTGCTCGACGATGAGGCGCTCGGCTGGGAGCTCTCGGCCACCATCGGCATCCGGATCTCGAAGGGGAAGCTCCGGGAGGTCGAGGAGCGTCTCGGCAAGGACCCGCGGGCGTACGCGATCTACGACGTCACCGGCGACTTCGACGCGCTCCTCATCGGCCGGTTCCGCGACCGCCGGGACCTCGACCGGTTCGTCAAGCACGCCCTCCAGGACCCCCAGGTGGAGCGGACCAATACTCAGGTCGTGCTCAACCGGGTGAAGGAGGACCGCCGAGTGCCCATTCTCGGCCGCTCATCGGACCGCCCGGCGGGAAACGCATAAGAGGCGCCGCCCGGGTGGCCGGCCGAGGACGCCGATGGACTGGGGACTGCGGAACCGGATCGCCCGGATGTTCCCGGCCGCGTCCGGGAACTCCGTGATGCTCGCCGTCGACCACGGCTACTTCATGGGCCCGACCCGGAACCTCGAGAACGCGGGCGCCACGATCCGCCCGCTCCTCGCTCACGCGGACGCCATCGCGCTCACCCGCGGCATCCTGCGGACGTCGGTGCCCCCGGACTCGATGACCCCGATCATCCTCCGTGTCTCCGGCGGCGCGACCATCCTGAAGGAGGACCTCTCCGACGAGAGGATCACCACCTCGATGGAGGAGGCCCTGCGCCTCAACGTCTCCGCGGTCGCGCTCTCCGTCTTCGTGGGGGCCCCGCACGAGCACCAGTCGCTCGCCAACCTCGCCGAGCTCGTCGACGACGGGGAATCGTGCGGGATGCCGGTACTCGCGATCACCGCGGTGGGGAAGGAGCTCGAGAAGCGGGACGCGCGGTACCTGGCGCTCGCCTGCCGGGTCTCGGCCGAGCTCGGGGCTCACCTCGTCAAGACGTACTACTGCGACGGGTTCTCGAAGGTCGTCGACGCCTGCCCGGTCCCGGTCGTCGTGGCCGGGGGGCCGAAGCTCGACACGGTCGAGGCGGCGTTCGCTCTCGCCCACGGCGCGATCGCCGATGGGGCCCGGGGGATCGACATGGGCCGGAACATCTGGCAGTCCGAGCACCCGGTGGCGATGCTGAAGGCGCTCCGGGCGATCGTGCACGACGGGGCGACGGTGCGCGAGGCGATGCAGACGTTCACCGACGCGTCCACCCTACGGGCCCCCGTCGTGCCGACCGCCCCGGCGTGAGCGCGGCGCGGGCGCAAGGTTTCATATCTCGCGGCCGGTAGAACCGGCCCGCGCGGGGATCGCCCAGCTTGGTCAAAGGCGCCAGATTCAGGGTCTGGTCTCGTAGGAGTTCGTGGGTTCAAATCCCTCTCCCCGCAGTTTCCTATTATTTCTAGCTGTGTCAATCGGTGAATGCTGAACCGAGCTTGCTACGGAGGCTACCCAGCTCGCAACGCGCTCCATTCATGCATATAGCAAGCTATATGGATGCCATAGACCATGGATCGGCCATGATCACGACCATCCAGCTAACCCCGCAGACCCGCTCCCGCCTCGCCGAACTGAAGCAGAGTCCTCGTGAGTCCTACGACGAAGTCCTCACCAAGCTTCTTGCCCTTATCCCGGAGGGGGATGAGGAGGGGGCGTACACTCAGCCGTTCCGCGTCGCCCTACTTCGCTCCCGATTGGAAATTCGCGACGGCCGGACACTCCCCCACGCTCAGCTCAAGCGACGGCTAGGCCTCTGAAGGCTTGGTCCATCGTCTGGTCGGAGACGGCGGCGCGCGATCTCTCGGGTCTCGACCTCCCGGTCGCGAGACGGGTGGTCCGGAAACTCGAAGAAGCCGCCACTGACCCCGAGCGGTACTTCGAACGACTGGTCGCCACCGAGGACTCGAAGCTTCGGATCGGGGATTATCGACTCTTGGCTCTGCTCGACCGTTCGACCCGCACGATCCTGATTGAGCGAGTAGACCACCGATCCCGGGTGTACCGGTGACCAGTGGCGGAACCCTGGGTCGGGACACGAAGGCTCCGTGCCATGGAGTCAAGTTCGGGATTCGAACCGCCGGGCGGTTCAAATCCCTCTCCCCGCATCGTCCTGGTATTCCGGCTCTTCCAATTGGTACGCCCTGAACCGGGCCGGCCCTCGGAGCCGCCGATCCGTCTCGAATGAGGGGTCGGGGCCTCGCGGAACGTCCTCGGCGGTCCGCGATCAGGGCCCCGCGGACTTCCAGGTCACCTTGAACGTCTTGCCGCCGTTCGACAACGCGCTCGGCACCGCCATCTTCGTCGTGGTCGATGCTTTCAGCATCGTGAGGGCCTGGTTCGAGAAGCCGCTGATGGAGTGGCTGTGACCGTGGATCGTCGCGGAGGCGTTGGTGAACGTCACCGACCCGAAATCCGTGAGGCGCGTGCTCGTGCTCGAGATCTCCGTGATCCACTCGGCGGAGACCCGCAGCGCCCCGGGGTCGGCCACGTACTGGGTGACGTGTTTTCCGCTCGTGGTGTCCTTGAGGGAGAGCGTGAACAACTTGCTGGCCTTGCTGAACTGGATTTCCGCGTGGATGGCGTCGCCCGCCTTGATGGAGAGAGAGAACGTACCGGCCCGGACCGGAGCGACCTCGTACCAGGCGTAGTACTGCGGCGAGCCCGATTGGCAGTTCGTCGCCGTGCCGATCTCCTCGAGGGTCGTCGAAGAGGTCGCTCCGTCAATGCCGACAAAGAACCCCGCGTTCCGGGCGGAACTCGGGCAGGCGGCGGCGACCCCCGGCGCGTGCCAGCTGCCCTGGACGTCGGTCACGCCTCCGCCGGTCGTCGTGATGACGTAACCCGACCAGTAGAACGACGGGTGGTGGGTCGTTCCGAACACGGCGGCGGGAACCATCGGTGCTACCGAGGTGGTCGCGGCGGACGAGGAGGCGACCGCAAGGCCCGAAAGCCCCACGCCGAGAAGCGCGAACGTGGCGGTCACGACCATCAGTCGGTGGCGGGTTCGGCCCATGGACACTCCCGCGGGGCCAACGGAGAAGCCCCGTTTAAATCCGCGTTCGACCCGGGCCCATTCTCCGGGCCGACGGAATCCGAGTCCTCGCGCCGGGTTGGGAACCGGCGCCCGGCCGGTGAGACCACCCGGAGCCGCGGACCGGAACTCCGCGTCGAGTCGGCCCATTAATCCTGGTCCGTCGGGCCACGCTCCGGAGCTTCGGCTGACGGGGGATCAGGCCGCCCGCGCAGGATCGGACAGGGTCCGCCGCCGAGCAATGACCGTCGGTGCCGGCCGGCGGGTCCCGGACCGTCGCCCGCGGCCGGTCGGTCGCAGCGACTCCTCCCCCGACGAGACCGAACGTGCGGGGGTTATACAGCAGCCGGGAGAATATCCGCAACAAGCGAGGTGACGCGGACGGACACCCGGCTCCTGAGCCGGCCCGGTTCGCCCCGCTCTCATGGGGAACAAGCTAGCGAGCGCCCGTCGGCCGCGGTGGAAGCGGTCCGGTCCTGGGGGACACCTCGTCTCCGCCCTGTCTCCGGCCCTGCTCGTCGGGTTGCTGGGCCTCGCCGGGGTGACCACCGGGTATCCGACCCCACTGCCAGCGCAATCCTCGCCCGCCCTCCCCGCTCAATCCGCGGGCAACTTCTCGCTCGCCGCCGTGACCTACCCGACGGCGATTCGGCACGTGATCGTCGTGATGGAGGAGAATCACGACCTCGTGTGGACCCTGACGAACCCGGCCTTCCTCTCGCTCTACTCGCATAGTGCCCACGCCACCCGGGCATACGCGATCTGCCACCCGTCGGCGCCGAACTACATCGCGATCAGCAGCGCGGTCGACCAACGGTGCGGCTCGGACCGGGTCACGTACCTCAAGGCGACCAACCTCGCGAGCGACGCGGCGAGCCACTCGGTCTCCTGGCAGGGGCTGTTCGAGTCGATGCCGTCCGCGTGCGACCGTACCGACGCCTACCCGTACATCGCCCACCACAATCCGTGGGTCTACTATTCCGACCTGAAGTCGACATGCGCGGCCCACGACCTGTCGTTCTTCACGCCGACCGGGGCGTCCCGGCTCCAGCTCGAGCTGAACGGCTCCACGCTGCCCGCCCTGACGTACATCTCCCCGAACATGCTGCACGACGCCCACGACGGTTCGCTTGCCGCCGCCTACAGCTGGCTCGCGAAGTACGTCCTGCATCCGGTGCACGCCTCCTCGACGTACGCTCCGACGACGGCGGTGATCGTGCTGTTCGACGAGGCGTACAAGCAGAGCTGCCGATGCTCGGAAGGCGGGGGGTACACCGCCGGCACCATCACCGTCTCGGGCGGACCGATCTACCTCGTGGTCCGGTCGCCCGTGTCAAACGGGACGGACGTGGTCACGGTGCACGTGACCGAGTTCAACGTGGTCTCGACCATCGAGTGGCTCCTCCGGCTTCCGTCCCTCGGACACCAGGACAACACCAAGTTCCCGGCGATGAAGTCGCTCTTCACCTAGTCCGTTCCGGACCCATCCAGGTCAGCCGACCACCTACGGGTCCCATCCGGGTGGGGCGGTCGCCCGAGCCGGGGGCGAAACTCGGGCAGGATTCGGGCCGGACTGGGGGACGATTGCGGGCTTTCGATATCCCCTACCTGGCCGCTCCGCGGGCACCATGCCGAGACCGAGTGCCCTTTGGCTGATGCCCGTAGCGGCCGTGCTGCTGCTGCTGGTACCCGCCGCCGCCGCGTCTTCGCCCACGACGATCTCGCCTCCGACTCACGGACTGCCCGCCGGTTCGGGAGGGCTCGTGTTCACGATGTCGAACGCCGTCTCCGGGAACGTCGTCTGGGCGTACCACATCGCGGCCGGCGGCTCGCTCGTGCCCGTCGGGCACTTCGCGACCGGCGGAAAGGGGACCGGCGCGAGCCTGGCCGACGCCAACTCGGTCGTACTCTCGACCGATCACCGATACCTCTTGGTGGTGAACGCCGGCAGCAACACCGTCACGGTGTTCGGCGTGCACGCGCCGGCCCCCGGGTCGGCGGTCCTCTCCGTCCTCGACCGCGCGAACTCTCGGGGCGTCGGGCCGGTGAGCCTCGCCGTCCACGGCCCGTTCGTGGAAGTGCTCAACGCGGGGAACTCGACGGTCGCGGGCAACATCGCCGGCTTCCTGCTCGCCGACCACGGGCTCCTGCTTCCCCTGCCCCACTCCCGCCAGCCGCTGAGCACGAGCGCTCCGGCGGGCCCGGCCCAGATCGGGTTCAACCCCTCCGGAACGGTGCTCGTCGTCACCGAGAAGGCCACGAACCAGATCGACACCTACCCGGTCTCGAGCCAGGGGATCGCGGGGAGTCCGACGTTCACGACCTCGAACGGCACGACGCCGTACGGCTTCGCGTTCGACCCGAACGGCGCCCTGATCGTCAGCGACGCCGCCTCGGGAGCGCTGTCGTCGTACACGGTCGCGGTCTCCGGTGCCCTCACCCTGGTCAGCGGGACGGTCGTCGACAACCAGCTCGCCCCGTGCTGGGTCGCGGTCGCCCACGGAGGGAAGATCGCCTACACCACGAACGCCCACAGCAACAGCATCTCGTCGTACACCGTCGGGCGAGGCGGCGCGCTTACGCTCCTCACCTCGGTCGCGGCCACGACGGGGACGGCGGACACGGACCTCGCGGTGGCGGGGACCCACGGGCAGTACCTGGTCGTCCTCGACGCGGGCGCCGCGGAGGTCCAGGAGTTCCGGATCGGCGCGAGCGGGGGGCTGACGCTCCTCTACACCGTCTCCGCCCTGCCGAGCGCCTCGGAGGGGCTGGCGGCGTTCTGAGCGGGGACGACCGACGGGCCGCCGACGGGCCGACGTGGGCGAAGAGGAACCCCTGATAAGGAGCGGGCCGCTCGGCCCGGGCACGCCATGAGCCCGGGCTTCCGCTCCCTGATGTGGTACGTCCTGTTCGGCACCCGCGGCGGCCCGAACCGACGCCGGATCCTCGACGAACTCCTTCGCTCCCCCGCCAACGCCCACCAGTTGGCGGGGACGCTCGGCCTCGACTACCGTACGGTCCGGCACCACCTCCGCCTCCTCGAGCGGAGCGGCGCGGTCACCCGGCCGGTCGGCGACGCCTACGCCACGCCGTACGAGATCGCCGCTTCCACCGCCGCGTACCTGGAGACCGTGACCGAACCGGCCGCGCGCCCCGACCGGCCGCCCGTCCCCGCCCGCCGTCGGACCCCGACGCGGCCGGGCGGGGCCGGAGGCGTCGTCCGATGACAAACCTCCTCATGGAGGCGAGCGTCGCGCTCGGCCTCGTCAGCATCGTCCTCGCCGGGGGCCTGTTCCTGCTCTACCGCCGAATTTACACCCAGACGAGAACCGGGTTCGGCCTCGCGCTCCTCGTCTTCGCCGGCGCCTTCGTCGTCCAGAGCGCCCTGACCGTGTACTCCTACCTCGCCGCGATGCCGATCATCCCCGACTCGTTCGCTCCGTTCCTGTTCGGGATCGGCCTCTGCGAAGCGACCGGTCTGGGGGCGGTCGTCTGGACCGCCTCGCGCTGAGCGCGGCGACGGAACCCGCTTCCGCGGGTCGGGGGATCGCTCGACCGACCGGCGTCCGGGCGAAAGACGATTAGAGGCGCCGGCCGCTGGCGGCCCCGATGGAACTCCTAGGCCCCGGCCTCCGCGTCCGAAACCTCGCTCGCTCCCTCCAGTTCTACACGAGTGCGCTCGGGCTTCGGGAGGTCCGCCGCGGGGATACCCGGTCGTGGGGCGGGGGCCTCTGGGTACTTCTCGAAGACCGGAAGTCGCGCCAGCGGGTGGAGTTGAACTGGTACCCTCGAGGTTCGATCTTCCACGGACCGTTCCGGGCCGGCGATGCCCTCGACCATCTCGATTTCGACCTCGGAGCGGTACCGGTGGCGGAGCTCGAGCGGGCGTACCGGCGGGTGGTCCGCGGCGGTGCGCGCGGTACCCGATACACGCCGTCCAGAACGGCCGGGTGGATGGCGAGCGCGATCGACCCGAACGGGGTTTGGATCGTGCTCACCCGGCGACCGACCCCCGCCGAACATCGCGCGATGCAGCGGGTCGACGCAGGGGTGCCGGCGACGAAGAGGTCCGGAGCGAAACGCCCGCGACCCCGCCCGCGCGCCCGGTCGTAGCCGAGGTCGGCGGAGCGTGCCGGGGCGGCCGAGGAGGATTCCGTGAAACCGAGGAACGGCCGGCGACCCGAGGGCCCTCCCGTCCGAATCGCCCCGCTCACGACCAAGCGATGGACCGACCTCCAGAGCCTCTTCTCCGAGAGTGCGACCACCGACGGGTGCCAGTGCACCTGGTTCTTCCGGACCGGACCGGAGTTCCGGGACGGCTACGGGCCGGGCAACCGGAACGCGCTATACGACCGGGTCTTGGCCGGCGGGCCCCCGGGCGTGCTGGCGTATGTCGGCGGGGCACCGGCCGCGTGGTGCGCCTTCGGGCCCCGGGAGTGGTATCCCCGCGTGGACCGTTCCCGACTGTTCCGCGGGGTGGGCCGGCCCGGAACGTGGGCGATCGTCTGCTTCTTCGTGCCAAACCGGTTCCGGGGGTCGCGCCTGATGGATCGGCTCATCGAGGCGGCCGTGGAACGGGCGAGCGAAGCGGGTGCGTCGGCCGTCGAGGCGTACCCGGTCGTCGTCGAGCCGGGCGGCCGCACCGACCCGGGGAGCGGGTACCACGGCTTCGTCGGGCCGTTCCTCCGGTCCGGCTTCCGCGTGGTCGGCCGGCCGTCCCCGGCGCGGGCCGTCGTCCGGAAGGAACTTCCCGGCGCGTCCCTCAGGGGCGGCCGGCGGCGAGAAGGCGGCCCGGGTCCGCGAGCAGCCGCTCCCACATCGCGCGGGTCACGGCCGTCGGCGACCCGCGTTCGGCGACCAGGATCGCGTCGACCCGGCCGTCGTCCCACTCGAGGAACAGCTGCGGAATGACGTAGTCGTCGTCCCAGAGGCCCTGAGCTTCGACGATCCGGTCGGCCTCCTTCGCCGTCGCGGGACTGTCGATATCGAGCATCCGGAGAGCGACCCCGAGACGCTTCGCGAGGAGCGGGGCGCGCTCGGTCGACACCGGGTCGCAGTGCGGGCACCAGACCGCGTAGACTAGGGAAAGTCGGGTCGGTTTCGCCACGAGCCCTCGCCCTCCGGCCGCGTCGACCGCCGGGCCCCGCATATCGATGTCGCGGGGTGTCGTGCCCGGACCACCAAATAGGGGGCCGGAGTGGACCCCGAAGATGCCAACGAAGCGGCGCGCCCCGCGTCACCGAAGCTCCGGACCCGCCGTCCGACGGTCGCAATCTCCGCTCGCCTCCACGCCGGCCTCACCGGCGCCGCTCCACATCGAATCCCCCCCGACGGGCCACGAGGTGTGCCGGAGCTGCGGCCGGATCGTCCGGCTCGAACTGTCCGAGGGGGATTCGGCGAATCTCGTCGCCTTCGCCGACCGCCGCCCCGACGGGTGGTCCGCCGACGGCGTCAGCTTGACCGTCACGGGCGTCTGCCCCCGTTGCCGCGAGGGCTTGGCCGCCCGGCCGTAGGGAGCCATCGGGCCGGCCGATGCAGGGCGTCTTCTCGGCCCCGCGGATCGTCACCGGCCCGGGCGCGATCGAGGCGCTCAGCGGGTTCGGCGCCCGGCGGCCGCTCGTCGTCGTCGACCCGGCCATCGCGACCTCGACCGGGGCGCGGCGGGTCGTCGAGGAGCTCGAAAAGCCGGACGGCGTCGTCGTCACGACGTTCTCCGACGTGACGATCGAGCCGACGATCGACGACGTGGAACGGGGCGTCGCCGCCGTCCGGTCGGCGGGTCCCGACCTGATCGTGGCGCTCGGAGGGGGCAGCACGATCGACACCGCGAAGGCGCTCTGGATCCGGTTCGTCCGGCCGGACGTCGCCCTCGAGACGATCACCCCGCTCGTCGAGCTGGGACTCCGTCCGGGCGCCACGTTCGTGGCGATTCCCACGACCAGCGGCAGCGGCGCCGAGGCGACCTGGACGGCGGAGCTGCGGGCGGACGACGGCCGCCCGGTCGACGTCGCGACCCGCGAGTTGGTCCCCGACTGGGCGCTCCTCGACGCTTCCCTCGCCCGTTCCGCCCCGTCCTCGGTCCGGGCGGACGCCGCCGCGGACCTGCTGGGCCACGCGCTGGAGGCGCTCGGCTCCGAGTGGGCGAACCCGTTCTCCGATGCCGCCGGCCACGACGCCCTCGCCACGGCGCTCACCACGCTCCCGAAGATCGCCAAGCACCCAGACGATGAGGAGGCGCGCGCGACCCTGCACCACGCCGCCACGCTCGCCGGGATCGCCGCCTCGAACGCCCAGGTCGGCGTGGCCCACGCGCTCGCCCGGGCGCTCCGACCGTCCACCTCTCTCTCGCACGGCCGGCTCGTCGGGATCCTGCTCCCGTACGCGACCGAGTTCAATTATCCGAGCGCGCGGGACCGGTACGCCCGACTGACCGGCCCGCTCGGCCCGCCGATCGCCGCGAACCGGAGCGCCCTCGCCGAGCGGCTCCGCGCGGTCCTCGGGCCCCTCGGCATTCCCCGGACGCTCGCGGAGGCCGGCGTCGACCGGCTCCGAGCGGACGGGGGCCGGGCCGCCGCCATCGCGCACGCGGCCCGGACCCCGGCGGCGATCGCGAACCCGCGGGTACCGTCCGAGGAGGAGCTCGGCCGGCTCCTCGACGCCGCGTGGTCCGGCGCCCCCGTGACGTTCTGACCGACGAAGCTCGCCCTCGGTCGGCGAGAGGCCACAGATTCGACCGGGCGGGTCGCGAACCGGGCGCGGATGGGGAGCGCCACGACGTCGGACGGCCGGGAGTCCCGGCTCCCCGACCGCCCAGTCGCGTGGAGCCGGCTCGACCGAGCATTTATCCCCGAAATTCCGCTATCGCGCGCTCAGGGAGATGCTCGGGTATGGCGTTCGTTGATGATTTGGGGTTCGTAGTTGCGTTGATCCTCGCCGGCGCGGCGGTCCTTTCGTGGACGTCCGTCAAGGTGTTCCTCGCGATGTATCAGAACAACCCGACGAAGCTTCGGGCGAGCCTCCGGGGCTCCGCGGTGCCCGTGGGGGTCATTGGCGTCATCGCCGGGGCCATGGGGTTGGACATCGAGTTCACCTGGCCGTTCCCGGCCTCGTTCAACCTCGGGTCGTACAACATTTTCTTCGGCGACGTTCTGATGCTGTTCGCGATGGTCACGGTCGTCTACGCGGTCGTCGCGTTCTACGGCCTCAAGCTCGAGTACGCCGGGGTCTTCGGATTCGTCGCCGGCGTGATGACCGCCTGGTACGGCTACTGGGGCTACACGACGCTCGTCAAGCCCGGGGTTCTTGGGCTGACGAAGGACCCGCTGGAGACGTTCCTGCTCTACGGGGCGTTCGCGGCCGCGGGCGTGTTCTCCCTGCCGGCGGCGTTGGCCGTGGACTGGTTCCTCGACCACCCGGGGCCGACCTGGACGCCGATCTCCCTGAGCGGGCGGCCCACGCCCGCGCCAACGGCGGACGAGACGAAGGAGGCCCGGTTCCGGCTGCCGGCCTACGTCTACCTGCTGGTCGTCTGGTTCCCGATCTTCGTGACGCTGGCGGCCATCGCGGCGTGGTTCTACATGGGCGACATCCTGCCCGGCCACCTCACCAGTGCCCCCTGAGTCCGGGCGCCGAGGGCCGGCCGGGCTCCGGGGGGTCTCCCCCCGGGTTCGGACGACGTCTACGCCGGCGCCGCGGCCTTGCCGGCCGGGTTCTCGGCGTCGCGCTGGGCGACGGCGTGGTTGATGGCGATCTCGGCGAGGTCGGCCGCGTACGAGGCGGAGCGCTCGACGCTCTCGAGGACGTAGGCGAGCGAGACGGCGACGCGCCCGCGCTTCGTCGCGAGCTCGTGGAGGATCTTCTGGCGTTCCCGGGAGACCCGGTGGGCGGAATCGACGACCGCGTTCGCGCGGGCGATGTCCGAGGTGTCGAGCGCGTCGAGCGCCTCGGCGAGCCCGTTCGCGGCGATGGCGTGGAGCTTGTCGAGCGAATCGACCACCGACGACGGAGGCTCCTCCTTGCCGAGCATGTCGAGCGTTTCCGCGATCTTCACCGCGTGGTCGGCGATCCGCTCGAGGACGCGGGAGGCGAGAAGGAACGTCGCGCAGTCCGGGAGCGTGAGCCCGAGGCTCGTCAGGGTGCGGGCGTCCCGGAGCGCCGTCGTCACCTGCTTCTCCACGAACCAGTGGAGCCGGTCGACCTCCCAGTCCCGCTCGACGACGTCCTTCGCGATCAGCGGGTCGCGCGCGTGGAAGGCGGCCATGGCGTCGACCTGCATCGACCGGACCATCTGGTGCATCCGGCGGATCACCGACGGGATCGGGAGCGGGTTCGCCCCCACGACGTCCTGGAGGACGACCGCGTCGGCCGTCTCCTCGAGGATCTCCGGGCCGATCATCCGCTGGGCGAATCCCCGGACGATGTTCCGCGTCCTCGGGCTCATCCGGCCCGGCGTCCGGACCTCGAGGAGCGGGGCGCCGGCGATGTACTCCGCGATGAGCCGGCGGAACAGGTGGTCCTCGTCCATGTCGTTCGAGACCTCGACCGACCGCTTCACGCCCTCCGAGCGCGGTCCCTCGTCGGCGTAGAGCGTCAGCGACCCGTCGGAGCGCGGGGAGAACAGCAACACGTCCCCCTCGTGAAGGCCGCGGCTCGTCACCCAGTTCTTCGGGAGCGAGACGATGTAGGTCGAGCCACCGGTCTTCTGGATCCGGCGACCGTGGAACCCGCCGGTGCTCCGCATAGGAGGAGTCGACCACCCATCTCTATACTTTATAGATTTGCGCGGGCGGACGCTCCCGGGCGAGGGAAACGGGACGCCGGAGGCGTCCGGCGGAGCGCCCGGAGTACCGCCTAAATAGCTACGCGGACGCTGGCGACTCCGGACCCATGGACCCCGTGCCAGCTCCGCGGCCCGGGGGCGGATCCCCCGTCCCCGACCTGCGCGCGCTCCGGACCCGCTCGACCCGCTACCACCGCCCGCGCGCCCCGTTCTGCGGCGTCGGCTACTGCACGAACTGCCTCGTCCGGGTGAACGGCGTCCCGAACGTCCGCGCCTGCCGGACCGAGTTCGCCCCCGGTGACGCGGTCTCGGTCGAGAACGCGTGGCCGTCCGCCCGGTTCGACCTCCTCGCCGCCTTTGACCTTCTGTTCCCCAAGGGGATCGATACCCTCCGGGGGTTCCGGAGGCCGGCGTTCGCGCGCGGTCTCTACCAGACGGTCGTGCGTCGCCTCGCCGGCACCGGCTCGCTCCCGACGCCGTCCCGACCGGTCCCAATGGCCCCGGCCCGGAGCGTGGCGACCGACGTCGTCATCGTCGGAGCGGGGGCCGCCGGCCGGACGTGCGCGTCCGCCCTCATCGCGGCCGGGGTCACCGCGGTGGTCCTCGAGCGGGAGCCGGGCGTCCCCGCGGTCGAGGGATGCGAAACCCTCGTCGGTACCACGGCCGTCTTCCTGCCGCCCCCGGACCTCGCTCGGCCCCATCCGTTCCAGCTGATCGCCAGCGCGCTCGGCGGGACGGCCGTCGACGTACGGGCCCGGCGGGTCGTCGTCGCCACCGGCGGCTACGACGCGGGTCTCTGGTTCGCGGGAAGCGACCGGCCCGGCGTTCTGACGGCGGAGGGGGCCGAGCGGATGCATCCGGTGAACGCGCCGGGGTTCCGGCACGCCGTCGTCTTCGGGGGAGGGCCGAGGGCCCTCGAGATCCTCGACCGGTTTCCCGAGCAGGCCGAGGCGGTCGTTGCCCCCGGCGCGATCGACCCCGACGTCAGCCGTCGCGGCTCGGAGCTCGACATTCCGCTCTACCCTCGGACGCTCCTTCTCTCGGCCATCGGACGCGGCGGGGTCCGGAAGGTGCGGCTCGCCCGTCGGGGCGGGAACTCCCCCACGTTCGACGTCGCGGCGGACGCGGTGATCCTCGCCCACCGGCGCCTCCCCCATGCCCAGCTGTTCTTCCAGGCGGGGGCCGCGATGACGTGGCATCCCGAGGTCGGGGCGTACGGGCCGGTGCTGGGGGCCGGCGGGGAGACGACCGTCCCGGGCCTGTACGCGGTCGGCGAACCCGCGGGGGCGCGGGACCGCGACGGCGCCCACCGAAGTGGGGCGACCACCGGAACCGCCGTGCTCGCCAACGGATCCTGGCCGACCCCGTCAACGCCACCGGTCGACGCGGCGCACCACGAGCTCGAGGGGTACTATCAGGAACTGCTGACGGCCGGTCCGGGCCCCGGGAAGGTCGTCGCCTGCCCGTGCGAGGACGTGCTCCTCGGCGAGCTCCTCGAGGCGACCGAGCGGGGGTACCGGGGAATCGAGGTCGCCAAGCGCTACACCGGCCTCGGCACCGGCCTCTGCCAGGGCCGCTACTGTCTTCCGGAAGCGCTGCTCGTGCTGGCGGTCCGGGAGCATCGACCGGTCCAAGAGGTCGGGTACATCACCCAGCGACCCCCGGTCGTGCCGACGTCGCTCGGCGCATTGGCCGGCCTCCCCGACCCGGGAGCCCCGAGCCCATGACCGCGCCGGAGCGACGGAGCTACCGGACCGCGATCATCGGCGGCGGCATCGTCGGACTGTTCACCGCCTACCACCTGCTGCGGGCCGGCGCCGGTCCGGTCCTCGTGCTCGAGCGGGGGTTCCTCTCCTCCGGCGCGTCCGGGCGCAACGGCGGCGGCGTGCGCCAGCAGTGGGAGACCCGACCGACGGTCCGGTTGATGCGCGAGGCGGTGGGCGCCTGGAAGCGGTTCGGCGCCGAGTTCGGCACGAACGTCTGGTTCCGCCAGGGGGGCTACCTGTTCTTGGCGAACACCGCCGCGGAGGTCGAACGCCTCCGGCAGGTCACCGAGAGCGTGCGCGCCGAGGGGCTCAATGGGCGGCTCCTCGACCCGGCCTCGGCCGGGCGGCACGCCCCCGCCCTCTCGCTCGACGGAGTCCTCGCCGCGACGTTCCTCGAGACCGATGGCACGCTCTACCCGTTCCCCGGGGTCTGGGGCGTGTACGAGGCGGTCCGCGCCCTCGGGGGCGAGGTCGCCCTCGGCGTCGCGGTCACCGGGATCCGGACCGAGGGCGGCCGGGTGGTCGGCGTGTCCACGACGGCCGGCCCGGTCGATGCCCCCGTCGTCGTGAACGCCGCCGGCGGGTGGTCGGCCGACGTCTCGCGCCTCGCGGGCCTCGAGGTCCCGAACGTCGCGAGCCGGCACGAGATCCTCGCGACCGAGCCGCTAAAGCCGTTCCTCGACCCGATGGTGATCCGCCTCTCGGATGGCCTGTACTTCAGCCAGACGATGCGCGGGGAGGTCGTCGGCGGACTCTCGATTCCGCATCCCCCCGGAACCCGGGCCGGCGTGCCGACGTCGCCCGCCTTCCTGCGGGCGATGGCGCGCTCGCTCGTCGCGATCGTCCCGGCGCTCGCGCCGGTCGGGGTGCTGAGGGCCTGGTCCGGCTACTACGACGACACGCCCGACGGGTTCCCCGTGATCGGCGAAGACCCGCGACTGCCGGGGTTCGTCCACGCGAACGGCTTCGGCGGCCACGGGTTCATGCTCTCGCCCGTCTCCTCGAAGCGCGTCGCGCAGGCGGTGCTCGGCGAACGGACCGACCTCGACCCCGCGCTGTTCTCGCCCGGGCGGTTCCTCGACCCGAACCGGCCGACGCGGGCCGAAGGGCTCCAGCCGGGCTAGGCCGGCGGGGCGACGGGCGGCGCGGCAAACCTTTCCTCCCGGTCCCGGTCGGGACGACGTGTTCGACCGCTCCCCGGCGAATCCGTTCCCCGGTCCCCCGTCGGACGGGAAGGGGAGGGACGCGATGCACGCCGTCGCGTTCCGGGCGGCCGTCGAGGGGGCCGACGCCTACCATGGGGTCCGCTCCGCCCTCCGACGGGACGGCCCGACGGTCCGGCTCGGGAACCGGTTCGCCCCGATCGCGCGGTTCCGCGAGGTCGCGTTCGTCGCGCTCGGCCACGCCGCCGTCTCCGCCGCGTTCGGGGCGCACGACGCGCTCGGGAGCGCCCTCACGCAAGGGTACATCGCCGGCCCGAACGCGGTCCCGCCGGAGATCCCGTTCCGCGGAACCGTGGTGGCGCCGGGCCGGCCCGGATCGCCGGGGGCCGCCGCGGCGCTCGCGGACGTCCTCGAGCTGGCGAGCGGTCTCACGGAGAAGGACCTGCTCGTGCTCCTCATCACCCCGGGCGCTTCGGTGACGCTCGCCGCCCCGCCGCCCGGGTTCGACGGCGCCTCCTGGGGCGCGTGGCTGGCGGACGTGCGGAGCGTGGGCGCCACCGCGATGGAGGTCGCCGGACTGGTCCGGGTCCTCGGCCAGGGCGGCGTCGGCGGACGGCTGGCGCACGCCGCCGGATCGGCCGAGGTGCTCCCGTTGATCGTCGACCGGGGCGAGGGGGGGGTGACGGTCGGCGGCGGACCGACCGTCCCGGTCCTCCCCACCGAACGGGCCGGCGCCCGGGCCACGCTCGAGCGCCTCGGGCGATTCGCGTCCCTCCCCGCCCCGGCCCGGGCGGCGTTGTCGGCCGACGTCTCGCTCCCCCTCGGGTCGTCCCGGAAGCTCCACCGCCCGGTCGCCGTCGCCGGACCCGCGGACGCGCTCCGCGCGGCGGGCGACGCGATCACGAACCGGGGGTACACTTCGCGCCTTGCCGCGATGACAATCCCGGGGGACGCCGCCACGGCCGCCACCTCGTTCGTCGACCTCGCCGACGTGGTCGTCTCGGCCGCCTTCGCCGGCGGGGCGCCGAGGTCGAAGGGCGTGGTCGCGTTCGCGCCCTCGACCCTCGAAGTCCCGGAGGGCGACGACGAGCGGAGGTCGTTCGCCGAGTTCGCGCGAGCCGCCTCGCTCCGGATCCGCCGCCGCGGGATGACGGTCGGAGTCTACCAGACGAGCGCGCTCCCCGACCCAAAAGGCGCCGCCGGGATCGTCGTTGACGCGGCGGGAAGCACGGGCCCGTCGACCCCGCGTCCCCTCGCGATGCGGCCCGGGATCACCGACGTCGGCTGCCTGCTCGTCGCCTTCGCCCCCTCGGAGCCTCCGTCGTGAGCGTCGCCGGTCCGGCGATCGCCTCGCCGGTCCCGGCGGCCGGGCTCGCCGGGTACCGCCGCCTCTTCCGGCAGCGGCGGTTCACGTGGTTCTTCCTCTCGCAGGCGACCGGCGACGCGGGGTACGCGATCTACACGATCGCGATCCCGTACCTCGCGTTCCGGATCTCGGGCAGCTTCGCCGTCGCGGGGCTCGTCCTCGGCGTCGAATTCGGCGTGTACGCCCTCTCGTTCCTCGCCGGCCCCGTCATCGACAAGGTCGCGGACCTCCGCACGATCCTCCTCGTCGGCTACCCGATCCAGGGGGCCGTCGCCCTCCTCCTTGGCTACCTCGCGGCGACCGGGGCGCTGACCGTTCCGGTCCTGCTCGTGCTCGTCGTCGCGCTCTCGTTCCCGTGGAACTTCACCTGGACGGCCACGAACGCGATCCCCCCGAAGATCGTCGGCGCCGACGAGCTGTTCCCGGCGAGCGCGCTCATGTCGGCGACCTCGGATGCCACCCAGGTCGCGGGGTACGCCGCCGGCGCGGCGCTCATCCTCCTCCTGAGCCCGGCCGCCGGCCCGATCCTGTACGGGATCGCGAACTTCGTGGCCGCCGCGCTCGCTGTCCCGGTCCTCGTCCCGCAGGCGAGCGCCGCCCGAGCCTGGTGGACGGACCTCGTCGAAGGCTGGCGGGCCTTCCGGGACGGCGGGGGGCGTCCGCTGATCGCGCTCAGCACGTTCTCGGCGGCCGAGGCGTTCTTCAGCGCCGGCCCGCCGCTCCTGATCCTCGCCGCGGCGAACCTGCGCGGCCCGAACGCGGCGCTGACGTACGGGGTGCTGTTCACGTCGTTCGCCGTCGGCGGCGTCGTCGGGTCGCTCGTTCTCGGCGTGGCCAACCCCCGCTCCCGACTCGGACTCGCGCTCATCGGGTCCACGGTGTCGGAGGGGGTCCTGATCGTCCTCGCCGTGCTCCTCGCACCGCTCGGGCTCGTCGCCGCCCCCGTCTGGTTCGCCGCCGGTGCAGTGGACGTCGTGTTCTATCAATCGGTCATCGTCTTCCTCCAGGCGACCTCGCCACCCGACCTCGTCGGCCGGACGCTGACCAACCACTACCTGTTCCGGGGGACCGGACGGGCGGCGGGGGCGACGGGGATCGGGTTCGTGCTCGCCGCGGCCCCGTTCCTTCTCGTCGGGCTGGCGAGCGGGCTCGCGTTCCTCGTGGTCGCGGGGCTCGCCGTCGCCCTCGTGCCGACGGTCCGACGGCTTGCGTTCTAGGGCGGTGGGGTCGGCGCCTCGGCGGGGCCGAAGTGGCGCTTCAGCGCCATGTACTCCTCGAACGAGATCTGCCGGCGGGCCCGGACGGCCCCGGCCTGACGGAGCGATTCGATGTGGTACTGCGCGATCAGGTCGGACACGGGCCGCGCGCGGCTCGGTGTCCGGTCGCTCTCCAGGGGGGCGGCCGCGATCGGCCGGTCGGTGATCGGCACCTCGTCCCGCGGTCGGGCGGGCGCCGCCGCGATTCCCGCCGGGCCGGCGAGGTAGTTCCGGAGAGCCTCCGCCTCTCCGACCGTCACCTCCCCCTCGGCGAGCAGGAGCTCCACGAGCTCCGCTTGCCGCGGGCGGTACGTCTCCACGAGCTCCGTCAGGGGCCGGTCCGGCCGGGGGGGTGAGGTCGGCGTGAATCCGGCGAGCCGGGCCGCCTCGGTGAGGTCTCGGTCGAGCGACGCGATCGCTTCCCCAAGCTCCGCCGGGGTCGGGCGCTGGCCGGAGACCCGGAACCGGGCCTCCAGGCGGATCCGCCGGGGCGGATTCCCGGGCCGGGCCGCCTCGCCCTCGACACTGAGGACGACCTCGCTGGGATCGAGCGTCATCGACGGCCGGAGGCGGGGCGGGGGAAAAGGAGTTCGCGCCGATCGGGGGCATCGACCACGAATCGGTTACCTTGCTTTATCAGATATTTTGGGATGACGAGATATAGCACAGTAACTATTTATGGCGCGCCGGCCTCCTAGTGGCGAGAGGTCCCCCATGTCCTACCGTGATCCCAGCCGCCGTGTCCCGCCCTCCGGGGCGCCGGACGGTATGTGCGCCCCGGGCGAAGCGTCGCTCTGCCCCGTGCTCGCGGCCGTCGGCGTCATCGGCACCGAATGGCGCCTCGCGATCGTCCACCGGCTTTTGAACGGGCCGCAGCGATTCAGCGAGCTCCTCCGCTCGAACTCGAGACTCAACGCGAAGACGCTCAGCGCGACCCTGAAGTTCCTCGAGAGCTCCGGCGTCGTCCAGCGGACCGTCGTCAGTACGCGGCCGTTCTCGGTCGTGTACTCGCTCACGGAGATGGGCCTCGGGCTCGCGCCCGCCGCCCGTGAGCTCCGCGCCTGGGGCGAACGCTGGCTCCTCCCGCGCGTCGCCGCCGGGCAGCGCCCGCCGGTCCCGAGGACGCCCGCCATCCAGGGCGAGCTCCCGCGGATCGTCGTCTCCGAGGGCCCGATCCGCCGGGGCTCCTAGGGCGACGGCCGGGCGCCGGGGGGCAACGGTCCTACGGGGACCGTTTCGCCCCCTCCCGTCCCCGGTTCAAATACCCCGGGAACGGACTTCGTCGTGCAACCACCCGGAAGGACCCCCTTACATCCCCAAGGAGACGGCACCGCGTCTCGGGAGTGCGGGGGGTCCTTCCAACCCTTCTTCCCTTCGATTCCTTCCACGATCAGACCGGCGCGCGCAGGTGGTACCCCGCGGCGCGGTCGGCCGTGATGTGCCCGGCCCAGGCGAGCATCGGCCACGGGACCTCCCGGGTCAGCAGTGCCCAAACCGAGAACACCGCTCCCCAGACCAGGAGGTTGTGGAACGTGTTGTACAGCGTCGGCCCCCAGCTGGGCCAGTCCCGGGATCCCCGGGACCCAAGGCCGATCGGCACGAACGCCGCGATGTCCGGCCAGAGCGCCCAGAAGATCGTCAGGAGAACGCTCGTCAGCGGAAAGTCGTGCAGCACCCCCCATCGCCAGCCGAACAACGCGAGTAGGATCGCGATCGTCGCGGCCGCGTACTCGGCCCGGTAGAGCGTCGAGTTCAGGCGCAGGAATGCCGGACCCCACGGGGGGGCCGGCGCGTCGGAGCTCCGGATTTCCACGGCCACGTGAGACCTCCGGATTAGAGAAGCTTGGCCGAACTTCGTCGGGGCATCGGGGCCGGCCCAGTGATTCGACGGTCCCGTGTCCGTGGGAGCCCTACGGGGAGGGTTCGACCGTTGGCGCGGACCCCCTCCACCGTTCACCGTCCGTCCGCCCGCGAGGGAACGTGACCCCTCGCCCGGTCCCTCGCTCAACACACCCAACGAGCATCGGCCGGACCCCCGTCGCGCGGCTCCCACACCAGGGATCCCTCGCCACCGATCCGCCCGATCCTCCGAACCTCCCCCGTCGTCCGACCGGCGCGACCGTCCGTCGCCCCGAGAAGGCCGACCGAACGACCGGACCCCGAGGCGGGCCGGAGCGCGGGGACGCTCCGACCACCGCCGGGCGCTGAGCGGGCACGCTGCCGGAAGTCGGCCGCCTAGCCGCTCCTCGGCGCGCCTCGGGGTCCGGGATCTTCCCGGTGCCCGCACCGGACCGGGTCGCTCCCAGATTCTGCTCCCCGACTCCGAGGAGCGGGCGGACAACGGGCGCGGCCCTCGAGCGAACGACCGACCGAGCGGGACGCCCCCCGCGTCCCGACCGTAGCCCGCCCACCGGTGGTCCGCCGGCGGGAGGGAGGATGGTCCCGAATGTTGACATCGCGAAGCGCCGTACGGCGCCCCCCGGAACCGGTTCGCGCTCCCACACCCGAACTCCCTGCGTCCCTTCCCCGCATCCGCCGCCTGGGCCGCGTTCGACTGCCGGTCACCCTCGGCCACCGACCGTGGGCGACCGCCTACCGGATGCCGAACGGCCGGGTCGTCTGGTGCGTCCGCCTCTGGCAGGACGGCTCCGTCGTCCGCGCCGTGGTCAGCACGGCGGTCGTCCGCTCGTACGCCGAACGATCCGGACTCGCGCGACTTCTCGCCGAGGTCGAAGCGCTGGCGGAGCCGGAGGGAGGAGCGTGCCCGACGGTCGCGTGACCTCCGCCGCGTGGTTCGAGCCGCGCAGCGACCACTGGTCGGGCCCGTTCCTCGACCGTCTTGCCTCGCTCGCCGCCGCCACTCGGTTCGGGACCGCCTGGCTGGTGGTCCGCCGGACCGGCCTCGCCGGGGCCGTGGTCCTGGGAAGCGACCCGGTGGCCCGGGACCTGATCGAGTCGGCCGCCAGCCCGTGGCCGGCTCGGGTCACCCCGGTCGGCCCGGCGGCGTTCGGGTCGCCCTCTCCGCTCGACGGCCTGGCGGCGTTGGCTCGCCCAGGATGGGGCTGGCGAACGACCGAGGCCGGCGTCCCCGCGCCGGACCGAGCAGCCCCGGACCGCGATCGCGTCCCTCCCGAACTCTCGGTTCCGCCCGGCGGGCGACAGTGCCACTGGTTCTCGACGGGCACCGGCCGGCTCGCGGTTCGTGTCCGAGTCTGGGCGCGGGCCCAACCGACCGCCGCCCCAGGGTCGCTCGCCCGGCTCGCCCTCGACGGGATCGAGACGTTCCGTCACGCGGGCGTCCCGGCCGAGCTCCGCGAGCTCCGGAACACGACCGGGCGACGGGAGGCGTGGCGGACCGGGCGGGTCGGCTCGTTCGCCTCAGGCCCGCTCGAACGCCTTCTGCCGGCCGTCGCGGCGCGGCTCGCCCTCGGCTCGTCCCCGCCGGTGCGGCTCGACGATTCGGCCGTCGGGCGCCACATCGTGGCGGTCGGCGCGTCGGGCGCCGGGAAGACGTCGTTCCTCGCCGACCTGGCCGCCGCCCGGATCGGGCGCGGCGGCGCGGTCCTCGCCATCGACCTGCACGGCGACCTCGCCCCCGCGATCGTGGCGCGACTGGCGCCGGCGATCCGGACATCGGTCGTCGCGGTCGACGCCGCCGGTCCGCTCGACCAAGTGCAGGGCGTGCGCCTCCTGGGAGGTCGGAATCAGACGGCGGAGGATCCGGGGCCCGCGCACCTCGTGGCGGCCCTGAAGCGCCTCACCTCGGATTCCGGCGACGTCTACTGGGGGTTCCGACTGGAACGGACGCTCGAGGCGTTCGTGCGGCTCGCCCACGAGGAGGGCGGGGGACTGCTCGACGTGTACGAGCTCCTCACGGACGCCCGTCGGAGGGACGCCGCCCGTCTCACGACGCGGGACCGAGCGCTGGCCAACTTTCTGGATGAGATCCCGACCCTGTTGCGGCGCAACCCCGAGTACCTCGCGCCCGCGACCGCGCGCGTCGCGAAGGTCGCTCTCGCGCCCCGAATCGCGCGGCTGCTCGACCCGGCCGGCCCCGGTCTGCCGGTCGAATCTCTTGTCGGGCGCGGACGGTCGATCCTCTGGCGGATCCCGTTCGCGCAGCTCGGACCGGAGGCGGCCAGCTTCGCGGCGACGCTGCTCGTGGCCCACGCGTACTTCGGTCTCGCCGCGCTGGGCCCCGGCCGACCCGACGAGCTTCGGGTCGCGCTCATCGTCGACGAGGCCTCCGCGCTCTCCCCGCGCCTCCTCGCCGAGATCCTGTCGGAGGGCCGGAAATTCGGCGTCGGGGCGGTCGTGGCCACGCAGTATCCCGGGCGCCTCGCCCCGGAGGCCCGGGCCGCCGCGGAGGGCGCCGCGGGCACGCACGTCGTGTTCCGCGTCCCCCCGCCGGTGGCCGCGGCGACGGCGGCCTGGGCCGGCCTCGACCGGTCCGCCGAGGCCTGGCTGCCGGCCCTACCGGACGGCACGGCGGTCGCGGTCCGTTCCGGGGACTCCGGCTCCCGCGGCGCGATCCAAGTGGCGCGGGGACCGCCCGACGACCCGGCGGCCTGGGAGGAGGTGTGCGAAGCGAGCGCTCTCGCGGCGGCGGAGTCCGACGGGGAACCCGGCGACGTTCCCCGCACGGTCTCGGACGCCGTCATGTTCTCGCTCGCCGCGGGACTCGGCGACGCGGGCACCCTCGCCGCCCGGGTCGTCGGGGTTCTCGGAGAACCGGTGGAGCCGGCGGTCGTGAACGAGAGCCTCGTCCGTCTCGGGCGACGTGGCTGGGTGACGAACATCGACGGCCGGTTCGACCTCACGGACGCCGGCGCGCGGTATCTGGGGGTCGGGGCGCCCACCGGGGCGATCCGCGAAGGCGCGGAGCATCGAGCGCTCCTGTACCACGCGTTCGGGATCCTCGCCCGCCGGGGCGCCCGGCTGGAGCTGGTCCGGCAGGGGCGGTTCGACCGTCGGCTCCCGGACGCGGTCGTCCGGCTCCTCCCCCCCGGGGTCGGTCACCGAGGTCCGGCGGAGCTGGCCCGCGCGGTGGATGCGGCGCGCTCGACGTGGGCGTGGCGCTACTTTGGCGGACGAGACGTGGACGTCGAAGCCGAGGTGAGCGGGGCGCTGCGCCCCGACCGGGTCCGGCGCAATCTGGCGAAGGCATCGGACCAGGGTCATTTTGCCCTGTTCCTCGTCGCGGACCCCGCGCGGGCGCGACGGATCCGGACCGTCCTCGCCGAAGCGGCGGCGGGAATCGGGACCGCTCAGGTCTGGACGCTCGTCCGGGCCCGGGCGGCGTCGCCGTCGGCCGGCGAGGGGACGGACGGGAGCGGTGGGGCGGTCCGTGGCGGCAGCCCCCCGCCCTCACCGTAGGCGCGGTGGTGCATCTCCTCGAGGACCGCCTGGCTGAGATAGGTCAGCGCCGCGTCGTTGAGCCGGTCGAGGTGAAGGAGGAGGTAGTGCAGGTAGATCCGCTCGGGACGATGGGACGGTCCGGGCGGGCGTTCCGGATGCCCCAGGGAGGGGACAGAGTCCGAGGCGACGGTCGCCAACGTCTCGGCATGGTGCTCGGCGTTCTTGCCGTGCAGCGACCGCCCCGTCGGACCCACGAGCGGCGGGTAAACGCGCGAGATCGGGTCGTCGGGCCCGTCCGAGGCGATCGACGCCGCGCGCGCGCTCTCGGCCGCGGCGTCCGTCTCGAGCCGCCACTTCGTGTACGGGTGCGCGGGCCGGTTCGGATCCTGGAACTCGGCGATCGGTCGTCACCCGACGTCCTCGACGATCGACTTCAGGCTCCAGCTGTCGCGACGCCGGCCGGGCCCATCCATCGAGGGAGCGGGCTCGGCGGACACGAAGTCCGCGAGCCCCGACCCCCGCTCATAAACGTGCGGTTCCATCGGCCCGCGCCTCGGCGTCGGTCGGGGAACGGAGCGAGCGGGCGAGGAGCTCGAACTCCGGCGTCGAGGCGACGACCGCGACCGGGAGGTGCGACGGGCCGAACCGCAGGAGTCCCTCGGAGTACCCCGCCTCCCGGGGGAGCCGGCATTGGGGAAGCCAGCCGGCCTCCGCGTCGGTGAGCGCGAAGAACCGACGGGTCGCCTCGGAGACCTCGGCCAGGTGGAGGAGGAGCGTGGCCCGGAGATTCCGCAGGAGCGACCGCCCTCCGTCGGTCCCCAGAAAGTCGTCCGGGTTCTGGCTGAGCAACACGACGCCGGTCCGGTAATGCCGGACGTGCCGGACGATCCGGTCGAGGAACTCGGCGGTGGCGGGGTCCCGAGCGAGGAGGTGCGCCTCGTCGATGACGAGGAGCTTCGGTCGGTCGTCGCGCCGGATCCGTCCGTACAGGGCGTCGAGGACCACCGCGAGGTGGAACGCCCGCTGACCCGCCGGGACCTCGTGCAGGTCGACCACGAGCGAGCCGGTCGGCGGGGGCTCGACGGCCACGCGGTCGAGGTGCGCGAGCGATCCGGAGACGAAGACGTCGAGGAGCCCGGCGAGTCGCCCGGGTCGGTCCGCGGCGAGGACGATCTCCCGGAGTCGGGCGAGCGTCGGCCGCTCGACTCCCGCGTACAGCCGGGCCACCGAGGCGTCGAGAAGCGCGACCTCCTCGTCCGCGAGCGAGGGGAACGCGGCCCGCAGCGCCGTCACCACCCGGGCCGCCTTCTCCGGTAGGTCGCCGCCGGTCGTGGCGGCGTCGAGCAGGTGGAAGCGCGCCGGGGCATTTCGTCCGACGCCGACCACGGTCGCCCCGAGCGGGCCGGCGAGGCCGGCGAACTCCCCGAGCGGGTCGACGATGTACACCTCGAGGCCCGTCGTCATCCAGCGGGTCCGGAGCGCGAGCAGCGCGGCGGCGAACGACTTCCCGGACCCCGTCGCCCCGAACACCCCCCAGGAGTAGCTCGCATGCCGCCACCGGTCGAGGAACACCGGGGCCGCGTCGTCGAGGAGGAGGCCGACGAGGACCCCGTGCGGCTCGACGATGGCCTCGTCGACGAAGGGGAAGAACGCCGCGACCGCGTCGGTCGGGAGGGTCTGCCAGTAGCCGGGCGGCCGCGGCTCGCTTCCGTCGAGCGCCGGAGCGGCGGACGCGGCGGCGGCCTCGTACGGCGCGGTCGACATCCCGAACCCGAGGGCAGCGAGACGGCGGGCCAGCTCGGCTCGCTCCCGCTCCAAGCTCGCGGGCGATGTCGCGAGGGCGTGGAACGAGAGGCCGACGCGGAACAGCTGCTGGTCGTTCGCGGCGAGCCGGCGCTCCAGGTCGTGCGCGCTCTCCGCCTCGAGCTCGAGTTCCGGCAGGTCCCGGGCGCCCCCCGATTCGATCTCTGCCTCAGCAACCACGGCCGCGCTCCGGACCATCGATAGGGCGCGGTCGCGGCCGATTCGGTGCAGCTGGAGGCGGAACTCGAACGTTCGGCTCGTGGGGAGGACGCGGGACAGGAACCCGAACGGGACGGCCTTCGGGAGGGTCCGCGCGAGGAGGGTTCCGTCCAGCCGACCCCGTCGGATCACGAACCGCGGGGCCTCGTGCTCCGGTCGCCCCGTCATCGCTCGACCTCCGGACCGGCCAGCGTGCGCTCCGTCGTAACGGCGAGCGCGGCCGTGGCGAGTCCGAGGAGGCTCCCGCGGAGTATCGCCCAGGGGGGGACGGCGAAGAGCGCGAACGCCAAGGCCCCCGATACCCCGACCACGACCCAACGGTCGCGTGCAGGGGACGTCCGAAGCCGGCGGGTCCGCACCCGGACCGCCCAGGCCAGTAGGCCGATCGCCGCGAGCGCCTCGGTCAGTCCGAGGAGGTACGGCTCGAGGAGGGAGCCGACCCCGGCCAAGGCCCCGAACGCTCCGGCGGCGCGGAGCGGGTCGATCTCGAGCGGCGCGCGGAGCAACCCGCCAATCTTCACGGCCGCCGCTCCGGCAGAAGCGCGAGACGGTCGAGCTCCGCCCTCAGGGCGCGGCCGGTCAATCGCTCCGCGTCGACGCCGAGGACCCTGAGCGAGGCCGACGCGGCGTTCAGCCGGACCTCCAGCCGGGCCGCGCCGGCGCGGTCGGCGGGCTCCCAGAGGACCAACGCCACGCTCCGGGTGCGCCGGCGACGGACGAGAAGCTCGACGACGTCGCGGTAGCCGTCCTGGGCCGTGCCTTCGGCCGATCCGGCGGCGGCCGGAGCGGGTGGCCGGAGCGTCGCGGGGGAGAGCGGTTCCGAGCGGGCGACCAGGTAGACCGGCCCGTCGAGCGAGGCCAGCCACTGCCGCGTCGCCTCGAACAGGGCCCGGGCATCGGCGGGCGGCAGGTACGCGACCGGCACCCCGCCGGACCGGAGTACGGCGGCGATCCGGCCGGACCCAACCCGCATCGTCCTAAGCCGGGCCGACGCGGGGGAGGCCGACCCCGACCCGCCCCGGGTCCGGGTCCGTCGGCGCCATTGCCAGCCGAGGTAGCCGGTGACCCGCTCGTCGAGGGACCGCCCGTCGCGGCGATGGACCGCGACGAGGAATCCCAGGGCGGCGAACGGCAGCACCGCGAGCGGTCCCGCGAGCGGGACCGCGACGAGCCCGGCGCACGCGAACCCGGCGAACTTGAGCGCGTCCCGGGCGGAGGGGAACGGTCCGAGGTGGAGCCGCCGGTCGACCGGCCTCGGGAGAGCGACTTGGCCCGGGGGTGCCTCCTCGATCATCGGGTCACCGTAGGTCGCGCAGCCGCTCCGGGTGGTCGCGGTCGAGACCGCCGAACCGCCGCGAGGCGGCCGCGAGTCGGGCGCCTTTCAGATGGCCGAACAGCGCCTCGGCGCCCCGCCCGATCCCTTCGGCGGCGAGGAGCGGAGCCGCGAACGGGAGCGGGGCCCGGACGGCGGCCACGACCCCTCCGGCGGCGGGGCGAACCTTGGACGTCCCCCGAGCGGCCGACGCCAGAGGGCGACCGATCGACGCGAGCCCGGCGGAGGCCGACGATAGGCCGCGCTCGACCCCACCCGTCAGCGCGCCGCCGGCCGAGGGAAAGCCGATCCGCCCGAGCTGCACCCCGGCGACGTTGAGGAGCGACGGAGCCCCGAGCGCGATCGCCAGGTAGGCGACGAGGAGGAGGGCCGAGGGCGCGCCGACGGCCAGCTCGAGCGGGATGACGACCGCGACCGGGAGGAACGCGAGCTCGCCGAACAGGAGCCACGACCGCCGGGCGAGCGGGGCGAGCGCCGGGATGGGCCAGACGAGGCTGAACGCCGGAAGGAGGACGAGCAGCACCGCCAGCATCGCATCCCGGGCGGCGACGGCGATCGCGAGCAGCAGGACGAGCGAGAACAGCGTGAACGAGAGGACGAAGGCGAGAAGTCCGTTGTCCCACGAGAACTTCAGCCCGCCGATCCCGGTGAGGTTGGTCCAGGACTGCCACGCCCCGCCATCGAATCCGGCGACGACCGGGTACACCGACCCGGCGACGTCGAGGATCGCGGCCGCCACCGGAACGGTGACGTTCGCCAGCACGACCGACACGACGAGCCGCGGGAGGAGAGACTCGAGGCGGGTCCGCGTGGGGGAGGTCACGGCCCGGGCCAGGTACACCGCGCCGACCGCGAGCACGACGAGGACGACCGCCGGGTCGACCACGTTCGCGACCAGGTAGTCGGAGAACTGCGCCGCGAGAGTCAGGAACGACGACGACCCGCCCGAACCCGGACCGAGCAGGGGCGGATACGCCGAAGCGGGGGCGAGCTCCGGAACGAGGAGGTCGTCGTACGTCGGGAGCGTGACCGCCCACAGGATCCCGGTCAGCGAGGCGAACAGCGCGAACAGGAGGGCCTGGACCGCGTCCGACAGCGAGGCGCCCATCCGGCCCCCTAGGCACCGGTCAGGACCCACTGGGCGAGTCCCCAGATCAGGCCGGAGAGCGCGGCCGCGAAGATCAGGGTACCGACGAGCGCGTCCCGGGCCCGGTCCTTCGCCTGGATCTTCTTCGTCACGTCGTTCGAGAACCAGGAGAGGGCGACCCGGGCCCACACGATGGCGAGCAACCCACCACCGGAGAGTCCGAGAAGGACCACGATCCGGTTCACCACCTCCGAGAAGTTTGCGACCGCGGAGCCGTTCGCGCCGGCCGATGTGGCCGGATGGAGCGGAGCGAGCGGCGGGACGCCGAGCGACGTCCCTCCGACGAATCCGAGGAGCACCAGCGTCAGGGCAGCGAAGGCCGCGGGGAGCGCGGCGGTCACGGCGCCCCCGCGCTCTCATCGGTCGAAGTCGGGACCGAGGTCGGTTCCGGCGTGGGGGGGGCTGCGACCCACCGCACCAGTTCTCGCCCGTCCCCGTCGTCCCCGATCCGCACGCGCCCGGCTCGACGCCAATAGTCGAGCGCCGAGCCCAGTTGCTCGGAGGTCATGCGACGCTCCTCGGCGAGCAGTTCCAGCGTGGCCCGGTCGACGCCGTCCTCGGCGTCTTCGAGGAGCTCTCGGACCGTCGTCCGTCCGGGTCCTTCCGGCGCGGACGGCTTCGGGGTCCGGCGAAGCCTCCGGCCCCATCGCCGGATCGAGTACCCTCCGACGAGGGCGAAGAGGGCTCCCCCGAGCGCTCCTGCCAGGAGCCATCCGGACGCCGACGGATTTCCGGCGAGCGGCGGGGCCGGAGCGGCCCCACTCGAGGCGACGTAGAAGGTGAAGGTCACGTTCGCGGAGCGCCCGGTCGCATCCGTCACCGACCCCCGGAGCGTGACGTAGCCCGACGCCACCGGCTCGATGGTCCAGGGAACGACGCCGGACGCGGAGGTGTTGCCGGCACTCGACTCCCCATCCGATAGGGACAGTCGGTAAGCGTAGGGGGCCAGCCCCCCGGCGATCGCGGCGCGCACGGCCACTCCCGCGTCGACGCTCGGGTCGGTCGTTCCGAGGGCGACCGTCAGGTTGAGGCCGGCGGCGACGTCGACGGTCACGTTGGCCGTCACCCGGACGCCCGAGCCGTCGACGAGCGACAGGGGGAACGCGACCGGTCCGACCTCGGCAAACGTGACCGAGAGGCCGATGGGGCCGTCGTTCGGGAGCATGCCGTCCGAAGGTGATTCGGCGCTGACTCCGCCGGTCGGTTGGGCTTCCCAGGCGAAGGGGGGCGTCCCCCCGGCGACCTCGACCGACAGCGGGGTCGGGTATCCGACCTCGGCGAACGGCACGCTCGGTCCGCTGAGCGATGGGCCGGGCGTCGCCCGCCCGACCGGCGTCAGGCCATCGAAGCTCCGATTCCAGACGTCGACGACGGAGGCGAGGACCCAGACCGGACCGGGGCTCGACGGGACGACCGCGAGCTCGTACGTCCCGTCGGACGGGACGACGGTCGTGCCGTTCGAGCGACCGTCCACGACGGACCAGTCGACGGTGAACGGGCCGGATCCGGCGGTGAGATTGGCGGAGAAGACGAACGGCACGCCGACGTCGCCCAGCCCACTCGCGCTCGCCACCTCGAGGAACGGAGCCCCGACGACGTCGATCGTCGTGGTCGCGTACGCGTACGCCCCGGCGTGGTCGCGGACCTCGAACAGGACTTCAACGGAGCGTACGGCATCGGGGGCGGTCCAGTCGAGGGACCATCCGGAGGTGACGTTCCCCGTTTCGAGGCTCCAGAACGGATCGTACGGTTCGGCACCCCCCGAGGCCGTCCCGGCCAGCCTCACGGTGACGCCGACGTCGACCCGCGACGGGGCCGAAACGATCGTCGCCACGAGCGCTCCGGTGCTGGGTCGACTCCCGATGGTCCGGCTCGGGTGCGATTCCGGGGGGGCGGCGTCGAGCGCCGAGCCGAGGGTGGGGTTCCCGGCGCGCGGCGGAGTCGTCGGGAGTCGCGACTCCGTCGCCGAGGGAACGAGAACGGGTGTCGCCGTTCGGTGGGTCGGGAGACCGACCAAGGGCGGGAGGTCGGGCCGAGTCGGTGGGATCCCCGGCACTCCGCCGGGGAGGGCGCTCAGGATCAGCAGGGCGGCGACGGGTCCAACCAGCCACGGGTCCACGGTTCGCGTCGAGGGCGTTCGCACAGCAACCACCGTCGGACGGAGCGGGAGCCCAAGTACATGGGCCGGCCCCGCCGGCCGAACGATGAACGGAGGACTCAGAGGTCGATCGGGAGCGCCACGTGCTCCCGGGAGAACGGCCCGAGGTCCACGCCGGCCCCGACCCGATGGCCGGCGTCCGTCAGCTCGCGACGGGCCAGCCGCGCCACCTCGCCAGGCGCCCTACGCTGCGTGACCGAGCGGATCTTCAGCATGAGAAGTCCGGTCCGCGCCCGGCACGTCACCGCGTTCTCGCGGTAGATCCTCGGCTGATCCCGCTGCGCCACGTCCTGGTAGAGGAGGTCCACCGGGCCGACGTCGGCGGCGTATCGCTCCGGGAGCTGGGCGTCCGCGAGGATCGGGAGCACGTTCGAGCGACGCCGGGCGAGTGCGAGCAGGGGCGCGAACGAGGGCGGGCTCTTCTCGATCGCGAAGATCGTGGCATCCGGAAGAGCGTCAGAGAGATGGCTCACCGTCGTCCCGTGGGCGGCGCCGAGATAGAGAACGGTCCGAACGCCCTGGAACAGGGGAAACGGTTCGGCCTTGCCGAGGTACGCGGCGAGCTTCGACCGCCAGGGGTCCCATCGGCGGAACTCGGAACCGGACTCCGAGCGGAGGTCTTCGCCGTACACCGCCTCGCCGGGGACGGCGTTCCGTGTGTACAGGTCGCGCCCGATCCGGTACACCCCGGGCCAGCCGGTCGGCTCCACGATCGCCCCGCTACCTCAGCCGGACGAGCAGTTCGACCTCGACCGAGGCCCCGAGCGGGAGCGACGCGACGCCCATCGAGACCCGCGCCGGCCGACCGTCCTCGCCGAAGACGCGGATGAGCAACTCGGTCGCGCCGTTGGCGACGTCGGCGTGCTGGGTGAACTCCGGTGTGGACGCGACGTACACGGCCACTCGCACGACGCGGGCGACCCGGTCGAGCGTCCCGAGCTCGGCCGAGAGCGCGCTCAGCGCCTGCAAGGCGGCCTGCTCGGCGGCCAGCTTCGCCTGGGCCAGCTCCACCGTGCGGCCCACGATCCCCGGGTGGACCGGGCGGCCGTCGACGTGGGGGATTTGGCCGGCGACGTACGCATGGTCCCCGTCGACGACGACCGGGCGGTACGTACCCGCCGGCCTCGGCGGTGGAGGGAGCGTGACCCCGAGCGCGCGCAGCCGCTCCGCGACGTCGGGAGCCATCGCCGTCGGACCGATGGCGGCGAGAAAAGCGTGTTGGGGCGCGGAGAGGCGGCCGGTCCGCGCGGGATATCGCTATAGTCCGAACGCCGTAGCCGAGCCGATGTCCGGCATCTTCCGCCGGTTCCGCCGCCCGAAACCGAAGGAGGAGGACGACGAGCCGTCCGACGCCCCGGAGGGCGAGGCCGGCGAAGAGTCCGACATCTACCCGAACCGGCCGTTCGAGCGACCGGGAGACCCGGACATCGAAGGCGAACCGAAGGCAGATACCTCGGACGACGACGAGGACGACGCCGTGGCGGGACCGCCCGTGATCCCGGAGGAGATCGGACCCGCGGCGCCCGAGCCCTCCCTAGCCACCCGCCCCGAAGTTCCGTCCCCTCCGACGCCTTCGACCCCGGAGTCGGCCCCGGATGTGGCGGCCCGCGAGGCTCCGACCGGCCCACGGCCGCCACTTCCCGAAGCCGATGCGGGGGCGGGCCGGTCGGTCCACCGTCCGCTCAACCCGCCGACGCGCTGCTTCCTGTGCGGCACCGAAATGACGGGCTCGTTCTGCCCGACGTGCCGGATGACCTGGAACGATTGATACGGAGTCCGTAGGACTCCGCCGTCGGCGCGGGGGCTCGCCCTGATAAGTAGCCGTTTGTGACTCGGCCGAACACCATGCCGAGCCCATCGCCCGCGGCGGCCGAGTTCGACCGGCTCGAGCGCGACGTCGTCGACCACTTCTTCCTCCTCCAGCCCGGCTACGCCGTGTTCCTCGGCCTCCACGAGTACGACGGGCGAGTGCCCGACCTCTCCCGGTCGGGGACCGACGCCTGGGTGACGAAGGCCGACGGGCTCCTCGCCCGGGTCCGGGCGACGGCGCCCTCGGAGCTCACCAAGGCCCGCGCGATCGACCGCTCGCTCCTCGAGCTCTTGCTCGAGTCGCCTCGGTTCGACCTCGTCGACAGCCGGGACCTCGAACGGAACCCGATGTCGTACGTGGGCGCGATCTCGCTCACCCAGTACATGGTCCGGGATTACGCCCCGGTCGCGGCTCGGGCCCAGGCGATCGTCCAGACCCTCGAGGCGGCCCCGAAGCTGCTTCACGACGGCGCGAGCCGCCTCGACAAGACGCTCGCGAAACCGTTCCTGACGCTCTCGCTCGCCATCGGCGGCGGACTTCCGTCCCATTTCGCCGAGGCGGAGGCGTTCGCCCGGAAGGAGTCGGCCGCGCTCGGCGACCGGGTGAAGGGCGCCCGCGAGGCCGCCGAGGCGGCCGTCGAAGCGTTCCTCGGTCGGATCCGGACGGAATGGATGCCGACCGCGCACGACGACTTCGCGCTCGGCGGCGCGCGGTACCAGAAGCTCCTGTGGGTGCGCGAGGGGATCCGCACGCCCTTCGAGGAGATCCGGAGATCCGGCGAAGCCGACCTCGCCCAGAACCAGGCGCGGCTCGAGGCGATCGCGGGCCCGTCCCGCCGGCCTTCGGAGCTGTTCGAGGCGTTGTTCCAGGACCACTCGACCGCCCCCGACCTCATCCCCACCGCCCAACGGCTCGTCGACGAGACGAAGCGGTTCGTTCTCGAGAAGGACCTCGTGACAATCCCCGAACCGTCGGTGTGCCGGGTCGAGGAGACCCCATCGTACGGGCGGGCGCTCTCGACGGCGAGCATGAACCCGCCGGGACCGTTCGACGTCGGCGGCGACGAGGGGATCTACTACGTCACGCCGGTCGACTCCACCTGGCCGGCCCCTCGGCAGGAAGAGTGGCTGCGCTCGCTCAACCGGGTGATGCTGAAGAACATCACCGTCCACGAGGTCTGGCCCGGCCACTACCTTCAGTTCCTCCACTTCCGCCACTCGGCGGGTTCGCTCACCCGGAAGGTGTACCTCTCCCCGTCGTTCACCGAGGGGTGGGCCCACTACTGCGAGCAGCTCGCCATCGAGGCGGGGATTGGCGGGACCGACTGGAAGGCGGAGGTCGCCCAGATCCACGACGCGCTGCTGCGCGATTGCCGGCTGATCGCCTCGGTCGGGCTCCATACCGGCGGAATGACGCTCGCGGAGGCGACGAAGCTGTTCGTCGAGAAGGCCCACTTCGAGCAGCTGCCGGCGGAACGCGAGGCGATCCGCGGCACGTTCAACCCGGAGTACTTCTGTTACACGCTCGGCAAGCTCCGGATCCTGGAGGCCCGTCGGAAGTTGCTCGACCCCGTGTTCCACGGGTCCCGCAAGGCGTTCCACGACCGGCTCCTGTCGACGGGCGCGCCGCCGGTCGGGCTCCTCGAGACGCTGCTGCAAACCCCCGGCTGAAACGGGCCATCCGCCGGGGCCGGCCTCCATTCTCTACGGCCGACTCTGTGGGCCTATAGAAGCAACTATAGTCTAAATCATAATTCTATATATCCCCACGTGCGGGTCGCCCATCGATGCCGCGCGCCGAGACCGTGAAGAGCCCCCCGCGCCCCCCGGCGCCGGAGCTCGACCCGGGCGTCGAGGAGCGTCGGCTCCATCGCCTCGGGTCGGTCAGCATCGGAATCGCGCTCCCGCGTCGATGGGTCGCTCGGCACGGCTTGGCGAGCGGCGGTGCCGTGTACGTTTCGACTCGCCCGGATGGCACGATCCTCGTCCGCGACGGCCGGGACCTTCCCGCATCGGCGACGGCGCAGCTCCACGTCGCGCCGGGCGGGACGCCGGAGCATCTGTTCCGTCAACTTCTCCGGGCGTACCTTTCCGGCGCCCAGAGGTTCGAGGTCGTAGAGGCGGGCGGCCTTTCGCCCGCGACGCGCACCGCGGTGGTCGACTTCGTCCGCCGCACGATCCGGCCCGAGGTCGTGAACGACGACGGCCGCCAGATCGTGGTGGCCGACGTGAGCCGGGGCGCCGACCTGGCGGTGGGACCCGTCTTGCGACGGATGTCCCAGGTGGTCCTTGAGCGGATCCGCAACGCCGGACGCTCCTGGGTCGACCCGAACGCCGCCCGCAAGGACGACTGGCGCGCGCGTGACGACGAGGTCGACCGGCACGCGTGGCTAATCGAGCGGATCCTCGTGCTCCGCCCGTGGCCGGAGGCCGGTCCGGGTGGATTCCCTTCGGCGCTCTCCGAGACGTTCGCGCCGTTATTCCTGGCCCGCTCGCTCGAGCGCGCGGCCGACCACGCGGTCCTGATCGCCGAACGCGGCGCCCGGCTCCGGGAGGCGAACCTTCCCGAGGCGACGTACCGGGCCCTCACCGCCTATCACAAGCAGGTCGTCGACCACCTCGAGCTCGCGTGCCGGGTGGCCGAGGCGCGCGACCCGACCGACGCGAACCTCGTCGTGGACGCCGGCGAGGCGCTCCACGAGACCGCGGCCGCGCTGCGCGAGCGGTTCTGGACGCGCGGGCTCACGAGCTCGATCCCCCCGAGCGTCATCGCGAACCTGGGACTTCTGATCGAGTCGCTCGACCGGATCACGGCCTACGCCCAGGACATCGCGCAGCTCGCCGTGCCGCCGTCCGACCGGGTCACCGTCCGGCCGACGCTGGCCTCCGACAGCCGCGCCTCCGACCTACCTCTCCCCAAATAGGGAAACGAACCGGGAGGAACAAACCGAAATGAGTGCGAACAACGCAAGCGGAACGAACGCCAGCGCGTCGGCCGGCCCGAGCGCCTCCGACAAGAGCATGCTGCCGAAATCGTCGTCGTCGAGCCACATGGCCCTCTACGCGGCCGTCGTAATCGTGGTCATCGTGATCGCGGTCGTCGGCTACGGTGCCTACGCCGGATGGTTCACGAAGAAGACCGCCGCGACCTCGGCCTGCCCGGCCGGGACCGGCCAGACAATTGCCGGCGCCGGCTCGAGCCTCGCCGCCCCGCTGATGACTCTCTGGGCGAGCCAATACTCCTGCGGCCAGCTGAACTACAACAGCGTCGGTAGCGGTGCCGGGGTCACGAGTCTCACGCAGAAGACGGTCGACCTCGGTGCCTCCGATGCTCCGCTCTCGTCCACACAGGTGAGTGCGCTCCCCGCGGGCTCCACCGTGCTGACGATCCCCGAACTCGTTGCCGGGGTCGCCATCATCTACGACATCTCGGGCGTCTCGAAGGGCCTCAACCTCTCCGGGTCGGTGCTGGCCGGGATCTACCTCGGCACGATCACCACCTGGAATAACGCGGCGATCACCTCGCTGAACCCGGGCGTCAAGCTCCCGAGCGCCAATATCACGGTCGTGGAGCGAGCGGATTCGAGCGGGACCACCTACGTCTACACGAGCTGGCTCTCGCTGGAGAACTCGACCTGGAAGACCAAGGTCGGCGCGGCGACGACGGTCAACTGGCCGGTCGGCATCAAGGAGAGCGGCTCGCTCGGCGTCGCTGGGACCGTCAAGTCCGACCCCAACTCGATCGGGTACGCCGACCTGGCGTACGCGATCACGAACGGGCTCGCGTACGCCGCGGTCCAGAACCCCGCGAACACCTACGTTCTGCCAAACGTGACCAACGTGGCGGAGGCCGCCGCGCAGGCCCCGAGCCTGCCGGCACCGAATGCCGAGGCGGGATGGGATTCGTTCTCGATCCTGAACGAGGCGGGGACCTCCACCTACCCGATCGCGACGTTCTCCTACGTGATGGTCTACTCGGACCTCGGGGCGGTGTACGGCTCCAGCGAGTCGCACGCCCACGCGCAGGGGGTCGTGGCGTTCCTCTGGTGGGCCGTGACGACCGGTCAGACGTACTCGACGGGGTTGTCGTACGTGCCGCTCTCGTCGAACGTCGTGATCGCGGACGAGGCGGCGATCAACAGCGTCCTGTACAACGGACAGACGCTGCAGTCCCACTAGCGGAGACTCGGTCGGGACGGTCGCCGCATGGGGGAGGCTCCGGTCGGATCGGGCGCGGGCGCCGACGCGCGGCCCGGGCCGCCCGGGGTCCCCCCCGCAACCACTTCCCCCCTCGCCCGAGGAGCGGCCCGGCGGCTCCGGGCACGCGCTGCGGACCTCGCCTTCGGCTGGGTCGCCCTCGCCGCCGCTGGGGCGCTGGTCGTCCTTCCGGTGTTGCTCGTCATCGTCCTCGCCCAGAACTCCTGGATGTCGCTCGTCCGGTTCGGTCCCGGGTTCCTATTCGGCCGGACGTGGGACCCGAACCTCGCCCCGATCACCTTCGGGGCGGTCCCGTTCGTTGCGGGAACGATCGAGACGAGCGTGATCGCGCTCCTCATCGGAGTTCCCCTCTCGCTCGGCGCCGCGGTGTTCCTCGCGGAACTCGCGCCGGACTGGCTGCGGGCCCCCGTCGCCTCAGTGGTCGACCTCCTGGCCGCGGTCCCGTCGGTGGTGTTCGGCCTCTGGGGCCTCTACGTACTGGTCCCGTTCATGCGGACCTCCGTCGACCCGTTCCTCGTCAAGTACTTCGGCTGGTCGCCGATCTTTGCGGGACACGCGGGGAGCCAGAGCGGCCAGAGCATCCTCACCGCGAGCATCATCCTCGCGGTCATGATCCTCCCGACGATCTCGTCGGTCAGCCGGGAGGCGCTCCGGGCGACCCCGGATAGCCAGCGGGAGGCGGCCCTGAGCCTCGGCGCAACCCGCTGGGAAGCGACCCGGCTCGGCCCGCTCGCGTACGCTCGGTCGGGGATCTTTGGTGCGGCCGTCCTCGGCTTGGGCCGGGCGATGGGCGAGACCATGGCCGTGACGATGACGATTGGCAATTCCAACCGGGTCGCCACCTCCCTTCTCGACCCGGGTCAGACGCTCTCGAGCCTAATCGCGATCAACTTCGGCAACGCCCTCGCGCTCGAGCTGTCGGCGCTCGTGGAGCTCGGCCTGATCCTGATGGCGCTCTCGCTCCTGGTCAACGTCGTCGCACGGCTGATGCTGCGGTCGATTACCCGGCTCGGGGGGTCGACCGCATGAGGCCCCCGAAGCGCCTACGCCGGCGGCTGAAGAGCGCCGTCTTGCTCGGCCTCTGTGGCATCGCCGTTCTGCTCATGCTGGTGCCGCTGGCCAGCATCCTGTACGCCTGCTTCGTGAACGGCGCGGGCGCGATCACCCCGGACTTCTTCCTGAAGAACCCTCCGCCCCCCTGCAACCCTGCGGCGGGCGCGCCGTGTCCGGTCGGAGGGGTCCAGGATGCGATCCTCGGTACGTTACTGCTCGTCGGGCTGGCGTCGCTCATCGCGCTTCCGGTGGGCATTCTTGCCGGGATCTACCTTTCCGAGTTCGAGGATCGTCCGCTCGCGCGACCCGCCCGCTTCCTGGCCGACGTCATGACCGGGATCCCGTCGATCGTGATTGGGGTCTTCGTCTTCGGGATTTTCTACTCGTTCGCCGAAGCCGGGTGGATCAGCCCGTTCAGCGTCATCTCGGGGTACACCGGAGCGGTCGCCCTCGCCGTGATCATGATCCCGGTCGTGGCGCGGACCTGCGAGGAAGCGCTCCGCCTCGTCCCGACCTCCATCCGCGAGGCGTCGCTGGCCCTCGGGATTCCGCGCCACCGGACAATCCTCCGCATCGTGCTGTCGGCCGCCCGCGGAGGGGTCATCACCGGGTCGCTCCTCGCGGTCGCGCGGGCCGGGGGCGAAACGGCGCCGCTCCTCCTCACCGCCGGATTCACGACGGGATCGATCTTCGGCCTTTCCGGCTGGACGCCGTCGCTCCCGGTGATGATCTACGAGTTCGCGTCGGCGAACTACCCGAACACGACCCAGCTCGCGTGGGGAGCGGCGCTGGTGCTCGTCCTTATGATGCTCCTGATTAGCGTGGGAGCGCGGCTCGCGCTGCGGAACCGGTTCGGAGGGAGAGTCGCATGACCGACAACAAGCTCGTCGTCCAGAACCTGCACGCCTGGTACGGCAAGACCCACGCCGTGCAGGACATCTCGCTCTCGTTCCCCGACAAGCAGGCGACGGCGATCATCGGCCCGTCCGGGTGCGGGAAGTCGACGTTCATCCGCTGCCTCAACCGGATCCACGAGACCCAGCCGAAGGCGCGCGCGGAGGGGAAGGTCCTCCTCGACGGGCAGGACGTCTACCAGGAGGACCCGACGGAGATTCGGCGGAAGATCGGGATGGTGTTCCAGCGCCCGAACGTCTTCCCCACGATGTCGATCTACGGGAACGTCGCGGCCGGCCTGAAGCTCCATGGCGGCTATTCGCAGGACGAGATCGACTCCGCCGTCATCGAGAGCCTGAAGAAGTCCGCCCTCTGGGAGGAGGTCAAGGAGAAGCTCGACGAGAGCGCGCTCCAGCTCTCCGGGGGCCAGCAGCAGCGCCTCTGCATCGCCCGGGCGCTCGCCGTCCAACCAGAAGTCCTCCTGATGGACGAGCCCGCGAGCGCGCTCGACCCGATCTCGACGGCGCGGATCGAGGACCTGATCTTCGACTTGAAGAACCAGGTGCCCGTCGTCATCGTCACACACAACATGCAGCAGGCCGCCCGGGTCGCGGACCGGACGGCGTTCCTCTATCTCGGGAAGCTCATCGAGGTCGCGCCGACGCGCGATCTCTTCGAGCGGCCCTCGGAAAAGCTCACCGAGAGCTACATCACGGGACGGTTCGGGTAGGAACGATGGCGGGAACGGTCGAGCGGAAGGCGCTCTCCGAGGAGCTGCACCAGCTCCAGGAGAACATGCAGACGATCGCGACGCTGAGCGTGCAGGCGATCGAGCGCGCCGTCGCCGGCCTCGACTCGCCGGACACCGGCGTCGTCGGGGACGTGAGCGCCCTCGACCGGGAGGTGTACGGCCTCAAGGAACGGATCGTCCGCAACTGCGTCGAGACGATCGCCCTCCACGCACCGGTCGCGAAGGACCTTCGGACGATCACCGTCGCCCTCGAGGTGACGACCGACCTCGACCGGATCGGCCGGTACGCGAAGGACATCGCCGAGGCCGCGCACGAGCTCCACCGGGAGGGGGACGGGCGCGAGAGCCTCCCGAAGCTCCGGACGATGGGGAACCTCACGGTCGGTATGATCCGGACGGCCGTGAACGCCTACTTGGCCCGCGACGCGGCGCCGGTCGCCCACATCCACGATGACGACGACGCGGTCGACGACTTCCACGACGAGTTGTTCCAGGCGATCATCGACGGGATGGCCCGCCGGTCGGTCACGCCCAGGACCGGCGCGGAGTGCATCCTGATCAACCGGTATCTCGAACGGCTCAGCGACCACGCCGTCAACATCGGGGAATGGGTTGTCTACCTGGTCTCGGGGGAGCGGCCGGTCCGGCTCCCCCGGCACAACGCCGAGGGGCCCGGGCGGCCGTAGGACCGACGACCTAGGCGGCCACCGGGGGGGCCGCCGGCGCGGCGGTCGGGACGACCGCCGGCCGGTAGGGCTTGAGCTCCGCAATCTTCGCCCACCAGGGGAACCGCTTCTCAATCCAGTAGTCGAGGCTCCACTTGCTGGGTCCGTAGGTCGCGTTGATCAGAATCAACGCGAGGAACAGGAGCGCATACATCGCGCCCGTGCCGATGTCGGTCGAGCCGGGGCCGTACGGGCCGCCGAACCCCTCAGGGACCGCCCAGATGAACAGGCTCAGGATCGCGCCGCCGGCGTAGGCGACCTTCCGCATGAACCCGAAGATCAGCGCGAGGCCGAGGGCAACCTCCATCGTTCCGACCATGTACACCCAGAACGCGGTGTTCGAGCTCACCGTGTTCGCCCAGAACGTGAACCAGCCCCCGAGCCACCCGGGCTGGCCGTCGCCCGAGATCGAGCCCGCGAACTGGTCGACGAAGCCCGCCGCGAACTTGAGCGCCCCATCGATCAGCCAAATCACGCCGAACAAGATCCGGAAGGCGCTCTTCAGGGAATGCGCGTTCCGGGCCCACCATCCGCCAGCGGCGTACGCCGCCGGTTCCGTCTCCGTCATGGGATTCCTCGACCGCTCAGGGGCCGCCGAGGGGGTTAAGGGTGCGGTAAAACGCCCTTGACGTTCCGAGCGCGAAACCGCTCACGAGGGGGAGGCCGCGTCGCGACCGGGGGGAGTGTTCGCTCGGCCATCGGCCCAAGCCTCGGCGCGGGATTTGCGGCCGCCGACGAGTTCCCGGGGGAGGCGAAGCCGCGGCTCACGACCACGGGGGACGGAATCTGCTCCGGACTCGCGTTCTCGACCCGGTGGCTCGTCGTGTTGTCGAGCAGCGAGCAGTTGAACCACCATTCCGCGGCGAGGGACGAGGTCGCCTCGCGTGGGCCAATGGGGTCCGTGCGATCCGCCCTTGCCGGACCCGGAAGAACGGCCCGGGCACGGTGCCGTTGTACGTCGAGTGCTGGTAATCCCGCGCCGGGGGGCCGTACGGCAGGGCAGGCCGAATCGCCGCGGTCCCGGTTCAGGGCGAGGGACGCGGAAGGGTCGTCCGCGCCTTGCGAAGCAGGGACCAGTTGATCGCCGTGAAGATCGCCCCGACGAGTATGAGGACCCCGGCCGTCCCTTGAAGGGCGTTCAGGACGAGCACCTGGGTCGCGAAATTGCCGCTGCCGTTCGTGGTAAACCATCCAATTTGCCACACGGCGAACACCACGGCATAGAGCGCCATCCCGGCCACAAGCAGCCCCTCGCTGAGGCGCAGATCCCGCTCGACCTTTCGCCGCTCGAGGGTCACCACGGGGGCCGACGGGTGGATTGCGGCGGACATCGAACTCGCCGGCGTCAGCCGCTCCGAGCCCTTGAGGCCGAGGTCAACCCGGCTCAACGGGCGGAGCTCGGCCCGCGATGCCGGTCGACGCTAGCTCGAGCGGGACGAGGCCGAGTTCGATCCGGACGGTACCGGACCGGTGGCCGGAGCGCCCGACCGTCGGACGATTTGGGGTTGATTCGCGAACTTCTCGTGCCGACGGGGTCCGAGGACCTCCTGGCCGAGCACGACCGCGACGCCCCCGACCAGCGTGATCACGGCCGCGATCCAGAACGCGTACTGGAATCCGAGCAGCGCGGGGAGCGCGAGGGTCGTCCCCCCGCCTGCCGGCACGAGAACGACGTACGTCGCGAGCAGCGACCCGACGATCGGGGCCCCGACGCTGCCGCCCAAGTTCCGGAACACGTTGTTCATCGCCGTCGCCTGGCCCATGTCCTTCGGGTCGACCGTCAGGATGAGCATGTTGATGATCGACGCGTTGAGGAGCGCGATCCCGGCGCCGGTGACCGTTTCGTACAGCAGGCTCTGGTCGAGGGTTTTCGCCGAGGCGAGAAGAACGAAGCCGAACGCGGTGAGCGCCGATCCGCCCAAGGCGAGGGGCTTGACGCCGACGCGGGAGACCGCGATGCTCGCGACGACCGCGACGGCCATCATCGAGAGCGCGAGCGGGACGATGTCGAGCCCGGCCTGGAGGATGTCCTGCGAGAACCCGCCCGAGACCCCGAGCGACTCGAACCGGTAGATGAGCGCGAAGAGGGCCATGTACATCCCGAGACCCGCGACGGTCAGGACCGCGTTCGTGACCGCGACGTTCCGCTCGCGCAGGAGACGGTGGTCGACGATAGGCTCCCGACCCTGCCGGGTCCATCGGATCTCCCAGAGGACGAACGGCACGAGCAGGAGTAGGCCGGCCGATGCGAACCCGAGGGTGAGGGGCGAGTGCCAGCCCCACTGCTGCCCCTGGGAGAGCGCGGCGACAATCCCGGCGAGGGCGCCGCCGAGGAGGGCCGCGCCGCCGTAGTCGACCTTCGTGTTCGGGCGCCGGTACGTGGATTCACGGACGAGCAGGAACACCGCGATCGTCAGCAGCACAACGACGGGGATGGCCGAGTGGTAGGTGTCCCGCCATCCGTACGTCTGGGACACCGCGGAGCCGACCGGGAGGCTGATCGCGAACCCGATGCCGAACATCGCGCTCAGGATCCCCTGGGCTCGCGGGACGAGTTCCCGGGGGAACTCCTCCCGGACGAGGGACATGCCGAGAGGGAGGATGGTGAGCCCGACCCCCTGCACCGTCCGCGAGGCGACCATGAACTCGAAGTTCGGCGAGAACCCGGTGACGGAGACGGCCGCCGCGTAGGCGAGCATGACGCCCATCAGGACCTTCCGCTTCCCGTAGATGTCCCCGAGCTTGCCGACGACCGGGCTGAGCGCGACGCCCGAGATCGCGTACGCCGAGATGATCAGGCTCACCTGGGCGGTGTCGACGTGGAACTCGCGCTGGATCGTCGGGAGGGACGGGGTCAGCATCCCTTCGACGTAGAGGACGATCATCACGATCCCGGCGAGGACCAGCATGACCCTGTTCGAGTACGCCCGGTCGAACGTCTCCATCGTCTTCGGGGCGGGCGAGCCGGACGGGATCGGTTCCGAGCCGCGGGCCACGGACTCGGACGGATTCGCCATGGTTCCGGACTCCCCTCGGCCGACGCCGAGAACGGTGGAACGAATCGAACCGAATATTAGCTCCAGCGTCGCGGTTTCCGTCCGGCCACCGACCGGCCGAGCACCGGCCCGGAGCGACCGCCGGGCTACGGGCACCCCCTAAGGGATTATGTAGCGCCAGCCCGAATCGGGGTCCCCCAACGGGAGAGGAAACGAACCAAGAGCCACCACGAGACCGTAACGACCGACCACGTCGAATACGCCTCCACCGACCCGGCGGCGACCCGCCTATTCCTGGAGAAGACGCTCGGATTCCATTTCAACGTCAAGGAAGAGATGGGCGGCTACGGCATGCGGAGCGACGAGGTCAAGCAGGGCTTCGGGTCCGGCGTCCGGATCATCGAGAAGGGCGAGTCGCCGGGGACGATCGCCTATCTGACCGTGATGAACATCGACGAGTCGCTCCACGCCGCCCAGAAGGAAGGCGCCAAGGTCGTCATGCCGAAGAAGGAGATTCCCGGCGTGGGCTGGCACGCCATCATCCACGCCCCCGGCAACGTCATGGTGGGGCTCTACCAGGGCCAGATGCCCAAGTAGAGACCCGATTGGGGCCCGTCCAAGTCGGGCGGGCCCCCGTATCCTCGGGTCGCCGGACGACTCGCCCACCGGCGGGGAATTCGGCTAGAGCGGGACCCCGAGGGCGTCCGCGAGGAACTGGTTCAGCGGGTTCAGTTCCCGGCACGCCGCCTCGAATTTCGACGCGAACCCTCCGCTCACGACGGCGGCATCGGGGAACGGTCGGGAGGCGTAGAAGTCCTTGCGGCGGAGGTCGTCGGCGTACGGGTGCCCGGCGTCGTACCCGGCGGGAACCCGAACGTACGACTCCCCGCCGATCTCGATCTGGCCCTTGAGGACCTTCCCCCAGCCGGTGGAGTCGGCGACGATCGCGTCCCGGATCTGGACGAGGTCGGGAGGGACCGGGTGCCAGATCCCCGAGGCGACCATGCTCTCCGAGGGGGCGAGGTGGAAGAAGAACCCCGGAAGGTTCCGCCCGCTCGACGCCCCGTCCTCGTGGGCGAAGTGGATCCCGACGTGGGTCTTGTACGGGCTCTTGTCCTTCGAGAAGCGGGTGTCCCGGTAGATCCGCGAGAGCGACCCGCCGAACGGCCGGGGGTCGGCGACGACGTGGGGGGCGAGCCGCGCGAGCCTCGGGCCCATCGACGCGATGAACCGGACCGCCGGTTCCTGGATCGCCGCCTCGTACCGACCCTTGTTCGTCTGGAACCACTCGCGGTTGTTGTTCTTCCCGAGCTCGCGAAGGAACCGGAAGGCGTCCACGCCGAAGAACCCCGAGTCCGACGACCCCTTCGGCATCTGGCCCCGACCGCCCGTCCAGTGCGCTCGGACGCTTAACGACCCATCATCGCGGCGAACGGTCGCGGGTCGAAGACGACGCGGACCCGGTCGATCTTGCCGTCCGCGACGTGGTACCATTCGGCGACGAAGGCGGTCCCGGCGGGGGTCTTCGTCACGAGGTCGTAGAGGAGGCAAACGTCGTCCCCGTCGGCGAACATCTTCTTCACGTCGACCCGGTCGACGATCGGATGGAGCTTCTGCAGGGACCCGAGGTGCTCCTCGGGGGTCGAGAACTTGTCGAACGGTCCGACAAATTCGATGCGGTCGGCGAACTGCTTCCGCGCGCCCGCCCAATCGTTCTTCCCCATCGCTGCCTGGAATCCCAGGACGACATCCTTCGCTCCCGCCATCGTGCTCACCGTTTCCGTTCCGTCCCTGTGGGCGGGTCCTGCCAGCAGGCGAGGACCGGACCACCGGGGACCTTGAACCAGAAGAAGCTCCCCATGCCGGGGACGTCGACGCGGGGGAGGACGTTCGTGGCGCCGCCGCGCTTCACGCGTTCGAGCGCCCGGTCGAGGTCCGTGACCCGCACGTAGCTGAGCGTCGACGGGGCTTCGGTCGGCCGCGTCGGGCGAATCCCCCCCCGGCCGCCGCCCGGGATCTCGAAGGAGCGGTACTCGCCCTGCGGCATGGTGACCGAGCGAAACTTCCAGTCGAACACCCGCTCGAGGAACCGCTGGGTCTCGGCCGGGTCCTCGCTCGCCATCTCCGTGAACGCGAACGACGTCTCCGGAGCACTGGAAGGGTCGGCCTCGGGGTCGGACATCGGGTCATCCTAGGTAACCAATAGTTACTACTTAGGGCCGATAGGGACTGGGGGGATACCGGTGTCCGGTCGCAGGAGTCGGAGGCGTCGAATCCCGTCGACCGGGCCGGCCCTCCTGTACCAGAACGACCCGATCCGCCAGAGCGTCCAGCGGCTCGGCCGGAAGTGGACCCTGCTGATCGTCCGGGACCTCGCCTTCCTGAAGTTGCAGCGGTTCGGCGAGTTCCGGCGGAACAACCCCGGGCTGTCGGCCCGGGTCCTCTCTCGTCGCCTCCGCGAGCTCGAGCAGGACGGCATCGTGACCCGATCCGGGTCCGGGGCGACGGTCCGATACCGACTCACCCCGCGAGGGGAGGACGCGGGGCTCATCCTGCTAGCGTTCCTAAATTACGGTCTCAAGCACCACGTCGGGCCCCGGCCTCCGCCGGTCTCCGAAGCGACGGTTCCCGGGGCCGAGGGACCGGTCGGGACAACCGCCGGGCCGAGGACCCAGGGGACCTCCCACTCCTTGCGTGGTCCTCGTCCGTGAGCTTCGCTTATGGAGTGGATTCGGTAGTCGAACCCCAGTGACCGACACTCCCCTTCGGGCGGAGGGCGACGAGCCGGTGGTGTTCGCCCAGGACCTGCGCCACTCGTACGACCGGAAGCACTTCGCCCTCGACGGCGTCAGCTTCACCGTTCGGCGCGGCGAAGTGTTCGGCCTCCTGGGACGCAACGGCGCCGGGAAGTCGACGCTGATCAAGGCGATGACCACCCTGATCCAGCCGACTTCGGGGACGCTCCGCATCCTCGGGCTCGACCCCGCCCGCGACGGCCAGCGGATCCGGAGCCGCATCGGCGTCGTCCAACAGGCCGAGTCGTTCGATTTTACCACCGTCCAGGGAAATTTCGACATCTACGGGGTCCTCTGGGGACTCCCGAAGGCCGAACGGGTCCGGCGGCGCGAGGCCCTCGTCGAGAAGTTCGGCTTAGGCGACGTCCGCAAGCGCCGGGCGTTCGACCTCTCCGGGGGCCAGAAGCGCCGCGTGCAGGTCGCGCGGGAGTTCATGCACGACATGGACGTCCTGTTCCTCGACGAGCCGACCGTCGGCCTCGACGTGATCATGCGGAGGACGCTCCTCGACTCGGTCCGCGCCGAGGTGCGGCGGGGCCTCACCGTCGTGTTCACCACCCACAACCTCGAGGAGGCGGACTACCTCTGCGACCGCGTCGCCGTCATCGACGAGGGGAAGGTGCTCGTCCTCGACACCGTCGAGAACCTGAAGCGGCTCTACGGGGGCAAGAAGACGATCGACCTGACGGTCGGCGGAGGGGACCCGGCGAAGTTCTACTCGGCCCTCTCCGAGCGGCTCGGGCCGATGGTGACGGTCACCGCGAACGGGGGCGCGGCCGTGATCCTGACGGATGACCCAAAGGCGGCGCTCTCGGAGATCGCCGGACTCTCGCAGCGGACCGGCGTCCCGCTCGAGTGGCTGAACGTCCGGCAGAACACGCTCGAGGACGTGTTCTTGAAGCAGGTCGCCCGGGGAGGCGAGCCTGTTGCGAGTGCCTAACTTGATCCGGCTGGTCTACCGGAACATCGTCGTCAACACCGACCCGGGGAGCCTGATCATCCTCGTCGGCCTCCCGGGGATGTACCTCGTCTTCTTCGGCTACGGGTTCCAGTCGATCTCCGGCTCGGGCGACGGCGCCGGGAGCTATCTCGCGTTCCTGACGCCCGGGATCATGTCGTTCCAGGTCGTCATGGCCGGGACGGTCGGCGGGAGCATGCTCTGGGCGGACCGGCGCTGGGGGATGCTCTCCCAGCTCCTCGTCGGGCCGTTCACCCGCCTCCAGTACCTCCTCGGGATCATGCTCACGTCGCTCCTGTTCGGCCTCGGCGGCGCGTTCGTGATGCTCGCGGTCGCTTTCGTGCTGCTCGGGAGCGCCCCGACCGGGCTCGTCGCGCTGGCCGTGATCTTCGGGTCGATCACGCTCGGCTCGATCTTCTTCGGGGCGCTGATGCTGCTCATCTCGGCGCACGTCAAGTCGAACACCGCGTACAACAGCGTCCAGATCCTGCTGATCTTCATCGTGAACTTCGCGAGCACGGTGTTCTACCCCCTGAGCGCCGGCCTACCGGTCGCGCTGAAGGTCCTGTTCGAGGTCAATCCCCTGACGTACGTCGCCGACGCTGTCCGCGGCGGGTATACGGGGAACCTGACCGCGAACGACCTGGTCCAGATCGGGGTCCTGGTCGCGGAGACCGTCGTGGTCCTGGTCCTCGCGGTCCGCTCGTACCTTCGCTCCGACGTCTCCTACGAGTGAGGGGAGCGGGCGCCGGACCCCTCGCTCGAGGGCCCGAGAACCTCCCCGACCCAGGCTACCGCCCTGGCGGGAGACGTTTTCATTCCAGCTCGGCGTGCGCGCTCGAAGTCCCATGGAACTCTGGGCGGCGGCCCTCGCCTTGGTCCTGGCGGCGCTCGCCGCCTTCCTGACCGTGCTCGCCGGGGTCGCCTCGCGCCGGTTCGGGGAACGAAGGTTCCTCCTGTTCGGGCTCGCGTTCGGGCTCGTGACGGCGATGGCCGTCCTCGCGGTGGCGGCCGAGCTCGACTTCGCCCCCGTGCCGTGGTTCGACGAGACGTTCGCCCTCGGGCCGGTCCCCCTCGCGATCCTCGCGCTCGCGCTGCTCCTCATCTACGGTGCGATGATGGCCCCGGCGGCGCGGCCCCGCCCGAGCGAGGGGGATGGGGGCCCCTAGCCGCGCCCCGCTCCGGGAGCGGATCGTCGACGAGGTGGCCCGCCACCCCGGGTCGAGCGCGCGCGAGATCCAGCGCCGCTTGGGCGTGGCCTGGGGGGAGACCGCCTACCATCTCGACCGGCTCGCGCGCGACGGAACGGTCCGGCGCGAGCGGGGCGGCTGGCGGGACTACTACTTCACGCGCGACCTGACGTGGGCGGACCGCCGGATCTTCCAGGCGCTCCGGAGCCCGGCGGAACGCCGGCTCGTCCTGACCGTCCTCGAGTTTCCCGGGGAGACGTTCACCCCGATCGTTTCGAGGACCGGGTTGGCCCGGTCGACCGCCTCCTTTCATCTCGGTCACCTCGTCGCGCTCGGGGTCCTCCATCCCCCCGGATCCGGGGGAGCCGAAGGGTACGAGGTCCTCGAGCCGGACCGGATCCGCCGGCTGCTCACCACCTACTCCGCCAGCTTCGCCGACGGCCTCGTCGACCGGTTCGTGGCGGCGTTCGGAGGCCTGCTCCGCGAGGGAACGACCTGAGGTCGGTGTCCGGGGGTCCGGGATCGCGGAGTTCGGCCCTTGAACCAAGCCGTTCGGGCCTTGCGCCGTAACCGAACTACCCCTCGAACCCCGATGGACCTCCGTGGAGCGGAGGGCGGAATCCCATCGAGGGGTGTTCGGACGACCGCTCCCGGAGGGCAACATGAAACCGAGGGAGCCGACGGGAGACCACGAGACGAACGAACGCCGGATGGGTCGGGGGGTGCGCAAACTGTGGCCGATCCCCGTGAGCGGGGTGCTGGCGATGGCGGCGCTGCTGCTCCTCACGCCGCTCGTGGGGGCCACGAGCGTGGCGACCTTCACCGCCCCGTACACGGGGGGCGTGGCCGTCCACCACCAGGACCCCGTGGCGCAGGGCAGCGCCGCGCGCCTGACGGTCGGGCACAACGCCCAGTTCAGCCTGACGACCGGAACCGGCACCGCGGCCGCCCAAGCGAAGGCAACCCCCTCCGCCGGCACCGACTCGCAGGCGACGTACGATGCGACGGTCGGGGTCCGGGGACTCGCATTCGTTCCGGGCACCTCGGGCGTCTACACGACCACCGCGCAATGGACGATCACCTGGAACGCGAGCGCCTCGATGTCCGCGAAGGCGGCGGCCGCCGGCGCGCAGTCGACGGTGGAGATCTGGCTGCTCGTCAAGCTCACCGATGTGACCGCAACGTCGACCCATCTCGGCACGACGGTGTTCGTCGCGCAGAAGGACCTCGGCGCCGCCGGGAGCTATTCGGGCGGAGCGGTCGGCGGGCACTACGTCGCGAGCGTCTCGCTCGCCCTCATCGCCGGCCACACCTACCGGGTGTACGCGGTGATGGGGTTCGACGTGGCCGCGGTGATCCCCCAGGGATCCCCGGCGGGGTCGTCCGTCACCGCCGCGGTCGACCTCGGGTCGGCGGGGCACGGGGGGACCCTGACGTCGATCACCGTCGCGTAGCGGGGCGCGGGCGCCCCTCGCGCGTGGAACCCCTTCCCCGGTCGTCGCCCCGAGGTTCCTCCTATTGGAGAGATCGGGGCGATGGCCGGGCGCCGACCCGCCTCCCCGTGCGGCCCGACCGGGACGGAAGACGGATAGTCCGGGCCGGCTCGTTCCTCCGGAGCGACCGAGGAATCGGCGGCCCCGAATCCCCCGAGCTCGGTCCGGACGGTAGACGTGGAGGGACGGGAGGACGTCGAATCGGTGCTCCGGAGCGCCGCCGAACGGGGGATCGCCTATCGCCGGAGCATCGGCTCGCGGAGGGTCTCCCCGACCGAGGACGCGGTCCGGGCTCTCGATACGCTCGGCGGACCGGTCCCCGAAACGCCCACCGGGCCGATCGAGGTGCTCCGTCTCCTCGACGAGGTCGGCTCGCCGGCGACCGTCGCGAGCGGGGGAGGGCGGTACTTCGGATTCGTCATCGGTAGCGGGACGCCGGCCGCCCTCGCGGCGAACTGGCTCGCGACCGCCTGGAACCAGAACGCCGGGCTGTTCGTCGCCTCGCCGGCCGGGGCCCGCCTCGAGGAGATCGCCCTCGGGTGGATGCGCGAGCTCCTCGGCCTGCCCGAGGGGTCGGAGGGGGCGCTCGTCACGGGCGCGACCATGGCGAACTTCACCGCCCTCGCCGCCGCCCGCCACGCCGTCCTTTCTCGGGTCGGATGGGACGTGGAGGAGCAGGGCCTCTCGGGAGCTCCCCCCGTCACGGTCGTGGTGGGCGCCGAGGCGCACGCCTCGCTGCTGAAAACCGTCGCCATGCTCGGCCTCGGTCGGGGGCGGGTCGTCCGAGTACCCGTCGACGGCCAGGGGCGGTTCCGGTCGGAGGCGCTCCCGTCCGTTTCCGGCCCCACGATCGTGTGCACCCAGGCCGGCAACGTGAACACCGGCTCGTTCGACCCGGTGGGCGAGATCGCCTACCAGGCGCACCGGCACGGCGCGTGGGTCCACGTCGACGGGGCCTTCGGCCTCTGGGCGGCGGTGGTTCCGGGCCTCCGCCATCTCGTCTCGGGGGTCGACCGGGCGGATTCCTGGGCGCTCGACGGCCACAAGTGGCTCAACCTCCCGTACGACAGCGGCGCCGTCTTCGTCCGGGACCCGGCCGCCCTGCGGTCGGCGATGGCGATCGGTCCGGCGGCCTACCTCGTCGGGAGCGATCTTCGGGAGCCCTCGCACTACACCCCGGAGCTCTCCCGCCGCGCGCGGGGTGTCGAAGCCTGGGCCGCGATCCGCGCGCTCGGACGCTCGGGGATCGCCGACATCGTCGAACGGGACTGCCGCCACGCCCGGCGACTCGCCGAGGGCCTCCGAGCGGCGGGGTACGAGGTGCTCAACGAGGTCGAGCTCAACCAGGTCCTGGTCTCGTTCGGCGACGACGCGACGACCCGCCAGGTGGTCGCCGACCTCCAGGCGGACGGGACGTGCTGGTGCGGGGGCACGAACTGGCACGGCCGGGCGGCGATGCGCGTCAGCGTGAGCTCCTCGGCAACGACGGACGAGGACGTCGACCTCTCGCTCGCGGCCATCGTCCGACTCGCGAAGGCCCGGACCGGAACGCCCGGACCGAGGGCGTAGCCTGGCCCGGGGCGCGGCCGGGCGGGCACCCGGTCAGGCGTACTCCTGCTTCGCCTCCGGACCCATGAGGCCGAACGCCTCGAACCGGAACGACTGCTTGATCACGCTCGCCACCGGGAAGAACGGGATCCAGACGAGCATGTCCCACCGCCCCATCTTCCCGAGGAAGTACGCGAGCGGGACCGCGCGGACGGCGAGCGCGAGGAGCAGGAGGTACGCCACGTCGACGAGCGCCGGGACGCCGAGCAGGAGGAGCAGGAGCACGAGGAAGACGTAGACCAGGCTCCGGACGCCCGAGCGGGCGAAGGTGAGGAACCAGAGCAGCACGCCGAGTCCGGCGAACTCGGGCGTGCGGCTGACGAGCGACGGATAGTGCTGCCCGTTCGCCATCAAGATCCCCCGGGCCCACCGGACGCGCTGCCGCCGGAGCGCCTCGTAGTTCTCCGGGACGTCCTCGTAGGCCCGCGCGCGGAACTCCATCCGGACCCGGTAACCGAGCCGTTGGAGGCGCATCGAGAGCTCGGTGTCCTCGCCGTTCCACGGCACCCAGCCGCCGAGGGCGACGAGGTCCTTGCGGCGGAACGCCGAGAAGAGGCCGTCGATCACCTCGCCGGACCGGACGCCCATGACCGCCGGGCGCTGGAAGTAGTGCCCCCAGGCGATCTCGAGCGCGCGGAGCTTCCGGGTCCAGCCCGTCCGCTGCCGCGGGTGGATCGACCCCTGAACGCCCCCGACCTCCGGGTCGGCGAAGTGGGGGATGATGGCGGCGAAGCCGAGCCGTTCGGAGACGAAGGTGTCGGCGTCGAGCCGGATCACGATCTCGCCCGTGGCGAGGGCGAGCGCCCCGTTCAGGCCGTTCGACTTGCCCGCGTGGGGCAGGTCGACGACGAGCCCGCGGGCGTGCTGGAGGCCGACGATCGCCGCCCGGGCGAGCGAGGAGGTCCGGTCGGTCGAGCCGTCGTTCCCGACGATGATCTCCACGGGGCCCGGGTACTTGCCGGCCGCGACGTCCGCGTGATGGATCGCCTCCGCGATCCACCGCTCCTCGTTGTACGCCGGCATGAGGATGGAGACCGACGGGTGGTACTGCGCGAGCGACGGGAGCGGCCGGGACCGGAGCTGCCGGAAGTAGAGGGGCCGGTTGAGGGCGATGAACAGCTCGAGCGTGACGAGGGGCAGGAGCAGGAGCAGCGTGAACGGCAGCAGGATCGACCGGTCCCCAAGCGACTGGTCGACCAGGATCAGGGCGGCCGTCGAGAGGACGATGGCGGCGACGCCCGTGCCAACGAACTGCCAGCGCGCCCCCGGGTCGGGCCGGAACCGCGCCCGGACGCGTTGCGGCGTCGGGAGGAACAGCGTGCAGAGCACGAGCGAGGCGAGGAAGATCCCGCCCGTAAGGGTCCGGACGACGATCGCGAGGTTCCGGACGCTCTGGCCCGGGACGGTGAAGAAGACGGCGTCGAGCACCACCTCCATCGCGATGTAGAGCACGATCAGCCCGAGCGCCGCGAGCCGGCGGGTGGCCGGGAGCGCGGGGCGCCGATAGACGAGGCCGCTCGCGAGGGCGAACGCGGTCATCCCGGCGAGGTACATCGGAAAGATGTAGTCCGGGACGAGCTGCGAGGCCGAGTTGACCGCGTAGACGCCGGGCCAGGGCGTCGGCCAGAACAGCACGGTCCCGGCGTAGCCGACGAGGTGGTCGTACGGCAGGAACAGTCGGGAGAAGAACGCGAGCTCGAACGCCGAGAGGAGGACGAACGAACCCCCGAGGACGGCGAGGAACCTCCGGGCCCTCGGGAGCGGGGCGTTCGGGGACGCGCCGGCCCCCCGAAGGAAGACGGTCGAGGTTCCTTGGGCGGAGGTCACCGTGACCGGAGCGACCGGTCCGGGTTCGGATGGCGGCGCGTCGGGTCCGGACGGCCGGAGCGCCGCGGGGTCCGGGACGACGCGGATCCGGACGGCGCCGGCGACGGACGTCGTGGGTCTTCGGTGGAGCCACTCCACGACGGCGACGAGTCCGCCGCCGAGCGCGAGGCCGAACAGCACGCCGCCGAGCGGGACCCCGGCCGCCCGGAGGAGCGGGACCAGCGGGTCGAGGAGCATGGCGGCCTCACCGCTCCCGGAGCCGCGGCGCGGCGTGCGCCAGCCTGCTCCCGGCGGTCAGGGACGTCCACCACCCTATCGGCGCAACTTGCGGACCACGGCGAAGCCGGCAAGCACCGACGCCCCGATCCAGATCGAGACGACGAGCGCCCCGGAGCTCAGCGCGGCGACGAGGGCGGCCGAGGGACGTTCCGAGGTCGGCTGGAACTGGATCACCGTCGGGGCGACCTCGCCGGCGACGGTCAGCGTCCCGTGGGACGGGGTGGCGTAGTACCCGGTCGGGGCGCGTACGTCGTAGGTGTACGTCCCGTTCGGCGCGAGGAACGACGAGCGGCTCGCTTGGGACTTCTCGGTGAGGTCCCCGAGCCGGACCGTCCACGTCGCGGACGCACCGGGTCCCGTGGCCTCGAACAGCGCGCGGAACTCCGCGAGGGCGAACGTCAGGTTCAGCTTGATCGCGAAGCCGTCGACCGTGAGAACCCCGGTCCGAGGACTCGCGGAGAAGTTCGCCGGGGGAGCGACCGTGTACGCGTACGAGCCGTTCGGGAGCGAGGAGGAGACCCATTCGGTGTCGGCCGAGAGGAGCTGGCCGTCCAGGTCGACCGTCCAGTTCAACCCAGCCCTTGTACCGTTCGCGACCCAGGCGATGTCGTAGACGGTCGGCACGAACGGCACGACGACCGTGAGCGGGCCGCCGTGGACGGCGAACGTCTTGAGCGGAACGGCGGCATGGTAGCCGGCCACGTACCCGACGTCGTAGCCGTAGCTGCCGTTCGTCAGGTGGAACTCCGGGAAGAACGCCCCGAGCGTCTGGTTGGCGTTCCGGACCGTGATCGACATGGGGGTGGAATCCGGGAGCCCGGAGATCTGGAAGATGACCGCGTACGTCGGCTGCGGCGGGGTGATCGGGTCGAACCGGAC
>Ga0116216_10000215_pt1 | contig 53089 bp, 44 predicted proteins | sample Sb_taG_11_FD_89696 | JGI IMG/M metagenome (GOLD analysis project Ga0116216, IMG submission 89696) | Peat soil microbial communities from Weissenstadt, Germany - Sb_50d_3_AS metaG | ecosystem: Environmental > Terrestrial > Soil > Wetlands > Peat | place: Germany: Weissenstadt | collected 2010-09-21
CGGGTCGAACGCAACCGTTATCAACTGCCAATTGGCCAGCTTGATGTTGGAGGGGTCGGTGACGGTGACGGGGTGGTTGGAACCGGCCCCTGTCGCGCTCGACCAGACCTGGATGAACACGTCGGCGGTCTTGTGAGCCTGGGGCGTTCCCACAGGACAGGTTTCACCGTTGTGATATGCGTGGCCGCCCGGGAGCTTGAGCTCGGTCGGGGTCAAGACGAATCCGGGGTAGCTCTTCGCGAAGAGCTTCAAGGTGGCGTTGTTGCCTGCTTCGGAGCTCTTGGTCGGCGCGGTGTGGACGACGCCGTCACCATCGGTCGTGATGCCCACACTCGAAAGGTTGGGGTTGGAGGACAAATCGGGCTGAGTCTTGCCGCAGATGTCGAACGCAATGGCCGAGTACCAGTGTATGCCGATGGCCGGTTGGGTCGAGGGAGCAGGGTGCTCTCGCTCGTACCGGCTATAGACGATGAGGGCCAGTCCGACCAAGACGATCAGAGCGAGGCTCGCGTACCAGCGCACTGGTCGATGACCGCGATACGTCCGCCCGCCGCCTGTCGCCGCGGCGCGCGCCACCCACCGTCCCGTGCCCCTCCTGGCCATCAGAAGATCCCGAGAGGGAAAGCTTCAAAATGCAGCCGAACCGGCGCAGCAGGTGAAGCGTCGTCGATCAATATCGCTGTTGAAGGCATCCTCTGGCGTCTTGGTCTGGAGCTTGACAGACCCTCCGGGCACCCTGGCGGGAACGGCCTCGAAGAGACTGGGCTGAGGTGGTGAATCTAGGACTCAGCCGCCGGAGTGGTCACCCTAGTCGGCCCGACGCACCCCACCGGCGAAATGCCTGGTGAAGGCTTGCCTGACCACCGCCGAGACCAGACGCACGGCGAGGGTGACGGCGACCGCCGGCAGCGCCACCCGCCGCCAGCCGCTGGTGCTCCGCGAGGCGAACCGGAAGGCAGAGGTGTGGTGTGCGACGAGCATTCGAAACGGGCGCCTCGACGTCGAGATCCCTTGGAGATGGGTCACCACCGCCACTGGGACGTAGACCACCCTCCATCCGGCCCGGCGCGCACGCCAGCACAAGTCGACGTCCTCTGCGTACATGAAGTACGCCTCGTCGAAGCCTCCGAGCTCGCTCATGGCCTGCCTGCGCACTGCGAAGCATGCTCCCGAGACCCAGTCGACGGAACTCGACGTCGATACCTCGACGTCCTCCATCTTGTACCGCCGAGTGAAGCGGTTGCCTGGCATCCACTGCCCGAGCAACGCGTGTCCCGCAGCGTCTCCCAGCGAAGGGAATCGGCGCGCCGACGGGTACCGGCTGCCGTCGGGCTCCTCGATGCGAGGTCCGGCGATGGCGACCGTCCGGTCCGCGGCCAAAACGGCCTTCAGAGCCGCAACCGAACCCCGGTGCACCGAGACGTCGGGATTGCAGACGAGCACGACGTCGCTTTGCAGAGTGTCGAGACCTCGATTCGCACCCGCCCCGTAGCCAAGGTTCCGGCCGGTCTCGAGGATCCGCACCGACGGGTGGGCACCCTCCAAGGCGTGCACGGACCCGTCGCTGGATGCGTTGTCGACGACCACGATCTCCGAGATGCCCTCGGCCTGAAGCGATTCGATGCACTCGAGCAGCACGTCACCGGCATCGTGGTTGACCACCACAGCCCCTACGCGCGGTTGCGCCGATACCGAGGCGTCGGTCTGCACTGACGATGCAGCCGCCGCGCCTTGCGGGTCGCTCACGGCGACTGTGTGGATTCGGCGAGAACCTTAACGAGGCGCTCGAGTCCTTCGTGCCAGTCGGGCAGCAGAGGCATCCCGTGCAATCGGAGCACAGCGTTGTCGAGAACAGAGTTGGCGGGTCGAGGTGCCGGACGAGGCGGGTCGAGCTGTGCTGTCGAGATGGGCTCGACCCTCGATGGATCGTCACCCGCCGCAGCAAGCACCGCTCCCGCAAAGCCGTACCAGCTGGTCGTCCCTTGGTTGGTCACGTGGAAGGTCCCGGGCAGGTGTTCGGTGCACAGCGTGGAGATCACTCCTGCGAGATCGGCGGTGAACGTCGGTGAACCCACCTGGTCGTCGACGAACTTCAGCGCTCCCTTAGCCGACGCGAGGCGAAGGACTGTGCGCACCATGTTCGACCCGTGTGCTCCACAGACCCATGAGGTGCGGACGATCGTCGAGCCCGGATCGAGCTCGGTCTCCCCGGCCAACTTGCTGTGGCCGTAGACCGACATCGGACAGGGCTCGTCCCACTCCTTGTAGGGCCGGTCGGCCTTACCGTCGAAGACGTAGTCGGTGGAGACGTACACGACATGGGCACCGAAGCGCCGCGCCGCCTCAGCAACGTTTCGCGTGCCGAGCGCGTTGGTGGCGAACGCGCGGTCGGGATCCCCTTCGCACGCGTCGACTGCCGTCCAAGCAGCACAGTGGGCGACGACGTCGGGTCGCAATCCATCGATCGCCGCGACGACGGCGTCGCGATCGGTCACGTCGAGGCGGCTGTGGTCAGCTCCGATCACCTCTTTCGGAACGCGTTCGCCGAGGCGCGCGGTGGCTCGATTCCCCCGCAGTCCACCGAGGGGCACCCTCCCCGAGAGGGCGTCCACCAGGTCGTGGCCGAGCTGTCCCCCAGCGCCCGTGACGAGCAGCCGCACAGCTCCCCGCCTCAAACCTCTTCGGCAGACGGTGCCGAGCCCTTCGTCGACGGCTCGCTCTCCCAGGCTGTCTCGGCCACAGGGGCGCGGTCGACGAGAGGCTCCCACCACGAGCGGTTCTCGGCGTACCAGGTCACGGTCTGCGCAAGGCCGTCGCCGAACGGGATCGTCGGCTCCCAGCCGAGCTCCTTCGTGATCTTCGTGCAGTCGAGCAGGTACCGGCGGTCGTGGCCGGGGCGGTCGGGCACCAGCTTCTTGAGTGAGTGCGGCTTCTCGAGAACGTCGAGCACAGCGTTTGCGATCTGCTCGATGCTCGCCTCGACACCGCTGCCGACGTGGTACGTCTCGCCTATTCGTCCCTTCTCGAGCACGGCCTCGATCGCCCTGCAGTGGTCTACGACGTGCAACCACTCCCTTCTGTTCTGGGTGGATGCGTACATCGGCAGGGGCTTGTCGTCGAGAGCGTTGGCGGTGAATAGAGGTACGAGCTTCTCTGGGAATTGGTACGGCCCGTAGTTGTTCGAGCAATTGGTGATGGTCACCGGAAGGCCGAAGGTCTCGGAGTACGCGCGCACCGCATGGTCTGCTCCCGCCTTCGACGCGTTGTACGGGGTCCTTGGGCGGTACGGGCTCTCCTCGTCGAAGGCCTCCTCGGAATCGAGAGGCAGGTCACCGTAGACCTCGCAGGTGGAAATGTGGTGAAAGCGCGTCACTCCCGCGTGCCTGGCCGCCTCGAGCATGGTCTGGGTGCCGAGGACGTTGGTCCTGAAAAAACGCGCGGGATCGAGCACAGCGAGGCTGTTGTGCGATTCGGCTGCGAAATGGACCACCGTGTCGATGCCTTCGTCGAGCATGGTCCGCAACGCGACCTCGGGGTCGCACACGTCGCCATGCACGAAAAGGATGCGGTCTTCCACATCCGCGAGGTTCGGGAGGTTGCCCGCGTACGTGAGCGCGTCGTACGCCACGACTCTGTCGGCGGGGTGCCGCTCGACCCAGTACCGCACGAAATTGGAGCCGATGAAACCTGCGCCGCCTGTCACGAGGACTTTCACGACCAGTAATGGTAGACGGCCACCGCGGATGCAGAACCTGGGGGAACCTGCTCTCTCGAAGCGAGCGTCAGTCGACGTGGACCACGTCGCCGGCTGTGACGGTGCGGAATCCCCCACCATCGTCCAGCACGAGGTGGCCCTCGGCGGAGATGTCTACGGCAACTCCCTCGAGGACCGATTCCCCGAGTGAGACCCTCACCCGCTTGCCGACCGTGGAGCAGCGTCGACGGTACTCCGCTGCTTGGCGCCGTCGACCGTCGCCGTGGGAAAGGTCCTCGGCGCGGTGCTCGAGGGCAGCGAGCAGCACCTCGAGGACGACCCGCGGCTCGAGACGCGACGGATTCGTGCCCTGTGGGATCTCGCGCCAGAGCGAGGTCGCCATTCCCTCGAGCTCTTCGGGCACAGGCGCGTGGTTCGCCTCGGCGTCCGGTGGCGGCCATTTGACGTTGAGCCCGACCCCCACGACCACGGCACGACCGTCGCCGTGGGCGTAATCGCCTGGAACCGACTCTGCCAGGATCCCCGCGAGCTTCCTGCCGCCGACGTAGAGATCGTTCGGCCACTCGAGGTGCGGATGCACCTCTGCGACCTCGATGCATGCGTCGGCTGCGGCGAGCGCTGCCACGACCGTAAGTAGGTGCAGCTCTTCGAGGGGAAGCAGCTGCCGGAAGAGAACCGACACCAGCAAGTTGGTCCCGGGCGGCGCCTCCCATCGCCGGCCGAGCCGGCCGCGGCCCTCTCTCTGGTAGGCGGCGACCGCCACCAGCCCCTCGGGTGCGCCAGAACGTGCCTCGTCGACCAGGTAGCGGTTCGTGGAGTCGAGCTCTTCGAAGACTCTGATCTCGGCGAACCGCGTCCCCGGCGGTCCCGACTCGACTGCAAACGACGGTGACCCTCGTTCCTCGGACGTGGCGCACACCTTACGCTGCGTGCCAGTGTGGTGGCTCGCAATCCGAGAGGTCACGAGTGTTCGAAAAGGTTCTCATAGCCAACCGCGGTGAGATCGCCGTGCGCATCGCCCGCACTTGTAGGGAGCTCGGGGTGCGCACCGTGGCGGTCTATTCCGAGTTGGACCGTGAGGCCCTCCACGTAAGAGTCGCAGACGAGGCGTTCGCGCTCGGAGGCCAAAGCGCGGCAGAGAGCTACCTGAACACGCCTGCGATCCTCGAGGCGATCAGCCGAAGCGGAGCCGATGCCGTACATCCCGGCTACGGCTTCTTCTCGGAGAACGCGGACTTCGCAAGGGCCATCACCTCGAGCGGGGTCACTTTCGTAGGACCTCCCCCAGAGGCGATCGAGGTGATGGGGGACAAGATCAGCTCGCGCAAGGCCGCCGAAGCCGCCGGCGTCGCGAGCGTCCCCGGCCGCACGGAGGCCGTCAGCGACCCCGCGGAGGTTCTCGCATTCGGGCGGGAATTCGGTTGGCCAATCGCGATCAAAGCGGCGCACGGCGGCGGCGGACGCGGCATGAAGGTCGTGGCCGAACCTGCCGAGGTCGAAGAGGCGATGGCATCGGCTCAGCGCGAGGCGCAGGCGTACTTCGGCCGTCCCGAGATCTACCTGGAGAAGTACCTGGACTGGCCGCGACACATCGAGATGCAGATCTTCGCCGACTCCCACGGGCACACTCTCTGGCTCGGCGAGCGCGACTGCTCCTGCCAACGGCGGCACCAGAAGCTGGTGGAGGAAAGCCCGGCGCCGCGCTTCGCGGACGAAGTGCGCAGCGCCATGGGAGAAGCGGCAGTGAGAGCGGCCGAGGCCTGCGGATACGTCAACGCCGGGACGGTCGAGTTCCTCTATCAGGACGGCAACTTCTACTTCCTCGAGATGAACACGCGGCTCCAAGTCGAACATCCGGTGACCGAGCTCGTCACGGGGCTGGACCTGGTCGAGTGGCAGCTCAGGGTGGCAGCAGGCGAGCCCCTCGGGTTCACCCAAGACGACGTCGACCTGAGAGGTCACTCGATAGAGGTTCGGATCAACGCAGAGGACCCCTCTGGCGGCCGATTCACGCCCTCGCCCGGAACCATCACAAAGTTCCGTGCTCCAGGGGGACCCGGTGTGCGACTCGACACCGGTTACGAGTCCCAGGACACCGTGAGCCAGTACTACGACAACCTCGTCGCCAAGCTGGTGGTATGGGGACATGACCGTGAAGCTGCTCGACGACGCATGCTGCGCGCTCTGAGCGAGATCGAGATCGTGGGCGTAGCTACGACCATTCCTGCTCACGTCGCGATCCTCAGCCACCCAGACTTCGCGGACGGTGCTCACTCGACGAATTGGGTCGAGGAACGGCTGGACTTGTCGGAACTGACCGCGACCCCCTCGGGCGAACCCGGCTCGCCGGCGGCTGTGCCGGACGACCGGACCGAGCCCAAGGTGCTTCGCCAGGTGACAGCGGAGGTGGACGGGCGCCGCTACGAGGTCAAGTTGTGGGTACCCGATGTCGTATCGGTCTCGGCCGCGGCACGGACCGGGGCGCGACCTGCCAAGCCACGCGCGTCGATGGCGGGAACGGGATCGGGTGAGGTCATCGTCCCCATGCAGGGGACGATCGTCAAGGTTCTCGTCTCTCCCGGCGACGAGGTGGAAATCGGCCAGAGCGTCTGCATCCTGGAGGCGATGAAGATGGAGAACGCGATCACCGCGGAGAAGGCGGGCACCGTGAAGGAGGTCAGGGTGTCGGCCGGGGACTCGGTCGGTCCCGGAGACGTCATCGCAGTGATCGACTGAGGCGCCGGGACAAGAAATGGACGCCCCTGACGCGAAGGCGTCGGCTCGACGCACCCTCGACTCGAGGCGCGAGGACCTGATCGAGCTCAGTCGCGCCATCCACGACCACCCTGAGACCTGTTTCGAAGAGCACTTCGCTGCATCTGCCGTGGCCGAAATGCTCGAAGATGCCGGGTTCGAAGTGGACCGAGGGGCGTTCGAACTGCCCACCGCCCTGGCGGCGCGCGTCGGCCCGGGCCCTGTATCGATCGTGATCTGCGCGGAGTACGACGCCCTGCCCGCCGTGGGTCACGCGTGCGGCCACAACCTGATCGCTGCCGCGGCCGTGGGCGCGGGAATAGCTCTGGCACAAGTCGCAGACGAAGTCGGGCTGTCGGTGACCGTGCTCGGAACACCTGCGGAAGAGGGCGGCGGGGGGAAGGTGTTGATGCTCGACCGTGGCGCGTTCGACGGCGCCCACGCAGCGATGATGGTCCACCCGTGGCCCGAGGACAGGCTGGCAGCGAAATGCCTGGCAGTCGATCACTTCGAGGTCCGGTACACCGGACGCGAGGCACACGCTTCTGCCTCGCCGGAGCAGGGTCGCAACGCCGCCGACGCGCTCGTCGTCGCCCAGGTCGCGATCGGTCTGCTCAGACAGCACTTCCGGCCCGGGGACCAGGTCCACGGGATCGTGACGAAGGGAGGGGACGCGGTCAACGTCGTCCCCCGCGAAACAAGCGGTGCGTTCATGGTGCGGGCCGCCACCCTCGACGATCTGGACGTGCTCAGACCGAGAATCGCCCGCTGCTTCGAGGCAGGAGCGCTGGCGACCGGGACCGATCTGGAGATCCGTCCCCTGTCGCCCACGTATTCGCACATGATCTCCCACGAGCCTCTGCTCTCGTCTTGGAGGAAGAACGCCGAAGCCCTCGGAAGGACGTACACCGCCGACGACGAAGGCAGGCCCCTGCCGACCATCTCCACAGACATGGCGAACGTCTCTCTGGCGGTCCCCACGATCCACCCCCTCGTAGGGCTCGACTCGCGTGGTGCCGTGAACCACCAGCCCGAATTCGCGGAAGCCTGCCTGGGCCCGTCCTCCGAGAGAGCACTAACCGAAGGTGCGACCGCGCTCGCTTGGACCGCGATCGACGCAGCAACGGATCCGGCTCTCCGCCGCGAGCTAGTCGCCTCACCGCGCTGAGACCGGCGGCGGGACCTGATCCGTCGGGCGCCGACCGTCCGCGGCGCCGGTCAGCGACTGGGCTGGTAGACGCCGAACTCGTCGCGAAGGACGTCGGACACCTCGCCCAACGTCGCCATGCGTCGCAGTGCCTCTCGCATCGGCACGAGGAGGTTCTGCGTCCCTCCGGCCGCCTTTCTCACATCGGCCAGGGCCGCTCCGACCGCCGCCTCGTCGCGCTTCGCGCGCACTTCGCGGGTGCGCTCGATCTGGGAGCTCTGGAGCGACGGGTCGATCGGGAAGACTTCGTTCACCTCGACCTCGTCCTCGACGAACCGGTTGACACCGACGAGGACCTTTTCGGTGTCGTCGACCGCCTTTGCGTATGCGTACGCTGCCCTCTCTATCTCGTCTTGCATGAAGCCGGCTTCGATCGCGGCGACCGCACCGCCCATCTCGTCGATCTGCTCGATGTACCGCCAAGCCGCGCGCTCGATCTCGTCGGTCATCGACTCGACGAAGTACGAACCTGCGAGTGGGTCCGCGGTATCTGTGACTCCTGACTCGTAGCCGATCACCTGCTGGGTGCGCAGCGCGATCTTGGCAGCTCGTGTGGTGGGAAGACCCAGAGCCTCATCGAAGCTGTTCGTGTGCAGGCTCTGTGTGCCACCGAGAACTGCCGCAAGCCCTTGCAGCGCGACGCGCACGATGTTGTTCTCAGGCTGCTGGGCGGTGAGCGTGGAGCCACCGGTCTGGGTGTGGAACCGCAAAAGCTTCGAACGCTCGTCGGACGCACCGAAGCGCTCCGTCATGATCCGCGACCACATGCGTCTCGCAGCCCGGTACTTGGCGATCTCCTCGAAGAAGTGGTTGTGAGCGTTCCAGAAGAAGCTGAGGCGTGGCGCGAATGCGTCGACGTCGAGGCCTGCGGCAAGAGCCGCCTCGACGTATGCGATCCCGTTGGCGAGCGTGAAAGCGATCTCCTGCACGGCCGTGGAACCGGCCTCGCGGATGTGGTAGCCGGAGATCGAGATCGTGTTCCAGGACTTCAAATGCTCCGCGCAGTACGCGAACGTGTCCGTCACGAGGCGCATCGACGGGCGGGGCGGGTAAACGTAGGTGCCCCTGGCCACGTACTCCTTCAATATGTCGTTCTGAACGGTCCCCTTCACCGCTTCGGGAGCCACCCCTTGCTCCTCTGCGACCAACTGGTAGAGCAGCAGGAGGATCGCCGCGGTCGCGTTGATGGTCATGGAGGTGGTGACCTTCGCGAGCGGAATGTCCTTCAGCAAGAGGCGCATGTCAGCCAGGGAGTCGATCGCCACCCCCACTTTCCCGACTTCACCTTCAGCTCTCGGATGGTCCGAATCCAGCCCCATCTGGGTCGGGAGGTCGAAGGCACACGAGAGCCCGGTCTGTCCGGCAGAGAGGAGAAAACGGAAACGCTCGTTGGTGGCCTCGGCCGTACCGAAGCCGGCGTACTGCCTCATGGTCCAGAGTCGGCCCCTGTACATGTCGGGGTAGATGCCGCGGGTGTAGGGCGGACGGCCGGGCTCGCCCAGTTGCTTCTGCGGGTCCCATCCGTCGAGATCCGCGGCGCGGTAGACGGGAGCGATCTCTATGCCTGAGTCCGTGCTACGCGCCTGTTGAGGCTTCACCTGCTCGTCTTCGGATGGCGTTGCCACGTAACAAGGTTACGGCGCCCGGCGTTCGGCGCGCCTTTCGGGTCCTCAGCTCGCTGCAGGCGGCGCCTGGATCGGGTGAGGAAGGCAGAGCTCGTCGTACTCCGCGATCACGATCGGGGCGGCGTTCTCCCCACATGCGGGGCACTGCGGATCGCGGCGCACCTTGAAGGTGCGGAACGACTCTTCCAGCGCGTCGTATGCGAGAAGCCTTCCAACGAGCGGGTCGCCGATGCCGAGCAGCAGCTTGATCGCCTCGACCGCCTGGATCGAGCCGACGATGCCCGGGAGCACCCCCAGGACTCCCGCCTCGGCACACGAGGGGGCGAGCTCTGCGGGCGGGGGCTCCGGGATGAGGCAGCGGTAGCAAGGACCGTTGTAAGGGTCGAACACCGTCACCTGACCCTCGAAGCGGAAGATCGATCCGTGCACTACGGGAATCCGCTTGAGCAACGAAGCGTCGTTCACCAAGTAGCGGGTCGGGAAGTTGTCCGTGCCGTCGACGATGACGTCCCAGCCGTCGCCGTTGGGGCCGTCGAATATGTCGAGGATGTTGTCGGCGCCGAGGCGTACGTCGTACGTCACGACGTTCACGTCAGGGTTGAGAGCCACGATGGTCTTCTTCGCCGAATCGACCTTGCGCTCACCTAGACGGTCCATGGAATGCAGGATCTGGCGCTGGAGGTTCGAGGCGTCGACGACGTCCATGTCGATGATGCCTATAGTCCCGACGCCTGCGGCAGCCAGGTACAACGCGGCGGGCGACCCGAGTCCGCCGGCGCCGAGCAACAGCACCTTCGACCCGAGCAGCTTCATCTGGCCTTCGGCTCCCACCTCGGACACAAGCAGATGGCGCTGGTAGCGGTTGCGCTGGTCGGGGGTCAGCGACTGCGGTGTGACCCACGCACGGTCCTGGTCCTTCCACCGGTTGAAGCCCCCGGCGAGCGAGACGACGTCCTCGTAGCCGAGCTCGGCCATGGTCTTGGCGGCGAGAAGCGACCGCGCACCTACGGCGCAGTAGACGACGACCGGTGCCGTCTTGTCGACGATGCGCCCCTCCACCTGGAATTCGAGGTATCCCCTGGGTATGTGCAAGGCGCCGGGGAGGGCACCCTGCTCGTACTCGTCCGCCTCACGGACGTCCAGGACGACCACCTCGCCCAGGCGGGGCTCCACATCTTCGCCTTGCACCTCGCGAACCGCGGTCTTTGCCTGGTTCAGCAACTCTCGCGTGGTGGCCACCTACGACCTCCCCAAATCTCTGCGCTCCTCGGACGACTACCGGTGGCTCGGACCGAGCGACCCGAGACGGCCGACGCCGCCCGACAAAGTAAAACCCTACCAGCTAGGTCGGCATTCCCTGCGACCTCCTCCCTTCTTCCCGACTCCTCCGGCCCTATAGCTTCCTGCCCGTGGAGTTCTCGGAGTGTGTTCGCCGGCGGCGAATGGTCCGGAGCTTCTCGGGAAGAGCTCCCGATCCAGGCCTACTCGAAGAGATCGTTCTCTCGGCTCGGAGGGCTCCTGCCGCAGGCGACACCGACGGCTGGGACGTCGTGGTGCTCGATGGGCCCCAGCAGACATCTGCGTTCTGGGATGCGACCACGACACCCGACTGGCGGGAACGGTCACGAAGGTGGGCCGGTCTCTCGCGAGCACCGGTGGTGCTCTGCATGTTCTGCCACCCCGGCGCCTACTCCGCCCGGTATGCCGAGCCCGACAAGCGCTCCAGCGGGCTCTTCGACGAGGAGGCTTGGCCCGTTCCGTTCTGGTACGTCGACGCCGGCTTCGCCGTCTTGCTCGTGTTGCTCGCCGCCTCCGACAAGGGACTCGGAGCGTGCTTCCTCGGGAATTTCCGCGGGGAGCAGCAGCTGAAGGCCGCGCTCGGGGTCCCATTCGATCGTCGGTATCTCGGGGCGGTGCTTCTCGGTGAGCCGGGCGGCGAGGATCCGCCCTCGGCATCTCTCGGACGAAGGCGAAGGGACGCAGCTCAAGCCTTTCACCGCGGCCACTGGTAGCCCCGGCGCCATCAGCTGCAAGAGCGCCAGCTGAACGAGTAGCTGCGAGGTCCCCTGCGAGGTTCCATGCGAGACGAGTCGCGGATCCTGACCAGATGCCTGCTCCGCTGCTAGCCCTTCCCCGCTCGGCAATTGCGTCACCGGTGCCTTCCTTGGATGCCACCTTCCCCGAGTCCCTGCGTGTCGTTGCCTGGCCGGATCCGGTCATCGACGCGCTGGGGTTCGATCCTCGTTCCTCGTACGTGGAGACGTTCTGGCTCGGGATCGTCGGGCCGACTGCAACTTGGCTGATGCGTCTGCTCGTCGCTGGGCTGGACTCGGCTCCGCGCGGTTTCGAACTCGACGTGGAGCTGACCGCCAAGAAGCTCGGCGTCGGCAACCGGTCGGGACGCAACTCGCCCTTCGCACGTGCGCTGGCGAGGTGCCAGAGCTTCGAGCTGCTTCGAAAGGAGGGCCCCGAAATGCTGGCGGTGAGGCGGAGGGTCCCGCCGCTGCCCGGACGACTATTGATCCGCCTCCCGACCTCCCTGCGCGAGCTGCACGCGGACTGGACCGAGTCGCGGCCACGACGAAACGACATCGGCGATTTGCGCAACCAATCGCGTCGGTGGGCTCTGGCGCTCTTGGACATCGGAGAGGATCACGAGTCGGTCGAGGTGCACCTGCACCGGTGGCGGGTCCATCCTGCGCTCGCCCACGAGGCGACCGAATGGGCGTGGTCCCTCCGGACCGAGGTCGCCGAGGCAACCTCAGATCGAGGCCAGTTCTGAGCAAACGTCCCGGAGGCTCGTAATACCGTGGTCTCCCGCTATTAACGCAGCGTTCACTTGCCGGCCGTAGCCTGGGAGAATGCAGACTTTTGTTCTGCGGGTGGCGTTGCCCGACCGCCCGGGGGCTCTGGGCGCGGTCGCGAGCCGAATCGGATCTGTGAGAGGTGACGTCGTCGCCGTCGAGATCATCGAGAGAAATGCCGGGCGCGCCGTCGACGAATTCGTCGTGGAGGTCGCCGACGGGGAGAACCTGCCGTTGCTGCTGAGCGAGATCCTCGAGGTGGACGGAGTATTAGTCGAGGAGGCTCACCCGATCTCGGGAGGGATCAGGGACCGCAGGCTCGACGCCTACGAAACTGCAGCCTTGATCGTGGCAGAACGCACCCCTCACGACGTCATCCAGGCCCTGACTTCCAGGGCGCGTCACGAGCTCGATGCACAGTGGGCCACCGTGGTCGATGTGTCCGAGCGGACGCTTGTCGCCTCCGATGGTTCGGTCCCCCCCGCTCCGTGGCTGGCCGAGTTCGTCGAAAGCCGGCGTCGAGGCGAGGCTTCTCGGGGTGAAGACGACAGGGACATCGAATGGGTGGAGCTCGCGGCTTGGGACTTGGTCCTCGTGGTGGGACGGCCGGGATGGCGTTTCGGGACTCGCGAGCGCGACCGCATGGCAGCCCTCGCCCGTCTTGCAGACGCAAGGTGGATGGACGTCGCGGAGCGCGAGTCGAAACCGTCTCGCGGGACCAGGGATGCGAGGGTGCGGGCCGCAGCGCCTACCTCTTCGTGGTCCGCGAGTCCCGAGGTCGGTGGCACGCACGCGTCGATCGATCCGGCAGGCGCGCTCTAAAGGCGCTCCCCGAACGTGTCGAGCAGCTCGAGCAGTGTGCGAACGCCGAACCCTGTACCCCCCTTCGTGAGCAGCCCTTGGTCCTCGTCGCTACGAGCAGGGCCCGCGATGTCGAGATGGACCCACGGGATGTCGGCGACGAAGCGCTCGAGCAACAGTGCCGCCGAGATGGACCCTGCTTGTCCGGTCTTGCCCACGTTCTTCATGTCCGCCACATCCGATTCGATGTGGCTGCGATACGCGCGGGCGAGCGGGAGCTGCCAGACCTCTTCCCCGGCGCGAGTTGCCGCGGCACGTACTCGGTCGACGAGTGCCTGGTCGTTGCCGAAGAGCCCCGCGATCGATCCCCCTAGGGCCACGACCGCCGCTCCGGTCAACGTGGCGAGGTCGACGATGGCGTCGGGTTGCATCTCCGCAGCCAGAGACAATCCGTCGGCCAACACGAGCCTTCCCTCCGCGTCAGTGTTGAGCACCTCGATCGTCTGACCGTCCCGCGCAACGAGGACGTCCCCGGGTTTGGTCGCCCTTCCACCGGGCATGTTCTCCGTGGCCGGGACGATCGCAGTCACCCGCACGCGAATTCCGAGGTCGGCACATGTCGATATCGCGGCAAGGACAGCCGCCGCGCCGCTCATGTCCGTCTTCATGCTCACCATGGCGTCGGCACTCTTCAGGGACAGGCCACCTGAGTCGAACGTGATCCCCTTGCCCACGAGCACCACGTGAGGAACGCGCCCGTCGACGACGAGCGGGTCGGCAGGTTCGTACGAAATGCGAAGAAGACGCGGAGGCTCCGCAGATCCGCGTGCGACCGCCATGAGCCCGCCCAGACGCTCATCGGCTATGCGGTTCTCGTCCCAAACCTCCAAGCTCAAGGACCCGCCTTCGGAATTCGACGCGGCGGCACCCGGGGACGCGCGGCCGACGAGGTCGTTCGCCGCCTCTGCCAGCCGCCTCGGGGTCATCGAGCTCGGCGGCTCGTTCACGAGGTCCCTTGCCAGGCACACCGCCCCTGCGACGCGACGGCCATGGGCGACACCCTCTTCGAGTGCACTCGCGTCGAGCCCTAGTCCGGCGACCGAGAACCGATCCAAAGAAGGACTCGCCGGATCGCTCTTGTGCGACGAGAAGCGGTATGACGCGAGCATCGCCCCTTCCGTCAAGGCTCGTGCCGCAGCACGATGTGCTTGGGAACGCTCGACGGGATCGCCGTCAGGCGAGCCGGCGGCTGCTGCTTGCTCAGCCAAATCACCCGACAGCACGAATATCGCCGCCCCTGAGCGTCCCGAGGACCTCACGAGCGACGCTGCAGCTCGGCGCAAGGAGTCGATGCCGAGCTCGTCGCGCTTTCCGCATCCCAGGTAGACGATCGCCGGCTGCGCAGGTGACGCCGACAACAGGGTCATGACCTGCCCCGCCTTGCCGGTGAACCCGCGGCGCTCGGCGAGCTCGCGATCGGGCGCAAGTGGCTGGGAGACCTCGACGGCCTCCAAGCCGTCGGTGAGAACCGGCCCCTCCTCTGACTCGAGGACCGCGACCCCGACCGCGACGACCGGCGCTCCCGGGGCTTCGATCGTCGCCAACCCGCCAGACGACACGGCTGCCGGATCGACGACGAACCCGGTCACTTCGATACGAGGTGCCACGTCCCTCTTCTCGCTCTCAGCTCGGGCGCTCGACGCTTCGCGTCGCCAGGTGCTCACCCTCCTGCCAGCGAGCCATCGTCCACAGCAGATCCGACAACCTGTTCAGGTACCGGCCTGCGAGCGAGTCGTCTGAAGGGGGGGAAGCCACGAGCAACCTTTCGGCCCGGCGCACCAATGTCCGCGCGACGTCTAGGGCAGCTGAGACACGGTTCTGCCCCGGCACGACGAACTCAGACGGCATCTCGAAGCGATCACTCAAGTCGTCGATGCGTGTCTCGAGGGAGAGAACCATCTCGTCGGTGACGAGGGACTGGCCCGCAGTGAGCTTGGACCTGTTGTCGGGCGCCGTCGCGACCTCTGCCATGAGAACCCAAAGGTCACGTTCGAGCCCGATGAGGATCTCGTCGAGCTCCGACCCCGACACAGCCTCGGCTCGGGCCAGTCCCATAGCGGCTTGAGCTTCGTCCACCGCACCGTTCGCCTCGATCGCGGCCGAGTCCTTTCGAACCCGACCCCCGTAGAGCAAACCTGTGGTCCCGTCGTCACCTTTGCGTGTGTAGATCCGCACCACGGTTCGGCATGCTATCGGTGACTTTGTTCCGCCTCGCCTGACGGTCGAAGGTGGAAGGGTCTCCCGTTCACCCACAGGTGGTCCGCGATCGCCTGTGGGTCTTTTCGATCGGGAGGGCCTCGAAGGGACTCCGTGACCAGGCCTTAGAATGCGAGGAAGGTGTCCGGCGAACCCCACAGCGATCACGCGGTCCTTTCACACGACGCCCTCGTCCTGGACGAGCGGGGCGCCGCTTACCTGGACGCGGCCGCGAGCCGGGTCGTGATCTTCGACGGTGCGATGGGGACCAGCCTGCAGTTGGCGGGGCTCACTGCCGATGACTTCGGCGGACCGGCGTTGGAGGGCTGCAACGAAGCTCTCGTACTGTCGCGCCCGGACGTCGTCGCTCAGGTCCACTCTTCGTTCCTGTCGGCAGGGGTCGACGTGATCGAGACCAACGCCTTCGGCGGCTTCGCTACGGTGCTCGCGGAGTACGGGATCCAGGACCGGGTCACCGAGATCAACCTTGCTGCTGCTCGCATCGCGCGAGAGGCAGTCGAGGCCGTGAGCGCTGACGGGCGGCCCAGATGGGTCGCGGGGAACCTCGGCCCGGGCACTCGTTTCCCGACCCTGGGACAGATCGCCTACCTGGAGCTTCGCGACTCATACGAGGAACAGGCGCGCGCGCTCCTCGAGGGAGGTGTCGACCTCCTCGTGATCGAAACGGTCTTCGATCTTCTCCAGGGAAAAGCCGCGATCAATGCCTGCAAGCGGGCGATGGTCGATTGCGGGCGACGCGTCCCACTGCAGGTGCAGGTGACGATCGAGCTCACGGGTCGCATGCTCCCAGGGACAGAGATCAACGCGGCTCTCTGCGCTCTCGAAGCGATGCGACCCGACGTCGTCGGGCTCAACTGCGCCACAGGGCCCGCCGAGATGGGAGAGGCGGTGCGGTACCTCTCCCAGCACTCCAGGTTGCCGATATCCACCCAGCCGAACGCCGGCCTGCCGAGCGTCGTGGACGGGGCGATGCATTACGACCTCACGCCTCAGCAATTGGCCGACCATCTGGAGCGCTTCGTGACCGAACTCGGAGTCACAGTGATAGGCGGATGCTGCGGCACGACCCCCGAGCACCTGCGCGCGGTCGTGGAGCGTTGCCGGGAACTCGCTCCGGCTCCGAGGAGCCCCGCGAGCGAGCCGGGGGCCGCCTCCATCTACAGCGCGGTCCCCTTCCACCAGGACACTTCGTTCCTCGTCGTGGGCGAACGGACGAACGCGAACGGGTCGAAGCGATTTCGCGAGGCCATGTTGAGCGCCGACTGGGACAACACCGTTGCGATGGCTCGCGACCAGGTGCGCGAGGGCGCCCACATCCTCGACGTTTGCGTGGACTACACCGGCGCCGACGGCGTCGCGGACATGACCGAGGTAGCCAGCCGGCTGGCCACCCAGGCGAGCGTGCCTCTGATGGTCGACTCGACCGAGGCCCCCGTCGTCGAGTCCGCCCTCAAATGGCTGGGAGGGCGCGCCGTCCTCAACTCGGTGAACCTCGAGGAGGGGGACGAGCCGGGAACGCGCCTCGACAAGTTCCTCACCCTCGCGCGCGAGTACGGAGCGGCGGTGGTCTGCACCTGCATAGACACCGAGGGCCAGGCGCGCACCGCCGAATGGAAGGTCCGCGCCGCGAGGGCGATCGCCGAGGTCGCCATCGAGCGATACGGCCTCGAGCCGGCAGACCTCATCTTCGATCCCCTCGTCCTCCCGCTCTCGACCGGGATGGAGGAGAGCCGCCGAGACGGCATCGAGACCATCGAGGGAATCCGGCGCATCAAGTCCGAGCTGCCCGGCGTGTTCACCATCGTGGGACTCTCCAACGTGTCGTTCGGTCTGTCCCCTGCTGCCCGCCACGTGCTCAACTCGATGTTCCTCCACGAGTGCGTCGAGGCAGGGCTCGATGCCGCCATCGTGCACGCTGCTCGCATCCTGCCCCTCTCGAAGATCGACGAGCGGGCTCGCGAGGTCTGCCTGGACCTCATCTACGACCGCCGAAGGGACGGCTACGACCCCCTGTCAGAGCTTCTGTCGATGTTCGAAGGCGTCTCGAGCAGCTCGGTCGAGCGAGAAGACCGGTCGGGCTGGACGGTCGAGAGGCGACTCGAGCAGCGCATCGTCGACGGGGACCGCGACGGGCTGCACTCCGACCTCGAAGAGGCCCTCTCAGGGCACGGTCCCCTCGAGATCGTCAACGAGATCCTGCTTGCGGGCATGAAGACCGTGGGAGAGCTCTTCGCGTCGGGCGAGATGCAACTGCCCTTCGTCCTCCAGTCCGCCGAGACGATGAAGGCGGCGGTCTCGTACCTCGAACCGCGCATGGAGAAGGCCGATCAAGGTGGCAAGGGAACGATCGTCCTTGCCACCGTGAAGGGCGACGTCCACGACATCGGCAAGAACCTCGTCGACATCATCCTGACCAACAACGGATACGAGGTAGTGAACCTGGGGATCAAAGTCGGCATAGGAGAGTTGATCCAGGCCGCCACGGACAGGCGAGCCGACGCGATCGGGATGAGCGGGCTACTCGTCAAGTCGACCCTCATCATGCGCGAGAACCTCGAAGAGCTGAACCAACGCGGCCTTGCGCACATCCCGGTTCTCCTCGGCGGGGCGGCTCTGACGCGGACGTACGTCGAACGCGACCTTCGTCAGGTCTACGAAGGGCGCCTCTTCTACGGCAAGGACGCCTTCGAAGGGTTGCACACGATGGACCGCCTCGTAGCGCTCAAGGCAAGCGGCGAGGAAGACGAGGGCTTCGGCCGTGAGATCGGTGGCAGGAAACTGCCTCCCCGAAGAAGCGAGATGGTGGCCGCTCAGGCCTCGGCAGGAGACGCCCGGCCCCGGCGCTCACCCGAGGTCGAGGAGGACAACCCGATATTCGTCCCGCCGTTCCTCGGCACGAGGGTGGCGAAGGGAATATCCATCGACGACATCGTCGGTTACCTCAACCTGACCGCACTCTTCCGAAACCAATGGGGCTACAGGCCCGACAAGTCGGTCTCAGAGACCGACTCGGACTTCAAGGAGCGGATCAGCGCCGTGCTTCGAGACGAGCTGGACAAGGCAAAGGCCAAGGACCTGCTCGTGCCCCAAGTCGCGTGGGGGTACTTCGCCGCGAACTCAGAAGGTGACGATCTCGTGCTCTGGAACGACGAGACGCGTTCGGTGGAGCTAACGCGATTCAGCTTTCCCCGCCAGGCCATCGAGCCTTGGCTTTGCATCGCGGACTTCTTCAGGTCCTCCGACTCAGGAGAGACCGACTACGCAGGGTTCCACGTGGTCACGATGGGGCCGAAGGTGTCAGAAGAGACTGCGCGCCTGTTTGCCGAGAATCAATATTCGGACTACCTCCACCTGCACGGGCTGGGCGTCGAGATGGCAGAAGCCCTCGCAGAGCTCTGGCACAAGCGGATCAGAGAGGAATGGGGGTTTGTGTCGGAGGACGGTCCCTCGGTGGCCGGGCTCTTCCGTCAGCAGTACCGCGGTGGCCGTTACTCCTGGGGATATCCCGCCTGTCCGGCTCTGGAGGACAACGAGAAAGTGGTCTCACTCCTCGACGCCGGCCGCATCGGCGTGACAGTGAGCGAAGGCTTCCAGCTGCACCCAGAGCAGACCACCGACGCCCTCATTTGCCACCACCCGAGGGCCAAGTACTTCATCGCGTAGTCCCAGCCTCAGCAGCTGGCTCCAACTTCGAGGCCGCTTGCTCTCGCTGCGTCACGCGCGTGGTAGCTCGATCGCGTCAGCGGCGACGACTGCACGTGCGAGAAGCCCACTCTTCGACCAATCTCTCCCAGGCGATCGAACTCATCGGGGGTCCACCACCTGGCAACAGGAAGATGGGCGGCGCTGGGCCGCAGGTATTGCCCGAGTGTGACGATGTCGACACCCACGGCTCGAAGGTCTGCCAGAGCGCCCACCACCTCGGCCTCGGTCTCCCCCATTCCGAGGATCAACCCCGACTTGGTGAGGAGGCCCGCGTCCTTGGCCCGAGCGAGGACTGCCAGGCTTCGTGCATATCCGGCCGATGGCCGAACCGCGCGCTGGAGGCGGGCGACCGTCTCGAGGTTGTGGTTGAACACATCGGGCCGGGCCCCTGAGATCGTCGCTATCGAAGCGGCATCCCCCTTGCAGTCGGGCACGAGCACCTCCACCGTCGTGCCCGGGCTCCGTGTTCGTATCGCCTCGATCGTCGCCGCGAACGCCGATGCTCCACCGTCACCGAGGTCGTCGCGAGCCACTGCGGTGACCACAGCGTGCTCGAGACCCATGCGCTCGACGGCTTCTGCGACCCTCGCCGGCTCGGAAGGGTCGATGGCGAGCGGGTGACGCGTGTCGACCAGGCAGAAGCCACAGGCTCGCGTGCAGCGCTCCCCGTTGATCATGAAGGTGGCGGTTCCGTCGGCCCAACAGTCGAAGATGTTGGGGCAGCCGGCCTCCTCGCAGACGGTCACCAAGTTCAGGTCCTTCATTGTTCGTCGCAGACCAAGGAACTCCTGGCCCATGTGGGCATTGACTCTCAACCAGGGAGGCTTGCGAGCGGACAAGGCCAGCCCGTCTCTCGGTTCGACACCGGCGGTTCGGAGCCTGATCCTCAGTCGTTGGCCGGGAGCCTGATCCGACGCCGTGAGTCCCACCGCGCGCCCGGCATCGAACGACACGACGTCCTGACGTTCCCACATACCGTCTTTCGCCCACTGCGCCCGCGCGTTCCTCGAGAGCGATTCGAGCACGTCCGTCATCGGAGCCCGAGCACCCTCGGCCGCCATCGAGGTGACTCGCTTGTCCGCGATCCCGCAGGGAACGATCCGCTCGAACCAGCGCATGTCCGGGTCCACGTTGAGAGCGAGCCCGTGCATGGAACGTCCCCGCGACACCCTCACGCCGATGGCACATATCTTCCTGGCGTCCTCACCGTCGGGATCGATCCAAACTCCCGGATATCCCGGCATTCGATCCGCCTCGATGGCGAACTCCGCGAGCGTGTCGATGACCACCTGCTCCACCGCTCGGACATGTCTCGGCACCGCGCCGGGCGCCATCGGAACGTTCAAGATCGGATAGGCCACGAGCTGGCCAGGCCCGTGGTAGGTCACGTCACCGCCCCGGTCGGTGCGAACGAGCCGGGCTCCGACGGAATCTGGATCCGCCAACACGTGAGCCGGATCCCCGTGGACGCCGAGCGTGAAGACGTGGGGATGCTCGAGCAGCAGGAGATGCTCCTCCGAGCTCCGCGAATGAAGGGCGCGCTGGAGGACATGGGCCTCCTCGTACCCGACTCGCCCGAACCACCGGGCTCTAAGCACTCACGGTCTCCCGAGACCGGCGGCTCCGACGTGTTCCGAGATGTTCCGGGTGCTTCGGCTGTCTCAGAGCTCGGCACTCCAGTCGTGACTTGCGAGCAACTCGACGATCCGTGCCACGAACGCGGCTGCATAGGCCCCGTCCACCGCCCGGTGGTCCCACGAAAGGCACAGCAAGCCGATGGAGTGAATCGCAATGGCCTCTGTGCCGTCGTCCTGGGACACGACCACCGGGCGACGCTTGACGGCGTCCGTCGAGAGGATCCCGACTTGCGGCTGGTTGATCACGGGGGCGGTCAGCAGGGATCCGAAAGGTCCTGCATTGGTGATCGAGAAGGTCCCGCCGGAGATGTCGTCCGCGCTCAGCTTCTTGCTGCGCGCTCGATCAGCGAGATCGTGGATGTGCCGGGCCATGCCCCGAAGCGTCAGCTCCTCGGCTCGATGCACCACGGGCACGATCAGGCCTTGGTGATCGAGGTCGACCGCTATGCCGAGGTTCACCTGATGATGCACGATCAAGGCGTCGTCGCCGACAGAGGAGTTCAGGTTCGGCCATTCGTGAAGGGCCTCGACCGTCGCCCGAGCCACAAAGGGAAGGTAGGTGAGAGAGAAACCCTCCTCGGCCTTGAAACTGGCACCGTGGGAGCGTCGTACACGTTCTACCTGCTCGTAGTCGGCCTCGAGGACGACGAGGGTGTGAGCGGAGGTCGCCTTGGAGCGGACCATGTGCTCGGCGGTCCTGCGACGGATGTTCGTGAACGGAACGATCTCGTCGACGCCGGCGACTGCTCGCTGAGGAGGCGTGGCAGTGGGGGGTGCGGCCGCATCGGCCCGAGGAACCGCTGACGCGGCCGCAGCTGACGGAGGGACGGCCGGTGTCGGCGCGGATGTGCGCACCCCGGCCTCGCGGGTCTGATCGATGACCCCGAGCACGTCCGAGCGCGTCACCCTCCCGCCAAGGCCGGTGCCGGGCACTTGCGAAGGATCCAACCCGTGCTCGTCGAGGAGTCGCCTCACGACGGGCGAGAGAATCCGGTTCGCCTGATGGGACGGAGACGATGCCCCGTTCCTGTCCCCGTCCCCGTCCACGGTCGGCGCGCGAGTCCCCGAAGGCGCACCCGACGAGAACTGCGTCGGTGAGACGGCGGCAGGAGGAGAAGCCACGACGGGCGCCGGCGCAGCTTGGGGCGGCGGGGAGGGCTGCGGCGCGACGACAGGAGCAGGGAACGTCGGTTCCGATGGCAGGCTCGGTGCCGGAGCGCTCTCGTTCGCCACTGGCTGCGCGTCTTTGGGTCCGGCGTCGGCCCCGTCAGCCGTCACGACGGCGAGGACCGTGCCGACGTCGACCGTCTCGCCCTCCGGGACACGAATCTCGGATAGGACCCCGGCGGCAGGCGACGGCACCTCGGAGTCCACCTTGTCCGTCGAGACCTCGAATAGCGGCTCGTCACGTGCGATCGTCTCGCCGACGGCCTTGAGCCATTTAGTGACGGTGCCCTCCGTCACTGTCTCGCCGAGCTGGGGCATGACCACGTCAGCCATCGGCCACCCACACTACCGGCCTCCTTCGCGAAGCCGTCGGGACGACTCGGAGCTCGACAGCATGCGAACGACACTCCTTTGTTCGCCCGCGTTGCGTGGCGTCCTCGGTACACGCCGACCACGATGACCCGTGCACACAGGTCCCCACGCACGACAGTCGAGACCGCGCCTGCGGTGGCCTCGAGCGCGACGCCGCGCCGGGCTTCGGACCTCTGACGCCTCAATTCGGGATTGCCCTCGCAGCCGGCGCGCGTCGGCCGCCGACTTGGCCGGGAGCCCGGCCGGCAGCAGCCGGAGTCTCGATTCGACCGGCCTTGCACAATTACTTAGGGCAGCCTAACTTTGGGAACGAGTGTTAGGTCACCCTAAGAACGTGAATCCCCTGCTGAGATCGAGAAAGCCGAGCTCGCAGGCAAAGGCATCGAGGCCGCTTTGGTCCAAAAGGCGATCGTTGCCGGTGCTCATGATCCTGCTGGCGGGCTCGGCCCTGGCCGCCTGCGGCGGGGGGTCGTCCGGCGGATCGGGTAGGGCGGGCGAGACCATCACGCTCTACAACGGCCAACACCCCCAGACCACTGCATCCCTGGTCGCGGCCTTCGAGAGGCAATCGGGGATCACGGTGCTGGTCAGAAACGGCGACGAGGACGTGCTCGCCAACCAGATCGCGCAGGAAGGCTCGAGCTCACCGGCGGACGTCTTTTATGCAGAGAACTCCCCCGCACTTCAGTCGCTTCAGGAGAAGAACCTGCTCGCTCCGATCAGTGCCTCCACGCTCAGTGCGGTGCCGGCAAGCGACAACTCTCCCAATGGGGACTGGGTGGGAGTCTCGGCAAGGGTGAGCGGCATCGTCTACAACACGAAATTGGTCAGCCCTGACGAGGTGCCGACGTCCGCCATCGCGCTCGCTGAACCCCAGTGGGCAGGCAAGCTGGCTCTCGCACCCGGCGAGACCGACTTCGAACCCGTCGTCACATCGATGGAAAAGACCTACGGCCACGACGGCGCCCTGCACTGGCTCGAAGCGCTCAAGTCGAACGCCTCCAGCCACACCTACCCGGACAACGAGACCCTCGTCGCGGCGGTCAACAGCGGCCAAGCAGCGATCGGAATCATCGACCACTACTACTGGTACCGGCTCGACTACGAGCTCGGAGCCTCCCGTATGCACTCGCGCTTCGCGTACTTTGCCGCGGGCGACCCCGGTTACGTCGTCGACGTCTCGGGAGCAGCGGTGCTGCGCTCCAGCCACAATCAGGCGGCCGCACAGAGACTGGTGGCGTTCCTGGTGAGCAAGGCGGGCCAGGAGATCATCGCGAACTCCCAGAGCTACGAGTACCCGCTCGGGTCCGGAGTGATCACGGCACAACCCCTGCCACCCTTCGGCCAGCTCCACCCGGCGGCGCTCAACGTCTCGGATCTCGGCGACGGGTCGGCCGCTTTGTCCCTGCTTCAAGGGGCGCAACTGCTGTGATTCGGCGAGGTCGGCGGCGATGCTCCGGCCGGCGTCACGCTCGGGGCGCCGCGCCGACCACGGGGAGGGCCTGACAGCCATGGCCGTGGCGACCACTCCCGACGTCGGACCCGTCTTGGCGCGGCATCACACGCGCAGGACACCTCTCCTCGTCGGATCGAGCCTCGTGGTCGTCGCGGCCTTGCTCCTGCCTCTCGTGTTCCTCCTCGTGCAGGCCGCCCAGGTGGGATGGGGGAACGTGTCGAGACTGTTGTTCCGTCACCTCACGGGCGTGCTCCTCTGGAACACGGTGCGTCTTGCTGTCGTCGTGACGCTCGCCAGCGCAGTCATAGGCACAGGAGCCGCTTGGGCCACCGAGCGCACCAACTTGCCGGGCCGGCGCACGTGGGCGGTCCTCATCGTCCTCCCGGTCGCTATCCCCGACTTCGTGATCGCTTCAGGCTGGGTGTCCGTCGCCCCCTCGCTCCACGGCCTCGCGGGTGCCGCGTTGGTGCTGACGTTGGGTCTGTACCCGCTTGTCTATCTTCCCGTTGCCGCCAGCTTCCGAAGCGCCGATCCAGCGCAGGAGGAGGTGTCGCGGAGCCTCGGCATGGGCCCGGTCCAGACCTTCTGGCGGGTCTCGCTTCGCCACGCGCGCCTGGCACTCTTCGGTGGTTGCCTGCTCGTGGCTCTGTACCTGCTCGCCGAGTACGGCGCGTTCGCAATCCTGCGCTACCAGACCTTCACCACCGAGATCTTCACCGAGTTCCAACATGGCTTCACACCGACGGCCGCTGCTTTGTCGCTCGTGCTCGTGACCCTCGGTCTCGTGGTCCTCGCCGGTGAGGCCGTGGCCAGTCGAGTCGGTCTCCAGGGCCGGCCCCAGCCGAGGGCGCGCACGGTAACTCGAACTCGTCTCGGGCGCGCCACCGCTCCCGTGGTTGCAGGCATGGCGACGCTGGTCGGGCTGGGAGTGGGAGTGCCGGTCGGAGCCATCTGCTACTGGCTGGCCTCGAGCCAGCGGACGAGCCTTCCTGCCGCTTCGTCACTCGCCGACGCCGCCCTGCACACCGCCGTCTACAGCTCCTCGGCCGCGGCTCTCGCGACCCTCATGGCGCTGCCGGTCGCCATCCTGGCTGTGCGTCACAGGGGCCGAGTTGCCTTCGTGCTCGAGCGAACGAGTCTGCTGGTCCAAGCACTTCCCGGACTTGTGATCGCTTTGGCGCTCGTGTACTTCTCGGTGAGGTACGCGCGTTTCACCTACCAGAGTGCGGCCCTTCTCGTCGCGGCGTACGCGGTGATGTTCTTCCCACTCGCTCTCGTTGCGCTGCGGGCGTCGGTCGCTCGGGTGCCGCCCGGGCTTCAAGAGGTCGCGCGCTCCCTTGGTCGGCGACCGGTGTCCGTCCTTTGGCGCGTCACGTTGCCACTCGTGCTTCCTGGGCTGCTCGCCGCATTCTGCCTGGTGTTCCTCACGGCCGTCACCGAGCTGACGGCCACCCTCGTCCTCGTGCCCACGGGGGTCCAAACCCTGGCGACACAGTTCTGGGCATACTCGAGCGACCTCGCTTACGCGGCAGCGGCCCCGTTCGCAGCTGCGATGCTGGGTGTCGCAGTGGTGCCCACCTATCTGCTCGGGCGTTGGTTCGACCGCCTGCCTTCCAGGACCTCGATCCCCACATGACAGCGGTATCGGTCTCCGGCCTTGGAAAGGCGTTCGGCACACGAGTGGTGCTCGAAGGGCTCGACCTCGACGTCCACGAAGGGTCGATCACCGCTGTGCTCGGACCGTCAGGAAGCGGGAAGACCACCCTCCTTCGCGTCCTTGCCGGGTTCGAGCGAGCAGACTCCGGAAGCGTCTCTCTGGCTGGCACGGTCGTGGAGGACGCCACAACGCACGTGCCCCCCGAAAGGCGGCGAATCGGTTACGTCCCGCAGGACGGCGCGCTGTTCCCGCACCTGAGCGTCTCGGGGAACGTCGGTTTCGGACTGACACGCCATCAGCGCCAAGGCAAACGCATCGAGGATCTCCTGTCACTCGTAGGGCTGTCGGGCGAAGGGATGCGCTACCCACATCAGCTCTCGGGCGGCCAGCAGCAACGGGTCGCACTCGCGCGGGCGCTCGCCATGGAACCTCGCCTGGTGCTGTTGGACGAGCCTTTCTCATCGCTCGACGCGTCTCTTCGCTTGGGTCTACGAGCTGACGTCCAGCGCGTGCTTCGAAAGGCGGGCGCCACGGCGGTCCTCGTCACCCACGACCAGGACGAAGCACTGTCGATCGCCGACCAGGTCGCCGTGCTTCGCGGGGGGCGCGTCGCACAGCACGGTAGTCCTGAAGAGCTCTACGACCGGCCTTCCGACCCCGCAATGGCTCGCTTCGTGGGCGACGCCAACGTCCTCGAAGGCGTCGTTCACGGCGACGCTGTGAACACTCACCTCGGGTTGCTCCGGTTGGCCCTCGAGCCGTCTTCGTTCCGAGAGTCGCAGGAAGTCCTTGTCCTCGTGCGTCCCGAGCAGGTCGAGGTGCTGGGCGAGTCCGGGAGCGAGGGACTACCCGGGCGCGTCGCAGAGTCGCACTACCACGGACACGACACTGTGACGACCGTTGACATCGAGCGCGACGGCAAATCCACCAGGCTCTTCGCACGTCTGCCGGGCGGGTCGCCTCTTCCCCCGGGAGCCAACGTGAGACTCCGTGCCAACGGGTCGGTGTTCGCCTGGGCACTCGACGACCCTGTCGCAGCCCGAATGTCAGAAGCCCGAGCAGTGTCGGAGGACCGCACCTAACAGTAAGCACGCGTCGTGGGCGTTGCTATCAACCCCTCGACCCTCGATCTTCAGGGTGCCCGCCCGGTGAGACCCAAGAGCCGGTCGAGCAACGGGGCATCGGAGCTCACGGGCACGGCGGCGGGAAGAACACCCAGGCCACGCCACTCCTCTGCACGAGGGCTGACCTCGTCCCAAATGCCCTGCACCAGCTCTTGCGGTAGATCGGCGTCGACCCCGATGACGCTCGCGATGTCGTGCGCCCGGAGCCCCCGGAAGCTGTTGATCTGCCAGAAGTACTCGCGCACGGTGTAGTCGCCGAAGGAGCAATGAACGGCTGCATCGAGATCCCGAACCCGAGCGGCCGACGCACACGCGGTGTCGACGATCCGGGCAAAGGCTGTCTTGGGCTCCTTGCCCAGCAGGTCACCATCGAACTTGTCCTTGCCCGCCTCTTCCATCGTCAGACCCGCGAGCATGTCAGGCACCCACGCGTCGTCGTAGGCGTGGTAGTTGACGATCTCCCGAAGGCTGGGCACGTGATCTTCGCGACGCATCGAAAAGCTCGCGGGCATGGTCATGTCCCACCGATCGTCTTCGATCTTCGCCACGACCGCACTGATCGCGCGCTCCGCAAGCTGGAAGACGTCAGGCTCTGTCGTCATCGTCACCTCGATTCGGCTCTTTGTGACGGATCTTGTGGCGGATCAGGCGCTCGACCGTGCCGGCTCCCAGGGCTTGAGCCAGTCGGTCGGCGCCCACCCCTTTGCGACCGCGATCAGCGGACCAGACGTCGCTCCGTCGATTGCTTCACGGACCATGTCGGCATGTCCTGCATGACGAGCGGTCTCCTCGACCAAGTGCAGCAGGACCCAGCGAACCGACCATGCCTCGACGTCGTCGGGGAACCATGGGACGCCCTTCGGCACGGGCACGGCCTGTCCGAGGTCCGAGATCTCGGCCACCACGACCTCCGTCCTCCGGGCAGCGGCCTCGTAGAGCTCCAAGACGCTCGCCAGCGTCTCGCCCCTTTGCAGCCGAAAACTCTGTGAATAGGCCTGGTAGTCCGAAAAAGAAGACTCGGAGTTGTCCGCGATCTTGTCGATCCAGCCCCTCTCGACGATCGCGGCGTGCTTGATCAGACCTCCGACACTCAACTCGCTCGGAGTCGGGGTCATCTTCGCCTGCTCGTCCGTAAGGCCGTACGCGGCACACCGGAGCGCGCAGCGCTGTTGGGACAGGTAAGCCAGAAGACCGTCTTTCTCGTCCGAAACGGGGCCTACACCCATCGGCATGACCTCCACTCCTCTCCGCTGGCTTCCCAGCTCATCGAGTCCCCCTCAAAGGTGGGCATCGGATGTCGCGGAGCCATGATGGGCCGTTAAACCGGTCATCTAATGACCAGTTTTCGTGGGATGATCGACCCGTGCGTGCCGATCGCCTCGTCGCCGCCCTGCTGGTCCTCCAGGCTCGCGGGCGCGTCACCGCTCGATCATTGGCAGAGGAGCTCGAGGTTTCAGAGCGAACGGCTCGCAGGGACCTCGAGGCGCTGGCCATGGCCGGCGTCCCCGTCTACTCCCAGTCCGGTCGTAGAGGCGGATGGAGTCTCGTGGGCGGGGCAAAGACCGACCTGAGCGGGCTGACCGCCGCCGAGGTGCGGACCCTCTTTCTGATCGCTGGTCCGTCTGCTGCGACCCCCGAGGTGAAAGCGGCGCTTCGCAAGCTCGTTCGAGCGCTACCCGAGACGTTCAGAGCAGAAGCCGAGGCCGCCGCTTCCGCGATCGTGTTGGACCCCACTGGCTGGGACCAGCACCGCGTCGAGCTTCCCGCGCATCTCAAGTCCCTCCAGCAAGCGGTGATCGATGCAGTGCAGGTTCAGCTCTCGTACACCGCCAGGGACCGAAACGAGACCGAGCGCGTGGTCCACCCACTCGGCCTGGTGGCGAAGCGAGGAGTGTGGTACCTCGTCGCCAACACCGACAACGGACTACGCACGTTCCGAGTGAGTCGCGTTCGTTCCGTCGTGCCGACCGACCTACCCGTCGACAGGCCGGAGGGATTCGACCTCGAAGACGCCTGGAGGTCGACGATGGCCAGCCTCGACGAGCAACGCGTTCCTTGCCTCGCGACGGTCCGAACACAAGAGAGCGTCGTACCGCACCTTCGGTCGGTGCTCGGCACCCCGATGACGGTCGGCAGGAAACTGGACGACGGCAGGGTCGAGGTGGAGATCCGCAGCTACTCGCCACAGACGTTGGCAGCTCAGCTCGCGGGATTCGGCGCCGTCGTCGAGGTCATGGGCCCGGAGGAAGCTCGCGGCCACTTGAGCAGGATCGCATCAGAGCTGACCAGCGTCTACGGATGACCGCGCGGCGCGGCCCGGCCTGCCTCCTCAAGCCGAGACGTGAAGTCCCCTGCCGGTCAAGGCCAGGACGGTCTCCCCGAACGCCTCTGACAGGCTCGGGTGGGGCTGAATGAACTGGGCGACCTCGTCGGGTGTGGCTTCCCAATTGACCGCCAGGTATCCCTGACCGAGCTGCTCGGTCACCCAGGGGCCCACCATGTGAACCCCTACGATCCGTCCCGCGCGACCGTCGCCGGCGCGCTCTGCAACGACCTTGACCAGCCCGTCGGTCTCTCCAAGGATCCTCGCCCGGCTGTTCCCGCCGAAGGGATCCTTCATCACGACCACGTCCATACCCGCCTCGCGCGCGGCCTTCTCGGTGAGACCTACGAAAGCGACCTCCGGGTGGCAGTAGATGCACCACGGAACTCGGCTGTAGTCCACGGGTACTGCAGGCTCGCCGAGGATTCTCTTCACCGCGACGATGCCTTCGGCGAAGCCCACGTGAGCGAGTTGCGGGCCCTCGACGAGATCACCCACTGCCCAGACGTTCTGCGCTGTGGTTCGCATGTAGGGGTCCACCTGCACAAAGCCGCGCTCTGTCAGCGCCACACCTGTCGCGTCGGCCAGCAGGCCTTCTGTGAGCGGCTTTCGCCCCACCGAGACCACCACCGCATCGACCACCACTGACTGGTCCTCTCCGAACGAGACGGTGGTACCCGAACCGTTCGGGGAGTGCCCGTGCACCGTCACCCCGGTGTACACCGTGATCGCGCGCTTTCGAAAAGAACGGGCCACCACCGCGACGACGTCGTCGTCGCACCCCGGCAGCAGAGTCGGGAGGGCCTCCAGCACCGTGACCTGGCTCCCCAAGTCGCTCAGCATGGAAGCGAACTCGCAGCCGATCGCCCCTCCACCGATGACGGCAACAGACGCCGGAAGCTCGTCGAGCGACAAGAACTCGTCGGAGGTGAGCACGAGCTTCCCGTCCACCTCGAAGCCCGGAATGGTTCGCGGAACAGAACCAGAGGCAAGGACGACGTGGCGACCGTGGATCTCGTGCGTGCCCTCGGGGCCGTTCACCTGCACGTGGCCGTCGCCGACGAAGGTGCCGGTGCCGTCGAACGTCTGTATGCCCCGACCCTTCATGAGTCCCGCGAGGCCCCTGAAGAGCTGGTCGACGACCTTCTGCTTTCGCCCTTGGCTGATCGCGAAGTCGACGACAGGTTGGCCCGCCTGGACTCCGAACTCCTTGGCGCCGGCGACGGTGCGGACCACCGATGCAGTCTCGAGGAACTCCTTTGCGGGCACGCATCCGCGATGCAGGCAAGTGCCGCCCACCTTGTCCTTCTCGACGACGGCGACGCGCAGTCCGGCCGATGAGCCGTATAGAGCAGTGGCGTATCCGCCGGGTCCGCCTCCGATCACGACCACGTCGAACTCGTTGCCCTCGGCCGTCTTCACCACCTCCGTCCCACGGTCGGTGTGCTACTACAAGTGCGTGCCCGCTTTGCCAGGATAACGGGGGTCAAACATCGGGCGGCACGGGCAAAGGCCTTCTACCCGCGAACCCGTCCTCGGGAAGGTGCCACCACGCGAGGTCGTCCTCGCCGTACTGCCAGCACAGGAGCACCTCCCGACCGCTCGGGGCCCGAGAGGGGAAGTCGATGAGGCCGCGCGTCGAATCGCGAACGATGATCCCGCGCTCGGTCAGCTCATCCATGGCCTGACGCGGAGACACGCCCCACGGAAGGTCCTCGTCGTCGAGGGTCCTTCCAGGTTCGTCGTCGTCCGGGGACCCCGACGGTCCGCCATCGGAGCCGGTCGAGCCGGCCCCGAGCAGCTTCGAATGCCCGTTTCCGCGCGCCAGAGCTGCAAGCTCGGTCGACCGCCTCAGGATCGCCAGCAGCCCACGAAGTCGAGGCAGATAGCCCCTGGCCTCGTCGACGGTCCACGTCGGGGTCTCCTCCGGCATAGGTCTCCTGGTAGAGGTTGAGGTCCGCCGCCTCCTCGGCGACCGGCGGTTCGAGCTCGCAAGGGTGAGCGAGAACTTTGCTCGTGAGCGGATGAGCGAGCTACTTGGGGGGCATTCGGATCCCGCCGTCGAGGCGGATCACCTCACCGTTCAGGTAACTGTTCTGCGCTATGTGAGCGACGAGATCTCCGTACTGCTCGGGGTTCCCGAGGGTCTTCGGGAAGAGCACCGATTGTCCGAGAGCGTTGCGCTGCTCCTCGGGGAGCATCCCGAGAAGCGGTGTGTCGAAGAGACCCGGCGCGATCGTGACGACTCGGATGCCCACAGGAGCGAGGTCACGGGCTGCGGGCAGGGTCATCCCAACGACCGCACCCTTCGAGGCCGAGTAGGCGAGCTGGCCTATCTGCCCGTCGAAGGCGGCGACAGATGCCGTGTTGACGATCACCCCGCGCTCGGCGTTTGCTAGCGGCTCGGTCGTGGCCATCGCGGATGCGGCCCTCGTCATGATGTTGAACGTACCTACCACGTTCAATTCCTGGATGAACTTGAACGCACCGAGGTCGTGTGGCGAGTTATCCCGGTTGATCACTCGTCCCACCCAGCCGGTCCCGGCGCAGTTCACCGTTACACGGAGTTGGCCACCCTCCGCTGCTTGGTCGACGGCCCTCTGGCAGTCTTCGGGATCGGTCACGTCACCACTGACGTAATTCGCTCCTATCTCGTCGGCGAGGGTCTTCGCCCCCTCCTCGTTGCGATCGAAGATCGTGCAGCGCACCCCGAGTGAGGTGAGCTTCCTCGCTGTCCCCGCTCCGAGCCCCGAAGCGCCACCCGTGATCAATGCAGAGCTGCCGGTCAAGTCCATGCCGGCGCATGCTAGGAGCGCAAAGCCCGACCCGCCAAAGCCGACTTCCCGGGTTCGGCGGTGGTGACAGTGCGCCGACTCTCAGAATCGGTCGCCGGACGAAGAGGTCTGAGTCGTGGCGGCTTCGAGGGCGAGCATGTCCACTCGGTCGTTCATCGGATCCCCCGAGTGGCCCTTGACCCACGCGAACCTCACGTTGCGGCCCTCGTCGAGGGCGGCCTCGAGCAGGGGCTCCCACAGATCCTGGTTGGCGACCGGCTTGCCGGCAGCGTTGCGCCAGCCGCGCCTTCGCCATCCCTCCCACCATCTGTCTCTGAAGCAGTTCACCACGTAGGTCGAGTCGCTCATCACCCGAACCGGCCCGTCGATGGCTTGGAGCGCACGCAGCGCAGCCGTTATCTCCATCCGCTGGTTGGTGGTGCGGGGACTCGCCCCGCTCTCGTAGCGCCCACCGGGGATCGCCCAGGCCCAGCCTCCCGGCCCGGGATTTCCCAGGCAAGATCCATCTGTGTAGACGACCGTCTCCTGCGTCGTCTCGGTCCCGACCGCGCATGCCATCGACCCACAGCTTTAGCATGGGGTTCGTGCTCTTCGACGGGATCTCGCACCAACTTCCCGACATCGATCCGGAGGAGACGGCGGAATGGCTCGACTCCTTCGATTCCGTAGTCGATGCTCGGGGCCGTACGAGGGCTCGCTTCCTCTTGATGAAGCTTCTCGAGCGTGCTCGCACCAAGCAGGTGGAGTTTCCGTCCACCGTGTCCACCCCCTACGTGAACACGATCCCGAGGGATCAAGAACCATGGTTCCCCGGCGACGAGTACACCGAGCGGCGCATCCGCGCTTACATCCGCTGGAACGCCGCCGTCATGGTGAGCCGCGCCAACCACCGAAGCGAAGGCATCGGCGGTCACCTGGCTACCTACGCGAGCTCGGCCGCGCTCTACGAAGTGGGGTTCAACCACTTCTTTCGTGGCAAATCCGACGGAGGCTTCGGGGATCTCGTGTACTTCCAGGGCCATGCCTCGCCAGGTATCTACGCTCGCGCCTATGTAGAGGGGCGCCTGTCCGAGGAGCAGCTCGACCGCTTCCGTCAGGAGGTGGGGGGAGGTGGCTTGCCGAGCTACCCCCACCCCCGCCTGCTCCCCGATTTCTGGGAGTACCCGACCGTCTCCATGGGGCTCGGGCCGCTGTGCGCGATCTACCAGGCGCACGTGAATCGATACCTGTGGCACCGCGAGATAGTCGACACGTCGGGCAGCCGCGTCTGGGGCTTCCTCGGTGACGGCGAGCTGGACGAGGTCGAATCGATCGGGGCACTCGGAGTGGCAGGGCGCGAGCACCTCGACAATTTGATCTTCGTCGTGAACTGCAACCTCCAGCGTCTCGACGGCCCGGTTCGCGGGAACGGGAAGATCATCCAAGAAGCCGAGGCGATGTTCCGTGGAGCGGGATGGAACGTCATAAAGGTCGTGTGGGGATCGAAGTGGGACGAGCTGCTCGCCGCCGATGTCGACGGCGTGCTGCTCGACAAGATGAACACCACCCCCGACGGCGAGTTTCAGAAGTATGCGACGGAATCAGGCGCCTACATCCGTGAGCACTTCTTCGGTCCCGATCCGCGGCTGCGCAGGCTGGTCGAGCGCCTTTCCGATGCCGAGCTGCAGGCCTTGCCTCGAGGCGGTCACGACTACCGCAAGCTCTACGCCGCCTACAAGCTCGCGACCGAGCAGGTGGGCATGCCGAGCGTGATCCTCGCCAAGACCGTCAAGGGCTGGACTCTCGGCCCTGAGATCGAAGCCCGAAACGCCACGCACCAGATAAAGAAGATGTCCAAGGCGCAGCTTCGCGCGCTGAGGGATCGGCTCTACCTGCACGAAGAGGTGCCGGACGAAGCACTCGACGCAGCAGTGCCCCCCTACTACCGGCCTCCCGAAGGGTCGCCGGCCCACGAATATCTCGAGGCCCGCCGCAAGGTTCTGGCGGGGCCGCTTCCCATGCGGGTCGTCCTGCCAAAGCCGGTCGCAGACCCCGAGGAAGACGTGTTCAACGACTTGCTCGGGGGATCCGGGAAGCAGGCGGTATCCACGACAATGGCGTTCACACGCCTCCTTCGAAACCTCGTACGCGACCCGAACGTCGGACGCTACGTGGCGCCGATAGTCCCCGACGAGGCGCGCACCTTCGGGCTCGAACCGCTCATCGCCGAAACCAAGATCTATGCGCCATTGGGGCAGCTCTACACCCCCGTCGACGCAGACCTGATCCTGCGCTATGCGGAGGATCGTCAGGGACAGGTCCTCCAAGAAGGCATCACCGAGGCGGGTGCGATGGCGACGTTCATCGCGGTGGCGACTACGTACGCCACGTGGCGGCAGCCGATGCTCCCGGTCTACCTCTTCTACTCGATGTTCGGTTTCCAACGTACAGGCGACCTCGCATGGCTGCTCGGCGACATTCGCGGGAGAGGGATCCTCGCCGGATGCACGGCAGGCCGCACGACGCTTCAAGGCGAGGGCCTCCAGCACGACGACGGCCACTCCCCCCTGCTTGCCTCGGTGAATCCCGCCGCGCGGATCTACGACGCTGCGTTCGCCTACGAGATCGCCGTGATCATGAAGGAGGCGGTCGGTCGAGTCCTCGGCCCGGCCCCGGAGGACCGATTCTGGTACCTCACTCTGTACAACGAGAACTACCCGATGCCCGCGATGCCCGACGGGTCTGCCGGCGATGACATACGCGAAGGGATACTGCGCGGCATCTACCGCTACGCTGCGCGCCCTGAAGGGCCGGCCGCTTCGAGGGGACGCAAGCGCAACGGCGCTTTGCGGCAGGCCACGATCCTCTTCTCAGGACCGATGTGGCAGGCCGCAGTCGAGGCTCGCGACATGCTCGCCTCGGATTGGGGTGTGAGCTGCGATCTCTGGTCGGTCACCTCCTACTCGGAGCTGCGAGGCGATGCGTTGTCTGTCGAGAGGTGGAACCGGCTGCACCCGAGCGAACCAGCGCGCGTTCCCTACGTGACAGAAGCCCTGGGAGGTTCGCAGGACGAGACATCCGGTCCCGTCGTCGCCGTCAGCGACTATCTGCGTGCCGTGCCGGACCAAGTCTCGCGCTGGGTCGGGAGACGATACGTGCCCCTCGGAACCGACGGCTTCGGCCGGTCGGACACGCGCGCAGCACTGAGGCGCTTCTTCGAAGTGGACGCCGCGCATACCGTCATCGCAGTGTTGTCCGCATTGGCGCAACAGGGTGACGCGAAAACCGACGAAGTGTCAGATGCCATCGCCCGTTACGGCGTCGACCCTGAAGCCTCCGATCCTTGGTCGGACTGACCGACATCTGACGTCTCCAACCTGACGAAGCCCAGCGACCGCCAGGGCGCCGGTCCCGCTACTGTCAGTGCCCATGTCGCCGCTAGAGGACCTCGACTCGTATCTCACTCGGATCGGCATCGACTCCTCCCCGACGTTTGCCGGCGTCCACCGAGCCCACGTGACGTCGATACCGTTCGAGAACTTCGATCCGAGCACGGGCCGGCCGGTTTCACTGAAGACAGAAGATCTCGAGGAGAAGCTCGTGACCCGCCAGAGGGGGGGCTACTGCTTCGAACACAACCTCCTGCTCATGGCCGCGTTGGAGTCCCTGGGCATGAACGACATCGATCCGATGCTCGCGAGGGTCAGGATGGGACCGCCGGACGCGCCTCGCCCACTCGGTCACTTGCTTCTGCGTGTGAAGGACGGTGGCCGGGCCTGGCTCGCCGACGTGGGCTTCGGAGGAGGAGGGCTGCTCGACCCTGTGCCCTTCGAAGTCGGTGTCGAGACCGAACAGTCGGGCTGGCGCTACCGATTCGTCGAAGATGCAAGCGAGCTGGTCCTGCAAGTCTTCCAAGACGGGGACTGGACAGACATGTACGGGTTCATCCCCGAGCCCGTTCCGAGGGTCGATATCGAAGTCGGGAACTGGTACACGAGCACCTACCCCGAGTCCCCCTTCGTCACCGGCGTCTTCGCCGGAGCCAGGCGAGTCGACCGTTGCCTGTCGCTCTTCGTGTACGAACAGGCCGTGCTGGTCGAACGCACACTGGGAGGAGCCTCCTCGACCACCGAGGTCAGCCGCGAGAGCGTTCCGCAATTGCTCGCAGACCGTTTCGGAATCGCTGGGGTGTCGGCAGGCCAGGACGGCCGCTTCCAGATCGAACCGGTCCTCGACTGACGCCGGCCACGAGTTTCTGACAGGAGGGCACCGGGCAGCCTTGATAACGTGATATCATTTTGCTAAATTAGTGGTATCAGAGGATCCATCGAGGTGCTCAAATGAATTCGCAACTTCCGACCACCCCGGCGCCCCAGCCCGCTCGGGGCCAGATGACAGAAGGCAGGGCTTGGTCAGCTCCGGGCGTCAGGGTGCTGTTCCTGGGAATCGGAATGGTGATGGCGGCGGGCACGCTCATGGGATTCGGCGTCGTAGAGGGCGGATGGACGACGGCCGGCCCGACGGCTCGCCTCGCCGTGAGCATCGCCCTTCTGGTCCTCGCCAATTTCACGTTTACGGGGTTGACAGCCGTCCTCCCAGGAGAAGCGCGGGTCGTACAGCTGTTCGGCAAGTACCACGGGACAATCCGGAGCCCCGGCCTGCAGTGGGTGAACCCCTTTGCGGAACGGCGCAAGGTGTCCACTCGTGTCCGCAACCACGAGACAGCGATCGCAAAGGTGAACGATGCGGACGGCAACCCGATCGAGATCGCGGCTGTTGTCGTCTGGCAGGTGGAGGACACGGCCAAGGCCATGTATTCCGTCGATGACTTCATCCATTGCGTGGCCATACAGTCCGAAACAGCGGTGCGGCACACGGCATCGAGATACCCATACCACAATCGCGGGAGCGGCGCGCTTTCGCTACGCGACAACGCCGAAGAGATCACGCAGCTGCTGTCCACCGAAATCGCAGACCGCGTGACCCCTGCAGGGGTCACGATCATCGAGTCGCGCCTGACCAGGCTCTCCTACGCCCCGGAGATCGCGCAGGCAATGCTGCGACAGCAGCAGGCGACGGCCGTGGTCGCGGCCCGGCAACGGATCGTTGAGGGAGCAGTCGGCATGGTTGAACTTGCTCTCCAGCGGCTCGAGGAGAGGGGCGTCGTCGAGCTGGACGAGGAGCGTAAAGCCGCAATGGTGTCCAACCTTCTGGTCGTCCTGTGCAGCGAGCAGGCAACTCAGCAGGTCGTCAACACTGGTTCGCTGTATCAGTAACGCCGGCACCCCAAAGCACAATGAGCGAACGCAAAGGCGTACTGCTGCGGTTGGATCCGGCCGTTCACGATGCTCTGGCAAGGTGGGCGGCCGACGACCTGCGCAGTACCAACGCCCAGATCGAATTCCTGTTGCGCAGAGCACTGGCTCAAGCCGGACGGCTTCCGAGCAACGCAGTAAAGATGCGTAAGCCAGGCCGGCCCAAGGCAGCACGCTCGGTCAGATAGCCCTCACGAGTTCGACGAGTAGTACTCGGCGCTGCCACAGATGCCCGCGATGACCGACTCGTAGGACGCGCCACCCTCCAGATCGGTGACCCACATGGACAGTCCGGCCGGATCTGCGGGTCGTCCCAGCAACTTCGCGTACTCGAGGTTCACGAAGTCGTCCATGTACTCGCCGGAGCTCAGGAACGCTCCTACGACAGCCGTGCGACTGGTACCGGCCGCGATCTGCGTCGACCAGCCCAGGACTCCCTGGGGGTCCGGCGGACGCCCCAGGAGATCCTCGTACAGGGCAAATACGAAACCTATCGGCGCACTCCCCGACCCGGAGTAGAACTCGTCTGAGCCGAGCAGTCCCTCGATCACCGACTGGTCGCTCGCTCCCGCGCTGAGAGCACCCACCCAGGACGAAATGCCGCTTGGATCGGCCGGACGGCCCAAGAAGCTCTGGTAGTAGCCCTCGACGAGATCGGTCCGGTACTCCTGCGACGCGAGGAGCATGGACGCGACCTGGGAGCGGCTCGTGCCTCCTGCGAGTTGCGATTGCCAGAGGGCCAGGCCGGGAGCGTCCGGTGCCCTACCGAGCAGGTCCTCGTAGAGGGCGCAGACGAAGGCGGTGTTGCCACTCGCCCCCGTGCAAGCGGGAAGCGTTGCGAACGAGATCGGTGCCACCGCCATGTCCCCTTCGAGATCTCCCACAGCGACGTCGCACGTGGAACCTTCCGCCTGCTGAGCCGCCGTCGGAGGACACGGGTACGAGGCGGCGTCCGCAGACGAGGAGTTTCCCGCACTGTCGATGCCATCGGAGGGAGGACCGGTTTCCCCTTCGATGATCTCGAAGGCTTGAGAGAGATCTCCCGAATCAGAGATGCTGACCAGCTGCGGCACAGAGCAGCCGACGGGAACTTGGATGCCGTCGTAGGAAACGGTCGGCTCGCCTGTGGTGACGTTGCACTCGAGCACGCCCGCCAATTGGTTAGCGGCAAAGGCATGACCGGTGACTTGCACCGTCGTGTTGCCGGAGAGCCCTGTGGACGGCGACACGTTGACCGAGGGAACGGGAATCGGCCCGGTGATCGCGATCGCAGCCGAGACTTCCTCATCCGCCCCATCCTGGACGACCACTGCGCACACTCCCCCCGCAGCCAGGTTCGCCGGGCTCGGTGGGCATGGGTAGGCAGCGCTCTGCTGGGTCCCGCCCAAGTTCCCCTCGTCGATCGTGAGCGTGGTCCCCATGGCACCGGATGAATCGGTCACGGGTGTCGCGGCCGGCACCGGCGGTCCGGGTCCAGGCTCTAGACCACTGGAGGCGCCCGGCACCGGCTGCGCGCAGCCGATAGGGAGGTTGGTCTCCCCGCCTTGGCCCGAGGGCTCACCAGGCGTGAGGTTGCACTCCGACGCCAGCCAGGGCGAGCCGGGCGTGAAGCCCGCTCCGCTCACCGATACCTGATCGCCGCTCGAGAGTCCTCCAGAAGGAGAGGCCGTTATCGAAGGTGCAGTCGCCACGGGAGCCCCGAAGCTGATCGGAACCGAAGCGCTGTCGCCTTGAACGTCTCCGAGTGTCAGCTCGCACGAAGCCCCTTGCGCTTGCTGAGAGGGAGTCGGGGGACAGGGATATTGCGCTGCATCGGCTGCAGTGTTGTGCCCGGCGCTGTCGATGCCGAGGGTAGGGGGACCGACGACGCCGGTGTGGACGACGATGGGCGTCGAAACTGTGCCGTCAGAGCCCACTGTCGGAGAGCTGACAACGGAGAAGGGGTAACCAGCACCGTTGATGGGAAGGCTGCAGCTCACCGGGATCGCGAACCCGAATGTGCTCACCGTGGGCTGACCCGGGACGTTGCTGCATTCCACGACCTCGGCCAGGTCTCCCGGCGCGAACCCCGACCCCGACACCGAGACGAGCTGCCCGTTCAGAAGCCCGCTCGTGCGGCTGACGGTGATGGTCGCGCTCGACGCTGCCGCCTCGGGCACGCCCACGACACTCGAAGCGAAGCAGCCCGCGAACACCAGCGATGCTGCGACCGCGCCGAGCCTCTTGCCCACTTCAGCCCCCCTAGAACCAGTACATTCGACACCAAACAGCAGAACGAAGCAAGCAAGTTCGGCTGGTCCGCCCTCGACACTCGACTAGTTCGACGACCCGGAACCTCGTCCGATGTCGCGTGCGCTCCTGGCAACGGCTGCAAGCATCTCGCGACGCATGAGGCCTCCGAGAGCACGGACCGGGATCCAATACGGCCGAAACGCACGGCGCGCTCGGTCGTCGGTAGCCCACACTCGGGTTTCGGTGATCAGGGTCACCGAACGACCTCCTTCGACGACGCGGAAGCTCATTGCCCCCTTGGCGAAACCTGGCTCGTCGAAGGACTCGAATTCCTCGCTGTCGGAGATCGGCTCCATCTGCTCTCGCACACGCCAGAACCGACCGATCGCGCCGAAGACGACCTCGTGGTCGCTCCGACCGAGCTCGACGAATCCGAGCGACAACAGGATCTCGATCCACGGTCGGTCGGGTGGGATCGGCCATTTGCGCTCGACGAGCGCGACCGGGGCGAGGCGGAGAGCCAACAATGCCGTGCTGAACGGCACATCTCTCGGCCTGAGGTTCAGGACGAGCTCGATGACCCGGTGCGAAGGTGCGTCGATTCGACGACTGTGGACCTCGCGGAATTGCCAGCGCGGAACCTGCCGATCGAGAAGCTGCCCCGAGGTAGTAGCGATTCCTTCCATGCTCGCCGGCCCTCTACTTCTGGGAATTCACCTTGTCCAAGAACGGCAACAAGTGATCGAAGAAATCGTTGCTCGGGTACGCGCCGGCCGGATCGTTGTGAGCGTACGTGTCTTGTCGGTTGACGAGAGTCAGGTTCCTCATCGGTATACCTGACTGAGATGCAAGCTGCTGCGCGGCTTGCAGGACACCTTCTCCTCCGAGCCGCGCTCCGAACGCATAGATCAAGAGGCTTCTCGGAAGGTCGTGTCCCATGGTCGAGTCGACGTCGAGCACGGCCTGTGCGGGATTCGCATTGCCGTTTCCGACAGCCATCGTGTCGTCCGTCAAGCGTTGGGGGAAGTACCACTCGCTCCCGTCGGCGTTCTGGATCGGATCGCCTGAGAACATGGTGGCGAAGCGCTTGATGGGAGTGAGGGCTCCGGTGGAGTCCCAGCCGTAGAGGCCGCTCGAATTCGGCGCACTGGGCAATCCGGCTCCGATGTGTGCCTGGGCGGCGATCAGGCTCTGCGGAGAGGTCGCCACGTTCAGCGCGTAACCGTACTGTCCGATGTTGGTGGTCTTGACAGGAGGGACGATCGCGGCGGGGAGCAGCCCCGAGGCCTGCCCGAGCGAAGGCTCGTTCGGGTAGAGCAAGGCCGAAAGAGAGCCGGTGGCGCTGAAGATCCCGGCGAAGGGCGCGGGGATCCCACCGAAATCGAGCCAAGGAGAGGCCGCAGGGGCGTCCAGGGTGGCGAGGGCCTGAGCCGCCTGGCCGGAGCTCTCGGCGGGACCGCTGCCCCCGTCTATGTAGACGAGTCCGGCGAGGTCGCTGGCCCCGGCTTGCCCGTCGAAGTCCCAGGTCGCGTACGCGGTCGCCACCGACCCCCCGAGAGAGTGGCCCCCGAGCACGACCTTCCCGCCGAGCTTCCTCGCAGCTCCTATCACCACGTGGAGGTCCTCGACCGCGACCTTCATACCCCATTGCTTTGCGAACTCGACCGACGAGTCGGCGACAGGCTGAATGTGCGGCACGATGCTCGCGTCCTTCAGGTAGCCGAGGTAGTAGTCATAGACGTCTGTGGCAGAGGCCTTGTTCTCCTTGGCCAAGTTCAACTCGGACTCGTCGTCGAGCAAGGTCTCCCGGCGCTGGACCGCCCATACCTGCCAGCCGGTGGTCTTCGAGACGATCCATTGGGCAAGAGGAACGAAATAGGCGGCCGCAGCCGAGGTCCCGGGCTCGAGCACCAAGACGTTCTTCGCACCCGCAGGCCCGACCTTGATCACACCTACTCGGTTGTAGGTCGCCGGAGTTCCCGGCGCGGAGTACCCCGTCATCCATGTGACACCGAGCGAACCGCTGGTACCCGAGGACCCAGACGCACAGCTCGACAAGAGGAAGGCGCCCAAGCAGAGTGCGACGAACGCTCCGACGCGTCGACCGATATTTGATCGCTCCAAGCTCACGTCCTGAGTTCGCCTTCTCGCCGCCGACATCAAACTTTGGTCAGATCTTCGCCGAAGATCACGTCGCCGTCGAAGTGTCGACGGGCGATCGCCACCCACTCTTCTGCGCTCCCCGGAGCCGGAGTCGGTATCTGATGGGTTAGCACGAGCGTGCCGACGCCGGCCTTGGCCGCAGTCTCGGCGGCCTGCTCGACGGTGGAGTGATAATCGATGGTGTCCACGAACCGCTGCGCCGGGACGAGCCGCACCAGGTCCTCGCGTAGCACGGTCTGGATGTAGACGTCCGCGCCTGCGCACAGCTCGTCGATTCCCGAGCACGGCAATGTGTCACCGGCGACCACCAGCGTCCTGCCGTCGTGCTCGAACCGGTAACCGAGTGAGGAATCGACCGGCCGGTGGTCGGTGGCCGCCGCCACCACACGAACGTCGCCCTCGTCGATCACCACACCCGGCTGGACCTCCTGGACGTCTATGCGGGGACCCCAAGTCAGATCGGCATGGTGAGCGAGCCGGAAGGTGATGTCCTGCTCCAGCATGGCGAGAGCCCCGTCGACGACCCGGCTGGTCCCGGGGGGGCCGATCACCACCATCGTGGTGGGCTGCTGGCTCATGACCCAGTGCGTCGTGATCACGTCGTTGAGGTCGCAGATGTGGTCGCTGTGCAGATGGGTGAGAAACACGGCCTCGAGCATGACCGGCAGGGTGCCCGCCGCCACCAGTCGCATGCAGACACCTCGTCCCGCGTCGACCAGGAAGCGTCTCGACCCTGAGCGAACGAGGGTGGCGGCCCCCGCCCGGCTGGCGTCGGGAAGGGGGTTACCCGTTCCGAGGAGGACCGCCGAAAGAGACGGCGCGCTGCCCGAGCTCAAGGCAGCTTCCTCTCGATCGCCGGATCGATCGTCGGAGATGGCACCGCACGGACTCTATGTCTTTGCGGGGACCTGCCGATGGATCGGACGTGAGGTAGCTTCGGTGCCCATGGCGCGTATCTCGTTCCCCCATCGTGGGCTCGGGGAGCACGTCGACTGGGCGCTCATGCGCCCCGAGATGGCGGTCGGCATGGGAGCACTCTCCGAAGCCGTGTACGGCAACACCAAGCTTCCGGTGCGTGAGCGGGAAGCGGCTCGCTGGACCATCGCGCTCATCAACGACTGCGCGGTCTGCCGAGACACCCGCGCACGAGACGGTGAGAGAGCCGGCGCCGACGAGGTGTTCTACGCGGAAGTGACACGTTGGCGCACGAGCACGTCGTTGACCGACCGAGAACGCCTCGCCGCCGAGTTCGCCGAGCGCTTCGCTGTGGACCACCTCGCGATGGACGATGGCTTCTGGGAGCGGATGCACGGTGCATTCTCGGACGACGAGCTTGCCGATCTTGTCATCTGCTGCGGGACCTTCCTCGGCCTGGGGCGCGCTCTCGCCGTCGTTGGAGTCAGAGCCCCCGACGACCGCATCCTCGTCTAGAGGCGACTTTCAACCTGCCTTTGGCCTACGTCCAGGTCAAGGGAACGTCCCGACGCACGATGCAGCGGACGGCGGCATGAAGATGCCTCGCGATCGATAGCCTTTTCGACGTGCCAGAACTTCATCTCTCTCAGGACGCCGAGGCAGACAAGCTGCTCAGCGAAGATCCTCTAGCACTCTTGATCGGAATGGTGCTGGACCAGCAGGTGCCTCTGGAGTGGGCCTTCGCAGGCCCGGCTGAGCTCAAGAGACGTCTGGGCGGTCGACTCGACGCCAAGACCATCGCGACCATGGACCCCGAGAAGCTCGCCGAGCACTTCTCGGCGAAGCCTGCGCTTCACCGGTACCCCGGTTCGATGGCAGGACGCGTCCAGGAGCTCTGCCGCGTCGTCGCCGAAGAGTACGGTGACGACGCGGCGAACATCTGGGCCGGCGTCGCAGCCGGCTCGGAGCTGCTCGCTCGCGTGAAGCGGTTGCCGGGTTTCGGTGACCACAAAGCGCGGATCTTCGTGGCTCTACTCGGAAAGCAGCTCGGTATCAGGCCCCCAGGTTGGGAGGAGGTCAGCACACCCTTCTCCGAGCCCCGGAGCCTTCGATCGGTCGCCGACATAGTCGACCCCGAGTCACTTACGAGGGTCCGTGCGTTCAAGCAACTGATGAAGCAAGAGGCGAAAGAGCAACAAGCAAAGCCGCAGGCCCGATCGCAGAGCGCTTCGAACAGGCGAGCCGCCGACTCCGGCGCCAAAGCGAGAAGGTGACTCCCGCACCGGCGCGCCTTCCGCCGGGTGATCTTCGCAACAGGCGGTTGTATCTCTGCACCCCCGACAGGTCCGATCTGTGCGAGTTCGTGGAGTCGTGCATCCAGGGTGGCGTGGACATCGTCCAGCTGCGTGAGAAGCACCTCGAGGCGCGCCCACTGCTGGAGCGCGCCCGTGCACTGCGCGCCGTCTGCTCGGAACATGGAGTGCCGTTCATAGTGAACGACAGGCCTGACCTTGCGCTGGAGTCGGGAGCCGACGGAGTACACGTGGGACAGGACGATGTCCCCGTCGGCCTTGCACGTCGCATTCTCGGACCCGATGCCGTCATCGGTCTCTCGACCCACTCGTCCGGGCAACTCGATGCGAGTCACACAGAGCCCGTCGACTACATCTCGGCCGGGCCGGTGACGTCGACTCCCACCAAACCAGGGCGGCCGGGGACGGGACCCGACTTCGTCTCCTATGCAACAGCCAACACCGGCCGCCCGGTGTTCGTAACAGGTGGCGTGTCGCCGGAGACGGTTGGCGACCTCGCAGCAGCAGGAGCGGAGCACTTCGTCGTGGTTCGCTACCTCACCGAATCCTCCGACCCGCGCCGCGCAGCCGCAACTCTGCGCGAGGCCATCGACGAGGCGCTCGCCGGGACCTGAGAGCTCAGCCCCCGCTCGTCGGTCAGCTCAGATGCGCCGTCGCCGAAGCTTGCGACCGATGCGTCCTTGCCCGGCCCGACTGGCCTCGAATGCCGGAGGGACCGGAAGGTCCGACACGAGCGCGTAGAGCTCGCTCAATCCACGCGCCCGCAAAGCACGGTCCAAGCGTTCGTCGAGCTCCTCGCGAGTCAACCGCCCATCGGCGAAATGTCTTTCCAGGACGTCGCAGAACCACTCGCGCTCTGCGTCAGAGGCTCGCGGCCCCGACTCGGGCCCGCCCTCGTCGCGACCACCTGCGCGTCCCTCCCCCGGATCCTCCACGAACCCAGTATCCCGCAACCGGTCTGAGGAGCACCGGCCTTCAACTGCCGCCGGCCCCCGGCGCGAGCTCAGATCCCGATGCGCTGAGCGAGAAGCTCCCGGTGATAGCTCGGGTCTCCGAGCAGAAGCTCGGAGGACTTGGCTCGCTTGAAGTAGAGGTGGGCATCGTGCTCCCACGTGAAACCGATACCTCCGTGGATCTGGATGTTCTCAGCGGCCGCGTGGAAATAGGCCTCCGAGCAGTAGGACTTCGCGAGGCTTGCCACTACCGGCAGCTCCTCCGAGTCCTCGGCGGCGGCCCATCCTGCGTAGTACGCGGCGGACTTGGCGGACTCGACCTCGAGCAGCATGTCGGCGCACTTGTGCTTGATCGCCTGGAACGATCCGATCGGCCTGCCGAACTGGATGCGGGTCTTCGCGTACTCGACGGACATGTCGAGACAGCGTTGGGCGCCTCCGACCTGCTCGGCCGCGAGTGCCACAGCTGCGAGATCGAGGGTGCGCGACAGCACTTTCTCGGCCTCACCCTCCCCGCCCACCAGGCGCGCCGGAGTGCCCGAGAATTCGAGCCTCGTCTGCTTGCGAGTCTGGTCCATGGTGGCGAGGGGGGTGCGGGTCAAGCCGGAGGCTCCGCCTTCCACGGCGAAGAGGCTCACCCCCTTGCCGGTTCGCGCAGCAACCAGGATGAGCCCGGCGTTGTGTCCGTCGATGACGAACATCTTGTGTCCGTCGAGCTTCCATCCGCCGGCGTCCTCCGACGCGGCGAGTGTGACCGCGTCAGTGCTCCATAGGCCAGCGTCCTCGGTCAAGGCGAGGGTCGCGATCGTCGTACCCGCGGCGATGCCGGGGAGGAAGTCCTTCTTGGCAGCCTCGTCCCCCGACGAGAGAATGGCATTCGCGCCCAACGCAACCGTCGCGAAGTACGGGGCGCACAACAAGGCAGCGCCCATCTCCTCGAGAACCACGACCAGCTCCACGTATCCGAACCCAGCGCCGCCGTACTCCTCGGGAATCGTCAGGGACTGCAGACCGAGCTGGTTGGCCATCTGATCCCAAACAGCCGGGTCGTATCCCTCGGTGGTCTCCATGAGACGGCGGACCTCCGTCATGGGCGACTTGTCCTCGAGAAAGCGGCGCACCGAGCGTCGGAGCTCCTCCTGTTCCTCGCTGAATGCGAAGTTCATCGTTGATTCCCCCTGGTCGGGTGCTTGGGATCTGGATCTGGCCGTCTAGCCGCCCAAGTCGAACATGGCGCGGCCTTCTTCGGACCGCGCTTGTCTACCAGACGGTCCGACCTCTTGACCAGGCAGTCAAGGACGCCCGATGCGGCGAGCCGGTGGTCGACAGCGACTCGGGAATTCACACCCGGGACCACTCCTATGCTGCCTTTGGCAAGTTCGACGAAGGAGGCGCCGTGACTCACTATGAGGACTCTTTGGTCGAGGTCCACAGAGTCGTCGTGGGCCCGATGGACAACAACGTGCACGTCATAAGGTGCAAGCAGACAGGGCACGCTGTGCTCGTCGACGCGGCGAACGAGCACGAACGCCTGCTCGAGATGTGCAAGAGGCTGGGCGTTCGCCGAGTGATCGAGACTCACGGGCACTGGGACCACATCCAGGCAGTTCCCGCCGTCCGAGAGGCGGGCTTCGAGGTCTCGGTGACCGAGGCTGACGCCGGGATGCTCCCTTCCTACGACCAACTGCTGGAGGACGACTCCGTGATAGAGGTCGGCGCTCTTCGAATAGAGACGATCGCCACCCCTGGGCACACTCCGGGCTCGATGTGCTTCTACGTCCGCGACACCCCTCTCCTCTTCAGCGGCGACACACTCTTTCCGGGTGGCCCGGGTGCCACGAAGTTCCCCGGCGGAGACTTCGAGGCAATCATCAAGTCGCTGGACGAGCGATTGTTCTCCAGGTTCGGCTCAGACACTCTCGTGCTGCCGGGGCACGGCGACGACACCACGATCGGTGCCGAGAAGCCCCATTTGCAGGAGTGGGCCGACAGGGGCTGGTAGTCGATCGGGCTGGTGTCACTGCGGCCCCGAGACTGCGCCCTGAGTGCTGGGCGGTTGCGAAGAAGATTGGTCCTCTCCTCAGGCGTCACCCTGGGTCGCCGCCGCGGTCCTCGCTCGCCGACGCGACGTCAAACCGTGAGGGCGCGACGAAAGGATGTGCTCCTCGATATCCTCCTCCGCCTTCACCCCCGAGACGAGTGGTGAGCGTGCGAGTGAGTAGACGCCCGCCACGAGAACGAGCAGCCCGATCGCTTCACCGGGTCCGCGCGCCCCGGAGGTCTGCAACTGATCGCCGAACAGACCGATCCCGATGCCGATGGAGGCGAGTGGATCGACGATCACGAGCGTGGACTGCGATGCGGTGATCGGGCCCGAGTGAAAGGCGTTCTGCGCCAGGAACATCCCCGCCAATCCACTCACTGCCAACCCGTAAGGCGGCCAGGTGGTGAACACCCCGCCCCAACCCTGGGCGATGTCGGAGTTCATCTCCTTCATGATCGCCGCGGTAAGGGCGAACATCACTGCCGCCGACACCCCGAACATCGCGGCCCGCCACGCGACGGAACCGATCTGCGCCAACCCGATCGAGAGAGCGCACGTCGCGACCACCAAGCTCGACACGAGGATCCAGTTGCCGACGTCGGGCTGCTGGCTCCCACCACCCGGCTGCGCCAGGGCCAAGAACGCCGCGAGCCCGCCCGCCGCCATGATCGATCCCGCCCATTCCCGCCATCCCAGCTTGTGCCCGAACCAGAAGCCGAGGATGACAACGAGGAATGGCAGCTCCAACGTGAGGATCGGCTGGACCGCGCTGATGCGACCGAAATGCAGCGCGGTGAACTGCAACAAGAACCCGCAGATCATCACGCCAAAGCCGGCGAGCCACACCTTCCGCCTGATCGCGTACGCCAAGAGGCTGAGGCGAAGCCTGGTATCGGCCGGGGCCCGCTCCACCCCCATCCGTTGCAGGATGGTGGTCATGGCGTTCGAGAAGGACGCTAGAACGGCCAGCAGGTAGGCCATCGGTTTAGTTTTTACCCCAACGACGTCGCCCCGAGACGCTTTTTGGCGGGACGTCGCGGGGCGCCGGTAGGCTCGCCGACCGTGCCAGAGTCTCCTCCCGATCAGATCTCAGAGAAGGAATTCGAGGGCGAGGCTCTTCGATTCCTCGAATCCAATTCGAAGCAGCGAGTCGACGAGGGACTCGCCTGGGGCCAGGGCTCGGACCAGGTCTCGGTCCTCCCCGAACGCACGATCGAGGAGGAGCGAGCCGAGCTCGAAGAGGCACGTAACTGGGCCCGGACACGCTTCGACGCCGGATTCGGATGGATCACCGGCCCCTCGGACTACGGCGGGCGAGGCCTCGAGCGCAGCTACCAGCGCCTTTACGACTCGCTCGAGTCGCACTTCGCAACCCCACCCATGACGGCCTATGGCATCGGGCTCGGCATGGTCGCCCCGACGATCCTGGCGCACGCCACCGACGAGGTGAAGGAGACATACCTGAGATCGATGTGGCGAGGCGACATCGTCGCCTGCCAGCTCTTCTCCGAGCCGGGAGCAGGAAGCGACCTTGCGGGCCTGGAAACCAAGGCACTGCACGACGGCGACGAATGGATCGTGAACGGCCAGAAAGTGTGGACCTCCGGTGCCCATCTGTCGGACATCGGCGAGATCATCTGTCGCACCGACCCCGAGGCCCCTAAGCACAAGGGACTTACCGGTTTCGTAGTCGACATGCACGCTCCCGGGGTAGAGGTGCGACCCCTCAGGCAGATGACCGGTGGCGCCTCGTTCAACGAGGTCTTCTTCACCGACGTCAGGATCCCCGACTCCCACCGCCTAGGCGATGTGAACGGAGGGTGGACGGTGGCTCTCACCACTCTCATGAACGAGCGCGCCGCGATCGGAGGAGGCATGTCCTCGGGCGGCGGTTCCACGAGCCAGCGACTGATCGAGATGGTGCAACACCAGGGACGCGGAGCGGACCCTCTGGTCCGGCAACAACTTGCCCAGATCCTCATAAACGCCCGTGTCGCGAGCTACACGAACCTCCGAGCCATGGCAAAGGTCGCCGCAGGCCAGCTCCCCGGGCCGGAGATGTCCATCGCCAAGCTGTCGCTCACGATGAACATGAGGAGGATGAGCGACCTTCTGTCGTCTGTGCTGGGCCCGAAGCTCCTGGCCAACTCAGGCGAATGGGGAACCTTCGCCTGGGCCCAGTTCGTCCTCGGCGTCCCAGGGTTGCGGATAGCCGGCGGCACCGACGAGGTCATGCACAACATCATCGGCGAGCGGGTCCTCGGGCTCCCGAAGGAGCCGGCGCCTAAGGCGTGACGACGACGGGTCCGCCCACGGGAGATCCTCGACGAACACCCAGGACCGACGGTGGATCGCCGTCAGCCCGTAGCCTCTTAGGGCTCGCTTGTGACTGGGCGACGGGTACCCCTTGTTGCGTTCGAAGTCGAACGGAGGATACGACTCGGCACACGAGCGCATGATCCGGTCACGGGTCACCTTGGCCAGCACCGAAGCAGCTGCGACCGAGACACAGCTCGCATCTGCCTTCACGACAGTGTGCACGACGGGATCCCAGCTCGCCGGCAGGCCCGAATCCAGAAGCTGGTCGAAGCTGACACGGCTCACGAAGTCGAACGAACCGTCAAGCACCACCGCGTCGGGCAGGAGGTCGGCCGGAACCTGGGCGAACGCCCTCGATGTCGCAAGCCGAAGGGCTGCGGTCATGCCGAGCTCGTCGCATTCGCCGGGAGCGGCGTGCCCGACCGCCCAGGCCGTGCACCAAGAGGCCACCTTGTCGAAGAGTTGCTCGCGGTCGCCCTCGAGGACCTGCTTCGAGTCACGCATCCCTCTGGGAATCCGGGTAATCGGTGCGCACAGCACGGCGACACCCACACTCAGTGGTCCCGCCCACGCACCCCTGCCTACCTCGTCCACCCCGGCGACGATCCTGAAACCGCTGTCCCACAAGCCCTTTTCCTTCTTGCTCCCCGGACGCGAGCGCACGGCGCGCCGGCGATTCGCCGGAGGTTCTTGGGATTGCGCATTTTTGTTGGACCGACCCTTGCTAGGGGCGTCCACGGCGCGCATCATGAAGGAGGTCGCTCAGGCGACCAGGCCCCGAGAGACCCGTCGGGCGGGGGATCGGAGGAGGCCAGGGGCATGGTCAATACGATGATCGAGATGAGCAACGCGCCATCCGAAGCGCTGGCTCCCGGAACACGGGTGGACGTCAAGACCCGGTACATCGGGTCGTGGACACACGGGTTCGAGGTCGCCGAGCACTTGAGCGGTGACGGGTACCGCGTGAGACGGGTCTCGGACGGCAGCATCCTGCCCGAGCCTCTCTCGAGCGACGAGGTCAGACCCGAAAGGCGCAAGCAAGGCTTGTGGTGGTACTGAGCCCGTAGAACTTCGGGCGTCACTCTCGGCTCTTCAGCTCTTCTCGAGTTGAGCAACGAAGTCGGCCACAGGTAGAGCCGACAACGTCTTGGTCTTCAACGTTCCTCTGGCCCCGAGGCTCACCGCGACCCTCAGCATCGTCTTCTCGTCGGGAGCCTCGATCACCGTCGCGAAGTCGTACTCTCCGAGCAGCGCCCACTGCGCTACGACCTTCGCTCCCATCGCCTCGACCTCGCCGTTCACCTCCTCGACCCGGCGCGGGTTCTGGCGCAGAGTCGCCATCCCCTCTGGTCCGATCGTCGAGAGCATGAGGAACGTCGCCATGACCGAACGCTACTTCAGGCCCAGTGTCTCTTCGTCGATCCAGCTCAGGTATGCCGTGTCACCAGTGATCGGCGTGGCGACGATCTCGGGCACGTCGTAGCTGTGCGCTTCGCGTAGTGCTCGTGCAAGGGCCCCGAACAGATCGGCCCTCGTCTTGAGCACACAGACCCACTCGTCGCTCGTGGTGACTTCGTCCTGCCACCAGTAGGTGGAGGTGATCGGCCCGGACACCTGGGCGCACGCTGCCAGCCTCCGCTCGACGGCCATGGACCCGAGAAGACGAGCCTCTTCGGGGCTCGAAGCTGTCACGGTCACCTGTAGATGAACATCTCCGGCAGCTGTCTCGTCGGACACGATTCCACTTTCAGAACACGGTTGGACGGCGAGGCAATGACCTCGATTCTCTTCTTATAGCCTCGTCCCATGCCGCGCCGCGTCTCCATCGTCCCCCACACGCACTGGGACCGTGAGTGGTACGAGCCTTTCCAAACCTTCCGGCTGCGGCTCGTGCACCTGATCGACGGGCTCCTGGACCTGCTCGAGCGCGATCCCTCGTACACCACCTTCCTCCTCGACGGCCAGATGGCGGTCGTGGACGACTACCTGGAAGTGCGGCCCGAGGCGGAAGACCGAATCCGGGCGCTCGCGGCGTCGGGACGGCTGACGATGGGCCCGTGGTACATCCTCATGGACGAGTTCCTGGTATCGGGCGAGACCATCGTCAGGGACCTGCAGATGGGTATCCAGAGGGGCGCTGCCTTCGGCGGGGTGATGGACGTCGGCTACCTCCCGGACATGTTCGGTCACGTCGCACAGATGCCTCAGCTGCTTCGGCTCGCGGGCTTCGAGCACGCGGTGGTGTGGCGCGGGGTGCCGGCCGTCATCGAGAAGAATGCGTTTCGCTGGGAAGCGCTCGACGGTTCCGGTGTTCGAGCGGAGTACCTGGTCGTCGGCTATGGCAACGGAGCCTCCATTCCCGAAGACGCAGAGGCTCTCGTGCGACGCATCTCGGACCACGAGAAGGAGGTCGGGAGCTTTCTCCTCGACGGGATGCTGTTCATGGACGGGACCGACCACCAGGAGCCCCAGCCGTGGCTCGGCCGGGTCGTCGGCGAGGCGAACGAGCTACAGGACGAGTTCGACCTCGAAGTCACGTCGCTTGCCTCGTATCTGAAAAGGGCGGTCGCGCAGGACCTGTCCACCTGGAGAGGAGAGCTGCGCTCGGGCGCGAGGGCGAACGTGCTCATGGGCGTGACCTCGAACCGAGTCGACGTCAGGCGGCGGGTGGCCGAAGCCGAGCGAGCCCTCGAGAAGAGGGCGGAGCCCTTGTGCGCTCTCCTCCTGCCTGCCGAGCAATGGCCCTCGCGCTTGCTCGAGCTGGCTTGGACGCAGATGGTCCGGAATGCTGCCCACGACTCGGTGTGCGCGTGCTCCGTCGACGACGTGACCGATGCCGTGCTCGAGCGCTACGCCGAAGCCCGTCAAATAGGAGACGGTCTCGCCGAACAGGCCCTGAAGGCGTTTTCGAGGTCGTTGGCAGAACCGGGGCCGGTGGTGGTTAATCCCTCGGCACACGCCCGAGGCGGAACGATCGAGATAGTGCTGCCGGGCAATTCCGCCCCCCCGGACACCCAGGGGCTGCCGGAGGAGCCCGGGGCGTTCGGCATACCGCGCGGTCTCGGTGCTTTGACACTCGACGCGCCAACCGTGCGGACCATTCTCGGAATGCTGCCCGACGGCAGCCAGATCGACACTCACACGTGGATACAGAGCGTGTCGGTGGCCGAGGACGAGACAGGCATCGACATCACGATCGGCTTCGGAAGCGAGGAGCGCTACGACGTTCCGATCTCGACGATTAAGCAGGATCTCTATACCCGGCTCGGGGCTCATCCGGATTCCGTCGTGCGGATTCGACTCGACCAGCCCCCGACACAGCGCGTGCTCGCGAGAGTGTCGAACGTCCCGGGCTTCGGTTGGAAGCCGGCCGAGCCCGAGAAGCTCTCGAATCCCGTGACGATCGTCGAGGGCGATGCGGCCGAAGTCGTCATACGAAACGGTCTCGTCAGCGTCGCGGTCGATTCTTCCGAGGGGACTTTCGCCGTCGACGGCCTGCGCGGGTTCGGCAGGCTGGTCGACGGAGGCGACCACGGGGATTCCTACAACTACTCGCCTCCCCTATCCGATCAGTTGGTCGATACCCCCGACAGCGTGAGCGTCTCGATCAGCGAGAGAGGCCCCGTCAGGGGAAGGATCGTGATCGTCTCGCAGTACACGTGGCCTGAATATGTCGACGGCTCGAGCAGGGCGCGCACCGGCGAACAAAAGGTGGAGGTGTCGACCACACTCGAGCTGTGCGCAGAGGAGCGCTTCGTACGGGTGTCCACTACCTTCGTGAACCCTGCGCGAGACCATCGACTAAGGGTTCACATGCCCCTGCCCACCGCTGCGCCGCAGTCGATCGCAGAGTGCGCATTCGGAGTGGTCGAGCGAGGCCTCGAAGCTGAGGGAAGGGCCGACGAATTCGGGCTTCCGACCTTCCCCGCCAAACGCTTCGTGAGCGCCGGAGGCCTGACGGTGGTGCACGACGCGACCACGGAGTACGAGCTCGTCGACATCGAGGAATCAGATGGAGCTCGACGCGCCCACGGCCTCGCACTCACTCTCTTGCGCTCGACGGGCATGCTCTCTCGTCTCGGAATGTCCTACAGGCCCTTGCCCGCAGGCCCCCTCACTCCCGTGGACGGGCTTCAGCTCCTGGGACAGCGGGTCGAGGCGAATTACTCGCTTTGTCTGTCCTGCGACGACCCGTACCGCATGGCCGCAGAGGCGATAGGAGATCTCGAGGTCGTATACGCGCCGGGGGGCGGATGGCGCGACTCGAGCGGCAGCTCCCTCGAAGTCGAAGGCGCAGAGGTGTCGGCGCTGCGCCGTGTCGCGGGAGTCCTGGAGCTGAGGGTCTTCAATCCCTCGGACCACGACACGACGGTGACGGTCGCCGACCGGTCAGGCTGGGTCGTCGACCTGAGGGGAAGGACGTTGGGCCCCTTCGAC
>Ga0116216_10000216_pt1 | contig 52804 bp, 52 predicted proteins | sample Sb_taG_11_FD_89696 | JGI IMG/M metagenome (GOLD analysis project Ga0116216, IMG submission 89696) | Peat soil microbial communities from Weissenstadt, Germany - Sb_50d_3_AS metaG | ecosystem: Environmental > Terrestrial > Soil > Wetlands > Peat | place: Germany: Weissenstadt | collected 2010-09-21
CACCCCATCTACTGGGACCCGGTCACCCAGACCGCCTGGACCTCCTACGACCAGGCCGGCCAGTGGTACGAGGACTTCTTCGAGGACCCCTCCTCCCTCTACCTCGAGGCCCAGCTGGCGCAGTTCTTCCACCTCGAGGGTCTCGGGATCTGGGCCCTCGGCTTTGAGGGTCGGAGCAACGCCCTCCAAGACGCCCTCCTCGGCTTCGCCCCGGCGCTGAAGACCGGTCTCGCCGGCCCCACCTCCACCAGCCTCTCCGTCGGTCCGCCGACCACCGGATCGCCCAGCTTCCAGGCCGTCATACCGAAGAGCCAAGCGACCGGCGGCGCGGCTCCGGCCGGGCCGCGCCACCACGCCAGGCAGAGCGGGAACGACGGGGGGCGAGGGGGACCGCCGGTGCCGACCACCGTCGGCACGTGGGACGGCCGGACCGTGCACCTCGAGCCGACGACCGCACCGCCCCCGCCCGCCGCGCTGGACGTCGGCACGCTCGCCGGCTTCACCACGACGGATCCCGCCTGGCAGTGCCTCGAGAACGGGCCGGGTCTGCCGGTCGTCCAGGTCGCACCGGGCGAGACCGCCTACGACGTGGTGGCGACGGTGCCCACCGACTGCGTGAGTGCCACGTTCACGTTCGACGGGCCCCGCCACCCGAAGGGCGGCGGCCCGGTCCCGACCACGACCACCACGACGACGGGCCCGGCCTCGTCGACCACCTCGACCGGGCCGTAACCGGTTGCGCGGCCCGGCCGGCGCGGCCACGCTCTCGGCGACAGGACGCCAGCGAGAGGACGGACAACGTGGCAGAGGAGCTCGCGGGTCGGACCGCCTGGGTGACTGGCGGTGCCGGTGGGATCGGCGCGGCGATCGTCCGCCGCTTGAGCGAGCGTGGTGCGGCGCTGGGCGTCCTCGACGTCCAGGAGGGCGAGGCGCCGCCGGGGCCGCTGGTGCACTGTGACGTGAGCGACGCCGCCTCGGTGGCCGCGGCGGCGGACGAGCTCGAACGGGCGGTCGGGCCCGCCGACATCGTCGTCAACTGCGCCGGCGTCTCGGCTCGCTCCGCGGTCGTCGACATGACCGAGGAGCTCTGGCACCACGTGCTCTCGGTCAACTTGACCGGTCCGTTCCTCGTGACCCGCCGGGTGCTGCCCGGCATGCTCGCGCGCCGCTTCGGCCGGGTGGTGAACATCAGCTCGGGCTCGGCCGTGCGCGTCACCGAGGGGACGGCGGCCTACAGCGCGTCGAAGGCCGGGCTGATCGCCTTCACCAAGGCGGTGGCCACCGAGGGGGCGGCGGGCGGCGTCACGGCCAACGTGGTGGCGCCGGGCATCGTGGACACCCCGATGACCCGCCGGGCCTGGCCCACCGACGAGGAGATGACGGCCATGGCCACCACCTCGGCCATCGCCAACCCGATGCGGACCATCCTCGTGCCCGACGACATCGCCCACGCCGTCTGCTTCCTCGCCTCGCCGGGCGCCGGGCACATCACCGGGCAGACGATCCACGTCAACGGCGGGAGCTTCATGGCCTGAGGGCGCCAATTTGGGCCGATCGGCCCAGGCCGAAATGACACAAACGGGTCACCGGCGGCCCGTCGCCGGCCGCAGGGGCGTCGTAACGTCGTTGGCGGCGCCGGTCGGCGGAGGTCGGCGCCGGCGCGACGGAGGGCTGCCGTCGCGTGGAGGGGGAGCAGCGATGCGGGCGCTGTACCAGGACATCCGACAGGCGGTCGAGTGGCGTCGGCGTGAGGGTCTCGCGGTGGGGGACGGCGAAGGGGCCGACGCCGGGTTCACCCTGATCGAGCTCATGGTGGTCCTCCTCGTGATGGCCATCCTCATGGCCATCGCCATCCCCACCTTCCTCGGCGTGAAGCTCGGCGCCCAGGAGCGCCTCATCCAGTCGAACCTGACCAACTCGATCATCTCCAGCAAGGCCCTCTACGCCACGAACGGCGTGTACCCGGTCGGCAACCTCACCGTCATCTCCCAGCTCGACGCGGTCGAGCCCGAGTTCACGTTCGTGAGCGGCTCGTCCCCGGGCGACACCGTCTGGACGACGCCGAACAAGGTCTCGGTGGCCGTCGGCACCACCGGGACGGTCATCGTGTTCAGCGGCCAGACGCCCGACGGGCGGTGCTGGTACGCCGAGGACAACGAGGAGAGCGCAGGCGTGCTGACCGACGACGGGTTGGCCGGGGTCACCGACGAGCCGGGCATCTGGTACGCCGCCACCACGCCGGGCACCGTCTGGGCCTACTGCAACTCGTACAACATCCGTACGCCACTCACGAACTCGGCCAACGGCAACGGGGGCTGGTCCGCCGCCTATCCCAACTGAGCAGGGCCGACGGCACGACCTCGATTGTCGGCCTCCGGCCGGCCGGCCGTAGGCTCGGGCGAGCGCCGACCGGTCTGCCTGCCTGATGACCTTCCTCCTCCACCCCAGCTCGGGCGCCCAACTGCCGCCGCTCAGCCTGCACAGCCTGGGGCGCACCGACATCGAATGGGTGCCGACGCTCCTCATCGTGGTGGCCCTCGTCCTGTATCTCTGGGGGGTCGTCCGGGTGCGCCGCCTCAGCCCGAGGCATCCGTGGAAGACCTGGCGCACGCTCTCTTTCGTGGGTGGGCTGGCGGTGACGTTCGTCTCGGTCGAGCTCGTGGTCGGCGCCTACGACGACGTCCTCTTCTACGACCACATGATCCAGCACCTGCTCTTGATCATGCTGGCGGCCGGGCTCTTCGCCCTCGGCTCACCGATCTACCTGTGCTGGCGGGCCACCACCGGCCGGGCCCACGAGCTCGTGACCAAGGCCCTGCGCTCGGCCCCGGCCCGGTTCTTCGGCAACCCGCTCGTCGCCTTCCTTCTCTACGCCGTCGTCATCCCGATCGCCCACCTGACGACGTTCTACAACTACACGCTCGAGAACGAGCAGGTGCACGACCTCGAGCACCTGCTCTTCCTCGTGGTCGGCTACCTCTTCTGGCGCCCCGTCGTGGGCTACGAGCCGGGCCCGAAGCTCCATCCGGCGATGCGCATGGTGTACCTGGCCGCCGCGGTGCCCGTCGACACGTTCACCGGTCTCGCCCTCGCCTCGTCGCGCTACGAGCCCTTCTCCTACTACTTCACGATCCACCGGAGCTGGGGCCCGTCGCTCGTGGCCGACATCCACGCCGGCGGGGTGATCATGTGGGTGCTCGGCGACACGCTGATGCTGCTGGCCATGGTCCCGGTGGCCATCTACTGGCTCCACTACGAGGAGCGAAGAGCGGTGCGGGTCGACCGGGAGCTCGACGCCATGCTCCCGGCCAACCGGGGCGGGCCGGACCTGGGCGAGCTGGCGTAGCTCAGGCGGCCGGGGCGATGGCCTCCACCCGGGCCACGAGGTCGGGCGGGAGCTCCCAGGAGCCGGCGGCCACGTTGGCCCGGATCTGCTCGGGCTTGGTGGCCCCGGCGATCACCGAGGCGAGGGCCGGGCGGGACAGCAACCAGGCGAAGGCCAGGTCGAGCACCGAGTGCCCCTCGCCCGCCGCCAGCTCGGCCAGCGCCGTCACCTTGCCGAGGTTCTCGGTGCTCATCACCTTCTCCAGCCGGTCGGCCGGCACCCCGGCCAGGCGGGTGCCCGCCGGCGGGGGCTGGCCCTCCTGGTACTTGCCGGTGAGGAGGCCGTCGGCCAACGGGAAGTAGGGGAGGAAGGCGAGGCCGTGGCGCTCGCAGGCGGCCAGCACCCCGTCGGTGTCGGCGCCCCGCTGCAGCAGGTTGTAGTGGTTCTGCACGCTCACGAAGCGCGGGCCCGAGCCGGCGGCCGACGTGGCCTCCTCGATCATCTCGGCGCTGAAGTTGGAGCAGCCGATCTCGCGCACCTTGCCCTCGGCCACGAGCTCGCCGAGGGCGCCGAGGGTCTCGGCGATCGGGGTCTTTTGGTCGGGGAAGTGCAGCTGGTAGAGGTCGATGCGGTCGGTGCCGAGGCGGCGCAGGCTGTCCTCGGCCGCCTCCTTCACGTAGGCCGCGCCGGCCCCGCCGCTGTGGCCCTCGTAGGGGACGCCGAACTTCGTGGCCACGACCACCTCGTCTCGCCGGCCGGCGAGGGCCCGGCCCAGGTACCCCTCGCTCTTGGTGCCGCCGTAGATGTCGGCGGTGTCGAAGAAGTTGACCCCGGCGTCGATCGCCGCGTCGACGACGGACTTGCTCGCCGCCTCGTCGATGCGGCCGCCGAAGTTGTTGGTCCCGAGGCCCACGACCGACACCTCGAGCGAACCGATTCGCCGCGTCTGCACGGTTGCCTCCCTCTCACTCGTCTCCGGCGCCCGGCCGGCGGGACCGGCGTAGTGTACCGGCGGCCTCCGAGCGGCGACCCGGCCGGGGGGCGACGGAGGAGGGCCGATGGGGAAGGGCGAGCAGCAGACGACGATCGACGCGGCGCCGGCCGCGGTGTGGGCGGTGGCCGGCGACTTCGCGGCCATCGGCGACTGGTTCCCCGGCATCGAGTCGGTCGAGCTCGAGGGGGACGACCGGGTCATCAGCCCCATCGGGGTGCGAGAGCGGATGTTCGAGCGGGACGACCAGACGATGACCCTCGTCTACGGCATCGTCGAGAACGACTTCATCACCGGGCACCGTTCCACGATCAAGGTCGAGCCGGACGGCGGGGGGTCGAAGGTGACGATGACCTACGAGGTCGAGCCGGACACGCTCCTCCCGATGTTCGACGACACGTACCGCCAGGCCCTCGATTCGCTCAAGGCGCATCTGGGCTGAGCCCCGTCACGGGCCCCCCGGTGGGCGCGCGACACTTGCTCCATGACCTCCACCGCGCTGACCCAGCGCGCCCCGGCGCCGGTCGCTCCCCCGGTGGCCGCGGCGCATGCGGCCTCCCGGCGGAGGGCCCTCCTCGGCTGGGTGGCGGCCATCGTCGGCTGGTCGGCCTCGACGCTCTTCGTCCGGGCGGCCCACGCCAACGCCCTCGTGTTCGCGACCTGGCGGCTCTGGCTGGCCGTCCCGGTGCTGGGCGGCCTCGTGCTCCTGCGTCGCCGGCGGGGGCACCGAACCCCGGGCCGGCCGGCCGGTGTCAGTCGGGGCCGCTGGCTGCTCGTCGTGGTGGGGGCCGGTGCCCTGTTCGTGGGCGGCGTGGTCACGACGTTCGCGGCCATCGGCCGGACGAGCCTCCTCGACGTGACGCTCATCGGCGCCCTCCAGCCGGTCCTCATCGTGGGCTTCGCCGTGGCCTTCCTGGGCGAACGGGCCCGGGCGTCGCACCTCGTCCGGGGGGCGGTGGCCGTGGCCGGCACGGCCCTCGTCGCCCTGAGCGGGGCCTCGGGCGGCGCCGCGGTGAGCGGCGACCTCCTCGCCCTGGCGGCCATGGTGCTCGGGGCGGCCTGGTTCCTCTACGGCCGGGTGCTGCGGGACCGCTTCGCCGTCGACCCGCTCGTCTTCATGCTGGGCGTGCTCGGTTCGGGCGCGGTGCTCATGACCGTCCTCACCCTGGCCACCGTCGGCCACCTGGGCCTCGGGGCGGCGGCCATCGGCTTCGCCGCGGCGACGATGGTGACCGGCACGACGGCCCACGTCCTCGTGGTGTGGGCCCACCGCTATCTGCCCACCTCGGTGTCGGCGCCGCTCCTGCTCGCCGAGCCGCCGCTCGTCGGCCTGGCCGCCTGGCTCTGCTTCGGCCAGGCCGTCGGGGTGGCCGCCGCGGTGGGCTCGGCCGTCGTGCTCGTCGCCCTGCTCGGCGTGGTCCGCAGCCCGGCGGTCGAGCACGTGGAGGAGGCCGCGCCGGACCCGGCCCCGCCCGCCTGAGTGGCCGCCGGCCGTCCCCCGCCTAGCCTCCTTGCGGTGACGAGCGACCCCGACTCCCCAGGCGAGCTCGGCGAGTCGGTCCCCCGCGTCCATCCCCGCCGCCTGCCCCGCCCGCGCCGCCGCGAGCTCGCCGCCCGGGGGAGCGAGATCGCCCTCGTGGCGGCCAAGCACTTCGGCCCGCTCATGCTGCGCGAGCTGCGGCACCCCCGCCGGGCCCGGTTCGCCCCCCAGCTCGTGGCCCACCCGCTCCGGCTGACCTACGAGGAGCTCGGCGGCACGTTCATCAAGTTCGGCCAGATCATCGCCTCGTCGCCCGCCCTCTTCGGCGACGAGGCGGCCGACGAGTTCCGCTCCTGCCTCGACACCGGGCCGGTGGTGCCCTTCGCCCTCGTGCGCCAGCAGGTGGAGGACGACCTCGGCATGGAGCTGGCCGAGGCCTATGCCGAGTTCGACCCCGAGCCGGTCGGCCGGGCCTCGATCGCCGTCGTGTACCGGGCCCGGCTGCACGACGGTCGGGACGTGGCGGTGAAGGTGCTCCGCCCCGGGATCGAGCGCCTCGTGGCCACCGACATCGACCTCATGCAGCCGTTCTTCGAGCTCCTGGCCAAGCAGACGGGCGAGCAGCTGGCCGGCTCGACGCTCCAGCTGCTCGACGGCTTCCGCCGCCAGATCGGCGAGGAGATGGACCTGCGCAACGAGGCCCGGGCCATGGCCCACTTCCGCCGGCTGAACGCCGACGTCGGCCTCGACCTCCTGGTCGTGCCCGAGCCCTACCCCGAGCTCTCCGGCCAGAACGTGCTCACGATGGAGTACCTCGACGGCGTGCCCATCGACGACCTCGCCCGGGTCGGGGAGCTCGGCATCGACCCGGCCCCGCTCGTCGAGCAGGTCGTGCGGGCCTTCTTCCTCACGGTCGTGCGCTGGGGCACGTTCCACGGCGACGTGCACGCCGGGAACATGCTGCTCCTGCGGGACGGCCGCGTCGGCGTCATCGACTGGGGGATCGTCGGGCGCCTCGACCGCGAGACGCACTGGTTCTTCCTGCGCATCCTGGCCGCGGTGCTCGGCGAGGAGGCGGCCTGGACCGACGTGACCCGGCACCTCGTGGCGACCTACGGACCAGCCCTCCAGGAGGCGGTCGGCATGAGCGAGGAGGAGCTCACCGTCTTCATCCGGAGCATGATCGAGCCGATCCTCACGAAACCCTTCGGCGAGGTGAGCATGGCCGCGCTCATGCAGGCCACCGAGGCCCAGGTGGCGAGGGCCCAGGGGATCGAGGCCCGCCAGCGCTCGGTCCGGGCCATCTTCCGCCGGCTCCGCCACCAGCGGCGCATCCGCCGCATGGCCGATGCCGCCGGCGGCTTCGAGACCGACTTCGACCGGGGCAACTTCCTGCTCGGCAAGCAGCTCATGTACTTCGAGCGCTACGGGAAGCTCTTCCTCGCCGACGTGCCCATCCTGAACGACCGGGCGTTCTTCGAGGAGCTCCTGGCCGGCGCGGCGACGGCCGGGCCGGACGGCACGCCACCACCGGGCTGAGCCGGGTCCAAGGCATTGCCCCAAACTGGCATGTGTTCTACTTTTGGCCGGCTGGGTCGCTGGCGCGGACCCGGCGGGTGACCGAGGAGGTGCGATGGCCGGAGCCGACGAGGAAGTCCTCTCGGACGACCACGTCCTCGAGTACCCCTATCTGCGCTCGCTCGGCCCGGTGCTCGGGGCCTTCTTCACGGCCCTCCGGGACGGGCGGATCACCGGCGTCCTCGGCAGCGGCGGCGCGGTGATCTGCCCCCCGACGGAGTACGACCCCCAGACGGGCGAGGCCACCGGCGAGGCGGTCGAGGTCGGTCCCGAGGGGCAGGTGACCACGTGGGCCTGGGTGGAGGAGCCCCTGCCCCAGCACCCCCTCGACCGCCCCTTCGCCTGGGTCCTCGTCACGCTCGACGGTGCGTCGACCGCGCTCCTCCACATCCTCGATGTGCCCGGGCCCGACCGGGTCCGTTCGGGCATGCGGGTGGTCGCCGACTTCCGACCCGACGACGAGCGGGTCGGGGCCATCTCGGACATCCGGGCCTTCGTGCCGCTCGAGGCGGCGGGCTGATGGCCGACGCGAGCGGCGCGTCCGGCGATCGGGGACCGGTCACCGCCCTCGCCACCCCGATCCGCCTCGACTACCGCTTCACCGCCGGCACGGCGCAGTCCCGGACGTTGCGGGGCCTGGCCCGCGGCAAGTTCATCGGCCAGCGCTGCCCGGTGTGCCACAAGGTGTACATGCCCTCGCGCGGCTCGTGCCCCACCGACGGCGTGGGCACCGACGACGAGGTCGAGTTACCGGACACCGGCACGGTCACGACGTTCTGCGTGGTGAACGTGCCGTTCGCCGGCCAGACGATCGAGCTCCCCTACATCTGCGCCCAGATCCTCCTCGACGGGGCGAACATCTCGTTCATGGGGCTCATCCAGGAGATCCCGGCGGCCGAGGTGCGCATGGGCCTGCGGGTCGAGGCGGTCTGGGTGCCCGAGGACGAGCTCGGCCCGACCATGGCCTCGGTCCGGTACTTCCGCCCGACGGGCGAGCCCGACGCCGACTACGAGACCTTCAAGGAGTACCTGTGAGCGGGCCGAGGGGAGCACGGCCGTGAGCCCGGCCCCGCCCGTCCACCGGGGCAGCCGGCCGGTCGCCGTGGTCTCGTTCGCCCAGACCCAGCACGTGCGGCGGGAGGCCAACCGCAACGAGGTCGAGCTCCTCATGCCGGTCATCAAGGAGGTGTTCGCCAACATCGGCATCACGAAGGACGACGTCGGCTTCATCTGCTCGGGCTCGACCGACTACCTCGTGGGTGGGCCGTTCTCGTTCGTGGCCGCCCTCGACGCGGTGGGGGTGTGGCCGCCCCGGCGGGAGAGCCACGTGGAGATGGACGCGGCCTGGGCCCTCTTCGAGGCCTGGGTGCTCCTCCAGGAAGGGGAGATCGACGCGGCCCTCGTCTACGGGTTCGGCAAGTCCTCGATGGGCGACCTCGCCAAGATCCTCGCCCTCCAGCTCGACCCGTACGTGATGGCACCGCTCTGGCCCGACCCCGTGAGCCTGGCCGCCCTCCAGGCCCGGGCCCTCATCGACGCCGGTAAGGCGAGCGAGCGGGCCATCGCCGAGGTGGCCGCCCGCTCGCGGCGCTCGGCCCTCGCCAACCCGAAGGCCCAGGTGGCCGACGACTGGAGTGTCGACGACCTCATGGCCGAGGAGTACGTGGTCAACCCTCTGCGCCGTCACGCCCTGCCCCCGCTCACCGACGGGGCCGCCGCGGTGGTGCTCGCCACCGAAGAGCGGGCCTTCGAGTGGGTGGAGCGGCCGGCGTTCATCACCGGCATCGACCACCGGGTCGAGACCCACGCCCTCGGGGCCAGGGACCTCACGGTGTCGCCGTCGACGACCAAGGCGGCCTCGGTGGCCGGGGCGGCGGCCGGCGGGATCGACGTGGCCGAGCTCCACGCCCCGTTCGCCCACCAGGAGCTGATCCTGCGCGAGGCGCTCGGCCTGCCCGACTCGGTCGACGTGAACCCCTCGGGCGGTCCGCTCGCCGCCAACCCCATCATGTCGGCCGGGCTCATCCGCATCGGCGAGGCGGCGGCCCGCATCATGGCCGGCGAGGCCACCCGGGCCCTGGCCCACGCCACCTCGGGGCCCCTCCTGCAGCAGAACCTGGTGGCCGTGCTGGAGGGGACCTGATGGCCGAGCGCTGTGCGGTGATCGGCGTCGGCCAGACCGTGCACCGGTCCAAGCGCGAGGACGTCTCGATCGCCGGCCTCGTGCGCGAGGCGGCCCAACGGGCCCTCGACGACGCCGGCCTCGGCTGGAGGGACATCGACGCGGTCGTGATCGGCAAGGCCCCCGACATGTTCGAGGGCGTGATGATGCCCGAGCTCTACCTGGCCGGCGCCCTCGGGGCGGTGGGCAAGCCGATCATGCGGGTCCACACCGCCGGCTCGGTCGGGGGCTCGACGGCCATCGTGGCCGCCCACCTCGTCACGTCGGGGCTGCACCAGCGGGTGCTCACGGTGGCCTTCGAGAAGCAGTCCGACTCCGACGCCATGTGGGCGCTGTCGGTGCCCCAGCCCTTCGCCGCCCCGCTCCTCGCCGGGGCCGGCGGCTACTTCGCCCCGATCATCCGGGCCTACATCCGGCGCTCGGGGGCGCCGTCGCACATCGGCATGGAGGTGGCGGTGAAGGACCGCCTGCACGCGCTGCGCAACCCCTACGCCCACCTCCACCTGGCCGACATCTCGATGGAGAAGGTCGAGGAGTCGGTCATGCTCTGGGACCCGATCCGCTACCTCGAGACCTGCCCGTCCTCCGACGGGGCGGCGGCCATGGTGCTCGCCTCCGAGCGGGCGGCCGGGGAGGCCGAGGCGGCCACCGGCCGCCGCCCGGCCTGGGTGCACGGCATGGCCATGCGCTCGGAGCCGACGATGTTCGCCGGCCGGGACCAGGTGAACCCCCGGGCCGGGAAGGACTGCGCGGCCGACGTCTACGCCCAGGCCGGGGTCGAGCGGCCCCGCCAGGACTTCGACGTGGCCGAGGTCTACGTGCCGTTCAGCTGGTTCGAGCCGATGTGGCTCGAGAACCTGGGCTTCTGTGACGAAGGCGACGGGTGGAAGCTGACCGACGAGGGGGCCACGTCGATGGACGGCGGCGACATCCCGTGGAACTGCTCGGGCGGGGTGCTGTCCTCCAACCCGATCGGGGCCTCGGGGATGCTGCGCTTCTTGGAGGTGGCCCTCCAGGTGCGGGGCGAGGCGGGCGAGCACCAGGTCGACGGGGTGCGCCGGGCGCTCGGCCAGGCCTACGGGGGCGGCTCGCAGTTCTTCGCCATGTGGGTCCTCGCGGTCGACAAGCCCTGACCGCCGAGCCGGGCGGCGGGGCCACCGCGGTGGCGGTCAGGGTGTCGGGCCCGCAGGCGAACTGGACGCAGAGGGGCGCGCCGCCGCCGGTGCCGGTGCGGTCGGCGTCGCCCGGAGGATCGCCCCGTCGCCGATGGGGCAAGGGGTGGGCCATGACCAGCCCCTCGGTCACCGCCCCGCCGAGCCCGCCCGCCGCGTCGGCCAGTACCGCCGGGGTGGGGGCTGGCGGCGTGGGCGGTACGCTGCCCGGCGCGTGGCCTCCCACGTCGGGCCAACGGCGCCGCGGCGCCTGGATCGGAGGTTCGTCATGAGCCTGAAGGTGAAGCCCGGGACGGGCTGGGACGAGACCTGGGCCCGCTGCCGCCAGGTGGCCCCCGAGGCCTTCGAGGCCGACCGGGCCCTCAACCTCGTGGCGGGGGAGTGGGTCCCGATGGGGGCGCCCGGCACCCACAGCTCGCCGGTCGACGGCACGTCGATCCCGGGGCCGGCCCGGGTCGACCGGGACGAGGCGATGCAGGCGGTGTCGCACGCGGTGGCCGAGCACAAGACGTGGTGCGAGGTCGACCTCGACGAGCGCAAGGCCAAGGTGAGCGAGGCCCTCGACGGGCTCACCACCCACCGCGACCTCCTCGCCCTCCTCCTCGTGTGGGAGATCGGCAAGCCCTGGCGCCTGGCCTGCGCCGACGTCGACCGGGCGATCGACGGCGTGCGCTGGTACGTGGAGGAGATCGACCGCCAGCTCACCGCGCCCGACGGGAGCCAGCGCCACGCCCTCCCCGGGCCGGTCTCCAACATCGCCAGCTGGAACTACCCGATGTCCGTGCAGGTGCACGCCGAGCTGGTCCAGACGCTGGCCGGCAACGCGGTGATCGCCAAGACCCCGAGCCAGGGCGGATTCCACTGCCTCACGCTGGCCCACGCCATCCTGCGCCGGGCCGGCCTGCCGGTGACCCTCGTGTCGGGGGTGGGGAGCGAGCTCGGCGACATCCTCATCCGGGGCGAGGGCATCGGGGCCCTCGCCTTCGTGGGGGGCCGGGCCAACGGCCGCAAGGCCGCGGTGTCCCTCGCCGACACCGGTCGGCGGCACATCTTGGAGCAGGAGGGTCTGAACGCCTGGGGCATCTGGAACTTCTCGGACTGGGAGGGCCTCGCCGGCCATCTGAAGAAGGGCTTCGAGTACGCCAAGCAGCGCTGCACCGCCTACCCGCGCTACGTCGTCCAGCGCGAGCTCTTCGACCAATTCCTCGCCACCTACCTGCCGGTGGTGGGGAAGATCGCCTTCGGTCACCCGCTGGCCGTCGAGGCCGACCACGACCCGCTGCCGGACCTCGACTTCGGGCCGGTGATCCACGCCTTCAAGGCGGCCGACCTCGCCGTGCGCCTCAACGAGGCCATCACGAAGGGCGGAGTGCCGCTCGTCCGCCGGAGCGTCGAGGAGGGCCGCTTCACCGAGGGCCAGCACGTCTCGGCCTACGCCGCGCCGACCTGCGTGCTGAACCCGCCGTCCAACTGGTCGCTGCACCACGCCGAGCCGTTCGGCCCCCTCGACTCGATCGTGCTCGTCGACACCGAGGCCGAGCTGCTGGCGGCGATGAACGCCTCGAACGGTTGCCTCGTGGCCTCGATCGCCACCGACGACGCCGAGTTCGCGGCCCGGGTGGCCGAGGAGCTCGCCGCCTTCAAGGTGGGGATCAACAAGCCCCGCTCGCGCGGCGACCGGGAGGAGGTCTTCGGGGGCAAGGGGGCCAGCTGGAAGGGGGCCTTCGTGGGCGGCGACCTGCTCGTGCAGGCCGTGACCTACGGGCCCGAGGGGGAACAGGAGCGCCTCTACGGCAACTTCCCCTCCTATTCGCTCTATCCGGCCGCCTGAGACGACACCGGGCGCGCAACAGCCGCCCGAAGGCGGCTGTTGGCGGGAAACTCGACGGAGTCAACTCGGGGGGGTGAGGACCCCGACCGAAAATCCCAGACCACTCCTCCAGACAAGGGGGCGGAGGAGTGCCAGACGGTGCAACCGCCGGTCGGCCTGCCCTATTCCCGGGACACAGCAACCCCGCGCTCACCAGGAGCTGCGCCCGTCGTCCGGGCGGGCGGTCAGGCGCCGAGCAGGGCGCAGGCCGCGGCGGCCGCCTCGGCCGCCCGATCGGCGGCCAGTGCGCAGTCCCGGCCCAGCTGCTCCATCTTGGCCGCGAGCGTCGGGTCCTCCCGGAGCCGGCGCTCGGCCTCGGCCAGGTCGGGCGAGCCGTCCGGCTCCATCATCGCCAGGAAGGACTCGTCGAGTATGCCGTCCTGGGGCCGGTCGCTGATGCTGCGGTAGACGGACCACGGACAGCCGTGACGGGCGCAGACCGCAGCCACCGCGGCGGTCTCCATGTCGGCGGCGATGACGCCGTCGGCCCGGAACCCGCTCAGCACGACCGGGTCGAGGATCACCGTCTCGGTGGTGATGAGGACACCGCGCCCGCCGGCCGAACCCGGCTGGCGGTGCTCGAAGCCGGCGCCGCTGCGGTGGTCGAGCACCGACGCCGGGTTGATCACGGCGCCGATCTCGAGGGCGGGGTCGAGGCCCCCGGCGATCCCGGCGATCATCACGTGGTCCGGTGCCCCGTCGGCGAAGAGCGCTTCGGTGGCCTGCTCGGCGAGCGACGGACCCATGCCGATGTGCACCGCCCGCACCTCGGCTCCGCCGAGCTTCCCGCGGTGGCCGTCCCCGGCCTCGGCCAGCCCGAAGGCCTTGACGACGGCGTCGAGCTCGAGGGGCATGGGGGCGAGGACCACGACGTGGGGGGAACCGGCCATGAGTCCAGCTTGCCCGGTGGCGGCACCCGGCGCTGCGCCGCCGAGCGGCGCGGCGCTCATATGAAGTCCGAGCCGCCGTCGACGTTGATGTTGGCCCCCGTCACGTAGCCGTTGACCCGGGAGGCGAGGAAGGCCACGGTGACCGCGATCTCGTCGGGCAGGCCGGCCCGACCGAGGTCGGCCGGCTGGTGGAAGTGGGCGTCGATCCAGCGCATCACGTCGTAGCGGTCGGTCGGGTCGAGCCCCTCCGCCTCGAACATCGGGCGCAGCCCCTCGGAGAAGCTGGCCGTCACGATGGAGCCGGGGCTGACCGTGTTCACGAGGATGCCCTCCGGGGCGAGCGACTTGGCCAGGTTCTTGGACACGCTCGTCAGCGCGGCCTTCGACGCCGTATAGGCCACGAGCATCGGGCTCTGGCGCTGGATCGAGTGGGCGCTCACGTTCACGATGCGGGCCCACTCGGCCGCCCGCAGGAGGGGCAGGGCGGCGCGGACGCAGCGCACCACACTCATGAGGCCGACGTCGAAGACCGCTTCCCAGTCCTCGTCGGCCAGGTCCTCGAAGCGGGCGGCGCCGGGGCCGACGGTGTTCACGAGGATGTTGAGCGAGCCCCAGCGGTCCTCGAGGTCGGCGAAGGCCCGCTCGACCTCGGCCCGGTCGCCCACGTCGACCTGCAGGCCGACCGGGTCCGGGCAGCCGGCGGCGCCGAGCGCGGCCACCGTCTCGTCGAGGGCCTCGCGTCCCCGGGCCAGCACGGCGACGCTGGCCCCTTCTTGGGCGAAGCGCTCCGCCGAGGCCCGTCCCATCCCCTTCGTGCCACCGGTGATCGCCGCGGTCGCGCCGCGCAGCCCGAGATCCATGTCGTCGCCCCCGTTCCTCTCGGCGCGCTCAGCCGAACGGCGCCGCGGCCTCTGTCACGGCCGGAGAATAGGGCGGCGGTCACGGGGGGTGCCGAGGACGGGCCAGGGCGGCGTGGTATCAAGGTTCGCCATGTCCGGCCCTCATGCGTCCGGCGTCAGCCGGCGAGTGGGGCCGCTCTCGGCCCTCGCCTCCCTGGTTGCGCTCACCACCGTGCTGGCGTCGTCCGCCGGCCCGGCCGCCGCCGCGGCGACGGGCCCCCTCGTGCAGAACCGGCAGTACGGGTTCACGTTCCGGCTGCCGATGGGCTGGTACGCCCTGCCGCTCGGGGAGGCGGCCAAGCCCAAGCTCGGCCCGCTCGCCACGTCGGGCAAGGCCGCCGCCGACCTGGCTCCGCTGCTCCGCCAGGAGCTGGAGCAGCGGGCGGTGAGCCAGCACGTGGTGGTCATGGCGCTCGGCCGGACGCCCAGGTCGACCACGGCCAGCCTCGACGTCCAGGTGGTGCCCTCGGCCCTCCCGACCGGCGTCCCCATCGGCGCGGTGACGTCGATCCTCCAGAGCAGCATCGGCAGCGAGGCCAAGGTGCGCAAGGTCCAGCAGCTGCACCTCGGCGGGGCGGGACAGGGCTACCGCGTCGACCTCGCCCTCAACCTGTCGCCGACGTCGACGGTGACCGAGGTGGAGGAGCTCATCCCGCACGACCGCCGGACCTACGTCGTGATCTTCGCGGGCACCGACCCCGACCCGGTCATGGCCACCTGGCACTGGACGCGCTGAGCGCACCGCGCCCCCCGCCCGACCGCCCCTTCTCGGAGTCGACGGGGCAGGCCAGCCCCAACGTTTGGGCAGCCGCCGGCTAACATCGAGGGCCGTTTCCGGACGGCCTCCCGAAGGGGTCCGCATGGCCCAGACGCTCGACACGCCGGTCGTTCCGGACGAGACCGTCGAGAAGTTCCTCGACGACGAGGACCTCTGGGCGATCATCGTGTGGAACGACGACGTGAACACCTTTGACCACGTGATCAAGGCCCTCGTGGAGATCCTCCAGCACACGACGGCCCGGGCCGAGCAGCTGACCATGAAGATCCACAACAGCGGCAACGCGGTGGTGGGCATCCGGCCCAAGGACGAGGCCCAGGCGGCGGTCTCCCGGTTCCTCGCCCGGGGGATCCAGGCTTCGCTCGACCACGCCTGAGGGTCCCGCCCGCCCCCCGGCCAGGTCCTAAGCTGCGTTCCATCCGGGCGGATGCCCGGCCGAGGAGGTCCCGGTGAAGGTTGTCGTCGACTACGACGTCTGTGCCAGCAACGCGGTGTGCATGGGGATCGTGCCCGAGGTCTTCGAGGTGCGCGACGACGGCTTCCTCTACCTCCTCGAGGAGCACCCCGACGAGTCCCTCCGCGACCTGCTCCGCCAGGCCGTGAACAGCTGTCCGACGGGGGCCATCACGCTCGTCGACGAGGACTAGGCGGGGGGCGGCCCTCTGTCCGCTCCCCGGGTCCGCTTCGCCCCCTCACCCACGGGGTTCCTGCACGTCGGCAGCGCCCGCACGGCCCTCTTCAACTGGCTCTTCGCCCGCCACCACGGGGGCACGTTCATCCTGCGGATCGAGGACACCGACGCCGAACGGGGCCGGGAGGAGTGGGTCGACGGCATCCTCTCCGGCCTGTCGTGGCTCGGCATGGAGCCCGACGAGGGCCCGTACCGCCAGTCGGCCCGCGAGGCGCTCTATCAGGAGGCGATCGAGCGCCTCTGGGCGGCCGGCGCCCTCTACGCCTGCGACTGCCGGCGCGAGGACGTCGAGGCCCGGACGAAGGACAACGCCACCCCGGGCTACGACGGCTTCTGCCGCGACCGGGGCCTCGAGCGGGGACCGGGCCGGGCCCTGCGCTTCGCGGTCCCCCACGACGGCGACACAGTGGTGAGCGACGTCATCCGGGGGGAGGTCTCGTTCCCCCGCCGGGCGATGGAGGACTTCGTCGTCGTGAAGTCCGACGGCCAGCCGCTCTTCGTACTGGCCAACGTGGTCGACGACCGTGACATGGCCATCACCCACGCCATCCGGGGCGTCGACCTCCTGCCCTCGGCGCCGAAGGGGGTGCTGTTGTGGGAGGCCCTCGACCGGGCCGGGGGGGCCACCCCGGTCCCGCTCCCCTTCTACGCCCACCTGCCACTTCTCGTGAACGAGCAGGGGAAGAAGCTCTCCAAGCGCCGCGACGAGGTGGCGCTCGAGTTCTACCGGGACGAGGGTTTCCTGCCTGCGGCCTTCCGCAATTTCCTGGCCCTGCTCGGCTGGAGCCCGCCCGGCCAGGAGGAGAAGGTGCCCGTGGAGGAGCTCGTCGCCGCCTTCGACCTCGCTCACGTCCACCACGCCCCGGCCTTCTTCGACGTGAAGAAGCTGACCCACCTGAACGGGGAGTACGTGCGCGAGCTGACCGGGCCGGCCTTCGTCGAGGTGAGCCGGCCCTGGGTCGACCCGCCGCCCGAGGGCTGGCGCCCGCCGACCGACCCGCCGTGGCCCCCCGACCGCTTCGACCGGGCGGTGTTCGACCGGCTGGCGCCGGTGGTCCAGGAGCGCGTGACCACGCTGAGCGAGGTGCCCGGCCTCGTCGACTTCGTCTTCCTGGCCGACCCGTCGATCGACGAGGACAGCTGGGAGAAGGCGGTGGCGACTGACGACGCCGCGCCGGCCATCCTCGACGCGGCCATCGCCGCCTACGGGGACTGCCCGTGGGACGCCGAGACCCTGCACGAGGTCACGAACCGGCTGGCCGAGGAGGCGGGGCGGAAGCTGGCCAAGGCCCAGGCCCCGATCCGGGTGGCCGTCACCGGCCGACGGGTGGGACCACCGCTCTTCCAGTCGCTCGAGGTACTCGGGCGCGACGAGGTGCTCCGCCGCCTCCGCGCCGCTCGGGACCGCCTCTCCTCGGGAGGGGCGAGCACGGGGTGATCTTCTGGCCGGCCCGGCTCGTGTGGCGGGTGGTGGTCCTGTCGGTGGCCCTGGTCTTCGCCCTCCTCGTCTACTTCGGCGTCACGGCGTTCCAGGTCTGGCTGACCTCGCGCCAGTACGACCCGCGGTCGGCCCAGGCCATCGTGGTGATGGGGGCGGCCCAGTACGACGGGGTGCCGTCGCCCGACCTGCGGGCCCGCCTGGAGGAGGCCCTCGACCTCTACCAGCACGGCTACGCCCCGGTGATCATGGTGACCGGGGCCAAGGAGATGGGCGACAAATTCACCGAGTCCGAGGCCTCGGCCAAGTGGCTCGAGTTCCACGGGGTGCCGGCCCACGCCATCATGGAGGTCGGCGGGGACGACAGCTGGCAGAACCTGGCCGACGCCGCCCCCGAGCTGCAGCACCGGGGGATCACCAAGGTGCTCGTCGTCACCGACCCCTTCCACGAGGACCGGTCGATGGCCATCGCCACCGACGTGGGCCTCACCCCGTACCCGACGCCCACCCGGACGTCGCCCATCTCCGGCTGGTCCACCGTGCCCTACTTCGCCAAGGAGACCCTCGGCGTAGGTCTCGGCCGCATCATCGGCTTCTCCCACCTCCACGCCCTCGGCTGACGCCGGCGCCCCGCCATCGCGCACGGTAGACAGAGCGTCGAGCCCGGCGAATGAGAGGAGGACGCTCGTGACCGATTCCCCTACCCCGGGTGACTATGCCGCGGACATCGAGAGGGCCCGAGACGAACTCGTCGAGGTGGCTCGCCGCTGCCCCGAGGCAACCTGGGGCCAGCCGCTCAGCGACGAGGACCCGAGGTCGGTCGGCGTGGTTGTCGACCACGTCGCCGACGCCTACGACTACATCGGGGACTTCATCCGTCAGCTGACCTCCGGAGGGTCACCCCAGCTCGACGGCGACGTCATCGACGCGCTGAACCTCGACCACGCCACCCGGGCGGGGGGCGTCTCGCTGGAGGAAGCGGTCGCCCATCTGAGCGAGAAGGGCGATGCGGTGGTCCAGCTCGTCGCCGGGCTGTCGGCCGGTGACTTGGCGGCGGGCGACGGACGGGTGGCCCGCCTGGCGGGCATCGCGGCGCGCCACGCCGACAACCACCGTGCCGAAATCGAAGCGGCGACGGCCGGCGGACCGGGCGGCTGACCCGGGGGCTGGTCCCCGAGGCGGCACCACCCGCCCGAAGGGGCGGTCAGAGGTCGGTGGAGGGCTCGCTATGGTCGGGCGCCACGAGCGTCGGATCCAACCGGCCGGACGAGAGGAGGCGCAGGTGGCGGTCACGGGACTGGGCAACCTGGCCGTCAAGGTCGCTGACCTCGACGCCGCGGTGGCTTTCTACGAACGATCGGGTGCCACCGTCAGGGATCGCATGGCGTGGAACGACGGTGAACGGGCGGACGCCTTCCTCGGTCCCCTCCAGATCACTCTGTTCACCCGGGCCATCTACGAGGACGCGATGGACCTCCCGGACGAAGGCTTCCTTCATGCCGCACTCTTCACGGACGACCTCGATCGGGAGCTCGACGGTCATGAAGTCCTCTGGGGGCCGGCCGAGGTGCAGGGTCCCTTCGGCCGACGCCGGATCGCCTTCGTGAGAGCACCCGGCGACATCCGGCTCGAGTTCATGGAGCAACTGGCTTCGTCAGAGTGATCGGTTCGAGATTCGAGGGCGACGCCACGACCCGGGGGCTTGTGCCTCGGCCCTCGGGCCCGGGCGGGGGAGCCGATTCGCTCGCCTCGAGCGGGCAGGCGCCCCCGGGGAATCTAGAGTCGCGTGCCGTGGGCGACCTCGCACGGCCTTTCACGTTGAGAATCAGGGCTTTCGACCACGGCTTCTTCGGCAACTTCAACTGCGTGGTCAACCATCTGGTGTCTTCGCTGGGCCGCAACGGTTGTCAGGCACTGACCGTGGACTGGAGGGTTCCCGAGACGACGAGAGAGTTCCCCTACGCGCGACCAGAAGACGGGAACCTCTGGGATCGCCTGTTCGAACCGCTTCGTTTCCCCGACGCCCCGAGCCACCAGATCGTCACCGCTCACTTCGTCGACCTCTCCATCACCAATCGCTGGGTCTACCGGACCTACAAGTCCGGCGGGCGGTGGCGTCGGACCTACCACGAGGCGTTTCGACGCCACATCCGGCTCCGATCAGACGTGGCTCGCGACATCGACGCCATGCACGAGGCCACGATGAAGGGCCGACGCTGCATCGGTGTGCACGTACGTCATCCCGCGAAGCAGGAGCTCCCGCGTCGTCAGGCGTCGACCGGCGAGATGATCGCCATGGCGAAGCAGCAACTACGTCGTCGCGATGACCGGGTCGTGCTGGCCACGGACCACGTCGAGACCGTCCTCGAGTTCCAGGACGCTCTCGGCGAGCAGCTGGTGATGCAAGAGCACGTCTATCGCAGCGCGACTTCGGAGCAACAGTCCCACTTCGAGGCTCCGGTGCCATCCGTCGAGATCGCCAAGCAGGTACTGACGGACGCCGTCCTGCTCTCCCGGTGCGCGGTGCTCGTCCACCAGGTCAGCAACGTCGCCACCGCCGTCGGCTACATGAACCCTTCGATGAGGATGCTCTACTGCGAACCCCGGCGCGACCACTTGGCCAACCGGTTGATCTTCGGCACGCCAGTCGGACGGGTCGTGCCCCGCACGGCGGTACACGGACTCTTCGGGACGGACAATCCACAGGACATCGATCCTCCGGCTTGGGGCCTGCAGGAGCTTCGGGAGTGAGCGCCGGGGACGCCGTCGGGCCTTTTTCCCCTCGACTGCGGATCGCGGTGTTCGGCCTCGGGCGCCTCGGGCTCCCATGGTCCTTGGTGGCTCTGGCCGCCGGCCACGAGGTGGTCAGCGTCGACCAGGAGCCCGCCAAGGTTCGTTCCGTCAACTCCCGGCAGGCACGCTCACACGAGCCGGGCGTCAACGAGCTCCTGGCCGATCCGGCGTGCCGGCTCACGGCCACCGTCGATCCCGGAGAAGCCCTGGCGGGCTCAGACGTCACCTACGTCGCCGTGCCCACGCCCAGCCAGCCGGACGGGTCGTTCGACGCGAGCTCCGTGCTGGCGGTCATCGATCAGGTCGTCACATGCTCGGCCGCGGTCCGGCTGCCTCACCTCGTTGTCGTCGCCAGCACGCTCAGCCCCGGGACGATGGTGGGTCCGGTCGCCGAGCGGGTGAGCCGGGCCGGTTTGAGCTCGGACATCGCCCTCGCCTATGTCCCTGAGTTCCATGCGATCGGCTCCGTGCTGCACGACCTGCGTCACCCGCCGCTCAGCATCGTCGGCGCGGACGAGCCGTCGGCGGCACGCCGGGCGAGTGAACTGCTGACCGGGATGTCTGACTGCTCCCCCCGCCGAATGGGCGCGACCGAAGCCGAGCTGGCGAAGCTGGCACTGAACGGCATGCTCACACTGCGCATCTCCTACGCCAACCACCTCGCGGAGATCGCCACCGCCTACCCGGACGTCGACGTGACCGAGGTGTGCCGAGCTCTGGAAGACGATCCGAGAGTGGGTCGGGGGTTCCTACGTCCCGGCCCCCCCTATGGCGGGCCTTGTCTTCCCCGGGATGTGCCGGCGCTCGAGCACCTGGCGCAGTCGGCCGGCGTGCCGGGCGACCTCTGGGCCGCTGTCGGCGCGGTCAACGAGCGTCGCTTCCGGTATTTGGTAGACAAGGTGACCCGGGAGCGGGATCCCGGGCGCCCGCTCGGGATCGCCGGCATCTCCTTCAAGGCCGGCGCCTCCGATGTCGAGGGATCCCCGGGCCTCGAATTGGCTCGTCGGCTGACCGCCGCGGGCCAGGAGGTCCTGGCGTACGACCCCGATGCGTTCTGCGAGCTGCCGGCCGGAGCCCATTGGGCCAGGGATGTCGAAGACCTCTGCACGTCATCGGGGGTGGTCCTGCTGCTCGCTGAGTCCGGAGCAGTTCGTGACGCGGTCCTCTCCGCCGTGACGGGTGGTGAACACCCACCTCGGATCATCGATGCCTGGGGGGCGGCACCCGGCGTTCGGCGGTACGACTGACCGGCGGCCGCCGGATGGCCGGCCAATCGCCGGTGGCCCGAGCGGCCGGCCGGTGCGCCCCGGCGTCCCGAGGACGCGCCTCCTAGCAGTTGCGGTCGTTGCCCGTATCGTGGCCGAGTGATCCGGGAAAACCCTGCTTGGGCGAACCGAGACCGCCAATTCTGCGGGGAGGGGCACCTGAGAGGCAGGCTCGCTTCCGCTCCCCAGCCCGTTTGACGCGAACACGACCCCGAGCGGGGTCAACTAGTCTCTCCATGCCCGTTCGGGGGTGGTGTAATCGGCAACACGACAGGTTCTGGCCCTGTTATTGGGGGTTCGAGTCCTCCCCCCCGAGCTCCAACGGCCATTCTGCGTGGTGCGTCGTTGGCGAAAGGCCCCATCGTCTAGTGGCCAAAGACACCACCCTCTCAAGGTGGAGACACGGGTTCGAACCCCGTTGGGGCTGCCAGAGAACGACGCGCCCCTGACGAATGCTAAATATCCTGACATGACGTTCGTCGAGTCTGGCTGGACCACAATCTCCGCGTACTTCAAAGCTGAGGGCGACGACATCAATATTGGTCTGGGTCGCGATACCGCGCTCGTCATCTTCAATGACGGAAACGTCGATTGGGACGTGGTGCCGGACGTGGTGCCGCCGTAATGTCCCCCGAGGAACGGTCGCTCATCTTGGCGTTGGTCACGGTGCCGGGCGGTCCCGAGCCGTTGACGCGAGAGGAGTTCTTGCGGAAGTTCGGTGCCTCCGACGGGTTGGCTTTGGGTCTCGACCTGCTCCGTGACGCGATTGGCCGGCACGATACTGTTGATGTCGCGTTCGCATTCGTCGTCTGCTTCAGATTCGGGTTCTCCGACGACCATCTCGAGCCGCTGATTACACTTGCTTTCGCTGATTGGCACCAATCGCATGAGGACGTGGCAAGCGCTCTCGGCGAGCTCAGTTCTTCTTCGGCGACTGCCGCGCTTCTTCATTTGGCCGAGTGGGTGCCGAGCTATCTGGAGTTCGACGACGCTCGGGCACTAGCCGTGAAGGCGATCTGGGGGCTGGGCTCGATTCGCAGTGAGGAAGCACACAGTGCTCTGGAGTCGCTCTCTCAGTCCAAGTCGAAGATTGTGGCGGAGAATGCCGTAGCGCAACTTCAAAGGTGAAGCTCGTCGGGCTTTCCCCCAGTCGGAGCTTGTCAGGTCGCGCGATCACCGCTTTGATGTCATCGGACAGCGGATAAGGGCGTCAAGGGGGGCCCTTCGGCTGCCGGCAGATCCCCGCTCGTCACGAGACGATGGACCCCTTGTCGGCCGAATGCCAAGCCAGGGCGCATCCTCGAGCTCGCCGAGGCATTACGCGTTCAAACCCCGATGCTCCAAGCGCTCCGACTCCTGCAGCAATGAGCCCTGTCTCGCGTCGCTCCGGGCAGGTCGGCCCTCAAGCCTCAAACATCTCGAAGTTGATGTGTTCCGTTGCCATTATCGCTTCCCAGGTTCGGCCGACGTTCGCAGGTGTCACCCGGACGGTCGCATCGTGCTTCAACGCCGCTCCCGCAAGCTCGGCGAGCAACAGGTTGGCTCGGTGCCGGATGGCGATGCCGACGGCCTCATTCATGCTTGCCCGAGGGTCGAGAACCACGAGACGGTTGCCCGGAGGGTTGAGGACTCGGTGCAGAGCCGCCGAGGGGTTCGTCAGCCTTCGGGACAGCCTGCCTGATTGGGCAGAGTCGGCGACGGCACGAGCAAGGCGGAACTGGAATGTTGAGGTTGTTGCGACGGGTCCGTTTTCGTCGAACTCAGCGAGTGCTCCCGTGATGCGAAGCAGCGCTAGATGGTCGTCGACGATTAGCACCTAGCGGGTGCGCAGATCCGGGTCTCTGGCGCTGAGGCTTCGCGCCTGCCGAGCGATGTCGCCCGCCAGATCGGCAAGCGCAGCATCAACCTCGGGCTCTTCATCCAGATTGAGCTCCCGATCAACAATCGCTCGGAGGACGTCACTGCGAGTCGAACCTTCCGCCGTAGCCCGGGCGTCTAGGGCGGCCTGCTCGTCCTCGGACAAGTAGATGTTCGTTCTCCGCACGGGCAAGAGCATACACCGCTACATACATCGTGTTCCTCCCACCTGGCTAGGGACGGGACTGCTGGGGGACTTTCACAACTGTCGAGGTGCTGGGTCGATGTGCCCGATCGAGGCACCCATCGTGCGCGATCCGTGCGCGAGTGAACGGTTCCCAATGGTCACCGGCGGGCGCGTACGGTAAGTCGAAATGGGCCTTGAACAGGCCAGATGTGAAAAGTTCCAGTGTGTGGATAACCCTCGGGGCATCCTCTCAAGGTGGAGACACGGGTTCGAACCCCGTTGGGGCTGCCAAAGCGGCTCCTCGGAATTCAGCGGGGGGGGTGACCGTCGGAAGTAGGTCCCAGTTCGGCTTGCCAGCGTAGAGAAGAGCCCTGACGCGGTAGTGGGTGAAGTTGGTGAGTCCGAAGGCCGCTCGCTTCACCCGCTTGATGAGGTTGTTCATGGCCTCGGTCGGGCCGTTCGTGAACCCTGTGCGGTGCCAAGCGCAGATCTCGGTCTTCCAGCGCTTGAGGGTCCGACTGAGGGACCGCACCTCGATCGGGTTGTCACTGTCGGCCATGTCGATGATCAGCCGGTCGATCCACTCGTCGGCGAGCTCGGGATCGGTGTGGGTGTAGAGCTCACGCACCGCTTCCTTGGCGTGCCAGGTGGTGGTCACCTGGCCCTTCGGGTCCCCGGCCCGAAGCAGTCCCAAGAGCTTGGCCCGGCCGCCTTCGTCGAGCCGTTCGTCGGCCTTCGCGAGGAGCCGCCGGCAACGGTAGAGGGGTTGGGCTTCCTGCCCCGGTGCCCGAGGCTCTCGTTCTGGACCCGACGTCGGCAGAGGCGGATCACGTGGAACGGGTCGGCCACCAAGGTGGCCTGTGGCGTCATGGCCGAGAAGACCGCCCGGTAGGGACCGGACAGGTCCAAGGTGCCGACCGAGATGCCGGTGCAGAAGGCCTCGCCTTTGTCCTCGAGCCACTCGGCGGCCGACAGCATCCTCTTGCCTTCGGGACGCCTGCTGGCGCCCGGTGTACGTTCAGCACCTACTTCATCGAACCCAAGGAGAGCCATGACCATCCGTGTCATCCAGTGGGCGACCGGCGGGGTGGGGCGAGCGGCGGTCGCTGGTGTGCTCGCGCATCCTGAGCTGGAGCTCGTGGGATGCTGGGTACATTCGCCCGAGAAGGTGGGTCGCGACGTTGGCGATCTGTGCGGAGGGGCACCCGTTGGGGTGAAGGCCACGGCCAACGTCGAAGAACTGCTCGCTCTCGATGCCGACTGCGTCGTCTATTCGCCGGTCATGGCCGATCCGGACGTCGTCTGCCGCTTGCTGGCCTCGGGCAAGAATATCGTCACCCCCCTCAACTGGTTCTATCCCGGTCGCCGGGATGAGTCCCGGGTAGAAGCCGCTTGCGCCGAGGGACAGAGCACGATCCACGGCACCGGGATCAATCCTGGTGGCGTCACGGAACGTTTTCCGCTCATGGTGTCTGCCCTGTCCCAGTCGATCACTCACGTGCGGGCCGAGGAGTACTCGGACATCCGCTCCTACGGGGCGCCGTCAGTGGTCGGGGACATCATGCTGTTCGGCAAGACGCCCGAAGAGGCAGCATCCAGCATGATGCCGGCCATCCTGGGTGACGGATTCGGCCAATCGATCGCGATGGTCGCCCATGCTCTCGGGTTTGCTCTCGACGCTGAACTGGGCGTGAGCCACGACGTGTCGCTGGCTACCGAGCCCATAGAATCGCCGATCGGACGCATCAAGCCGGGTCGCATCGCGGCGCAGAAGTTCTGTTGGGAGGCCACCGTGGCTGGCGATCCGGTGATCACTGTGCGGACCAACTGGTTCATGGGCGAGGAGCACCTCGATCCGGCTTGGACCTTTGGGTCCGAGGGCGAGCGCTTCGAGGTGGAGGTCACCGGCGATCCGTCCTGCCTCGTCACGTTCCACGGCTGGCACCCTGAGTCCATCTCTGCCGGTCTCGTCCAGAATCCGGGGATCGTCGCCACAGCCACCCACTGCGTAAGCGCGATCCCTGCCGTTGTGGCGGCCGAGCCGGGGATCAGGAGCTATCTGGACTTGCCGCTGTACTCAGGGCGGGCGGCCGGCCACCTCCGACGCACCGACCGGAGCGAGACATGAGCCAGCTCGCCTCGTCTCGGCAGCACTGATCGGAAACCGACGAGCCCCGAGTCACGACGCCCGGGCTTCGATGCCCGACGAACGCTGGCCATACCGACGGCTGTGGCCGCCTTCGAACGCCTGGGCGCCCGTCTTCGCGAGCTGCGCTATCGCAGCGGCCGCTCGTCTGAGGAAACAGCTCTGGCGATCGAGGTCCTAGCGAGTGGCAAACCAGCGGCGCGTGCCGGCGTAGCTGAGGTGGTGGGTGTCGACGGGCTAGACGCGCTCGTCGCAGCGGGAGCGGTTGTCCTCTCGCCCGAGACCGTCGAGCCGTCGTTCGCCATCCTGGCAGGCGGGACGCAGCTGACCATCGTCCCGCTGCACGACCGGGACCGTCCCTATGACGAGAGGAATCGGTGCGGGTTACACATGAGAAGGATCGAGGTCTGGTGCCCGGGTGGTTGCGCATTCGCCGATCCCCGCCGGGTCAGGGCTTTCGCGTCAACAGGTCCTTGAACGCTCGAGCGTCTCAGTCCTCCATGGATCTGTTGGGAACGACCAGCACCTTGCCGGCGATCTGGCCTTCGGCCAAGCGCATACATGTGTCGCCCACTTCGCTCAAGGTGATTTCGCTCGGTTCGATCAGAACGTTCACTGGGACCGTCCCGCTGGCCAGGAGTGCCACCGCATCGCGAATGCCGTCGGAGTCGTAGAGGGCCGAACCGGTGATCACGAGCTCATTTTGCAAGATCTGCAGCAGATTGACATTCGTCGGTCTGGCAACCACCCCGACCAGGACGAGCACTCCACCTAGTCCGAGATAGTCGATCGCCGAACTGGCGGCCGCCGGGTGCCCCGATGTCTCGATGATGGCGTCGAAGTCGTGCCTGGTGCCGTCGGCGGAGCCCGCCGTCAGTTCGTCAGGTGTGAGCACGTCGGCACCGAGACCTTGGACCAAGGCCCGTCGTATTGGATTCGGCTCGCTCACGGTGACCTTGTTGAGCCCGCGCGAGTGCAACGCCACGACCGTGAGGGCCCCGATCGGCCCCGCCCCGGTGACGAGCACTCGGCTCCCGGGGGTGGCCATGCTCCGGGTGACGGCGTGGAGGGCGACGGCGAGCGGTTCGGCCAGGGCGGCAGCCCGCAAGTCCAGACCGTCAGGCACCGCCTCGAGGCGACTCTCCCCCTTGCGAATGAACTGGGCAAACGCGCCCGGCCCGTCGCGGTTGGCCTTGCCGCGCTCCCGGCAGAGTGAAGGGCGACCGGCCCGGCAATTCGGGCACGCGCCGCAGTCGCTGCTGCTCCCCACGACGCGGTCGCCGACCTTCCACGCGCTGACGTCGGCGCCGACGGCGTTGACGTGACCAGACCATTCGTGTCCGCCGACCCACCCCGGCGTTCCCCAGCCGTTGAGTCCCGACGCCTCGACGATGGCGTGCAGGTCGGTCCCGCAGATGCCGCAGTAAGCGATCTCCACCAACACCTCGTCGGGCTGGAGTGTGGGCAGGGGGACCACTTCCACCGGTACGGATCCCTTGGCCCGAAACACGGCGACGTTCATGGTGGCGTTCGTTGCCGGCATGTCCCTGATACCTCCTGGCTCCTTTGACGCCGCCCCGTTGCCGGCCCTCTTTCCTCTCGTCCCCCGACTGCGAGCTGGCCCCCGTGACCCGCCTCGGCTGCGCCTACTGAGCAGGCCGTCATTCGCCAGCATGCCACAAGAGTTCTTGCGAGCGACTGAATGAGAGGCGTTGCGTTTCGTCGTAGATCGGGCACGCCCCACGACCTCAGGCGATGACTGGCTTCACTCGCTCACGCTGGTCTCGAGCCGGGTCATTCGTGCCAATCTGACCCGGTGGCCGCTCCGAGACCGATCCCCCGAGACCTGGCCGAGGCGTCAGGACGTCGGGTTCGAGACATCGTCAGCCCGAACCTCGAGGTGCTGTTCTGCGGCATCAACCCCGGTCTGTGGTCCGCCGCCGTCGGGCATCACTTCGCCCGACCCGGCAATCGGTTCTGGAAGGTGTTGCACCTAGCGGGTTTCTCTCCGGACATCATCGCTCCCGAGGACGATCGCCAGCTGCTCGCTCTGGGCCTCGGCGTAACGAACCTCGTACCGCGGGCGACGGCCTCCGCCGCCGAGCTCGACCGCGAGGAGCTGCGAGAGGGTGCGAGGCGGCTGGCGCGCCGAGTCCGGCGGTGGCGCCCCCGCTTCGTGGCCTTCGTCGGGATCGGTGCCTTCCGCCTGGCCTTCGGCCGCCCACAAGCGGTCATCGGCGAGCAGTCCCAGCCGATCGGTAGCACAAGGGTGTGGCTGCTGCCCAACCCAAGCGGGCTCCAGGCGCACTATCGACTCGACGACCTCGTGGCCGCCTACTCCGAACTGCGAGAGGCGACGCAACGGCCAGACTGAGGCGGCGACGGCCGGTGTCCCACCGGACGGCCGTTCGGCGGGACGGCGCTGGGCGGCACCTCGATCATCAAGATCGGTCGTCCGCGTCCCCGGTGGGGCGTTCGGGGGATGCCGCCCAGGCGATCGAGAACCAGTTCGCCAAGTGGAGCGGGCCGCAGGGTTATCGCGACTCAGCGCTGCAGGGGCGCCGCAGGGCGGCGATCTGCGGCCTCCGGCCACGGAGTTGAGGTTGAGGGTGTCGACAATGTGCTGTAGAAGCGGCTCCGCCTCAGGGCTCGTGCGGCCGGGGAAACGCTGTCAGATCGGCTGCGGCGCTACGCCGAGGAGGGGGTCCGGCGCGACGAGCATCCACTGATCACGTTCCGTGACGGCCCCACCGGCCGGCGCGCCGGTCTGGTCGGGGGACCCGACGTAGGGGAAGTGGCCATGTGGGTCGAGGATCTCTCGGACGAGGCCGATCCCGTAGCCGCGCTCGTGAAGGAGTCGGCTCTTACTCGAGCCCAGATCGAGGCAGCGCTCCGCTACCGGGCGGCCTATCCCGACGAGATTGATGCCCGCGTAGAACTGCACCGCCGTGAAACGGCCACGGTCCCGAGTTCTTGAGAGTCCTGCTGGACGAGATGTACCCCGCGGCCCTCGCGCAAGACCTGCGCACCGCTGGCATTGAAGCGGCGACCGCGACCGCGGCTGAGATGGGACTCGCTGGCCGCTCCGCCCCGACGTCCTTGCTATAGCGGTAGCCGAGGGGTACGCGCTACTTACCGAGAACGTGTCGGACTTTGCCCGACTGGCTGCTGAGCACCTCACCGCCGGTCGACATCACCCCGGCGTACTGATCGCGCTTTCGTCCCGTTTCTCAAGACGTCCCAGCGGGATCCGCGGGATCATTGCCGCCGTCGGCGCTCTAGCTGACGATCAGCTCGAAGACCGCCTCGTGTATCTCGAACAGAAGCTCCAGCCTGGGCGCTAGTGGACGATCGCCCCAGCGGACGAATGGGGTCCAGTCGGGATGACGGCGTGTCCGTCACCGACGCCGAGCGCCTGGATGGTCCCCTGGGGTCATGCTTCGTCCTACACCGCGATAGCCCGAATCTGCACTCCGGAGGTACCGCTCGCAAGAAGGCGAATGTCGTCCACATCCGAAGTCAGGATCAAGCCACCACCAACCGCCTCAGATACCGCGACGACGATGGCATCGATGGTGGCGCTCACTCCGGCTGCTCCAGCAGCATGCTTCAACTGTGCTGCCTTCCGGGCTACGGCCTCCGTTACTGGGGCGACTTCGAGTCGCTTGAGCACCTGGTTGGCACGAGCATCGCGGCCGTCACCGTAAAGCGTCTCGGCCAACACGACGGTGGGTACATAGACGAAGACACCTGCCTCGTGGGATGACGCCAAGATGGCCCTTGCGTCTTCACTGTCGTTCCTCGCAACTGCCCAGAGGCCCTCGCTGTCCAGCACCACCGACGGCCACGGGGCGGGGGGGACGCCCGTTATTCGTCTGCGAACCACTGAGCCAGTACCCGTTCGTAGGCCTCCGGTGATGCCGGTCGCGCTTCGCGCTCCATCTCGTCGACAAGCTCCCCCAACCGCTCCTGGGCAAGGGCAGCGCGGAGTAGTTCGTTGATCGATGTAGACAGGGCTCGCTGCCCGAAGTGGGCACGAATCTCTTCCACCAGGGACTTGTCCAAGGTGATTGAGAGTTTTTCCTTCTCCTGCACGCCTGACCTAGCAACCGAACTCGATCCGCGCACCCGAAGCATGGTTGCGCTGGATCGTTGCATCGACTCGTGCCGGGACGACCGCTTCGTGGCTGCTTTTCCAGAACTGGGCTGAGTCTTGGAAGCTGGCTTGCGTGCAGGATTCGCCATGCCTGAATCCTACCATGAGTAGGATTGCACGTCAGACGCAAACCAGACCCGATGTCGTGCGCGATCCGTGCGCGAGTGAACGGTCTCGAGCGGGCGCGAGCGGGCGCGTACGGTACGTCAAAATGGGTCTTGAGCAGGCTAGATCTGAAAAGGCCCAGCGTGTGGATAGCCCCCGGGGCATCCTCTCAAGGTGGAGACACGGTTTCGAACCCCGTTGCGGGCCGGAGCTGGGTGGCGACTACGGATGCCGAGCCCGTCGGCTTTGCAACTTGGCGACCTTGTGGCCGCCTATTCCGAACTGCGTGAGGCCACCGAACAGCCCCGCTGAGAAGGCGTCGCTGGGCGAAATTGACTCGTACCTAGGGACGACGGCCCGTATAGAGGGCGGTCACAAAAGGATGATGAGCCACTCCGGAGAATTCGTCGCGCACAATGGCGGACAGCGCGTCGAACAGACGCTCTTGATCCGACGCTGATTGTCGCCGGACGTGGCTCAAGGACGAATACAGCGCCCGTAGCTGCCCAGCGTCATATCGGGCCGTCCACCGGAAGACTTCGGCCTGGACACCGGTCAGTCCTGCCATTCGCTCAAGATCCGTGCGACCCCCCATAAGACCAAGCTGGAAAGCCGATCCGGGACCCTGATGTTCTGGGTCCGGGCCAATGGTTTCTACCATTGCCTGCCTAAACGGATCCGGGCGGTCTGGGTCACCCAGAACGGTCCACCAAATGGCGACCCAACCCCCAGACCGAACAACTCGACCTAGCTTCGGAGCACCGATGGCGAGATCGACCCAATGGAATGACGTTGCCGCCACTGCGAGATCGAACTGCTCATCATCGAGCTGAGCATCTTCGAACTTCTCGACGATGATGGTTACTCTTGACCCCGCGACCGACTCCGCGAGATAGTCAGCAAACGCTGGCTCTGGCTCCACTGCGACCACCGTCGCTCCGAACTCCAACAGCCGTCGGGTCACCAGCCCCGTCCCTGGGCCAATCTCCAACACGGTCGTTCCCTGGGTGAGTCCGCAACGCGCCGCGAGGATGTCGTAGACCGCTTCGGGATATTGCGGGCGACCGGCATCGTAGCCGGCCGGGTCACGTCCGTAGATTTGACGTGCCTCGAGACGAAGCGACTCCAACGATGGAGCCGCTTCTTCCCCGTTCATATTCATGACCTCTAGCATAGGTAAAGATGTGCAACGGGCACGAGCAGAACCCGGTGCCAACATCGCCGTATCCGGTGCTCAAGAGATCGCAACACGACCGATTCGGATCAATCCGGCCCGAAGTAGACAAGTCCTTCTGGGTAGTGCCGGTTGCGAACCGTGGCACCTCCGTCAGATTGGCGTGAGCCTGGCGCTCATTGTGTAGAGAGATGCCTCATCGAGAACAGCGGCGAGCGGTGAGGAGTGGCGCACGGCGAGCAGACCGCCTTCATCCGTGCTCGCCCAAATCGCATCCGGGGTGTCAAGCAGGTTTGCGGCTTCGAGCCATCGTGTTGGCTCCCCGACGTCTACCACCGCTATGCCCTCTCGAGGTGCCGAGTCTTGCAAATACTCGTCGATGGTCAGTGCGTGGATGACTGTCTTGCTGCGAACGCCGGACACTCCGCCCAGACGGCTGTGAAGGATGGCGATGGTCCTGTTGCCAGTCCGCAGCTCGGCGCCCGGCGCAAGTCGTCCCCACGCTTCGGTGAGCGCCCGTTCAGGTTCGTAACCCGGCTGAGATCGCCCTACGAACCAGGTAGCCGGGGTCGAAAGCTCGCGTCGTGGCGTCGGCGGCCAACTCGACGGATCTACGGGTTCGGCGGGTTGCAGGTAGGGAGCCCGTCGATCCCGAGGGATCGGCCGCAATCCTGAGCGCAACTGGCCGGCGAGCCGAGCCACCTCCGGCAGCGCTTGGCGCAGAGTCGACCCAACGTCGCGTACTGCAAGGCGGACGATCGGCGCCTGCCCGGCCTCGTCGGTGGAAGTACCGAGTCCTCTCCATCCCGTCAGCAGGTAGATCACCGCGAGCAGCGTCTGCGCCGGGAGCTGGTCGGATGACACGGCCGGCAGCCAAGCCTGAGCATCGAGGAAGAGGGATCCGCAGCCCCAGGACGAGATTGGAACTCCCAGCGACTGAAGCCCCCGGGCGAGTAGCTCAGTCTCCTGTTGTCGCAAGCCCACGGCACCGGACGAAACCGCCGCGAGACCGTCGGCCAACGCTTGTGATTCGTCGGGTGTCAGCCAACCGTTCGGTCCCTCCAAGACTCGAGCTGCCTCGTTTAACTTCGACCACTCGTGGTCGTCTCGGCACACGATCAGCCCGCCTCGCGCGGCGCCGATGTCCTTGCTTGCCGAGAGCAAGAGGATGTCGGCGACATCGACGAATTCGCGGGCATCCGTGCCGAATGAGGCCGCGTTCTCCCAGAGACGCGACGCGTCGAACACCAGGGGTACCCCCGGAAGGTGACGATCGGCCCACCGGCGTACACCTTGTACCTGCTCGAGACTGACCGGTGTACCGGCGCGCCAACCCAGTTGGGCCCGTGGCAAGGTGAGCTGCACATACGCCACGTCGTCGAAACCGCAGCGATCGGGCACCGGAAAGCCTTCATCGCCCGAACCGGGGTCCATGAGACCGAGCCGCTCGTCGACTCTCCCTCCGAACCGTTCGATCCACCAGCGGCCGCTCACGTACACCTCGTTCGCCAGGACCCGATGGCCCGGTTGGACCAACGTGGCAACTACCGCTTCCGCGCCCCGACCCGATCCGGTAACAAGCCAACGGTCGGTGCCGAACACATCAAGGACGACATCGCCGAGGGACCGCCTTGCGTCTAGTTGCTCGGCCAATACACCGTGATTGGGCTGTCCGGCATCGGTGTAGAGCTCCGCGCTCACGACGTCCGCTGGGAGTCTGGCCACGTTGAAGTGGGCTGCGGCGAGGTCGCCAGCACGCCCCACGGCCGCCTCAGGCCAAGAAGGCATCGACCAGCGCCGGACCGATTGCCTCGCCGATCACATCGGCGAATGCGGGGTCGCAGTAGAGATTACCGAGTGCCAAGCGGTCGCCGTGCCGAAGCTCCAGCCCTGACAAGAGCGTCGGCTGTAACTCTGTTTGCTGAGTTCCCGTACCTCGGCCCTCGCCACCCTTGGCACTGAGTCGTTCGATATCCCAAACCTCGGTGTTCTCGCCGGCAAACGAAACGGTGACCCTCGTCGGATCGACCCACCACCTGCCGGCGCGCGGGACTGAGGCAATGACTCGTGGCAGCGCGACCGTCTTCGTGAGCCAAAGGCGCGCCATTGGTGAACGAACAGCCGCACCATGCACCGCCTGTTCGAGCGTCGACATCTCGTCGAAACGCCATTGAGGACGGGACAGCAGGGTGGGGACCAATGGCACAGTTGTCTGTCGATCAATGAGTCGGCTGAGGCTGTCGACGACGCCGTTCATTCGCGGGTTCAGGTCGTGGTACAGGCGCCGTCCATCGGGTCTCCTGATGAAGTCCACCCCGAAGGGACCGAAGAACCCGATTTCTGCCAGAGCTCGGCCAACGGCGCGTACGTCATCCCCGATGGCGTCTCGTTCTTCATCGGCCCATCGCTCTCCAGTAACGTTGCCCGCATAGATCGGATGACCTTGCGGATCAGCGCGTAGCAGTTGGCGAGAAGCCGGGAACACCATTGTGGTTCCCTCATCGTCAACCACGCCCGTTACGTTGGCGGTAAGTCCCTCGACGTAAGGAGAGACGAAACCTTGCGCCAAGGTCGGAACCTCGTTCGGCGAGGCGCAGACATAGGTTCCGGTGCCGCCACCACTGATGCCGGCAGCTTGCACTACCAGGCGGTCGGCATCGAGTTGTGCGCATAGCCCGTCCCACCAATCGTGCGGCGGGCTTTCGGGCAACCGAGTCGCGGGAATAACGGGCACGATTCCGGCCAACGGGGTGTCGGCGCCGGCCTTTCTTTCGAGCGGCAGCGAGATTGCCGAATCCACGATCCAGGCTGCTCGACCACCGAGGCACACGTGCGGCACCGGCAGATAGCCGGCGACCGTGGCAGCGCAATCCGGATCTACTCGGTCGAGAAACTCGGCCACCTGTGGCCCAGCCTCCCGAATCGCTTCCGCGTAGGCCCACACCACATGTTCAAGGATGTCGCGCGTCGTACTGGTGATGGCAAGCGTCGGAAAGCTCTCGCGATGCTCGGTCGCAGGGCTTCCACTGGGCACGACCGAGATGGCACCGATGATATGGCCGCCAGCGGATGCGAAACCCCTCATTTGATCAACGCCGATACCGACCACTACGAGAGAACGGCCGGCGATCTTTGCTCGTGCCCGAGCCGACCACGCCGGTTCGGTCATGGAGACTTCGTCACCCCGACCGGTCGCTCTGCCTCGGTCGAGCGTGTTCTTTCACCCGATGACCTCCAAGGTCTCGGATGGCCGACGCCGCATGATCGAGGGTGCGATCGATGTCGGCTGTCGTGTGGGCGAGGCTGAGGAACCAATTGTGGGTCGGATGGACGAGAGAACCTTCGTGGGCCATCCGCTGGGCGAACAAACAGGCCAAGGAATAGTCGTCGTCGGCCGCGAAGCGAACGTGTGGCATCGCGGGAGGTCCAGACACGAGAAGCTCATGACCCAGCTCGGCGGCCAAAGTGACGAGTCCGCTGGTGAGGTGCCGACTACACGTATCGAGGTGCTCTTGCACTCCGGGCTCATCCAACAGATCGAGGGTCGCCATGGCCGCGGCCATCGCCGGCGCATAGCCCCAATAAGTACCAGACACGAACACGGTCGAAGCGGCATCGCGAAGGTGTTCGGCACCGGTGAGGGTGGCGATCGGATAACCGTTCGCCATCGCTTTTGATTGCGCGACCAAGTCGGGCCGGATGCCGAAGTGCACACAGGTGCCAGCTCTATCCACCCGGAATCCAGATCGAATATCGTCGACAATGAGTTCAGTGCCGCGCCGGGTGCATGACTCACGGACGAGGTCCCAGTACCCATCTGGGGGCATTCGATTCTCAGCGCCGACAAGTTGTTCGTACGGGCAGAGGACTACCGCGGCCACGGGTTCGGCATCGAGCACGGAAGCAAGGGCGGAGGCGTCTCCCCACGGTACGGTGCGCGTCTGGTGGTGGTCCAGAGAGCTCCAGCCAGGTCCAGTGCTCGCCCAGGCGAGGTTCCCATGAAATGCACCTTCCGCCACGACAACGACGTCTCGGCCGGTGGCGGCACGCGCGATGACGAGCGCCATGGAAATGACGTCGGTGCCGTTCAGCGCGAATGCCGCCCACGCCGCACCTGGCTGTGCGGCAACCAGTCGCTCGGCCAACGCGACCGACGTGACGGTGGGAAAATTGTAACAACCACCGAGCGCTCGCTCGGTCGCAGCCGCGGCCTCGACCTGCTCATTGCCGTAACCAACGATCATTGGGCCGTAGCCACAGAGGTAGTCGATGAACGAGTTACCGTCGACGTCCCAGAAACGGCAACCTTCTGCCCGCTCGACGAAGTGCGGATACTCGTCGGGGAGAGGCAGCGCCATGCTGCCCGCGAACGCGAACATGCGCCGGTGCCCAAAGACGCCATTTGGGATGACGTCGATAGCCCTCTGCGTGAGTGCGGCCGAACGTTGGAACGTTCGCGTCATGAGCGAGCGCGGTGTTCGAGATCGGCGAGGGTCAGACCGAGGAGCTCTGCTAGCGCAGCCTCAATCCGAGGTCGCGCCAGGTCGTCATCACTTGCCTGAGCTCCCTGCGCGAGGGGTAACCGCTCGAGCCAAACCGGATCCTCGGCCATCCGTTCCCGGAGGAGGTCCAGCACGAGATCCGCGGCCGTCCGGGTCACAATCGAACACGTCAGCGACAGGGTGGCCACCGTTCCCGACTTGGTGGCGTGCACCGCGTGTGACGGTTTGTAGAGCACGTCACCGGGCTCGAGGTCGAACGTCCGCAGATCGCTGGGGAACTCGGCGCCGGAGTTGCCCGACACCATCGGACGGAGGTCAGCGATGTCCGTTCCGAGCCACCGTTTGGGTCCGACGATCTGTATCACGAAGCTGTCGTTGCTGTCGCGGTGCGGGTTCGCGCCTCCGCCCGGAGGTCCCCAGAACAATTGCAGGCTTGGTGGTGCAACGAAGGCGCGTTCTAGTGCCCCAGCGAGGGGAATCAAACTCGGAAACCAACGCTCAGCCGGCATGAGGTTCACTGCTTCATCGCGGTCACGATGGCGCGGCGCACCGATACCCACGGCCCATTGCCTAATAGGCGGACGACTATCGACAGTGAGACTTATGAAGTGGGCAACATCGGCCTCGAGATAGCAGGGAGCGTCGAGAAACGACTCGACCATGGCCAGAGACGGCATCAGAGGAAGGAGATGGTCCGCACCACCGGGGATGTGTAGATACCGCCGCCGCCAGTAGCGCGCGAAGAACTCGTCTTCTGACATCTCACCCAACAGTGCCCCCGGGAAGTGAGCCTGGCCAACGTCGGTCGCGTTCATGGGCCCACGAGTTCAACGGACAATCGGACCATCAAGACTCCGCATGGGCGATGAGCGGGCGAAAGCGATCGAACAGTGTGGGGTGTTCCTTGGCGAAACCATCCAAGGTCGCCATCTCGTGGTCGTCATAGCAGAACCCCGGCACGACTGCTTCGCTTATCAGACAATCGATCGCATCCGATACGCCGATCCAAGAGGTCTTCCAACAGCCGCCGGGAGCCGTAAAGGTCGGCACCTCTCCCGCAAGGTAGTCGCTCCCCAACACGACCTCTGTAACCTCGCCGTCGGGCGACACGAGGAAGTACGTAGCGGGGCCGCCTACATGATGAAAGTGTGCGATATCCGATCGGTTACGGTGGAGCGACCCGATCCGCGACCTCGATGTCAACAAGTAGAAGATCGAGTTCATCGCGGGGCGCAAGCCCATCGGCGTCGTCACTTCTTCGACGGACTCGTAGGTCTGTCGGTAAAAGCCCCCCTCGAGGTTCGCCTCAAGACCAAGCCGCGCTTGAAGGTCGACGACTGCGGCGGGGTTCCCAGGTTCGGTCATTGCACTACAAGTCATTGCACTACGAATAGTTCGATCTTCGCCGGTAGATGGGGCATCTCGTACTTGCAAGACGCTGGCGCCTCGAACTCTCGAAGGGTCGCTGCACCCGCCGGGTGCGATGGCCTCGCTCATGAGTACCCATGGCCCGCGCAGCAGCTCAAAGGCCCTCCACCAGCCAGCGAGGACGGTGCTTTGGAACTGCTGTCCGTCATCGAGATCCGGTCCGAGCACGGCCCGCTCCTTCACGCCGTCGGGGGAAATGGTCAGGACCGCAATCGGGCATCCGCGGTGGAAGTAATACACCGAGTCAACGGAACGGCGATGAAAAGAGGGGCTCGGCGTATCAGCGGCGAGCAGGTAGTTGATGACACGAGGAGCCGGTGCGCCGTTGGCTGCTTCAACCGGAAGGAAAGAACGGAACCAGCCGCCCTGCGGATTGGGCGACAACGACAGGGCCTCAACGATTGCGGTGGACGCAGGAAGCTCCATCGAAGACACTTTACGAATGATACCGTACCCGGTAAACCGATGACTGAGCCAGGGCACCGGCCCATCAGCGAGCAACTTGCCGAGACGCTCCGCTTCGCCGTCGAGCACATTCCCTGGTATCGCGATAGGGCGGACGTGTATCGCGGACCGGTGCACAATCTCGAAGATCTCGCCCAGCTACCGATCATTGATCGTGCAACTGTAATGGCCAATCAGCGGGCCTTTTCGTCGAGCGACGAGTTACCATCGATGATCAGTTACTCCTCGTCGACGACGGGAGGTGTCGGGCAACCGCGCTGGCGTAACGAGGCGGAACGGCTAGCACTCGAGAGCCTCCTCATTTCGTCGCTGGAAAACTCAAAGGGAGCCGGTTCCGGAAACGCCGATGGGATCACGCTTGTTATTCATCCCCTCGACCAGGGGCCACCGGTCGAACTGATGGTCGCTACCCGACGGTTGTACGTGGGAATGTTCGTCCCTTGGCATTTTGAGCTCATCAAGCAGATCCTCACCGAAGGGTGGGAATCACCGGCGGGCAGGCTTCCAGTCACCGCCATCGACTGTTTCAGCCCAGGCCTGCGAATTCTGACTGAGTGGCTCGACCAACGCGAGATTGACCCTCGTAGTTTCGAAGTCAACCACTTGTTCGGGTACGGTTCCTTGCAACCCGCCGCGTGGCGCCGCAGACTCACCGATCAGTGGGGTGCAGAGTATTGCGACCTCTACGGTCTCAGCGAAGTCATTCTCAGCGAGTCCGCGCAATGTCCGCTCTGCCATGCGTACCACTTCGTGTTTCCCATTGTTCCCGAGATCGTCGATCTCTCCACGCGGCAACCGATTGCGACGGGTACAGGAGTCTTGTTGCTCACCGAGCTGTATCCGTACGCGCAGCTCCAACTGTTTCTGCGTTACTGGACAGACGACATCGTCGAACTTGCCCCGCCCTGCCCACTCGGGGGAATGGGCATCATCTTCCGTGGACGGCGGACTTCGAGCGTCGTCATTGAGCGCGACGGACAGGCACCGCTGGTGATCGGCTCGTTGCAAGTCGGTGAGGTGTGTGCTGAGTTCGCCGACGTGGCTCTCACTCAGATCCCGTGGGCGCAATGGGCGAACGACGTGGGCATCCCACGGTTCTCTTTGACATCCGTCGGCCGCGAGGTGCACGTGGTCATCGAGTTGCGCTACTCGCCCACCTTGTTCTCAGAGCGCGCCGTCGCGGCCAACCGTGACATCGCCGCAGCTCTTGTCCGCGAGATAACCGGGCTCGCCCAAGCCATTGATGATGGCGAGGTCGACCTATTGGTCACCTGTGTCGGCGCCGGGCAGATGCCCGACACGGTGAAGGTGTAATGAACTACATCGCGTGGCCGCCGACCATGACCGGAGCCGCGTTCGCGCCGAACGCATAGTGGCTGGCCACGCCGAACTGACCGTTCTCTGTGAAGTTGAACCCTTGGGGCGGAGGAGCGTTGAAGTTGAGACCGCCCATGTCGAAGCCACTGACCTCGGGATAATCCTTCGCTGCAGCGATGACCACATCCCGCTCGGCTTCGTTGAATTCGAGATATCCCAGTGCTGCAACATCGCCAGCGGCGACCCTGTCCCGTATCTCTGGGTCAGCCATCTGGCTGAGGGCATTGCCTACGTTTTCACGTGCCATTGGAGGGCTCCTCTGTCGGTTTCTCGCACTTATCCCAGGTCAGCATCATCCCTGATCTTCCCGTATTCCCGACTATATAGACGCCAGAAGGGCGTCGGGGTTACACGAGCCGAACCGGAAGGCCGACGGGGTCGGCCGTGACGGGGTACGGGTCGTGGACCTCACCGGGCCCCAGGCCAGGCACTGGACCGTTGGCCCAAGGACGTGGAGTGACCTCCCCGCGGGAGCCCCCCGCCCCAAGGCGATCAGTCGGCCGAGGTGAGGGAGCCGTACATCCGATATGCCGACCACTCACAAATCGTCACGTTCGATCACTCGGTACGTCGAGGTGAGAACGTGGAGTCGTGGTGTTCATCAAGAGCGGGGGCAAGGCCGCCGGTGCGTGCGGGATTCGAGACGAAGCGAACGGGGTATCCCGAAGTGGGGTGCTCCCGATCGCCCACCAGAACGGAGCGGACCCAGAAGTGATCTACTTCGAGCATCGCAACCCGATCGAGAACGGGAGCCGCCGGGACACCCAACGCTAGGAGCTGCTCGACCAGCTCGTCGCGCGGGTGCTGTCTGACGAGGTCGGCGAGCCGAGCTTGGAGCTCGGATCCTCGGGCGAGCCGCTCAGAAAAGTTCAGGTGGGCACTGTCGGGGAGCCCAAGCGCCACGCATAACGATGCCCAGCAGTCGTCCTCGTTGATGATGCCCAGCGCGAGAAATCTCACATCGGCGCACCCAAAGGTTCCATAACCCGGGACCACTCGCGCGCGAGCTTCACTTGGGGTGTGCGCGGTCGCTGCTCCAGTCCAGGTGGACAAAACGTCGGCCATCGCGACGTCAATCTGCTCTCCTTCGCCAGTCTGCATGCGATGGACCACAGCCGCACAGATGGCAAACGCTGCGCTCAGGCCGCCTGCAAGATCGGCAATCGGCAAAGCTGATGATGCGGGCGCGCCACCATCAGGGGAGAGCGCTCCAGCCCAAGCCTGGAAGTTCACGTCGTGGCCTGGCGCTTCCGCTAAAGGTCCCGTCTGTCCCATTCCGGAGAGAGAGCAGTAGATCACCGGAGGATTGATCGCTCGCACCGATTCGTAGTCGATCGACAGGCTCGCGGCGACCCCGGGCCGAAATCCTTCGATCACCACGTCGGCCTCGGCGGCCAGCTCCAAACAGTGCGCGCGATCGGCTGGCAACTTGAGGTCCAAGACCGTGCTTCTCTTGTTGGCATTGAGACTGGCAAAGAGGTCGGGGTAGGCGCGGAACGGATCGCCGCCCGCGGGCTCAACCTTGATCACCTCGGCGCCAAGGTCGGCGAGCAACAGAGTGGTATAGGGCCCGGGGCGCCAGATACTCAGATCCAACACGCGAATTCCGTCGAGCAGCCCCGCACCGGGCCCGTTCATCGTCGCTCACTCGATTCGACGTCGATCATCGAGCTCCTACTTTGTCACGTCGGCACCGCCCCTTGGGCAAGCAGACTCGCCGAGCTCTCAGCCCCGAGAGGGCGGCGGTAGCTGTGAAGCTTCACAAGGCTGAAGCCGCTACGCCGACCAGCCTGAGTGCTTGCGATGATCAAGGAGTCTTCGGCCGCCCGCATCGGGACGGTTCGCGACGGACGCAAAGGATCGGCCATCATTGATGCAGCGCCGCGGTTGTCGTCACGACGCCGAGGATCAAGCAATAGCGTCTAACCGATCTCCGACCCGCTACTTGATCAGACCTCGGACGAGCGGCGTGAAGTGCTCTAGCGGCTTCGTTGGAAACCGTGGATCGAGAGAGACGGAGTCGAACTCCTCACAGAATTCCAGCGTCAGGTCGAACCATTGGTCGTCCCGGTATTGCTCTCGGATGTTGCGATCCCCTCCAAGATGATCGTCGATGTAGTACCGCTGGAATTCTCCGTGGTGGAGCACCATCCAATGCAGGTCCTCGGGTAGGTATGGCTGAAGGACCGCCGCGGCCAGCGCTGAGTGGTTCAAGGGCGCTAGGGAATCGCCGATGTCATGCAACAGGGCGGCGAGGACGTAGAGATCAGATCGGCCTGCGTTTTCTGCTCTCGTCGCAGTCTGCAAACTGTGAGCCATGCGATTGACTGCCAACCCACTCGGCGCGCGCCCCAAATTCTCAAGCTGCTTGAGGACTTCGTCGGCAACCCCCATCTGGCGGTAGCGGATTGCGCTGAGGTACGCCAAGAGCTGTGGAGGCGACATGATTTCGGTCACCTACCCCTCTCCTTTCCCATGGCATCGGCACCAACGGCCGTCGTCACGACGAGACTGGCTCGGAGTATTGGAACTCGCTCCGCGTCCTGCGGACGCCCCCTAATTGTAACCGCAGGTCGAGTTAGCCGTCTAAGGAAGCTGAGGCAAGAGTTCCTTCAAATAAAAGCCCGCCCGGAGCTGAGATGAATCGGGCGCCCACGGCCCGACAGGAGCAGCGAATCAGCGGAACGTGGTGGTATGTGCAACGTCTGGTGATACGGACAGTGACGGCCTGCTCGGTCAACGGAGTCGTCCTGGTAGAGGCCGTCGATTTGAGAGGTGGGCCATGAGTGGAAGGGAAGCGATGGGGCCATTCAACACCGGACAGGATCCGGCTTTGAATCCTTCGGCCCGAGACCGTAAGGCCCCGGGCAACGTTCGGCCCCCGAAACGCTGATACGTCAGGCTGACATGATCGTTCTCGTCACCGGGAGCTCTGGCCATCTCGGGGAAGCACTCGTACGAGTACTGACTCGCGACGGTTTCGAAGTTGTGGGGCTGGACGTTGTCGAGTCCCGTCATACCGATATGGTCGGCTCGATCACTGATCGTTCGTTCGTTCGGCGTTGCATGGGCGACATCGACGCGATCGTTCACACCGCAACTCTGCACAAGCCTCACGTTGGATCGCGCAGTCGTCAAGAGTTCATCGATGCCAACGTTTCGGGCACTCTCAATCTTCTTGAAGAGGCTGTTGATGCCGGAGTTCGGCGGTTCATCTTCACGAGTACCACGAGCACGTTTGGGAGGGCTCTCACACCTCCATCCGGGTTCCCGGCTGCTTGGATTGACGAAGGGGTAACTCCGCTACCGAAGAACGTCTATGGCGTGACAAAGACAGCCGCGGAAGACTTGTGCCAGCTTGTCCATCGCGAAAGCGATCTGGCCTGCATTATCTTGAGGACTTCACGGTTCTTTCGCGAATACGACGATCGAGCGGAGATCCGCGATGCTTATACCGACGACAATGTCAAGGTCAATGAACTGCTGTATCGGCGTGTCGACCTCGACGATGTCGTAAGCGCCCACGTCTCGGCGCTCGAGCGGGCTTCTGCGATTGGCTTTGGGCGTTACATCATCAGTGCCACCACGCCGTTTCGACGTGACGATATGGCTCAGCTAGCGGAGGATGCACCGTCCGTCGTACGGCGCTACTTCCCAGACTATGAAGCAATATATGCGCCGCGTGGGTGGACCGTGTTTTCAAAGATCGACCGTGTGTACGTCAACGACCGAGCTCGTCGCGAACTTGGGTGGTCACCTCACTACGATTTCCGTTGGGCTCTGGACCGCCTTTTTGCGAACGAAGCCACCCAGAGCCCACTTGCCATCAGCGTCGGTGCCAAGGGCTACCACGGGGCGTCCACCTATCCGTATGGACCAGAGGGCCTACCGTGATGCACAGGATGATCCAACTGTTCGAGGGTTCTTTTGGCATGAGAACGACACGCTCGTGATCGAGACGAACTCGACACCGCGGTTCGAGCGCATGATCCGTTGTGCACTGGATCTTGCACCGGACCTCGAACTCCTCGAGGAACGGCGCACATCACCTGCGGAGTTGCTGGCGGAGCAAGCGGGGGACGTGCAGGCACTCGGGTCCCGAACGGCCGAGGTAGGGCCAGAGTTCGTGCGAGAAGTGGAGGGTGCCCCTGATCAGCTCGATGGCGGGGGCGGGGACACCGAGCCGTCGGCCAAAGTAAACCCGTCGTTGTCGATGTCGGGAGCTGACGGCGAGGCGATCACCGTCGTACAGTTGTTGGCGAGCATGAACATCTGGTAGAGCGAGGCACCCGAGGCGGGGACAAGGAGCGGGTTGGTCAGATTGGCTCCGCCCGGCGAGGTGCTGAACTCGCCCGGATCGAACGTGACGTTCGTGGTCTGGGTCAGGTTCGCCAGATCCGACACCGTGGAGCAGCCATCGAGGATGCAGGGCCGCTCGTGCACAGCCTCGACGCTGGCCTCGGATGATCCCTTGTAGTGGGCGTTTCGGTGAGCCTGCTTATGCGTGGTCAGATCCATGACGGTCATACGCCAAACGCCTTTCTTCACCAATTGGACCGTCGTTTGGATCTCGTCGCCCGGGTGAACGACGAGCTTCGGGAGCACGTTCTCGGGCGCCGGCAGGACCTCTGTCCAGGCGTCATACTGCGCGACGCCGTTGATGTTGTCGGCCTCCGTGCCCGCTTGGACCAGCGTGCCGTCGCTGAAGCCACCGATGCCGACCCAGTCAGCGGAGTACTGGTCACCGGCGACTGCCGTGTTCACGGTCGGCACTGTCCAGGTGTCCGTGACGGCGGTGTAGGTGCCGTCCGCGTCACTCTGGGCGTAACCAGACCAGTTATAGGAGCCGATCTGCGTCGTACCGGTGTGGGTACTGGTCCGCGAGCTCGGCAACGGAGCGGGGATCATGCGACCGGCGTGGACGACATCGGCCACCGCGGTCTGGGTCACCGCACCGAACGTCCAGCCGAGACCGGCCAGAAGGCCTAGCGACATCAGCATCGGAAGTCGGCGATGTGATCGGACCATGTGACGTCCCCCTTCGTTGCCTTGGGCTGGCTGGTACGCCTGCGGACTGCCGCGGGACAGTACCGCGGTTCGTCGGCCCCGTGCTTGCTGCGGTCATCCGATCGAAGGGGGCGGCTGGTTCCGTCCCTGCTCCGTCAGGTCGTTGAGCGCTTACCAGAACGAAGACGAAGGGACCCGAGGTTGCCCTGATGGCTGGGCGGCATAGCCGCTCTCTTCCGACCAACGAGCCAAGACCTGAGCCGTCCTTCACGATCCCGGACCAGGGCCCGCAACCCGCCCACCCGGAAGCTCCCCACCTGCTACTCGATCACGATCGCCCCGTCGAAGACCACGCCTGGCGTCCAGACGCCGCCTTCGCCAGGAGGCAGGGTGAATGCCTCACCAATCGCCAGCGGATGGCCGACTCGTCCCGTGAGGACGGGCGCACCTCGGCTGTCAGGAAGGAAGACGGTCCAATAGGGGTCGTCCAAAGCCCTCGGCGGCGAAATCTCAACTCCCGGGGAGAGGGGACCGTTCCAGGCGCCCTCGGCGAGGATCGCAATCGCCCGAAAAGTGACCGGTTGGCCCACGACAGTCTCCGACCAATCGGCCCAGGACAGCTCGTTACTTCCCTTGTCGGCCGGGCGACCCGAATGAAGGCGAATCTCACATTCGATGATTTGTGGTTCGTTCTTGTCGACTCCCATGTGGAGAAAGCCTACGACCTGAACAGCCTGGCTTCACAGGGGTCGCACGAAGATGTCGGGCGCAGGCGTGTCATTGGAAGTCATCCTCAACGGTCGGTAAGCACTCGTCCCAACTGCTTGACCGACATGGGGGGGTGTGCTGGCGTGTTGTGCCCCGGCCGCAGGCCGTCGAGGGCGAGCTCCAGGAACCGGCGGGAAGCCCCCGGGGCGTCAGCGTCGCAGAGGTCGCCGAGGGCCCGGACCGACATGAGCGTCACCACCAGATCGGCGGGGACGATGTCAGGTCTGACGGTTCCCGCCCGTTGACTGGCCTCCAGAATCCGGGCGATGAGCGGCAGCAGGGCAGCCATGGCCCGATCGGCGCCTCCGCCGCTCCAGGGCCGCCGCGAGGTAGCTGCCCGCCAACAGCTCGGCGTGTCAACGCAGCGCCGGACGAACTCGAAGACCCCCTCGTCCGGGGCCACCTCGACGAGGACGGCCTCGGCGATCTGGCGGGTGCGGTCGGTCGCGGCGTCGACCACGGCGGCGAACAGGTCGGCCTTGTTCGGAAAGCGCCGGTAGAGGGTCCCGATCCCGACCTCGGCCGTGGCGGCGATCTGTTCCATCGACGCCTCATAGCCGAACTCGGCGAAGACATCCCGGGCGGCCAGGAGGATCCGGGTCAGGTTGAGCTCGGCGTCGCGACGCAGCGGCTTGACCTCGCTGGTCTCATGCGCCACCTTGGGGCGCCTCGGGTCAGTCCTCGTCGACATACCCGATGGCCCCGACGACCACCTCGGCCTCGGCGGTCAGGGCGGGGTGCGATTCGCTCAGGACGACCGAAGGCCCACTGCGGGCCGGGATCATGATGGCGGCGATCGCCGCCACCACGAGCGCCCCGCCGCACGCGGCAAAGGCCAGCACGTAGCCATGCTCCGTGGGGTAGCCGTGGATCAGCGAGCCGCTCACGACCAAGCTGGTCGCCACCGCGCTGCCGACCGCCGCGCCGATGTTTCTGATGTTGGTGTTCATGCCCGTGGCGACCCCCGTCTGGCTGGCCGGCACCGCCTCGATGATCAGGTTCGACATCGAGGCGTAGCCGAAGGCCACCCCGATGCCTAACAGCCCGGCGGCCACGTAGATGTTCCAAGGCTCACCGTGGGCCACAGCGAGGAATCCGTAGCTCGCAGCCGCGAAGAGCGACCCCATGATCAAAAGGGGCTTGGAGCCGACGGCCACGGTGAGGCGACCGGTCAGCGGGGCGATCACCAGCATGGCCACGGCGAAGGGCAGGAGGTAGAGGCCCGACTGGGTTACCGAGGCACCGAAGCCGTAGCCCACTCGGGCCGGGGTCTGGGCGAATTGGGGCACGGTGACAAACATGGCAAACATCCCGAATCCGAACAGCATGGCGGCCAGGTTGGTGCTCCAGACCGCGGGGATCCGCATCATCTTCATGTCGACCATTGGGGTGTTCGAACGCGTCTCCGAACGGATCCAGAGGGGGATCAGGACGGCTGTGACGGCGAAGAGTCCCAGCACCGACGGGCTCTTCCATCCCCATGTCGGCCCGTAGGAGACAGCGAGCAGGCCCGTGACCAGCCAGGCCGACATGATCGAGGCGCCGACCCAGTTGACCCGACCGGGTGAGCGGACCGGTGACTCGGGAACGAAGAGGAACGTTGTCACCGTCGCCCCGATGGACAGGATCAGGGGGATCCAGAAGAGCCAATGGTAGGAGAGGTGCTCGATGATCGGGCCGGCGAGGACAATCCCGGTACCGATGCCTACACCAAGGATGGCCGACAGCACCCCGATGGCCCCGGCCACCTTCGCCGGCGGGAACTCGTCGCGGATGATCCCGAAAGCCAGCGGGAAGATGGCCCCGCCTGCGCCCTGGACGATCCGACCGGCCAGCATGACCGGGAAGCTGGTCGCCAGGGCGCTGATCAGGGTGCCCACCGACAGCGTGACGAGCACGATGACGATCATCTTCTCCTTACCGACCATGTCCCCGATCCGCCCGAGGATCGGGGTGGCGATCGCCGCACTGAGCAGGTAACCGGTCAGCAGCCAGGTCGCTGCGGTCGTCGAGGTGTGCAGCGTGCGCTCGAGCAGCGGGATGGCCGGGATGATGAGCGACTGCAGGAGGCTGAAGGCCAGGGCCGCCGTCGCCAGCACGGCGAACGTTGCGCCGTAGCGGATGCGTTTCTCCACGGCCTCTCTCCCGACCCGCTTATGCGGAATGAGTGGTTCCGCTTTCGGAAAAACTAGCAGAAGCCGAACCTGACGCCCCGCTCCCGGAGGGGCGCGGGTACCGGTGCGGTGGCCGGAGGCGGTTGACGGACGTGACCGCCGAATTGGGCCACTTCCCGCCGTGGCGTCGATGGGTTCCGTGGGGCAGACTCGACGTCTCAACACCTCCGGTGCGATTCAGGAGGTCAACGAGGGGAGGTCCGGATGGTGCAGGCCACGACCCGGTTCGATGTGCCGGGCTTCCGCGGCACGTTGATCCATCCCGACGATGCCGACTACGACGATGCACGGGCTGTCTTCAACGGCATGATCGACCGCCGCCCAGCCGTCATCGCCCGTTGCACGTGCGTCGAGGACGTCGTGACGGCGGTGAGACTGGCCCGCGAGAGGCAACTGGCGCTCGCCGTCTACAGCGGGGGGCACGGCGTGACGGGCGCTGCCGTCTGCGATGCCGGCGTCGTGGTCGACCTGCGGGGGATGAAGGATCTGGATATCGATACCGACGCACGGGTCGCCAGAGCCGAGGCCGGTCTCACGTGGGGGGAGTTCGACGCCGTCACGCAGGAGCACGGACTGGTCTGCACGGGTGGACGAGTCTCGACCACCGGGATCGCCGGGCTGGCCCTCGGCAGTGGGAGCGGGTGGCTCGAGCGGAAGTACGGGCTGGTGTGCGACAACCTCATCAAGGTCGAGATGGTCACCGCCGACGGCCGCATCGTGACCGCTTCGCCGGACGAGAACCCTGAGCTCTTCTGGGGCATCCGCGGTGGGGGCGGCAACTTCGGGATCGTGACTGCGTTCCATCTCCAGCTGCACGAGCTCGGCCCGATCGTCTACGGGGGCATACTGGCCTACCCCGGGCCGGCTGGTCCCGATGTGCTCCGGGGCTACCGGGACTTCGTGAGGATGGCGCCGGACGAAGTCGGGTCGGGCCTGGCGTTCATCTGCGCCCCCCCGGAAGACTTCGTACCAAAGGAGGTCTGGGGCCACCCGATGGTCGGCATCGTGTGCTGCTACGCCGGCCCCGTCGAGGACGGAGAAGCGGCCTACGCGCCGCTGCGCGAGCTCGGTCCAGTGCTGGACCTCGTGCAGCCGATGCCGTACGTGGCCGTACAGCAGCTCCTGGACGGCGGCAATCCGAAGGGTTTGCTCAACTACTGGACAGCCGACTTCTACGACGACCTCCCCGACGACGCGGTCAGCACGCTGGCGGCCAAGGCCGGCCAGCCGGTGTCGCCACTCACCCAGATCATCGTGGTCCCGGGAGGTGGAGCGGTGGCCCGGATGCCCGAGGACGCCATGGCCTTCGGGCAGCGACAGGCCGCCTTCAACATCCATTACCTGTCGATGTGGGACGACCCCGCCGAGACGGAGAAGAACATCGCCTACACGAAGGACCTGTCAGGGGCGATGAAGCAGTGGTCGACAGGCGGCGTCTACCTCAACTTCATCGGTGACGAGGGCCCCAGCCGTATCGAGGCGGGCCTCGGGCCGAGTAAGTGGCCACGTCTCCGTCAGCTGAAGAAGACCTGGGACCCGGAGAACCTGTTCCGTATGAACGCCAACATCCCGCCGGCCGACTGAGCCGACCGGCGCCGGTGCGGCGATCATCGGCCTCGGCTTCCCTGCCAGAGGGCGCTCCGTTCTAGGAGAGGGTGCAGTGAGAAACGACGCGGTGATCATCGAGGTCGGCCTCAACGAAACGGTGGGCAAGTCCGATCACCCTCACGTCGCACACAGTCCTGAGGAGTGCGCGGCGGACGCGCTGGCATGCGCCGACGCTGGTGCTGCCATCGTGCACTGGCACGCGGTCGGAGCCGACGGTCACCAGGATCTTGCCAATGCGGAGCTGTACGGCGCGACGCTCGATCTCATCGGTGGTCGGATCTTGGCCTACCCGACATATCCGGTCGACGTCCCCGACGTGGTGGAGGAGCGTCTGGCCCACTGTCTGACGCTGCGGACGAAGCACGGACTGGAGTTGGGACCGATCGACGTCGCGACCGTAAACCTGGTGCGATTGGATCACGAGTCGAACCTCGCACCCCTCCTGCCGATGCCGGGGTACGAGATCATCCGGAACTCGTTGCCGTTCATCGTGGCCGCCTTGGCCAGCTACCGGGAGGTCGGTCTCGTGCCGACACTCGCCGCGTTCGAGCTGGGCTCGACGCGCACGGTCGCGGCCCTCGCGGCGGCGGGCCTGCTCGATCCTCCCGTGCTGCTGAAGATCTTCTTGTGGGGGTCGCAGAGTGTCGGGCCCGAGCCGAGCATCGAGGCGCTCGAGCTGCACCTCCGCCAGCTGCCACCGAACCTCGACGTGGAATGGATCGTCGTGCCCTATGGGGTCAGGGACCCGGCATGTATCGAGCTGCTCGCCCGGGCTGCTCTCGAGCGGGGCGGTGGGGTGCGCATCGGCATCGGTGACAACGCCGCGGCCTATCCGCGAAGCACCAACGCGGCGCTCGTCGAGCTGGTTGGGACCTGGGCGGCCCAGGTCGACCGGCCGTTGGCCACGCCGGACGAGGTTCGCCGCCGCTTCACCTGCTGATCGGTGCCGGAAGGACTCCCGGCGGCGCCGCCCTTTACCGGGAGCGCGGCGGGCGCCGATCCACCTTCCTGTGCCCGGCTCCGCCGCGCCCGCCAACGGAGGGGCAGCCTCGCCCAGTGCGCCGGAGCGGATTGGCTCAGCTCAGAGCGAGGCCATGGCGGTAATGGGCTGGTTCGGCGCCACATCCAGGGAGGGCAGGGAGCCCGAGAAGGGTGCGTCGCCTTCGGCGAAGATGCCGCCGTCGGCCGCCACGAACCAGTAACCGAGACCGTCGCTCGTCGCGGTCATGCCGACGATCGGCTGGACCAAGTGGAGGTTGCCGGTCGAGCCGTCGAAGGGTGCTCCGAAGGCGAAGATCCCGCCGTCGGCCGCCACTTCCCAGTAGCCGCCCGTCCTCGGGTCCACGGCCATGCCGACGATCGGTTCGTTGAGCGGCCTTCCACCCATTGAACCCCAGAACCGGGCGTCGCCGAGGGCGAAGATCCCGCCGTCCCTCGCCACCAGGTACAGCCCGAGACCGTCCGGGGTGGCCGCCACCCCGACCACGTCGCTCACCTGAACGCCGAGTGACGCGAGCGAGGGAAGCGACGGCGCCCCCCCGAAGGCCCAAGTGGTCCCGTCGGCTCCGGCCAGCCAGTAGCCGCCACCTGGGTCGGCGGCGAGACCGATGACGTCATCCTCCTGCTCGCCGAGCGCCGGCAGCGAGCCGAGGTCTCGAGCGTCGCCGTAGGCGAAAACCCCCCCGTCGCGGGCACAGAACCAGTAGCCGAGACCGTCGGGCGTTGCCGTGAGGCCGACAACGGGCTGGTTCAGGTGCAAGCCGCCGGTCGAGCCGTAAAAATGGGCGGCGCCGAAGGCGTACACGCCCCCATCACCGCCGGTCAGCCAGTAACCGTCCCTGTTCGCCGCCGGCGGGCTCCCGCTCTGGCCGGCGGGGACGGGCTGCCAGCTCGGCTCGATGCCACTGTTGTCGAGGTTCGGGGTCAGGTCCTCCTCGCCGGTGCCATCCCGGTTGATGACGCCGAGGTGCTCGTCCGGGCCCTGGGGCGTCTGCGTGCCCATGTCGAAGACGAGCTTCGTGCCGTCGGGCGCCCAGCTGGCCTCGAGGTCGAAGTTGGTGTCGTTGGTCAGCTGGTGGGCGTCGGACCCGTTGGAGTTGACGAGCCAGATCCCCCCGCCGTTGGCGGTGAAGGCGATCTGAGTGCCGTCCGGGGACCACGTCGGCTCGGCACCGCTGCCGTAGATCTGGTGGTTGCCCGAACCGTCGGGATGCATGGCCCAGAGTCCATTGCCCGCTCCGCCGGCCACGTAGCAGATCCACTGACCGTCGGGCGACCAGACGGGGGAGATCCCGTCGAATCCAGCGGGGGTGATGTCGCGCTGGTCCGAGCCGTCGGCGTTCATCAACCAGATCTGCTTCGTTCCACTCTGGTCCCGTCGGAAGGCGATCTCCGTGCCGTTGGGGGACCAGCTCGGCACGGAGTCCTGGTCGGCCAGCTGCGTGAGCGCTGTCTGGTCGCTCCCATCGGCGTTCATCACCATGATCTCCGACTGGTCACCGTTGTAGGCGTTCTCCTGGGTGTAGACGATCTTGGTCCCGTCGGGCGACCAGTCGGCCTGATCGTTCCAGGCTGAATGGGTCAGTTGGGTCAGGTCGGAGCCGTCGGGCTCCATCGTGTAGATGTTGGCGCTCGAGTTGTTGACGTCGTGGCGAAAGGCAATCAGGCCGTTCACCCCCGGGGCGATGGCCGCGGCCTCTCCTGTCGGGACCGTCGAGGCGGCGACCAGGACCGGGACGAGAAGCAGGACGAGACCGAAAAGCGTCGGCAAACGGTGCGGCCGACCGGGGCACCGGACGCCGGGCCCGCGCCGCCGAGTCGAGGGACCCGCCCGGTGCTGCCCCCCGTGGTCGCGTGACCGCGTCGCCAGCCTGCTCCCGCCCATGACCCCCTCCTCGCGTCCCCCCGGCACCCTGTGCCGCTCCCCTGAAGGGGCAATCGCCGGGGTGGGGCCTCGAGGTCACGCTGGGTGCGCCGAGGCGGCCCTCGGTCAGCTGCGCTGGACGGAGGTGGTGTCGAGCAGGTTCCCGTCACACGTCCCGACCAGGACATTCGTTCCGACAGGCACGGCGGTGGAGGAGGTGTAGGTGGCCTGGTAGAGGGTCGGGCTCTGCTTGGTCATCGAGACGGCGCCCTCGGTGTCCTGGCTGCCGTAGGGGCCGATGCCGGCCGACATCGTCGCCCAGGAGGGCAGGGCCCCGCTCAGGGTGGCCGTGACGAGCACGGCCTGACCGCTCGTCCCTTGCAGGGTGGCGGTGAGCGAGGTGAAGGTCACGCCGTCGCAGACGGCCGTCGTGGTCGAGGTGGTTGATGTGGTCGAGGCGGGCGGCGGTGGGCTGGGCGCGGCCCCGGTCGTCGTGGTCGTGGCCGACCGGGGAAGGCTCGTCGCCGGAGAGGGCACCGTCACGGTGGTGGGACGGGTGGTCGGTGTCGCCGGCCGCGTGCCCCGCGGGCTGGGAAAGACCGTGGGGGTGGTGGTGGCCGGCGGCCGGACCGGGGCCGCGCCGTTCGCCGCGGCCGTGGTCGTCGTGCCCGCCGATGTCGGGAGCGACCCCGTGGGCCGGTGGGCCGGGCCGCTCGTCGGTAGGTCGATGCCGAGGTGTTTCGCGAAGCTGGCCACAGCGTTCTGGACCGGGCCCGGAAGGGCCCCCGCCTCGGCGGCTCCGGTGAACAGCCCGAGGACGAGAACCACCGCGCTGACCCAGACGACCGCGGCCCGCCGCCGCCCGGCGTCGCGGAGGCCGTTCACCCAGTGGCCGAGCCAGACCGGCCACGTCGGGCGGCGGACGAGCGGTGGACGCCCCTCGGCCGCGCCGCCCGCTCTGGCGGCGGCCATGGCCGCCAGGTGCCGCGCCTCGACCGATGGGTCCGGGGCCTGGCGCAGCTCGGAACGGAGGGTGGTCAGGGTGGCAGCGAGAAGCGCCTCATCGGGGGTCGCCGGGATGCCTCCATCGAGCAGCCGGTCGATCACCTGGGAGCGGGGTCGGTGCATCATCTGCTGTCCCCATCGTTGACCGACACCCGGGAGGACACTTCGGTGGCCAGGATCTCCTGGAGGCGCACGAGTCCCCGCTGCTGGATCATCTTGACGGCGCTCTCGCGCTTCCCGAGGATCCGCGAGACGTCGCGGACGGAGAGGTCGGCTACCACCCGCAGGAGGAGCACGTCGCGCTGGGCCTGGCTGAGCTGGGCCAGGGCCGCGCCGACCGGGCTGCCCGCCAGTCCGTCGAGGGCCAGGTCCTCCGCCGAGGGGCCTCCCCGAGGCTCGTGGACGACGTCGAGGGACTCGGTGGTGACGCGCCGGCCGGCTCGCCGGAACTCGTCGGAGACCCGCCGGAAGGCGATGGTGAAGATCCAAGCACGGAAGGCAGACTCGTCGCCGGTGAACCGGTCGAGGGAACTGACCGTCGAGACCATGGTCTCCGAGACGACGTCGTCAGGGTCTTTCGCGCCCCTGCCTCGGGCGAAGCCGCGAATGGCAGGCGCCAAGTCCCGGTAG